>PVMS01149042.1_pt1 | contig 13984 bp, 12 predicted proteins | sample 1853461 | NCBI WGS metagenome assembly PVMS01 (sample SAMN08582032, study PRJNA380276) | Marine sediment metagenome, whole genome shotgun sequencing project. | isolation source: ocean sediment barecode stripped | collected 2017 | reverse complement strand
GTTGGTTATTACCTCGTAAGAACTCAAATGCATTTTCATATTGATCATGATCCATGAAAAATGCTCCCATGCATCAAAACAAGAATCGCAACTTCGGTCAATACCTGTACAACACCTGCGCGTTGTTTTAAAATCGGCATTATAGGAACGAAAATGTTTATTGTAAGGATTTCCATTTTTTAATCTTGCTTGATTTTTTTCATAGTTGGTACTTACATTAGTACATACCTCATAACTCCAAAATTGATTCTGAATCTTTCCGTTGGTTATTACCTCGTTAAAATAGGAAGTGGTTAAAATATTTTCGGGGTATCGATCGATCATTTTATCAATTTCTGATCTAACCTTTTTAAAATCATGCCCATGATCATTATTGTCAACTCTTAAATCGCTGTAGTAATTAAAAAGGACCTTGTTACCATTACAAATGCACTGCTCTACCACCGATTCAATTTCTTCGCTATTATCATGTGAAACCGTATAATAAAAGAAGGCACGAGAATCATCCTTATAGTTATTAAGAGCAATTTCAAAAAGGTCCTTTTTACTATTATTTCTAAATTTTGCATCCGTTTCATGATCGCCCCAAACAGAAATACCTATTGGCATATTTTCAAAACCTTCAAACGGGATTTTTATCAAACCGTTTGTGGCGACATTCATTTTAAAATTGTCATAAATGATCTTGAGTCTGTCAAGTCTTAAACTTGGTTCTCCGCCAACTACAGTTACAAAATTTGTCCCTCGTTTTAATTCACTCCTAACAAGTTCATAAAAAGCAAATTCCAAATTTGGTTTATTTTCTGCAATTTTATCCATCTCCTCTTCAAAATAATAACAACCGTCACAACGTAAATTACAATCATGAGTAAGATCAAGTGAAATAGAACGAATTGATCCTGCTTTTCTAACCTGGGAGTATAGTTTATAAAGAAAGGGATCAGACAAATATGTTGATAAAATAGACATATGATTTAGCAGTTCCAACAAATCTAATCATTAATAGTTTACTATCAAAATAATCAAATCTATCCAAAAAATTTTATTTTACAATCTTTGATTACATCCTTTTAACAATGGATGAATGCCTTCTCTTAAATCAAAAAAGCTATATTTACAAGTAAATAAAAAATTTCTTAATTATGAACAATCAAAATTATTCCAACCACCAACGGTTTGTCGCCGGCTACCATTATTTTACACTCTTAGGAATTACAGTATTGCTTATTGGGGCAATCGTTAATTTAATAAAATCATCACCCGAAAATCTGTACTCTGCATCATTAATTGTGCTGGGTTCTTTATTATTAGGATTTACTGCTTTTTATGCCAGATCATTTGCCTTAAGAGCTCAGGATAGAGTGATACGCGCTGAAGAAAATTTCAGACATTATCTGTTAACAAACAAGGCCTTACCCTTAGAGCTAAATATTCGCCAGATTATAGGCTTACGATTTGCTACGGATGAAGAGTTTCCTGCATTAGTAGAAAAAGCTATTCAAGAAAAAATGACGGAAAAAGAGATTAAAAAATCAATCAAAAAATGGAGAGGTGACTACTACAGAGTTTAAGAGTATATTTCCATAAATAAGCTACTTCGATGAAATCATATATCATATTAAACCATCAGGAGATAATATAAAACAAGGCTAATTAATGGTTGTTAAATGGATCGTTTGTATTATAAAGAATGACTTCAAAAAAGAATTTTCTCTTGCTCAGGAACAGTGGATCGAAACACAAAATGCAATTGGTTTTATTGGACAGGTAGGTGGTTGGGATCTGGAAAATAAAAAAACAGCCTGCATTATTAGTTTTTGGGAAAATGAGAAATCTCTAAAATTGTTTATGGAAAATATACACGATAAAATATTTTCCACTAACATGCAATCTGACTACTTTGATTCAATTAATATACAGTACTTCAATACGTTATTAAAAATAGAGAGTAATTCCGATTCCTTAATTGATGCCTTGAATAATGCGAAATTGCTGGGAATTAAGGATTTTAAAGTAAATCAAAAAAAAATAGAACCCTTTGAAATCGTTCAAAAAAAAATCTGTTTTCCTGAAATGAAAAAAGTGAAAGGAATGTTAGGTGGTTATTGTTCAAAGGCAGTAATCGATTCGTCAAGATATCTTGTATCTACATTTTGGGATAACATTGGAGATTATAAAAGTTATATGGAAAAAGAGTTGGCAGGACACAAAGTAAATGCCGATATAAAAAATGAAATCGACCAAAAAACCGAACGACAAATATCATTAGTTGACTCGTGGAAAATAATAAAAAAACCGCATGGAATAGATAAGAATTTATAGCTATTTTAATTTCTCTCGCGCTAATTTGAAATTTCAGCATATCAAAGAGCTCCTTCTACCCCGGCTTTTTATCTTCGATAAATAAATAAGCACTTTCGGACTGTTTTTCCTATCCTTCGTCCTAGTTCGATTGTTTTTATTGTTGGAAAAGTATTATTTAGATGAAAATTTATAACAGACTATAAATAAAACTTAAACCATTAAAATCTTTTATTATGACTAAAAAAACTATTACTTTATTAATGATTTTTACCCTGATCTTTGGCGCTACAACAACCCTATACGCTCAGGATGATTCTTCTTATAAGATGTGGGAAAACATAATGCTAACTCCAGATAACACTAAGTTAAAAGCCCTGGGAGAAGCCATGAGCAAGCACAATAAGGCTTACCATCAAGAGGGACCTTACAAAGCCACCGTTTACAATATAGTATCAGGACCAAATGTTGGTAATATCGTATGGGAAATGGGACCTTTAAAATTTTCAGATCTTGATGGCCGACCATCCAAAGGCGGGCACGATGAAGACTGGAGAGATAATGTAATGCCGAATATTAAAAAAATGACCCACGGAGAATATTGGAAAGAAGATAAAGAGCTTTCCAACACATCCATGCTGGATCCCGATAAGGTTACTCATCCTATATTGTTATTAAGATATTTCGAGGTGACTAATGGCCATGCATACAGTATCGACCATTTGTTAAAACAAATGAGTGAAACCGTGAAGGCTATGGATGGTGATAATCCATGGGGAATATATGACAATGAGTTCAGACAAGGCTTTACTATTGGACGTCACCTGGCTTGGGTAAGTTTTAATAAAAATTGGGCTGAACTGGACGATGCACCAAAATTTAAAGAAACTTTTATAAAGGTTCATGGGGATGATTCCTGGCGCCCATTTGTAGAGGGAATGGGAGACTCTTTTTCTAATAGCTGGGATGAAATTTGGGAGTATAATGCTAAACTGAGTGGTAAATAAAGCTAACTATGTAGCATACATTCTTTACCTTTTTTCTTTTGTGAATTGTTTAGAAATTAATTTGAGTTAGAAGGACGAAAACCAATTACAATGTAGTTGGTTTTTTCTTTTCCTAATGCTTGTACTCGTTAATTTATACGTCATTAACCATATTCCCTATTTCAATTCCGATCTTTTTCGATTCCTTTCCAATGTGCTTAAAGCTTTTATTCATCTCTTTTCCGAATTTTTTAAAATCCTTATTCAGGTCTTTGATCCAACTCTTATGCTTGAATTCGGCCTTATATATCTTAACAGTAGCTTTACTTTCCTTAAAAAATGCTTTTTGACCTCTTTTAACCTTTTTTATGAACTTGTTTATTTTTAATTCTACTGTTCCTTCCTGTACTTCAACTTCAAGTTCATTATTGTCAGATCTTACATTAAATTTCGTTCCCAGAACTTGAATTTCACCAAGTTCAGTTTTTACAATAAAAGGGGAATCTCCCTTTCTAACATCAAAGAACACTTCACCATCTTGTTTTACAATTCTCTGACCAAAATTTCTGTCGAACTCAATGGAGCTGTTGTTATTTAAATAAGCGATAGAGCCATCCGGTAGTTCCACAATTTCAAAATTATCTTCGGAGGATATATGAACATTGGAATCAGAGCATGAGGACAAGGTCATTACAAGTATAATTATTAGAGTTTTAAATGCTCGTTTCATTGGTGAAATTTTATAATAAACTGACTATGTATTAATTAAATACCCCGAACTGATACAAAGTATCTATCGGGGTTGATATAAAAACGAATCTGGAATTAGATTATTGCGGCAGAACAGTAAAATCTAATAAGTCCTTGTGATATAATTATTTATAGGATCTGTCCCTTTTCAATTAGCCTGGCTTTGATAATTTTATAGGATAAATCATGAATACTCTTATTATTTTCAATAGCCAGAACGGCAATTACCCCGGCACTTTGGCCTAAGATCATAAATACAGGTTCCATACGAATGGAGCCAAAAGCAATATGAGAACTGGAAACTGCTACAGGAACCAAAAGGTTGGTACATTCTTCTTTTTTAGGCAAAATAGCACCCAGAGCTATTTTATAAGGATCCTTAGGGTGCACACCAATATCTCCTTCATTTTGAACAAAACCTTCTTGTGTAATATAACGCTGCACATTATGGGAGTCCATAGTATAAGAACCCATTCCGATGGGCTGCTTTATTTCTTTATTTCCCAATATTTCATTTTCGGTCATGACAAAGGCCCCAATCATTCTTCTGGCTTCACGAACATAAATTTGGTGAGGCCAATGCCCGTTATCTAAAAATTCATCTTTAGACAATCCCCATTTATTCATTTCTTTTTGAGTTTTACCGGGAATACGAGGATCCGTAGCGATGAAGTACAATAAACCCTTTTGATAAGTTTCATGTTCCGTTATAATTTCTTGTCTCCGTTCGTATGTAGCCTCCGGGTATTCATAATTCATCCCGATATTATCAAAACTAAACGGACCGTGGTTATTTACATCTGTTTTTAAATTTGGAATGGCGTCAAATTTTGAAAATGTCTCATCCCATCCGGACTCATAAATTCTTATTAATAATTCATATTGACTTGCATCGTATCCATCAGGTTTTGAAAAAGGCACCCGGTTATTCTCATTTTTGGTTAAACAAGTTCTAAAACAATAGGCTTGAATTTTTTTGTCGCCATCACCTTTTGATCCGGGATCTTCCATTGAAATTCTAGGCAAAACACCACTTGTTGCGTCACCAGAAGTTTTATAAGGGCTAATATCCCTATTCCCAAAATGGTGACCATGGTGGAGAACACCCACTTGTACACCATTCCATTTTTCATTGTAGGCACTTGAAGCTTCTCTCCCAACATGGTAACTCACATTACTTGCGGCCATAAGATCTCCTTCATAAGTGGCATCCAAAAATATTTTACCCTCGTAGACATTTCCACTCAAAGTAGTTATGGATATTATCTTTCCATTTTTCTTTTCTACCCCTTTTTCTCTATCCAGCCATTGGTCTCTGTATACTTTGACATTACTTTCCATTACAAGATCTTCAAAAACCTTTTCGGCGATATGGGGTTCAAAGATCCACATGGTCTTATTTGCACCATCCAAAGCAGGAGTTCCCTGACCCTTATTGCCGTAGTCCTCCTTTTTCTCCCATTTCCAGGTTTCCGATTTTGCATACTCCTTATAAACCCGCTGATAAAATTCTCTGGCCAAACCACCAATAACGCTCTTATTACCAGTATCCGTCCATCCCAGACCAGAAGAGGTCATTCCCCCGAGGTGCTTCTCAGGACAAACGATCAATACACTTAACCCGGTTCTGCCTATTTCAACAGCGGCTGTAACGGCTGCCGAGGTTCCTCCATAAATAATCACATCAGCATTAATGGTTTTGTTCTTGACAATCTTGGAGTCTTGAAAGCCAAAAGTGAACAAGATCAGCAGTAAAAGGAGATTAGATAACGTTTCTTTCTTCATGTTTATGAGTCATATTTAATAATACTATTTTTAATCCAAAATGAAAACCACAACGAATTCATTTTCTCTATCTACCGTCATCCATTAAATCCATTTAAAAATAGCAGAACCTTCCTATCTTTTTGATTCCTGATAAATGGCATCGAGTAAAATATAATCTTTTGTGTCATTTGTCAACTGCCAAAACATGATACCGCCCAAGCCAGCTTCTTTGGCATATTCAGTTTTTAAAGTTAATGATTCCGAGTCGTCGTAAGAAATAAACAAACTATCTGTGACATTGTATAAATATGGGGCCTCCGCTTTTGTGTCCCAATATCTTATAAATCCACCTTTGTTTTCATATTTCTCATGTATATTTCCATATTGTGCCCAACCCTTCCAAACACCTTTATTCAATTGATAGAGACCATTGTTTTCAGGAGGAACCCCTTTCCAGCCTCTTCCGTAAAATGCACCTCCAATGACAATTTGCTCAGGTTTAACACCTAGCCGAATACAAAAATCAACAATACTTTTAGCAGATCTTGGTTTATAGTCCCATTTTCGCTCTACCGAGAGTTTATATGCCGGAGTATCCTTAACATCCTCCTCTTTTACCCATCCCAAATTTGTGTGATGTGCTGTAAACGGTGTTCCTCCACCTACCAGGTCATAGGTCATTATATTCATGTAATTTGCATATTTCATTACCTCAAGTGTTTCAATATGGTCGTAATATCGTTCCCACCCTGCAGATGCAAAGGTCAAAATCAAATTTTTACCTGTTGCGTCCATGGCTTCTCTTAATTCCTTCATTAAGGCGGTGAAATTTTCAGTGTCTTCTTCCCTAAATTTATTTCCTGCACCTTTCATACCCGGGTATTCCCAATCCATATCCGTTCCATCCAGGTCGTATTCTTGAATAAAATCTATGGTACTTTGCACGAAATCCTTTCGTAATTCAGGATCTGTTACCATATCAGAAAATCCGGCACAACCACCCCAGCCCCCACAAGCGATCATCACTTTTAAATCAGGATATTGCTTTTTATAAGCCACCAGATCCTTTAATTTTTGCGCCGAGCCTTCTCTTTTGAACTTCATTTTATTGTCGATTACCTCAGTAAAAGAAAAAATAATATGGCTGAGCTTATCAAATGGAATCTCCTCCAAAGCATAATTATCAGAAGGTACGTAATAGGCCATCACGGCCAAAGATTCACTTTCCTTTTCTTTACATGAAAATAAGATCAGTGGAAAAATAAAGGCAATAACAAATTTAGATAAGTTGTTTAAAAAGACAGGTTTCATAAGGATGCAGATTTTCAGTGTTATTAGAGTTTATAGTAAATATATACTGATTTATAGCTGTTAATACAAAAAAAATTAAATTCATTTATCCTAAATCTTCACCCATCTCATGCATTATTTCCTTGACTTTGACCAGATCAGAATTTGATACTTGAAGCTCTATCAGGAATGTAGGCATGTAATTCATAATTTGTCTAGTAAATTCATTTTTAAGATAACATCTTATTCCTTCTGCTTCTAATTTACTTTTAAGAATTGCCAAATCTGACGCTATATGAGATTCTTTAACTGTGACCAAGCTCATAGGCATATTTTATTGTAAGTTCGTCATTAGCATTTTTTTAATCTAGAAACAAATAAGCCGCTATAATTTGAACATCAAGTAAATGTCTTATTCATTCCAATGCGTAACAGGTAAATAATTCCTCTTTAAAAAGGCTATATATTGTTCTTCTTTTCTGTACGGATCAAACTCTACCCGGCTATTTACAAATCTAAATTTAATATCTTCTTGCTTTAAATAATGATACATTGAATCTCTCTCTTTAAAAATTGCATAGATAAAGGCCTTGTCCGTATTCGAAATTTCCTGATCCTCAAAAACCTTTTTTACATCGTTTATTTTTCCCAGTTGTGCCTGAGTTATTAATTTCTCAAAATAAGCCTCCGAGAATAATTCATTCTTTAACAGCTCCTCTGCTTTTTTATAATTCTCCCGGTGATAATTATAGTAAAACAAACTCTCCAGTTCCTTTTTTTCACTTAGTAAGGCTTTATAGTTCTCACTCTGCAAAAAATTAATGGCTTCCCTAAAGTTTCCGTTCTCGATTAATGAATTATAATATGCATTTGCATTTATCGTATTTGTTGAATCCATCTGATATGCCATTTTACTATAGGTAACCCAACTGTCATCATCATTTAAGATTTCATCATAGGCATATCCGAGTTCTCTATACAAAAAAGATTCATTCGGGTTCTCTTTTATTGCATTTTCAAAAACATGGATCGCTTCTGACCAGTCTTTGTTTTGTAAACTTTTAAGAATAATTTTGAACTCTAACTTATCCTCTTCTCTAAACAGGAAACTCATTTTTTTAAAATGTTCTTCCGCCTCCTCATATTTTAAGTTAGCAATTAAAGCTCTGAACATTGCCCTATTAATTGAAATTGAAAATGGATCTAATTCCTGCGCAATAGATATATGGACAAGTCGTTTTTTAACATCAGGGACGGGAATTTCTCCAAAATAGTTTGCAAAATGGTGATGTGTTGTCGCGTCATTGGGGTTTATTGCAAGGGCCTTTTCAAAATTTATTTTAGCTTCCTCCCAGCTGCCATCTCTTCCAGCTAAATTTGCTTTCACCATATATGCCCGAACCGTATTTGGGTTTATTACCAAAGCTTTTTCTATCAACGCATTTATCTTTTCTATGACATCATCGTATTTTATATGCTCATATATCAACAAAATATAGCTGTATGCCATCTCAGCATAGGCATCTGCATAATTTGGATCTAAGTCTATTGCCTGTTGAAAAAGATCAATACTTTTTTGCAAATCCGATTCCGACCTCACATCGGCTACAGAACGACCCTTTAAAAACAACTGGTAGGCTTCAATATTATTTGTTTGTACAGTACTTAAGGCTCTTTCTTCTTTAGGACTAATAGATATCTTTAATTGTTCCACTATTTTTTTGGACACCTCTTCCTGGATCTTAAATACATCATCTAATTTTTCATTGAAATTATCAGACCATAAACGGGTATCACTTTTGTCAATTAACTGAGCCGTGATCAAAACATTATCCTTATGCTTTCTCACACTACCCTCAACAATATAGGACACACCCAATTCTTCAGCGATCTCGGGAATGGACAAATCAGTTTCTCTGTATCTTTCTGTGGAAGTTCTGGAAATCACCCTTAAACTCTCAATTTTCGACAGGTTGGTCAATATATCTTCTGTAACACCGTCACAAAACCATTCTGTATCCCCACCGGAACTCATATCATCAAATGGTAGAACTGCAATTGAATTGTCCAAAGTTGAAATACTGTCATGCGCTGAACTATTACTATACTGGCCAGGCCAATACCTATTATAAGCGAACTGACCAATTACTAATATAATAAGAAAGCCTATAAAAAGTTTGCTCGTTAATGGTTTTTTCTTTGACGAAGAGTATGGATTTTCATTAGCGGCAACAGAAGAGGTCTTTATCATTCCTTCCGGAGACATTTCAAAGGCCCAGGCTAATATTAAGGCCACCGGAAATCCGAGTAACAATACCACAATGATCATCTTAATCACCCAGGTCGGGGCATCAAAGCTTTCAACAGCGAGGCCAGCCATTTGGGCCAGTAACCAACCAACAATTGCATACGTAATTGCCACTTTATAAACGTTGCGTCTTTTGAGTTCTAAGAAGAACTTTTTGAGATTCATCTTTTAAAGGTAGTAATAAATTTAGTACCAATTAATAAATTAAAATTCAATGAATTCCATCTGAATATTACATATTCAACCATTTTTTAAAATCAGAGGCCTTATTCTTGCTTATGATGACATCATTTTCCGGTTTGGTTTTAATTTTCAACTGATTATTCCCATATCTCAATATTTCATCAATCCCTTTAACAGAAAGAATATATTGCCTGTTCGCTCTGAAAAACAAGGAATGATCCAGTGAACCAAATATTTCGTCTAAACTAGAGTTACTTATATATCTACTTCCATCCAAACAAGTTATTGTAGTGATCGTATTTTCTGTATTTATAAAGGCAACATGATCAACATTGATGGAGATTAGCTTGTCTTTTGAATAGGTCAATATCCTTTTTTTAATATTTTCATTATTATTCTCTTCCTTAGTGTCGTTTTCATCAATTTTATTAAATACTTTATTCTTATAATTAGTGAGATTAACATTCAATCTTGATAATTCCAACACCTCATCCGCCAATTGTTCATTCCTCAACTCCAACTGATTTTCATAATAATTACCTAAAAATCTAACAGTAAAAAGAGATAATAATATGATAACAACACTGGTAAGCAAATAAACCAATAAAAAATTTATTTTCAATTGTTGAAGGTGTTTATTAATCTTCGATATATTGGCATGTGCCGCAATGATCCAGTCCGTGTTATTTACCGGATACAGATAGATAATCTCAGAATTTCTATCACTGTTAAATTCTCTAAGTCCACCCTGTTGCTTCCTTTTTTTTAACAATTCATAAAAATCTTCAGAGTTTATTCCATCATCAACAGACCTGACATAGGATTCACCAGGGTTCGTTTGTTTCCCAATTTTTTGTGGATTGGGATGACAAATTTCTATACCCGACCAATCGAACATACAAATAAAACCAGATTCAATATTTGTGCCTTCAATGCTTTTTTGAATATTTGTAATAACTGTTTCGCGATCTACCCCGTTTTCTATTTGATAAGATACCAATTTGGAAAACTCTTTTGCTTCACGCTTACTGGATTCAATTTGTACTTCGAGCAATTGATTGGTACTGACCTTTACCAAATAATTCATACTAAAATACCCGATCACAAATACAATAATTGATATTGCGACTAAAGTGAATAAATATAATTTGTCCTTTTTCAATGAATTGTATTTTTTTTTAAGTTAATTTTTTCCTCTTCATATTCCATTTTTCCTCTTCACTCTGTTTTATTTGCAATGATCAGTTTCATATAGTTATTTAGTATCAAATTTAACCAAAAAACTTAAAATAATGAAAAAATTATTTCTCTTGTTAATTCTCCCCGTTTTCGCCTTACAAGGCTGCAATAATAATGATGACAATCATGATAAGGACCCAACGGAATACAGTGTCAAAATTACCAACAATGCCACATTTGGAAAAATACTTACAGATGCAAAGGGTATTTCCCTTTATTTCTTTTCTAAGGACACAAAAGAAACTTCAGAATGTCTTAGTGGATGTCTCGATATATGGCCAATTTTTTATGTCGAAAATATTACTGTAGATTCAGGATTGAACCCCAGCGACTTCGCAACAATTACAAGAACAGATGGCCAAAAGCAGACAACCTATATGGGATGGCCCTTATATTATTTTGCAAATGATAAAGTTACTGGCGATACTAACGGCGATAAAGTTAATGATATATGGTACATTGCCAAACCTGATTATTCATTGATGTATGTTGTTGCTCAACTAGTGGGAGCAGATGGTAAAAACTACAAAAGTGACTATACCGAAGGTGAGGGCACAACTTTCTATATTACTGATATAGATGGGGAAACACTTTACACTTTTATAAAGGATACGGAAAATTCCAACAATTTTACAGAAGATGATTTTTTAAATAATGATGTTTGGCCAATTGCTGAAATAGAATTAGACAAAATACCCAGTATTTTGGACAAAAATGATTTTAACACCATTGATGTATTTGGCAGAACACAAGTAACCTATAGAGGCAGACCGATGTATTATTTTGGCCAAGATGCTGTACGTGGTGATAATAAAGGAATTAGTGTTCCTGTACCAGGTGGTATTTGGCCAATTGCAAATACTGAAACAGTGCAAGCCAGCCCGGCTTCAGTAAAAGTTCTGGAAGATGAAACATTGGGAGAAATATTAGTTGACAAAGAGGGTATGTCGCTCTATTTCTTTTCAAAAGACAGCAAAGAAACTTCCGAATGTCTTGACGGATGTCTTACTAATTGGCCGATTTTTTATGATGAAAACCTCAAAGTAAATAATGATTTAGATTTTGCTGATTTTGGTACAATAATCCGCTCAGACGGTAATATGCAAAATACATATAAAGGGTGGCCTCTATACTATTTTGCAAATGACACCCAAGGTGGTGATACCAACGGTGATAATGTAAATAGCGTTTGGTTTATCGCCAAACCTGATTATTCTTTGATGTATGTTGCAGCCCAATTAGTAGGCCATGATGGTCTTAACTATATGAGTGATTATACTTTGGGAGATGGCCTAACAAAATACATTACCAATATCAATGGCAAAACCTTATATACTTTTAAAAATGACAAAATGGATGATAATACTTTTACCAAAGATGATTTTTCTAATAATGATGTCTGGCCGATTGCTGAAATTACCTTGGATAAGATTCCCAGCAATCTGGAGTTAGATGATTTTGGCACCATAGATGTTTATGGAAGAATTCAACTTACCTACAGAGGTTGGCCTTTGTATTATTTCGGTCAGGATTCCTCAAGAGGAGATAATAAGGGAGTCAGCTTTCCTATACCGGGAGTATGGCCAATTGCAAATACAGATACACCCATGGCACCGGCACCATAGTCGGACTTAATTTAATTAATGTATATTTCCATTTTTATTTAGACTAATGTCACATAAGTATTGTAGAAATAAATATCTAATACAACAGGAAATTCCATAATCTTCTGTTGTGTTTGATTGGATAATGTAACGATTTATAAAGTGATAAAGTGAATAATACTAAATTTAAGATCCTCTTTGGAATATTTGTTATAGTAATAATAAGTTTATTTTCAATGCTTAATTGTTACAATAAACCTCATAGAGATATCAGATCTTCCAAACCGGATCTGGCATTAAATTCGGAATATCTTTTAAATGAGTTCCTGCAAGATGAAGTTGCTGCAAATAAAAGATATACTGATAATATTATTCAAATTGAAGGTAACATTTTTAAAGTATCTACAAGTGATGGAAACAGTGTTATCACGATAAAGAACAATAATTCGGAATCGAGTATTATTTGTCAATTATTACCGGAAGATAATATCAATGCTTTAAAACTAAAAAAAGGAGAAAAAGTAATAATCAAGGGAATTTGTAACGGTTTTTTATTAGACGTTATCATGGTAAGATGCATTATTGTTAATAATAAGTAATGAAGCAATTTTATTTTATTTTGTTTACAGTGCTATTAGCACATCAAGCTTTTTCGCAGGATAAATATCTGACAAAAGAAGGTTATGTCTCTTTTTTTTCACATTCTCTTGTAGAAGATATTAAAGCGAATAACAATCAGGTACTAAGCATAATAGATACCAAAACAGGTGAGATCGCAATTCAATTATTAATGAAATCCTTTTCCTTTAAAAAAGCGTTGATGCAGGAACATTTTAATGAGAATTATGTCGAATCACATAAATATCCCAAGGCTAAGTTTATAGGAGAAATTATAAATTTTACAGACCTGAATGAGCAAATTAATGAAACAGAAATTAGAGGAACACTATCAGTTCATGGCGAAGAAAAAGAAATTACAACAATTGCCATAGTCGACATTCAAGCAGAAGAAATAATAATAACAGGGGAATTTACGGTAGAAGTAGCTGATTTTAAAATAAAAATTCCCTCTATAGTGATCAATAATATAGCGAAAACCATAAAAATATCATTCGAACTTCATCATAAACCATATATAAAATGAAAAAGATACTACTCCTTATTTTTATCGCTGGTTTGAATTTTTCTTTGTATTCTCAGGAATTAGAAGATATTTTGGATCAAGAAGCTCCTGATTATACTACGATCACAACCGGTACATTTAATGGAACCCGGATAATGAACGGGCATTCTGTCGAAACTCGTAAAAAAGGTATTTTAGAATTTGTAATTTCTCATAGATTTGGAAGAATAAATACGGGTATTTATGAATTATTTGGCCTGGATAACTCGAATATTCGTTTTGGCTTTGAGTATGCCATAATTGATGATTTGACAATTGCATTAGGAAGAAGTTCTTTTGAAAAAACCTATGATAGTTATTTAAAATACCGCTTATTAAAACAAAAGTCCGGTGCTGAAGATTTTCCAATCAGCCTTACTTTGTTTGGAAGTGC
>PVMS01108241.1_pt1 | contig 13985 bp, 13 predicted proteins | sample 1853461 | NCBI WGS metagenome assembly PVMS01 (sample SAMN08582032, study PRJNA380276) | Marine sediment metagenome, whole genome shotgun sequencing project. | isolation source: ocean sediment barecode stripped | collected 2017 | reverse complement strand
GTCGGGTAGTACTCGGGAAGCTCGGTAATCGCTTCGAACAGCCGCGCGCCCAAGGCGTCGTAGAAGTACTTACACGGAAGCGTCTTTTGTGAGCGTCGGAGTCCTTCGATCGCCTCTGCCCGCAGGTCACCTACCTTCGGGTGAAGGTCGACGATGCGGACACGCTCATCGCTGCTCAATGGATCAAATGCAATCATCGATTCAACCACCATCCCGGGCCAGTCGGATACCGCTGAACTGCCAACGAGCCTCCGCTGGGAAGAAATTTCGGTAGCTTCGGCGCGCGTGGCCGGCCGGTGTCGCGCAACTACTACCTCGCAGCACGTACTGGTTGCACATGAACTTACCGTTGTACTCGCCGAGCGCGCCCTCCGCAGGGCGGTACCGCGGATACGCCGCATAACTGGAGCTCGTCCACTGCCATGCAGCGCCATACAGGCTTGAAACCGAAGGATGCATCGAGGGTGGGCGTCCGCACAGAGGCACCGCTTCCGGCTCGGCGGTCGCCGTCTCCCACTCATGCTCCGTCGGCAAGCGGGCGCCTGACCAGCGCGCATACGCGTCGGCCTCGTAGTAACTCACGTGAACGACGGGGTCGTTGTCTCGAAGCCGCCGGCGCCCGTGAAGGGTGAACGTGCTCCAGCCATCCGTGTCTTCACGCCAATGCTGCGGGGCCCGCCAGCCACGTGTCTGTACCGTTTGCCAGCCCTCACTGAGCCACAGCTCCGTGCGGCCGTAGCCCCCGTCTTCGATGAACGCGCGGTAGTCGCCGTTGGTGACGAGGCGCTGGGCGATTTGAAAAGGGTGGACCAGCGCGTCGTGTGCCGGCCCCTCGTTGTCGAAGTGGAACCGCTCCGGATTGCAGCCGATACGGACAATACCGCCCGCGTGATCGGCCCACCGCATCGTGGGAGAGGAAGCGACATCCTCGGGCTGGCTTTGAGCGTCGGCATAGGCGGGATCGAGGGGGTTGCACGACAAGAGATGCTTGATGTCCGTCACGAGCAACTCCTGGTGTTGCTGCTCGTGATGAAGGCCGATCTCGACGCGCGTGCGAAGCTCGCCATCGAGGTCGGTACGAAGCAGCTCGAGCATGGCGTCGTCGACTCGCTTGCGGTACGCGGTGACCTCATCGTGGCTCGGCCTCGTCAGAAGCCCGCGTGACGGACGGTGGTGCTGCTCACCGATCGCGTTGTAGTAGCTGTTGAACAGCACGGCGTACGGCTCTGGCGAAAGGCCTTCGACGCCGGCTGGGCCGAGCACGAACGTCTCGAAGAACCACGTCGTGTGTGCGCGATGCCACTTGGTAGGGCTCGCGTCCGGCATGCTCTGAACGCATTGATCTTCGACGGACAGCGGCGCAGCGAGCGCCTCGGTTCGCGCGCGCACTCGTTCGAAATCGCTCGCAAGCCCATCCAGCAACATCTGGCCATTCATAGGTACCGCCTTGAACGGGTCAAGAGCGCTGGTGTTACCAAAAAACTCAGCCAGCGTCACCGATGCATTCGCCGCGCCCGCTACGCCCCGAGAACACCCTCGACTGGTCGACTGGGCCGGGGCCCTCGTTTCCAGACTGCTCGGATGCTCGGTAGGCTCACGAACAGCCCGATGAGTGTCCAGGGCACGGTGGCCATGAAATGGCCGGCAATCGCGACTGAAGCCGCCATGGCGGGCTCAACCCCTAGGAGATCGAGGGCGTACGCGCATGCGACATGATACGTGCCGATGAAGCCGGGCGAAGACGGAATCATGGTGCCAATCGAAAGAAAGACCATCACGATCAACGGAGCGTACAACGGCAGGTCGAGCCCAAACGCCCACAGCCAACACTGAATGGTCAGCATCCCAACCAGTCGATTGAGAAACGTGAGTGCCAACGCCTCGGCCACCGCTCGACTAGACCGTAACGCACTGAACCCGTCGACAAACCGTTGCGCCTTTTCGAACATCCATGCTTGCACCCGGGCGCTGAAGGGGCGCGAGAAAAACACGACGACGCGCGGAAACGTCGAAGGGTTTGCGACCAGCCACCCGACCGCCAGAAACGCACCCAGAATCGCCCCTAGACCCCATGCCAGGCGACGATCTCCGGAAACGTCGATCGCCAGGAGCGGCACCATGATGGCAAGCAGAATGAGAAAAGATACCAGATCGAGTAGGCGCTCCAGCGCTGCCACCGCGACGGTAGAACCTCGGGAGATCCCACCGGCTCTCGCCAGCAAGTCGATGCGGACGAGCTCGCCGAGCCGAAAAGGGAAGATGTTGTCGGTGACGTATCCCCCCAACACCGCGGTGAAACACTCTGCGAAACGATAGTTGCGGAGCGGCTTCAGGAAAACCTTGCTTCGCAGAGCGCCGAGTGAAAGAACGGCCCCCTTCGTGAGCAGGCAGAGGGAGAGGATCCAAAGGTTGACCGACGCAAGCGTCGAGCCCAGCTGACTGAGATCGACGCGCTGTAAGAAGTAGAAGGCAAGCACAGCAGACATAGCGATGCCAGCGCTCATGACGACCCGTTCTTTGGTCAGCCGTCGCCGCATCACTACTCGCCTGCGAGTTCCACACGCTGCTCGAAAAACTCATAGAGGTCCGGAAGAGACGCGCCTTCGTTGCCGAGCGCCGCTGCCGAAATCGATGCCAACGAGCTGCCGACGTACATCCCGACTTGAAGCGATTCCCCGGCCAGCTCCGCTAGGCTCGCGCCCGTCAGAAACACGTCTCCGGCGCCCACTGCATCCACCTCGTTGATCTCGAGCGCCGGAAGGTAGTCGGTTCGCAAACGGTCGCCTTCGCCTTGGGGTGGGCGGAAGCACAGCGACCCGCGTCGGCCCAGCGTCACGATGAGGCCGAGCGCACCACTCGCAGCGTAGTATCGGCTGGCCAGGTTCGAGATGCCGCTTTCCGCATCGCCTAAAGCGAACCGAAGCTCGTCCTCCGTCGGCGTGGCGAGCTGCGGCTTGTTGAACTTGAGAATGTTGGCCTGCCCGTTCGTGCTCACGTCGGCAAAGTAGGGCTTGCCGCATCGGTCGGCGACCTTCGGAATCGCATTGGCGAGCGTCGGCCCGAACAGGCCGTACCCGAAATCGGTCACGATCAGACCGTCGTGGTCTTCGAGCTGCTCTCCCAACATCGTGATGAGCTCGTTGGTAGTCTCGATGGGGATCGGCGACGGGTTCCCTCTGTCGACTTTGAACACCTTCTTGCCGCCGACCAAGTACCGAGTCTTCGTGTAGGCTATCCGCCCTGGAGCCGGCAGGTTGTGCACTTCCACGCCGGAGCGCTCCAAGCTGTCCTTGATCCTCCCGAAGCCTTCTTCCTCTTGACAGCAGGTGATGAAAGTAGGCTTGGCGCCGAGCACGGCCGCTTGGCGCGCAATCAGCCCGGCGCCCCCGATGAACCACTCCTCGCTCACCGGTTTCACGGACACGATCGGGCTTTCGGATGCCACACGCGCGCCTTCGCAGTGCACGTACTGATCGAGAATCGCATCACCCAGAATCAACACCTTGAGGTCGGAGAACGCAGAAATCGCGTTCTTGAGCCGGGCCGGATTGATCTCGTTGACGCGGCAGAAACGCTGGATTTTCTGCTGCTCCATGTCGAGCGTGTTGCGCTTGCGCCGGCCTATTTCGGTGGACGAAAAGATGACGTCTCCCGAACCGAGCACCACGCGTCCGCCGTAGCTCTCGACGGTCTTCTTCTCTTTGGCGAAGCGCGGATCTTTCTTGGACTCGTACTCCCGGCCTTTGACGTAGATGTCCGGCTGCAACGCCTCGAGGACCGGGCCGGCCCACTCGTCTTCGCTCAGCGCCACGTAGTCGACGCACGCGAGCTCAGCGAGGTTGTCCAAACGGAGATCCTCCGGAATGTACGGTCGCTCATAGCCTTTCATGACGGCATCGTCCGCGCTCACCGTCACGACGAGGACATCACCGAGACTGCGAGCAAATCGTAGGTAGCGAATGTGACCGGGGTGAACGATGTCGAAGCAACCGTGGCACTGGACGACCGTCTTCCCCTCTTTGCGAAGCCGCGACCTCTCGGCCCGGAGGCTCTCGATCGAGTGGATCTTCTTGTCGGCCTCGGCGCTACGCACGGCTTCGACTCCATTCAATCAAAATGTCGATCAGGGCGTCCCTGTCGGAGGGCTCGAGCTCGGGGCTCACCGGGAGGCTCACGATGCGACGCACCAGTGCCTCGGTGTGTGGCAAACGCGGACTCGACATCCCTTCGAAGGCGCGCTGTTGGTGTATCGGAAGCGGGTAGTGAACCCTTGCGTCGAAGCCTCGGGACACGAGATGAGCGATCAGCTCGTCACGGTCGTCGTGGCGGATGACGAACGTGCTGAATGCGGGCTCGGAGGCTTCGGTGACCTCCGCCAGCTCGAAAAAGGGGCGCAACGCGTTCTCGTAGGCAGCGGCATGGTGCCGGCGGGTCGCGATCCAGTCATCGAGGTGTGGAAGCTTCGTCAGTAGAATCGCGGCCTGCAGCGTGTCGAGACGCGCATTCTCGCTCGCGACATCCACGCGATCGCGGTCACGGTGGCCGAGCGACCTGAGCCGCCGCAGAAGCGCTCCACGCTCCCGATCATCGGTAGTGATGAAGCCTGCGTCTCCGCATGCAGAGAAGGTCTTCAGGGGATGCAGGGAGAAGCACCCGGTGCCAAAAGAACCTACGGAGCGCCCGTAGTGAGTGCTTCCGATCGCTTGCGCGCAATCCTCGATGAGGTGCAGCCCATGCGTCGCACACAGTTCCTGAATCGGTTCCATGAGGCAGGGAACACCCCCGAGATGCACGGGAATGACCGCTTTGGTTCGGGGTGAGATCGCGCCAGCGAGCGGCGCCGGATCCATCAGCCCCGTCGACGGCTCGATGTCGATGAACACCGGAGTCGCCCCAACCAACATGATCGATGTCGCAGTGGCCACGTACGAGTGGGCGACGGTGACGACCTCGTCTCCAGGCCCGATTCCGAGGGCGCGCATCACCAACGTGAGCGCGGAAGTTCCGGAAGCAACGCCGACTACCTCGCTGACCCCGAGCCTTCGCGCCAGCCTCTGCTCGAGCTCCTTCACCTCCGGACCGTTGATGAACTGCCCATGGCATAACACTCGATCGATCGCTTCGAGAATGCGCGGACGAAGCGTGCTGTTCTGCTTGACCAAATCGACGTATGGAACCGCGGTCATGAAACGAGCTTCGCGGCGGATCGCCAAAGTTCCGGGCGAGCCTTCATCCACGCGACGTTTCGGTAAATGCTGGACCGGCTGTCCGAGACCCGTCCCGATTGATATGCCTCTCGCAGCTCCCGAACGGCCGTTACCAGATCGTGCCGCGGCTCGAAGCCAAGCTCCTCTCGCGCCCGATCCGCGGAGAGATGGTAGGAACGTGGGTCATCGGACGGCACGGTGTCGATCGGCAGCGACGAGTCGAGCTCATCTCGGATCATCTCGGCCAGGGCCATGACCGACGCGTTTTCTCGACTGATGTTGAACGCCCTTCCGGAGATTTTGTCGGCAGGCGCCGTAAGAAGCATGCGATAGAAGGCCGTCAGGTCGCGAATGTGCACATTGGGACGCATCTGGGCTCCTCCAAAGACCCGAATGCGCTGGTCGGTCAGGGCCTGATCGGTCAGCAAGTTGATGGTGAGGTCGAGCCTGAGGCGCGGCGAGTACCCGCACACCGTTGCGGAGCGGACGGAGACACCTACGAACGAGTCATCGACCAAGCTGTTGAGGATCTTCTCCCCTTCGGCCTTGCACTTGGCATAGATGGTAATCGGGTCGAAGGGCAGCTCCTCAGTCACGTTCTCATCGTCTTTGATGCCGTATACACTTGCCGAGGACGCATAAGAAAATCGCCCCACTCCATGTTTCTTGGCAGCATGCATCAGGTGATCGACCGCCCGAAGGTTCACCGTCTCGGTGACCTCGTGATCCAGCTCGGAGCTGGGGTCGTTCGAGATGGCGGCGAGGTGAACCACCGCGTCGAAGCCGCCCCGTGCGAGCACGGTGTCAACCATGTCGAAATCTCGGATGTCACCGCGAAGCCTCTTGCAACGCTCGTGTACGATCGGATCCGAGCTCGGGTCCGTCCCGTAGAGAAAGGCATCGAACACAGTGACGTGATGTCCCTCTTCGATCAGCTCCGGGCCGAGGCCCGCACCGATGTACCCGGCGCCCCCCGTCACGAGCAATTTTTGATTCCTCATCTCCGCCCCTTGTCCCCAATAAGACACCCTACTCGCCGGATCAATGAAAAATGGCGACAACCGCCCGAGAAATGACGACAGGCGGCGTTCTGTTCGATCTGGATGGTGTGCTGGTGGATTCCGCCGCTTTTCATCTGCGGGCCTACGAGCGAGTTTTCGCGGACGCGGGGCTCCCGTTTCCAGACGTAGCCCGGACTGCGATCATGGATGGGAAAGCGCGGTCACATGTCATCGACCTGGCCGCCCCTTCCGCGCCTTCAAGCGTCAAACGAAGCCTCGCTGACGCAAAGCCCAAAGCCCTAGAAGATCTTCTCGGCGACGCGAGCGATTGCAGCATGCCCGGTGCCACGGAGACCGTCCGCGCGCTTGCAAGCGCAGGAGTGCCCCTGGCGGTCGTCACCAACAGCCGCGCTCCTCAGATCTGGCTTCGCAAGATCGGGGTCGCGATCGAGTTGCAAACAGTCGTGACGGGAGAAGATACTTCTTCGCCCAAGCCGTCGCCTGAAGGGTACCTTCTTGGCGCAGCCCGCTTGGGATTGGACCCGCGTTCCTGTCTCGCGATCGAAGACTCCTACGACGGTTGGCGCGCCGCAAGGGACGCGGGCATGCAGGTGGCGGTATTGAGTGACCAGGCGCCGGAGTGGCTCGACACTGGCGCAGAGCTGATGCGTCGACTCGACGCGTCCGAGGTTCTGCGGCGACTGAAACGCGCAGCAGCTCGGCAGTAGTCGCGGCGGATCCTCGGGACTTTCTATCCGGCGCTCTTCGCCGACAAGACCACCGGCCGTACCGGATAGAGCACCCGGGGCACCTGCAGCCAAGGGATGCCGATGATGGGACGAATTGGATCGCGCCAGCTCGCGCCCGGTGGGTCGGGGTAGTACGACGCGAGCTCGCTGAAGTCCTCTCGAAGTAACGCGCTGCGATAAAAGTCAGCCGTGTGCATGACGACCAGAGGAATGTCCATCAGGCCCAAGACGAGCTTGGTGATCGGCGCCGCAGCCGCTTCAGCCCAATAGACGGGTCGACGCACGGAGAATTCGCTGATCCAAACATGCCCTCCCGGCTTCAGTACGCGCGCGACCTCACCCAACACCTTGTTGACCTCTCGTCGGGCGGCTCTCCACGACTGTTCGGTGATGTGATGCAGCACCAGGGGGAGCACGACGTGGTCAAAGCTGCCGTCGGGGAACGACAATGCACGCGCATCCTCGACCACGGTCGACAGCCCCGCTTCCCGGAGCGGCTGGAGCATTTCCTCCGAGACGTCCGCGACGACGAGGTCGAGCTTGGAAGCCACCCCGAGAGAGTATCGAGGCCACAGGCCGCCAACCGAAAGAACGCGTCCCGACACGCCCTCCTCGATGTAGCGCGCCGCTAGCTCGTTGACCGTCCCCATTCCGGCGTCGATGTCGTAGTACGTTCCTGCGTTGGCGTTGAAGAACTGCGACTGGTTCATTGGTTTCTTCATCAGCGCATCTCCTCTGGCGAAGGGATGGCCGCAGCGCTTCCGGTGGCGCCGTCGGGAACACCTAGCTCCGCGGCGGCGGCCAACGAAACAAAGGTTGGCTGGCAGTCCTGCCCCCAAAGCATGATCAAACCCTTGCGGTCAGGATACCTTCGCATGAGTTGGCGGTCATGTTCGATCGAGAGGTGATTGACCCAAAGGATGGGGTTCTCGAAATCGGGGTCGTTGACCTCATGGGCGAACAGGAAATGGCGCACCGGCGCGCACCGGCGTGGGACGAAGGGGCGGTACGTGAAGACGATCGCGGGCTCTTCGATCTCGCGACTGGCGACCGTGGGCCTGCGAAGCACGTCGGACAGTTCGTATAGCGCGTGCGCCCTCACCGGAACGTAGCCAAACGCCGTCGCCGCGGTGAGCCCGAAGCAGAGCGCCAGGGGAAGACGGGCGGCGAGGGGCGACGGCTCCACCGTTCGCAGGGAGCTCGTCAAACGAGCGACGCCGAGCGCCGTCAGCATGAGGATCGGGAGCGCTATCTCCGCGTAGTGCACGGGCCCGAATGTGTCGATGCCCGGACTGCGCAAGTTGCTGTGGACGAGGGCGAAACCAAGGACCATGACCCACAGGACCCAACCCCGTTGCTTCCGCCACGGCGCGAACGGCAAGAATAGAAACGCAAAGGGCCATCCCAGGAGCGCGAAGTTGACTCGAGTCAACGCGACCCCGGTTCGTGCGAGCGCAACGTCGACGGTCCCGAAGCTGAAGGACGGGGTCCAATCGTCGGGCAGCGACGGCCATGCGGAGAAGTGAAAGGCGTTCTCGCGCGCGTAGTCGCCGGCCCGCTGATACGCGACGTAAGCGACGCTTCCATTCTGCAAGGCGTTGACCGCGAGAAACGCGCCCGCGAAGAGCAGAGCAGGGGCAGCAAAGCCGAGCATCGCGCTCAAACGCTGATGTGGGGGGATTCGCCGAACCGAAACTGCCCACACGAGCAGAAGCGGAACCCCCATGCCCACGGCCACTGTGGGGCGGATGAAGAACGCCGCCGAGAACGCGATGGCGATGCCCGGATGCAACCACCACGACGCGGCTCCTCTGTGGGCGCGAAGCGTCAAGTAGGTCATCCAAGCAAGCGCGAACATGCAAGACGTATGCGACAGTTGAGTCGCGGCCGTGAAGTGGACCATCGGCGCCGCAACAAACAGAAGCACACCGATGACCGCGCACTTGCGCCCAGCCAATTCGCGAAGCGTCAGAAAGATGGCGGGCACGGTGAGCGCCGAGTACATGGGGTTCGCTAGCTCGGGCACACGGAGCGCGACCCAAGGCGCGAGCAACGCGGGCCACCCCATGAAGTACTGCGAGTAGAACTTGCCATCGTTGATCATGAAGACATGGTCGAAGAACAGCTTCATGGGCGGCGAGTCGGCATGGAGGCGGCCACTCGCCAGCAGCTCCGCCGAGAACCGGTAGACGGATTCGTCATCGGTCAGATCGACGCCCTGGAGGAGTCGCCAGTACAACAGCACAGGAACCGCGAACGCAATCGCGCTGAAGGCGAGCATCAGATGACGGTCCGGCGTGGCACGAAGCTGCGCGTACGTTTCTCGAGCCCAAGGCGCGTCGGCCAGGTGCGCGAACGCGAGCGCGAAGAACACAGCGGCAATCGAGCCGAAGAGGCACCAGAACAGGAGAAAGTACGTGTACCCGGTGGACATGATCGTGATGGAGCCGAGCTCCAAACTGAACCAATCGAGATACCGGGCGCCGATCGACCAAAAGATGGTCAGGGCGAGGACCGCCAAAGCGATGAACGAGGCGACGGTCCAAGGCCCCTGCGCGCGCTGCCCCGGAGAGCTCATTCGGCGCTCGCGCGAATGGAAAGCAGGAGGTTCGACCTCATCCCCAGGAAGCGGTGGAACGTGAGCTCAGCGCGGGCTCTTGCGTCGGGCCCTAGAAGCTCGAGAAGCTGCGCAGCATCCAGCAGGTTCAGGTTCTCCTCCTTGGAGAAGAATTCGAATCCGACGGCGGCGTAGATCTTTCTGTAGATGTGGGGAGGCAGATAGTGAAGCAACGGGGTGGCCGTGTGAAACTCGATGGGATGTCGTCGGTTGGGGGTCGTGACGAACACTTGCTTTCCGACCCGGACCAGCTCATCGAGAAAATCATGCTGTCGGTCCCGCGACCCGACGTGCTCGACCACGGCGTTCGAGAATACGAGGTCGAACGATTGATCATCGAAGGGCAGGGGCACGTTGCGCTCGAGCTGTACGTAGGCGTAGCGAGGGAACACACGTCGAAATACGTCGGGTTCTTCGAGACCGGCAGCGGTGATCTGCTCCGGATACGGATAGAGCGAATGCAGGAAATAGTCGCGTGCCTCTTCGAGCGAGCCGTTGGTGCCGACCTCGAGCACGCGCCAACCGGGTTGCGGCGGAAATGACCGGGCAAAGCGCCGGTAGATCTTCGCCTGCTCGTTTCGTAGCACTCGTCGGAGCAACCACATCGGAAGCGCCTTTGTGCGGTAGTTGACGCTTCTGTGCGCCGCTGCACCCATCGCCAGGAATTCTCGTATGTCGCCTCCCTCGGGGTCAAAAGATTGACCCGCCCGCCGCGACGGGCCAGAAAGAGCGGATCAATGGCCGACACAGGAAAAAAGGCTTCTAGCGCCGAGAAGGAATCGCTCAGCGTCATCATTCCGTGCCTGAACGAGGAGCCCATCGTTCGGCGCACCGTCGAGGAGGTCCTGGGGCACGCGGACGCACTGCCGATGAGCCTCGAAGTCATCGTGATCGATGACGGTTCTGTCGACGGGACACGCGCAGTCATGGAGCAGTTGTGCCAGGAATACCCCCGCGTCCGGATGATCACACACGATAAGAACCGCGGCCTCGGCCGCTGCGTGACCGAAGCCTACGACACCATCGAGGATGGTACGTGGGTGACGGTGTTTCCTGGTGACAGCGAGTTCGTTTTTGCCGAGTCGATCGACAACCTGCTCGCTGCTCGTCACGGGCACGACGTCGTTCTTGGCTATCTGTACAACTCGGTGGTGAGGAAGCTCGGTCGCCGTGTCGCGTCGGAAGTGTTTCTGAAGCTGACCAAGACGCTCTATGGTTTTCGCTGGAGAGCACTCAACGGGATGAAGCTCTACAGAGTCGAAGCATTCAAGGGTGTTCACACGGTTGCGGGAGGGCACGCGTACGTTGCCGAGCTTCTCGCCAAAGCCCAGCTCCGGTGCCCTGAGCTCCGGATCACGGAAGCTCCCTTCATTTCTCGCGGTCGATCGGTTGGTAACTCCCATGCGATCAAACCTAGTTCGGTGTTCCGGGCGGTGCACGAGACATACAGGGGGGCGCGGAACGTCGAGCGCTACCGTGAAGAGATGGTGGCGCGATATCAGGAGGAGCTCGCGAGGGGAGAAAAGCGAGAGAGCTTCTTCCCGCCACCGACGCAGGAGTGAGAGGCGATGCGCCTCGCGATCACGCAGCCCAATTTCATGCCCTGGCTGGGCTACTTCGAGCTCCTCGACTACGTCGATGTCTGGGTGAGCCTGGACAACGTCCAGCTCAGCCGGGGATCGTTCGTGCTTCGAAATCGTGTTCGGCGGCCCGACGGAGCGGTGGAGTGGATCAGCGTGAACATCCCAAAGAAGTCCCCGTTGCAGACTTCGATCAAGGACGTTCAGATCTCGTCCAACGAATGGCAGGAGCGCATCATCCGTAGGTTGGAGAGCTACTACAAGCTGGCTCCCTTCTATGAGCGTTTCGGAGGCCCAGTGGCCGAGCTACTGAACTCCAACAAGGACGCACCCGGGCTAGCCGCTCTCAATGAAGCCATCATCCACGAGATGTCGTCCTGGTTGGGCATCGAATACGAGTTCCATCGAGCCTCAGATCTCGAGGCGACTCTAGAAGGCAGCCCACAGGACAAGGTCCTCTCGCTGATCCGGCACTTCGACGCCGATTCGTACTGCAACTTCGCGGGAGGCGTAGACGCCGGCTTGTACGCCCCCGCCGCCTTCGCGGAGCAGGGAGTGACGCTCGAACGACACGACTACGAACACCCGAGCTACCCGCAACACGCTGGTGGATTCAAACCCTTCCTCAGCATCGTAGACCTACTCTTCGAATCGGGCGACGGCGCGCTCGACATCATTCGAAGCGGACGCAATTGGCAGACCACATAGCCGCAGCCGGCGGGTGGAAAGGTCAGACGAGGCCGGCGTGACCGAACTCCTCGAGCACTCGATCGATATCACCTGGCCCATATCGGCCGTCACACGGCAGCACGAACGTCCGGCGCGCCAGCAGAATGTGGTCGTCCGGTATTCCTTCGAGCGCGGAGTCGTCAAGGGGCCACAGACGCGAAGGGTACACGTCTCTCTCGACGAGTGAGCTTCGTGCCACGGCGCAACTGTCGGCATCTTCAAACACGCAGGCTACGACAAGGGGCGCCGAGTGCGGGTCGGTCGGCTCGATGATCGTGAAAGACTCGGCACTTCTCAGACCTGCCGCGAGCCGTGCGAAATTGTTGCGGCGCGCGTTCCGCCAATCCTCGAAAGGGAACCCGTCCACCACTGCGCCAGACAAATGCGACATGGCCGAGATCCCGCCCTGCGCGATCCGCTCCTCTCCATCGTGGAGGAGCTTGCGAAACGAGGGTTTCGACACACGGTGCCCATCGAGATAGAGCGCCTTCATCAGCATTCCCGACAGAAGCCGTTGAATCGTACGGGCTCTGTCAGGCTCTAGGGGAGCGACTTCGGGCAAGTCCCGACCCCGCGGCGACCACAGGACCGCGCCGTCGGGAATGGGAATGCTCTTGCGAAGTGAGGCAAAGCAGTAGTCGGCCTGCGAGCTCTGCGCCCAGGTAGAGCACGGATCGTGGGTGTGGTCTTCGACGACGACCACGCTCTGGACATCGGTCGCGAGAACGCGGGAAGGGCCGGCCAAGCCAAAGTAGTTGAGCACCAGGATGACATCGTGCGGACGAAGTGCGATGCCCCGTAGGTCGAGAGAAACCTCGAGAGGACTGTCAGCGTAGCAGCACAGTTCGACATCGGACCCCACGAACGGAGTCACGAGCTCCTGGCAAAGATAACTCGGAAACCATAGTCGCGAAGCCCTGGTCTCATCGATCACGGCTCGCAGCGCGTCGCGACCACAGCTGAGCCGCATGCTTCGCGTCGCCCAGGGGAGCTCCCCCTGCTGCATGTTGGCTCGGAGGCGCTGCCAGTGAAACTGCGACCCGTACTCCCAGCGAGCTTGCCCGGGCGTATGACGAGCGGGATTCAAGGCAGGAGTCCTTCGACACGCAGCGCCGCTTCGATCCGCGAGAATCGGGCAGACGGGAGGCGCCGGGTGTTCCCATCACGAAGGCGATCGCTTACGAGGTCGGCCGCATCTCGAACCGGTGAACCGACGAACCGGGCTATCTTCTCGATCTCCTTCGCGGGGTCCCCGATCAGTTGCTCGTAATGCAACGACACCGACCGGTTCGCAGGCACCGTAGCGAGCCCTTCCTTGACGTGACGCGAGATGTCTTCGATCTGATGAGCCACTTGTTCGACAGGGTCGCGGTCGACCCACGTATCGAGGTCACGGGGCCGGATCGACCACCATGTCTTCTCGTCGCCGTAGCGCTTGCGGCGGGATTCGAGCAGTGACTGAGCGATAAAGCGAGGGTCACGCTCGATGTGGACGAAGATGCTCCCCGGAAGCTCGAGAGCGAAACGCCGGATGTGATAGTCGACGGCCGGAAGGCTCTTCAGCACGAGCGGGCGCCCGGCCCACCCAGCAATGGCTTCGAGCTCGGCCACGATGAAGTCCCAGTCGAACGCGGCGAGCTCTGGTTCCGTCTGGTGGTGTGGACCCTCCGTCGGCGCGTGATACTGCCAGAACCAACCAAACTCGTGCGGCGCCGCCTCTCCCTGGCTGCGCCCTAGGTCGGATTGGAGCCCGATCCCGGCCTCCGTGTTGCGATGCTGCAGCGCCCAGAGCGGAGCGAGCCAGTATCGGGCGACGGCGTTCGTGATGTACGCGACGTCGAGATGCCGAGCCATCAGCTGATAGAGCAAAGTCGTGCCGCTACGAGGCACGCCAACGATGAAGATGACCGGCGCGCCGGGAACGCGGTGGCGAGTCACGAGGCGCCGTTCCTTTACCATCAACGCGCGGTTGAGCGCGTAGCGGGCGATGTCCGGCACGAGTTGCCTGGTTGCATCGATACGCCGACCGTTGTCGCCATACACGCCTCGGAAAAACCGAAGAACGTTCATTGCTCGGCTCGTTGGCTATCCTTGCGTACGGG
>PVMS01131879.1_pt1 | contig 13991 bp, 17 predicted proteins | sample 1853461 | NCBI WGS metagenome assembly PVMS01 (sample SAMN08582032, study PRJNA380276) | Marine sediment metagenome, whole genome shotgun sequencing project. | isolation source: ocean sediment barecode stripped | collected 2017 | reverse complement strand
GGGGGCTCGGTCGCGACATCCCTGTCGCTCACGGTCTCTGGGGGTACACCCCCCGTGTCGCCGCGGATCGGTTAGCACCAGTCTAAAAGAATCCAGCAGTTACACCCCGTTACGAAGCACCAATTGCATAACAATGGCATCTTCACGCTTATCCCCCGCCTGGTAATACGATCGCCGGTGGCCAATCACCTTAAAGCCCCGGTTTTGATACAGCATTGCGGCACGTGGGTTGCTTTCCCTTACTTCGAGATATATCGCATCGATTTCGAGCCTGGCTACGTGGCTGATTGTGTATTCCAGCAACAGGTTGCCATAACCCCGGCTCTGCCAGTCGGGGTGCACGCACAGGTTTAATAAGTGAGCCTCTCCGGCAGCCCAGCTGAATATTGTGTATCCAGCCAGTTCTTTACCAAACTGTAAACCGAAGCAGGCGTAGCCAACACGCAAGCAGTCCACGAAAATCCCGCGAGTCCAGGGGAATGGGTAGGCGAGCTGTTCGATGGCGTGAACCCGGTCTATATCTGCCAGTGTGAGGCGCCGGATCAGCGGGTGTTTTTTATCGGCAACTTCGGTCAATTGGCAGAAACCATGCCAGACCGGCACAAATCCGCCCATAATGACTGGCGTGCTCCTGCCCGGGTTTCCAGGTCTCGCATCGAAGGCAGTAATACCAGGCTGGCGGAGTTCAGGTTAACCGGCAACTCGCTGCCAAAAAACCTTTGCGCCAGTTCAGTGCCGAAAACCGCAACCGTTGTGAAAAGGTTTTCATCAACAGCAACGGCTGGTTTAACGGCATCTTCACCGTCGTGGGGCCACGACCAGACAGGCACTTTGCCCAATGCGCGGCTGATGTCATTGGCAAGCTTGCTGGCAGAATCTGTGTCGGTGGCACAAATTAGCAGTATTCCACCACTGCCGGGACCCAGTTTCAGCGCACAGTTGCTGTCAACATGCGGAGTTTCACTCGCAGCTGCCTCACGCAAAGACCAGACGGGAATACCCATGGCATCGAGGTATGCCTGCCGTCTGGTTTCAATCATTCATCTGATCCGAACCAGGGTGGTGACGTTCAGTCTCAATTTGGTCATCAGGCTTGGACCCGGTGCCGATCACGGGTTCTTTTCTTGCTGGCTTCGGAGGCCGCTTCTCACGCTTCATTTTCCAGCTACGACGCCCGGCCACCGTGATGATCAGACCGGATAGTACATAAGCACTGCCAAATATCATGCCCATGATTGGAGGATCCATTGCCAGCAATACCATGATTAGCACGGCCAGCAATATCCATGTGGTGGGGACCCTGTCACCATCAAGTCCTGCTTTGAAACTGAAATACCGCACCCGGGAAAACATCAATATTCCAAGCACGATGATTTCAAGGAATATCAGCCAGCGCACGGTATCCCCGGCGACGCCATTATCGACAAAAAACCAGATAGTAAACACCAGTGTACCGGCGGCTGCCGGACTGGCCAGTCCCTGGAAGTATCGCTTATCGGCAATTCCGACCTGGATATTGAATCGTGCCAGGCGTAATGCAGCACAGGCCACGAATAGAAATGACGCCAGCCAGCCAAGCTTCCCGGCAAGGATGCTGATTTCACTGAGACTTGCGAGAGACCAGTTGAAGGCCAACAACGCGGGTGCGAGACCAAACGAAATTAAATCAGACAGGCTATCGTACTGTTCACCAAAATCGCTTTGTGTATTGGTAAGGCGTGCAACGCGGCCATCCAGTCCATCCAGCAAGCCGGCGACGATAATGGCGATGGCGGCCGCCTCAAACTTACCGTTAATACCGGATATAATTGAATAAAACCCGGCAAACAGGGCTGCAGAAGTCAGCAGGTTTGGCAACAGGTAAACCCCGCGCCGCCGAATTGATTTGTCTGATTCCATACAAAATTCCAGGCCAAATTGGTCATGCGGATAATAACATGCAATAACGCCTTCTATTCTCGGACAGTCACCTAATGTGATATAAACCTAAGTTGATTGCTTCGGAAAAGGAAACGAAGATGCATATTGCTAAGATTTTGATGACTGTTTTTATAACTGCTTTTGTACTGATGGCATCGGATGCTATCGCAAAAGACTCTGTTTACCGCTGGGTAGATGACAAAGGTGTTGTGCATTACGGTGACCGGTCTGCAGATGCTGCCAATGCCGAAAAAATCGACATACAGACCAGCGAGGTAAAAAGCCCCTCGCCCGTTTCAGATGTGGAACGTGATGCTATATATGCGCAACCCTCAGAACCATCGCGGGCACAGCAACAGCGGGATGAGCGTGCAAAAAACCGAGAGGAAGCAGCCGAATTAGCAGAAGCGGTTGATGCTGGCTGCGAACAAAGACGCCAGATCGTGGCCCAGTTGGAGCCTTCCACCAGGGTCATGGTCAGGGGTGAAGACGGTGAGGTTTACCGCCTGGATGATAATGAGCGGCTGAAGGCGCTGGATGAGGCGAAGGCCTATATCGCTGAGAAGTGTAACAAGTAAGGTCTCTAAAATTGATGCGTGTACTGGCACGCATTGCAGGCTAAAATGTCGCCCTTCCAGGCAGCTTACAGATTAGCGAAACGACAATGAAAGCCAGTACATTCCACCTGTTCACCACCCGGGAAACCCCGGCCGAAGCGGAAATCGCCAGCCACCAACTCATGCTGCGTGCCGGCATGATCCGCAAACTTACATCAGGCATTTACACCTGGACCCCAATGGGCCTGCGTGTATTGCGCAAAGTAGAAGCCATTGTCCGCGACGAACTGGATAAGGCCGGCTACCTCGAAATGCTGATGCCGGCCGTGCAACCAGCCGAACTTTGGAATGAAACCGGCCGCTGGGAAAAATTTGGCCCACAGTTGCTGAAGATGCAGGACCGTGCCGGGCGTGAGTACTGCTTTGGCCCGACGCATGAAGAAGTCATCACCGATTTCGTCCGCAACGAAATTCGCAGCTACAAACAATTGCCTATCACTTTCTACCAGATTCAAACCAAGTTCCGTGATGAGATTCGCCCACGCTTCGGCGTCATGCCCGCGCGCGAATCCCTGATGAAGGACGCCCATTCATCTCACATCGACCATGCAAGCCTGGATGAAACCTACTGGGAGGTGTACCAGGTCTATTCACGAATCTTTACCCGCACGGGTTTACGTTTCCGCACGGTAGAGGCTGATTCCGGTGCGATTGGTGGTCATCAATCCCATGAGTTTCACGTGCTGGCCGACTCTGGTGAGGATTTAATTGCCTTTTCCGATCAGTCAGAGTATGCCTCCAACGTAGAGCTTGCCGCCATCGCCAAGCCACAGGGTAGCCTGGCTGCGCCTGCTGAAGAGATGCGCACCATTGATACCCCGGACGCCCATACGATCGATGAGCTCGTTAGTGGTTATGGTGTGTCGATTGAAAAGACCATTAAAACCCTGGTCGTGCATGCCGCTGAGACCTGCGAAGCCGATTTTGTCGCCTTGCTGGTGCGTGGTGACCGCGTGCTCAATGAGGTTAAAGCGGAACGGCTGGAACAGGTCGCCAGCCCTTTGACCTTTGCCAGCGACGAGGAAATTCGCAAAGTAATCGGCGCAGGGCCTGGCTCTCTCGGGCCCGTCGGTCTTGAACTGCCCGTAATTGCAGACCAGGAAGTCGCCTTGATGTCGGACTTTGCTGCCGGTGCTAATAATGACAACCAGCATTATTTCGGTATCAACTGGTCCCGCGATGTGGCGTTGCCCCAAATCGCCGACCTGAGAAATGCCGTTGAAGGAGATGCCAGCCCGGATGGCCAGGGCAAATTGCAACTGGCGCGCGGTATTGAAGTCGGGCACATATTCCAGCTGGGTACGGCCTATTCTGAATCGATGAACGCGGTTGTTCTGGGTGAAGACGGCAGATCCCACGTGATGCATATGGGTTGTTACGGCATCGGCGTGTCACGCATTGTTGCAGCAGCGATCGAGCAGAATCATGATGACAGGGGCATATCCTGGCCAGCACCGATCGCGCCTTTCCAGCTGGCTTTGCTGCCAATAAACGCCAAAAAATCCCATCGGGTACGTGAGCTGGCAGATCAACTTTATGCAGAACTGATGGAAGCCGGTGTGGAGGTCTTGTATGACGATCGCAACCTGCGCCCGGGTGTCATGTTTAATGACATCGAGCTAATCGGTATCCCGCATCGCCTGGTGATTGGGGAGCGCGGCATTGATAGTGGCATGTTGGAATATCGTCAGCGAAATGATGCGGAAAACTCAGAGTTGCCATTGGATGGCATAGTGGAAGCTATTTTGGAGAAGTTGGGGAAGGATTGACGATCTCTACGTGCATCCCATGCACTCTCACAACATTCGGTCCATCCCTGGACGTTGTCGCGGTCAGCGGAGCTGGCCCCTCCTACAAGGGCGGTTAGTCGGAGTTTTCCGGCATACTGCGCAAATGCACATCGGTTTGCGGGAAAGGGATCTCGATTCCATGCTCAATGAAGGCATTGTAGATGTTTTTCAATAAGTCGTGCCGTATGCGACCCCGTAATACGGGCCGGTCTATCCATGCCAATAATTCAAAATCCAGCGAACTGCTGCCGAACGCCCGCATGCGTACCCTTGGCGCTGGCTGCTTAACGATTTCCGGGTGTTTAATGGCAACGGCTTCAAGCACCTGGCAAACTTCGTCGACATCGCTGCCGTAGGCAACACCGACCGGTACGCGGATGCGTTCTTTCTCCCACGGACCACCACTTTCGTTGACGATTTTTGCATTGGCCATAACCGCATTCGGCACGGTCACCTCGACATCATCACGGGTCAGCAGGCGGGTTGAACGCATACCCATTTGCGTAACCTCACCACGTTCACCGGTATCAAGAACAATGTAATCACCAATTTTATAAGGTGAATCGGCCACCAGGAAAATTCCGGAAAACAGGTTGGCGAGGGAATCACGGGCAGCAAAACCCACTGCGATACCAATCACACCCGCCGAGGCCAGCCAGGCGGTCGGGTCAACGCCCCAGATCAATAAGAAGACATAAGCCCCGAAACCGATCAACAGCATCTTCAGGCCCATATTAAACAGGGGAATTGTCTTCTCCTGGACGATTTCAAAGCGGTGGTGGTGGCTGCTAATCAGCTCCAGCACAATACGCGCGGTGCGCAGGCCGGCCCGCATCCAGGAAAACAACAGGATGGTTGCGAGCATGGACAAGGTTGCATCATGCAAACCCCGGGGTAATTTGAATGCAGAAACTGCCAGCATCAATGCCAGTGTCACGGTGGTCAGCACGATCGGGCGGGTCAGGTACTCAATCAGGTGGTCGTCTGCTTTGGTGCTGGTTTTATTGGCTACCCTCATCATTGCCCGGTTGATCATCAACCTCAACAAGCGGCCAAAACCATAGGCAGCCAGTATCAACAATACGGTTAGCAGACCGGGATACGGCGACAGGAAATCCCACGCAGGCTGCAGCCAGTCCGGTATGTAGCGCAAGACCTCCAGGTCAGGCTTGAATGCAGGGGTCACGGGGGTTGTGGTTTCAGACATTAGCCCAGCGACCTGATGCCGACCGCGTCGCGCAGTTGCTGTATGAATGGCGCAGCCACTTCACGGGCGCGCGCAGCGCCTTCCTGCAGACGGGTTTCGATGATTGCAGGTTCAGAAATCAGTTCTTCGTATTCCAGCCTCGCGTCAGCTATTTCTGAGTTTATCAGTTCAAAACATTGCTGTTTGGCGGTGCCCCAGGCGATGCCATCCGCAAATGCCTGCTTCATCTCTGCCCGTTGATCTACGCTCGCAAAGGCCGAATAAATAGCAAACAACGCTGAGCCATCTGTCTGTTTTGGTTCGCCGGGCTCAAGTGAGTTGGTGACGATTTTCATGATGGACTTGCGCAGTTGTTTTTCCGGCAACCACAAAGGTATGGTGTTGTTGTAGCTCTTGGACATCTTACGGCCATCACGACCCGGCAAAACCGCGACATCATCATCCACCACGGCTGCGGGCAAAACAAAATGCTGGCCGAAGAGGTGATTGAAACGCTGGGCAATGACGCGTGCCATTTCCAGGTGCTGTACCTGGTCACGCCCAACCGGCACATCGTTAGCATTGAACATCAGGATGTCAGCCGCCATCAGGATAGGGTAACTGAACAAACCCATATCAATGGCAGAATCCGAATCCTCGCCAGCCTCAATATTATCCTGTACAGCTGCCTTATAAGCGTGGGAGCGGTTCATCAATCCCTTGGCCGTGATGCAGGTCAACAGCCAGGTCAACTCACTGATCTCAGGAATATCGGACTGCCGATAGAAAACCGCTTCATCGGTATCAAGACCCAGTGCCAGCCAGGTCGCGGCAATTTCCAGAGTGGACTGCTGTACCACCTGCGGATCACGGCACTTGATCAGGGCATGATAGTCAGCAAGAAAATAGTAGGACTGCACGTCATCTTTATGACTGGCTTCGATGGCCGGCTTGATAGCGCCTACATAGTTCCCCAGGTGAGGTCTGCCGGTGGTGGTGATACCGGTCAGAACGGTGCGTTTACTCATGGTCTGGCGACTACCTGTGTGAATTCTGGAAGCGTCATTTTAAGCCAATAGACCAGCCAAAGCTTACATTATTTCACTAGCCCGGAAATATCCCCGGGGCAGCGTTTAAGATCGGCCGCAATACGGCGATTATCCGCAGAAGCGTTTGCCAGTCCACGTATGCAGGCTAGCATGTCAGGCAGATCTTTACGCAAACTGCGGCGTATCAGCCAGCGGGGTGCAGGCAATTTGGGTTGAATCCTGATCTCGTGGATGACAATGACTCCATTACCATCTGCCAATGGGACCAATCTCCACAACCCTTCCAGAACATGCAGGTCACCTCCAACCAGGCGGGCTTCGCCAAAATTACCCGGTTTCCTGATCGCTTCAAAGGTGAAATCCAGGGTGGGTGTATACCAGCTGTTACGCAAACGATGGCGCATCAGCATATGCTCTCGCCCGGGTTTCAGTACTTCGCATACTTTGAGACCACGAACATAGATGAACTCATATTTGCAATCACCTACCACCTCCCACACCACATCGGCAGTGGTATGAAACAAGGCTGTTACGCGTGCTGCTCCACCTGGCTTGTCGCTATGTATGGTTTGCAGCAGGATTTCGCCGCTTTTCAGGCTTGCCAAATCAAATTCATCCTCGCCTGCACGAAGATCTGCCGCCGCAGTCCCTGCAAAACACGCAGAAATCAGCAGCGCTGACGTTAATCCTGATCTGTATATAAACCTGACGATTGAATTCATTATTGCCACATATCGATTAACACTTTCGTATAGACCAGACCTATAATAACCCCATGAACTTTCGTGCCATGCAATATTTTGTAAAACTTGCTGAGCTTAAACACTTCAGCAGGGCAGCCAAGGCATGCTTTGTCAGCCAACCCACACTCAGCACCCAGATTCGCAAGCTCGAGGAAGAACTGGGTGTCTCGCTGGTAGAACGGGCACCCCGCAAAGTCATGTTGACACCCATTGGCGAGGACATAGCGCACCGGGCGAGACATGTATTGCGTGATATAGAAAATATAAAAATTGCCGCGAGGCGCAGCAAGGATCCGGCCACGGGCACCATTCGGCTGGGAATCTTCCCCACGCTCGCGCCCTACCTGTTGCCGCATGTCATTCCCGAAATTCGCCGGCGCTATCCCGATCTGGGCCTGCAGCTTGCCGAGGAAAAAACCAAAGATATCCTGAAAATGCTGGATCAGGGCCGCCTGGATGCAGGCCTGCTTGCACTGCCGGTCGAAGACCATGGTATGGATGTTGAAGTATTGTTTGAAGAGCCGTTTGTAACGGCCATGCCCGCAGCTCACCCGTTGAGCGACAAACAGGTGATCAGCTTAAAGGACCTGGAAGGCGAGGAACTATTATTGCTGGAAGAGGGCCATTGCCTGCGGCAACACGCTCTGGCTGTGTGTGAACTGGCGGGTGCACATGAACGTGTTGATTTTCACGCCACCAGCATGGAGACCCTGCGCCAGATGGTCGCGGCCAATGCCGGTGTGACCCTGATGCCCGTGCTATCGGTCAAACCACCGATAGCAGTGACACCGAATATTGCCCTGCGGCCATTTGCAGCACCGGCGCCCAGCCGTACAATTGCGCTGGTCTGGCGGAGTAGTTCGCCGTTGGGGGATTTTTTGCGCGAACTGGCTGAGAGCCTGAAAGTTAAACCCGCTTCCCTTCTCGAACCTTAGCCCAAACCTTAACCCGGACATTATCGCGAGCAAAAGAGCTGATCCCTCTACAGCATTCCGGTTTCGAGCTTTGCGGCTTCTGACATCATCTGGTAATTCCACAGTGGTTCAAATGTCAGTTCGACGTCCACCTTGCATATCGTTGGTATGATCTTGATCTTGCTGCGCACGTCCTCAACAATAATGTCACCCATACCGCAGCCGGGCGCGGTCAGTGTCATGCTAACGAAGACTTCTCGTTGTCCTTCATCATTCCTTTTCAAATCACAGTCATAAACCAGGCCGAGATCGACGATGTTGACTGGAATTTCCGGGTCATAGACAGTTTTCATCTGTGACCACACCAGTTTTTCCACATCATCGTCACTGGCATTATCAGGCAGGGCCGGTGGCATAACCGGTTCTTTGCCAATGGCATCGGCATCTATGCCTGCTACACGAAACAGATTGCCATCCACAAATACAGTAAAACTACCACCCAGGGACTGGGTGATATAACCAATACTACCCGCAGGCATGGTCAGTTCGTCACCAGAAGGGATCATGACGACGGCACAATCCCGTTCGAACTGGCAAGGTTGGCTGGTATGGCTGAACATAAGGCAGGTCAGCCCATTTTGGCTTGCAGATAATTTTTAATACCGACTTTATCCACCAGTGCCAGCTGAGTTTCCAGCCAGTCGACATGCTCTTCCTCTGAGGCAAGGATAGAATCAAACACATCGCGGCTGACAAAATCTCTGCACTCTTCACACCATGCAATCGCATCCTGCAATACCGGCAATGCTTCCATCTCAAGTTCCAAATCGCACCGCAGCATTTCATGCGGGTGTTCGCCAATCCTCAGCTTGGCGATCGACTGCATATTGGGCAGGCCTTCCAGGAACAAAATCCGCTCGATCAGCTGATCGGCGTGTTTCATCTCATCGACAGACTCTGCATGTTCATGATCGGCCAATTCGGTCAGACCCATATCTTTGTACATGCGCGAATGCAGAAAATACTGATTGATCGCTGCAAGTTCATTGCGCAATACAGCGTTGAGAAACTCAATAACCTTGCGGTCGCCTTTCATATCGCCAGACTCCTTAAAAAAACAGGTAATTAATAACCGATGGCGCTACCCCCGACTTTTCAGCCTGGGGAGGGCACAATACAGTGGATTGAATTTTGGCAGGTGGCGATCTAAATTGCCAGTGAACGGCGGGCCAATTGCAGCATTGGAAACAGGCTTTGCGCCTCCATTTGTTTGTCTAGTTCAATCGTAGCCATCTCTTTACAGCAACCGCATGCGCTACCGCAACCGGTTGCTTTGCCTAACTGCTTCATATTACGTACGCCGCTGCCCACCGCTGCGCGGATATCCGAGTCAGTGACTGCATTGCAAACACAAATATACATGGCATGTTTCCTTGAATCTGGCTTTAGTGTAAATGCAAATGAGAATGATTGTCAATTGCATTTACAATAAGGTTTGCGTTATCACGAAGATGAGGAAGACCGCTTACAACGTAACGACAGTTTCCAGCAAACAGGCGGCACACTACTGCTGAGTGATCGCGGACTTGAAGGTAACGCCGGCAACCGCATTCAATCCGCTAACGCAGTAGCGGCCTATGTATACGACCGGATCAGCTGGGGAAACTGGACCTTCACGCCCGGATTACGGTTCGAGTCCATCGAGCAGAAACGTGTCGATTACGGCGCCAACCCGGATGACCTGTCAGGTCGCGACCCATCGGACATCAAGCGCACACGCCGTAACAAGGAGGATGTGTGGATCCCGGGTATTGGTACCACCTGGGATATCAATGAAAACGTGAAGCTGATCGGTGGAAAAAGGTGACTGGTCAGGCTACCTGGCCGACAAACAATACATAGCAGGCCGTCAACCCTACGGCGCTCGCCCCGGTGCACCGCGCTTGTGGAAACTTGGTTTGAGGTGGGGTTTCTAACCAGTTCTCGGTACTACAAACCAACCATGGGTTCCAGCAAAGTCAATGCCTGCCGATAAACACGGCGTTTGAAGCGCACGACATTATCCGCCGGATACCAGAAATTTACCCAGCGAAAATCCCGGAATTCCGGTTCGCCGGTTATATGAAAATCAAAATCCACATCATCATCACGCAGCTTCAACAGGAACCACACCTGCTTTTGCCCGATACACAATGGCTTGCAATGTGAACGTTGATACCGGCGGGGTAGCTGGTAACGCAACCAACCGGGCGTCGAACCCAATAATTCGACGTGATCTGATTGCAAGCCGGTTTCCTCCAGCAATTCACGATACATTGCCTCTTGCGGTGTTTCGTCTGAATTCATTCCGCCCTGGGGAAACTGCCAGCCGTCGCTGTTAGTGCGTTGCGCCCAGAAAACCCGGCCATCACTATTCATGATCACCATGCCAACATTAGGTCTGAATCCATCCGGGTCAATCATGTCTCTATTGTACTTATATTTTGTTCCAGCCGGTTGTTATGAACACAGGTCATACGTGCGATAATTTCAATCTGGCCATGTTAATCAATCCTGTAAAATGATTCCAACCACAATGCGCCGATTATTGCTTTTTTTATTGATGCTGCTGTCGGTTGGGAGTGTATTTTTTGCCAGTGCAACAGGATCGGTTTCACTGGAATGGGGCGAGTGGCTCAGTGCCATCCAGAATTCAGACAGCCAACAGGGTGAACTGGTCTGGCGTCTGCGTCTGCCCCGGGCCATGGCTGCCTGGGCGGTTGGTGCGATGCTGGCCATGTCCGGCTGCCTGATGCAGGTCCTGTTACGCAATCCACTGGCAGATCCATATGTACTGGGGGTGTCCGGCGGCGCGGCGTTTGCCACCCTGCTGGGTATGGTCTATGGTGCTGCTGTCATTTTCCTGCCGTGGCTGGCATTGCTGGGTGCGCTGGTATCCGTCCTGATCGTTTTCGGACTGGCGCGCGGCACCGGTCCCTGGAGTGGTACACGGTTACTGTTAACCGGTGTGGTAACTGCTTCCGGCTGGGCAGCCATGATCAGCCTGATACTTTCATTGAGTCCTGATAACAGCCTGCGTAGCATGTTGTTCTGGCTAATGGGCGATCTGAGTTATGCCTCACTGCCACTCTGGTCATTGCTGGTGCTGACCATATGCTTCATCCTGACCCTGGGGCTTGCACGCAGCCTGAACGTGCTGGCCATGGGTGAGACCACTGCGAGACTACTGGGCGAGCCTACCCGCAACCTGCTCTGGCTGGTTTACCTGCTGGCCTCGGTCTTGACAGCCACCGCAGTCTCTATTGCCGGCAGTATCGGTTTTGTTGGCCTGATTGTGCCGCACCTGATGCGCATGCTGGTCGGTTCCGACCACCGCATCCTGATTCCCGCGGCAACCCTGTTTGGCGGCTTGTTCCTGGTGTTATCCGACACGCTGGCGCGTACCGTGCTCAGCCCGCAACAACTACCGGTTGGCGTAATAACCGCATTACTCGGTGTACCGCTGTTCCTGCTATTACTAAATCGCGCGAAGCTGAAAGGCGTATGACGACTCTTATCTGCCAGTCACTGGACGTCAGCATTGCCGGCACAACCATTTGCAGCAAATTGGATCTGGAACTTGCACCGGGTCAGTTCTGGGGCTTGCTGGGACCCAACGGCATTGGTAAAACCACGCTGCTCAAATGCATGGCAGGATTGACGCCTGCCGACGGCGGAGCCATTTTGCTTGAAAACCAGGCAATAGACAAACTGCCCCGCCGTGTCATCGCACGTCTGCTGGGTATGCTGCAACAACACACTGTTTATGTATTTGATGCCAGCGTGCTGGAAACGGCGCTGACCGGTCGACACCCGCACCTGGGCTATTGGGAACGTGAAGGTGCCACCGACAAGCAAAAAGCACTGGAAGCGATTCTGGCAGTTGATCTCGAAGGATTTGAAGGCCGTAGCGTTACCGGCCTGTCCGGTGGTGAGGCCAGACGTTTGGCATTTGCATCCCTGATGGTGCAGGAACCAACCATTTTGCTGCTGGACGAACCCACCAACCACCTTGATATGAAGCACCAAATCCGCATCATGAACCTGGTGGAAAAACAGGTCCATGACGACCAGCACTCCGCCCTGACCGCCTTACATGACGTTAATCTCGCAGCCCGCTATTGCAGCCATATCCTGATGCTGTTTGGGGATGGCGAATGGCAGGCAGGCCCGGCAGCTGAATTACTAAACCAGGCTACGCTGGAAAAACTGTACCAGTGCCCGGTGGAGTCGGTGCAAACCTCAAGCGGAAGGCGATTCCTGCCCGGCGGATGAAAACCCGCCCATTGCAAATCCCTAATCTCGTTTTAACTGGCCTCAAGTGTTTTATGCGTGCCATCACACATTGGCGCATTTTGCGTATGTTTGCAGCAACAGAAGAAGACTTTAGCAGCCTGTTCAGCCTGGTATTTTACCGGGGTAAATGCCGTACCCTTATGAGAGCCGTCACAAAATGGCTGGTTCTTGCTTTTCCCACACGCACACCAGAAATAAGTTTTGCCTTCTTCAACTTCGACTGGAATCGGTGATGTTTGAGCGATAACTGGACTATCCATGGTGATTAACTCCTGTAAAAATGATTTTCTGCAAGCTTAAATACTTTGTGTTTCAGTTAAATAACCCGAAACAAATTTGTCCCAAACGGGATATTCAGATAACTGCCAAATTGAACCAATAAACTCGCTTAATTTAGTTTTTGACCAACTCTGATTTCTAAATGCATAGATTGAATAGAAGGCAGTTACCCGATAGGCTTTCTTGATATTCATATCTTGCCCGGGCAACTAAAGTGCCAGTTTAGTGGCTCAACTATCCATGATGGAAACGGACTGACCCGGTCGTAAGCGTTCGTTGCCACGGATAATCACCGAGTCTCCATTTTTCAGGTCGCCGGTGACTTCTATTTGCTCGCCAGCATCGATACCGGTTGTGACCGTCACCTGCCTGGCTACCAGGTCATTATCCACAACAAAAACCGTGATACCGTCCGGTCTCAATACCAGGGCATCCCGAGGTACTACAAGCGCATCCCTGGCAATAGAAGTCGGGACGGAAACCCGCAGTGTCTGGCCGACAGGAAAACGATTGCTTTCAATATCCAGCCGTATTTCAAACTGATGGGTATGCTCTGAACCTACAGCCACGACAGTCCTGACCGTACCGCTTGCAAGCACCGGTCCCGTTCTCAGCTCCAGCTGTTGACCCGGCCGTACAAACGAATAGTATTTCAGCGGTGCACGGGCGATCACCTCAAGATGCTGTTGGTCAACCATGCGTACAACATTTTTGCCGATGTCCACCCGTTCACCCGGCATCATCAGGCGTTCAACCACAATCCCGTCGAACGGTGCGCCTATCCGGGTGCGGGCCAACTGGTCTTCTATCTGCGCCAGGCGTGATCTTGCGACCTGTAAATCACTGCGGGAAACATCGCGGTCTGAGCGGGTTTCTTCAAGCTTGGTGACCGCTGCGAGGTTTGAGTCAGCCAGCTGAACATATCTGCGCTCTTCACTTTCGAGGTAGCGCAACCTGGCCTTGGCGCGCTCAACCTCGGCCAGTAACTCATCCTTTCTGAGTTTGATCACCGTGTCCTCAATCCGTGCAACCACATCGCCTTTCGCTGCAAACGTGCCTACATCTGCCACATCCATCAGACGGCCGGTCACCTCTGCAGCCAGTTTTGCATCATTGCGGCTGACCACCGTCCCGGGCACCATCGTCAATGGTGCCAAT
>PVMS01015093.1_pt1 | contig 13992 bp, 15 predicted proteins | sample 1853461 | NCBI WGS metagenome assembly PVMS01 (sample SAMN08582032, study PRJNA380276) | Marine sediment metagenome, whole genome shotgun sequencing project. | isolation source: ocean sediment barecode stripped | collected 2017 | reverse complement strand
GGTCGAACAACTAAGGTTTGACCACTAGATCCCGCTCCGCTGCGATTCGCCTTCTAGGTGTTCGACCCACAGTACGGTTGCTCCGGCTACCGCGACCGGCATGACGATAAAATTTAACAATGGAATACTGGTTAATACCATCACCGAGCTGCCATATCCCAGTGCCAGACCTTTACGTGCGGCAAGGATCTGCTTTTCCTGTTTAAAATCGAGCTCGTGATTGCCCATCGGGTAGTCCAGATATTCCAGCGAAAGCATCCAGGAGCCAAATATCACCCATAAAAACGGTGCTGCAAAATTAATCAGGGGAATCAAACTGATCAGTAACAGGGCTGCAGACCAGAATAAAATGTAAACCAGCTTTCTTAATTGAGACAATACACTGGCACGAACCATTTTTATAAAACTGCTATTTGAGCTAATTGACTTTCCGCTCAGCCTGGTTTCAATCTTTTCTGACAACAGGGCATTAAATGGTGCAGCGACAATATTGGCGATCGGGGTAAAGGTAAAAAAGACAAAAATTGCGGTGAAGGCGCTGATGATGAGCCAGATTATGCCACGCAAAAAACCCAATATCGCAGGTACATTCGACATCATCATATCGACCATTGGCGAGAATTGTTCGTAACCGAACCAGATAAGAGAGGCAAACAGCACGCTATTGATAATCAGCGGCATCACCGCGTAAACTCGAATCCCGGGTTGCCTGATCAATCGAAATCCGCGTCCCAGGCACATCGAACCTTTCATGATGTCTGAAATCATGCGCTTACTCCGGCAATACAACGGGGTCAGGTGCGACCCAGTCCACGGCCCTGTGCTCGGCTATCACCTGGGTGTAAATTCCGCCGCGAACATTAAAATCAGCGCTTACCCGCATAAAGCGGGGTGAAATTGCGGCCACCAGATCAGACAGTATCTGGTTGGTTACTGCTTCATGGAAGGCCCCCTGATCACGGAATGACCAGAAATAAAGTTTCAGAGATTTTAATTCGAGACAGAGTTTGTCAGCGATATATTCTAATTGAATCGTGGCGAAGTCTGGTTGGCCGGTCATCGGGCAAAGGCAGGTGAATTCAGGCGTGTCAATTCGGATCGTATAATCACGATCTTTCTGAGGATTATCAAAGATTTCCAGTGACGTTGATGGGGTCGAACTCATGGGTGTATCTCGCGCTTAGTTGAACAAAACCCTGTTTTTTTCAGGGCTCCTGGCTAATGCCGGATCATGCGACGGTGACTGATGCTGGCATGGGGCGCATGATCAACGCGCAATTTTACACTAAGTCAATGCCGACTGAATCCTGAATTTCGACCATTGCAGCCTTATTCACTTTGACACGGCGCCAGGACTCGTAAATACGATCAACGGGATATCCCGAATTTTGCATGGTACCGAAAAATCAGGTGAGAAATATTTCGATGACACTGTTGCCCGGGGTTACAAATGATATACTTTGCGATCCAGAAAAATTCGATTTTTTAAACCTGATTGATGCGCCTGAGCCAAATTAAAATTGCCGGTTTCAAGTCCTTTGTGGATCCAACCACAATTGTATTTCCTACTAATATCGCCGCTATTGTCGGGCCAAACGGATGTGGTAAATCGAATGTCATCGATGCGGTGCGCTGGGTTATGGGCGAATCTTCGGCTAAGAACCTGCGTGGCGATTCGATGGAGGATGTTATATTCAGTGGTTCCTCCACTCGAAAGCCGGTTGGCCAGGCATCGGTCGAGCTAATATTCGACAATTCCAGTGGGCGTGTGACAGGCGAGTACGCGAAATATAATGAAATTTCGGTCAAGCGCCTGGCGACCCGGGCAGGCCAGTCCAGGTACTTCCTCAATAGTACCCATTGCCGACGTCGGGATATCGCCGATATATTTCTCGGTACCGGGCTGGGGCCGCGTAGCTACTCCATCATTGAACAGGGTATGGTGAGTCGCATCATCGATGCCAAGCCGGAAGAACTGAGAGTTTACCTGGAGGAAGCCGCGGGCATATCGAAATACAAGGAAAGGCGCCGAGAAACAGAAACCCGTATTCGGCATACACGAGAGAATCTGGATCGCCTGAATGACCTGATCGATGAAATAGATAGTCAACTGCTACGACTCAAGCGGCAATCCAGAACGGCCGAGAAGTACAAATTACTCAAACACGAGCAACGCAAGATAGAAGCGCAGAGCCTGCTGTTGCAGAAAATATCCTTTGACAAGGATATAGAACGGCAAACGCAAAAACTGAATACGGTCGAAACAGGAACACAAAAAGAACTTGCGCGGCTTCGTGGCGTCGAAAAAGAGATCGAAGAATCGCGTCAGAAGTTAGTCGAAGCGACCGATCAGCATAACCAGATTCAAAGTCAGTATTATCAACTGGGCTCGGATATATCGACCCGGGAACAGAGTATCGAACACCAGCAGAATCTGGGTCAGCACAATAGCCAGGAACTGCAAAACGTCCAACGGTCATTGCTCGAGTCGCAGCAAACAAGGGAGATAGACGGGCAGAATCTGGCAAAGCTCGAATCCGACCTGGCGGTCATTAGGCCAGAACTCGAAGCGATGACGAACGAGTTGGCTGTGCGTGAAGAAACTGCCACTCGATCCGAAATCGAAATGAACACCTGGCAGGAGAACTGGGATCTATTCAATAGTGACTTTCATCAGATACATGAGTCGGCACAAATCGAAAGTCGCAGCATCCAACATATTGAAACACAGGTGCAACAAGCGGAGCAGCGACGCAATCGACTGCAGCTGGAATTAGAGGGGCTAGATACTTCGTCATATAGCAAAAAAATCAAAACACTCGAAAACCAGGCCGAGGCAAAAATTCAGGAACACCAGGCGACATTGGAACAGGCACAAACCAGGGCCGATGAGATCCAGAATTTACGAGGATTGATAGATAGCCAGTCCACCTTGCTGGATCAGAAACGCAGTGAGGTTCAAACACTCAGGGGGCGTCTGAGTTCACTAGAGGCACTGCAGCAGCATGTGTTAGCAGAAACAAGCGACGAAATACGCGAATGGCTGGAGCATAATCAGATTGACTCCAGTCAGCGTTTGAGCGAAATAATAAAAGTTAATAATAACCTTGAAAAGGCCGCGGAAGTGGTACTCGGGCAATTTTTAAGCGCCTATTGCGTGGCACCCGGTCATTCGCTAGCCGATGTGCAGGTACCCAGACATAATATTGCCCTGTTTGAACGGCAACGGGGGCAAGGGTCAGACCGGCAGCAGAGAGACTGGCCATGCCTGCTCGATTCGATCGACTGTGAAATCGATCTGTCTGCCTTGTTGTCCGGAATTTACCTGTGTCAGGATACTCAGGAGTTAGTGCAACGTCGTCCACTGCTTAAAGACGGCGAAAGCCTGGTTACTCCAGCCGGCTTGTGGGCCGGTCAGAACTGGCTTTTGCAATTGGGCGACGAGGACCAGCGTAGCGGCATGATATCGCGTAAGCAGGAAATAACCAGTCTGCGCAAACAACTCGACAAAATTACCGCTGCAACGACAGCGTTAAAATCACGGATCGATGGTGACCGCGAACGATTACGGCAAAACGAACAGTTGTGGGAAGAAGATCAACGTGCACTCAACGTGTTGCATAACGATGCGTCCGATATTCGTAATCGGTTAAGCCAACGAAAAGGCTATGTTGAACAGGTGCAAAGTCGCAATACGCAGCTGCAGCAGGAACTGGAAGAACTTGACGAAGTTCAGAAAAAGCATCGGTCCGAACTGGCGATAAATAGCGATAAACGTAATCAGTTTCTGCAACAGATTGAGTTGAAATCTGCCAATAAATCGACTCAATTGGCAAACAAGGAAGCATTACAGCAAAACTTGATGACGACACGAAGTGCCCTGCAGGAATACCGGGAAACCTACCACCAATTACAGATGCAGTCTCAATTACTGGAATCTGAGCTGGCGTCGACACAATCTAATATCGAACGCGGCAATCAGCAAAATGAACAGTTTGAGCGTCGAATAATAGAGCTTAGCGGCGCGGTAGAGGGTGCCCTCGAGCCGATAGCATCGTTGCAGAGTTCGCTTCAAACGCTGCTAGAAACTAGAAATCAAAACCAGCAAAACCTCGGTAATTCGCAGGAGGCAGTCACGCAACTGGATAATCAGCAACGTGAACTTGAAGCACAGCGGAACCATTTGCAGCAATCGCTGGATGAACTCAGGAATCAACTCGAGGTCGAGCGAATGCAAAAGCAGGAGCTTGTTATCCGGGGTAAAACTGTCGATGAGCAATTGCAAAAAACCGGATTTGATAGCGAAGAATTGACCGCAGAGCTTGATTCCAAAGCCGATACAGGCGAATGGCAAAGCCGCCTCGAAGCCCTGAATAGAAAAATTGATCGACTCGGACCAATTAACCTGGCGGCGATTGACGAGCACGAGGAACAATCAGAACGTAAGGATTATCTGGATGCCCAGAACGAAGACCTGGTTTCGGCACTGGCGACGCTGGAAACCGCGATTCATAAAATCGATAAGGAAACCAAAGCGAGATTTAAGGAGACCTTTGATCACGTGAATCGTCGAATCGCAGATCGTTTCCCAAAACTTTTTGGCGGTGGCGAGGCAAGACTTGAATTGACTGAAAACAACCTGCTCGATACCGGGGTCATGGTTATGGCCCGACCACCGGGAAAACGAATTACCAATTTGCAGCTGTTGTCAGGCGGAGAAAAGGCGCTGACGGCGGTAGCGCTGATATTTTCGATCTTCGAACTCAACCCATCGCCATTTTGTATGCTCGACGAGGTCGACGCACCTCTGGACGATGCTAACGTTGGCCGGTTTTGTGCGATGGTGGAAGAAATGTCGGAGCAGGTGCAATTTATCATCATTTCTCATAACAAGATCACCATCGAAATGGCAATCAATTTAAATGGCGTGACGATGCACGAACCCGGTGTTTCGCGACTGGTGTCGGTAGATGTAGGCGAAGCTGTCGAACTGGCTGAGGCTTGATCATGGAGTATTCCCTGCTTACTCTGCGGTGCCTGGCCTGAGCTGATGGATGCCTCGGCGCTACGTTGGATACTCGCTATTATCGGTATCGTGCTGCTGGTTGGCATCTATCTGTTTGGTCTGCACCAGAACCGATTGCGTAAACGTGCTGCGATCGAAACCTTTACCCGCGAAGATATAGATCCAAGCTTTATCGAAGATGAACAACTCCGCGAGGAGCTCAACAATTTGAATCAATTCATGCAGCAGGGGGAACTTGATGACGGCCTCAGCCATATTAAAATTAATCCGGCTATCGAGGCAAACCTGACGCCGATTATATTACCCTTGCCCGAGCTATTTACTGCCGATTTGCTCGGTAATATAGAGGAGCAGAACCTGATCAGTTACCTGTTAAAACATTCAGATCATCGCCTGATTACCGGTGAAGAAATAGAAAATGCCTTGATGCATTCCGAATTTGAAATCGGTTCGGAAGGTTTTCTTGAGTTTCACCAGGATGGCGAGCACCGTTTCACCATTACCAGCCTCTCCCCGCCGGGCCATTTTTCTGATATGGACCAGCTTGACTTTAGCACTCTCGGATTCAACTGTTTTATAGATATTGAATCTAACCCTGATGCGGCAAAATCTTTCGAGCAAATGTTGATAAAAATTGATGAACTGGTACGACTGCTGGATGTGAAGGTATACCAGCCAAACCATGAGCTGCTGACTATGGCTAATATCACACAGGTCAGGAAAAGATTGAAAGGCTGATCAGGTCTCATCATAAACATGCCCGCACCCGAATCTGTCATCGCAGAAATTCGATCTCTCAGAGAGGAGATCAATTTACATAATTACCGTTACCACGTACTCGATGATCCCCAGATTACCGACCAGGCCTATGATCGGCTATATCGGAGTTTGCAGCAGATCGAGCTACAGTATCCCGAGCTGGTTTCCGAGCAATCGCCGACGCAACGGGTAGGCTCGGCACCCGCAACGCATTTCGAGTCGGTCAGGCACGAGATTGCCATGTTATCGCTGGATAATGCCTTCGATGATGACGAAATGCGGTCTTTCGAGAAGCGCCTGACCGACAGGGTCGAGAATACCGGTGTCGCGCTGGCTTTTACTGCCGAACCAAAACTGGATGGACTGGCAATAAGCCTGTTATACGAACAGGGAAAGCTGGTACGGGCTGCCACCAGGGGCGACGGTAAAACGGGAGAGGATATAACAGCGAATGCTAAAACCCTGCCGTCTATACCACTACAATTGAACACTGAAAAATCGACCGGGACCATCGAGGTGCGCGGTGAAGTCTTTATGGATCATGCCGGGTTTAAGGCGTTGAATGATTACCAGGCCAAAAACCAGGGCAAGATTTTCGCCAACCCACGCAATGCGGCGGCTGGTAGCCTGCGATTGCTCGATTCAAGGATTACCGCGACCCGTCCCCTGATTTTTTGTAGCTACGCAATAGGCCGGTCGGAGGGCATTGATCTACCCCGGGGCCAGTTCGAGCGCATGCAATACCTGCGATCTATCGGTTTCCCGGTCAGCCCCCATATCGAATGCGTTGAGGGTGCTCAAGGCTGTATTGATTACTACCGGAAAATTCAGTCGCAACGTGATTCGTTACCGTTTGATATCGATGGCGTCGTTTTCAAGCTGGATGATATCCAGCAACAGCAGCAGGCTGGTTTTGTGTCGAAGGCACCACGATGGGCGATCGCCTATAAATTTCCGGCACAGGAGGTCACGACGCGCCTGCTTGATGTTGATTTCCAGGTGGGACGTACCGGCGCACTGACGCCGGTAGCCAGGCTCGAGCCGGTGGCGGTGGCCGGCGTTATGGTGAGTAACGCGACATTGCATAACATGGATGAAATCGAACGTAAAGATATCCGCATTGGCGATGTCGTCATAGTCCGCAGAGCAGGCGATGTGATTCCAGAAGTGGTGTCACCCGTTGTCAAAGAAAGAAAACAGGGACTTCCCCGTCCGCAAATGCCAGAACATTGCCCGGTTTGTAATTCAGAGGTAATCAAGATCGACGGACAGGCAGCATTCCGATGTTCGGGCGGCCTGATATGTGCGGCACAACGCAAGGAAGCTATCAAGCACTTTGCCTCCCGCAAGGCCCTGGATATCGAAGGTCTGGGTGATAAACTGGTCGAGCAAATGGTTGAACTCGATTTGATACAGTCGATCGGTGACCTGTACCACCTCGAGTTAGCGCAGGTTGTTGCGCTGGATCGAATGGCGGAAAAATCGGCAGCTAATCTACTGCAAAGTCTCGAAGTGAGTAAGGCGACCACGCTGGGACGGTTTATTTTTGCACTTGGCATACGCGAGGTCGGTGAAGCCACCGCTGAAGCCCTGGCAAAATATTTCAGAAATATAGATAGTATCATTGCTACTGATGTCGAGGAGCTCCAGCAGGTTGAAGATATAGGACCGGTAGTGGCTGCCAATGTTGTCCAGTTTTTCAGTCAGGCACGGAATTTGGAGATCGTGCACGATCTGATCAAACAGGGCATTCACTGGCCTAAAATTGACACTCCCCAGGCTAGCGAGGTTTTGCCATTGCAGGGTAAGACCTATGTCATAACGGGTTCTCTTGAGGGTTTATCGCGAGATCAGGCGGCAGCGCAATTGAAACTTCGCGGTGCTAAAGTGAGTAGTAGTGTCTCGGCCAGGACCAGCGCGGTCATTGCCGGGGAAAAGCCGGGGTCAAAAATTGACAAGGCGCAGGCACTGGGTGTTGAAGTGATGGATCAAAGGCAGTTCGAAGCTTTACTCAAATAGGTAATTTAGGATATCGGCTTCACAACTCATTCATTAATTGATCAACCGGGAAATTTGTTATTTCAAATTCAAGTCTAAAACAATTTACCTTTGCAGTTTATATCCTGCAGGCATTGTCGTTTGTGTTTCTGATAACTGCAGTATTGGGCATTATTATTAATTATATTAAAGACGAGGATGTAAAGGGTAGCTGGCTGGCATCACACTTCGAGTGGCAGAAAAAGACATTCTGGTACGCCTTGTTCTGGACCATTGTTGGCGTTTTAACCTCGTTTATTCTGGTTGGCTATTTCGTACTGGGCTTTGTTGCATTCTGGTTGATTTACCGAATTGCCAAAGGCTGGATTTATCTGGTCGACGGCAAGGAACTAAATTAACCAGCATGGCTCTACTGATTAAACTGTAAGGGGAGGCGAATCGAATGAACGATGATGAGCAATGGCGCGATAAATTAACGCCGGAAGAATACGCTGTTTGCCGCAATAAGGGTACCGAACCCCCATTTAGCGGTGAATATTGCGACAATAAGCGCGATGGTAACTATCATTGTAAATGTTGTGGTGAAGTGCTGTTTCATTCTGACTCAAAGTATGATTCAGATTCAGGCTGGCCCTCGTTTGATCGCCCGATCTCCAGCAAAACTATCCGTTACCAGGAGGACGGTTCGCTCGGAATGCGGCGTACTGAAGTCATGTGCGACAAATGTGGTTGTCACCTGGGGCACAGGTTTGATGACGGTCCGCGCGAAACCACAGGCAAACGCTACTGCATTAACTCAACCTCGCTGAGTTTTAAGCAGGAATAGTACTCCGTCGAAATTTGAACAGTGACTGCGACAAACCGTTTTAGTTATAATTCCCGTACTTATCGGTTAATTTTATTAAACTTAACAGACTTCAGCCTGCGATGAACGAATCACAATTTAGCCAATTGGCCGAACAAACCATGATCGCCATCGAAGAAGCGATCGATGCCTCGGGCGCCGATATTGATTATGACAATGCCGGCGATATCCTGACCCTGGAATTTGTCGATGGCAGTCAGATTATCATCAACAGGCAAACCCCGTTGAGTCAAATCTGGGTAGCAGCCAGATCGGGTGGGTACCATTTTGACTATGATGAAGATCACCAGGTCTGGTGCCTGAATGGCGACCGCAGTCGCGACCTGTTTTCCCAGTTAAATATCTATTGCTCGGAACAAAGTGGTGAAGCGGTCCGGCTCGATTGACTAGTCGATTTATAACTGCGCAGTGAACAATCGCCTGGTATTGCTTCGCTTAACCAAATACCTGTTGGGGATGCTGGCATTAGCCTTTCTGTTTGTCCTGGTGGACTTTATGGTCGATGTCAGACCAGCCGCAATTCATTCCAGTTATCGTTTTACACTGTCGCAAATTCCGCTCGATCAGCCAGTCTGGTTGAGGCAGGATAATTTGACGATTCTGCTCATACATCGTTCCAGAGCAGTGATAGAAGCGATAAAAAATCGCAAAAAAGGCTTACAGGATGCGAATTCAAGTTCTAGCCACCAGCCCGGCTATACGCGAAATACCCTACGCTCCAGCGACGAGCGCTATTTCGTCGCTTATGGCCTGGGAACTGATTTAGGCTGTCGTTTAATAACAGATACCGAACAAACGCTGCGGGAGTCCTGCAGTATGGCGAGGTACGATTTTGCCGGCCGCGCAATTACCGGAAATAGCCGATTTTTAAATCTTCGAATTCCCGATTATACTTTCAATCAAACATTTAGCGTTTTGACCGTAAATCCGTAATTATCACATTGATCGAGTAATTTATTATGCCCTCATTCGACACCGTTTCAGAAGTTGATCATCACGAACTGAGCAATGCGATCGACCAGGCCAACCGCGAGATCGGTACCCGCTACGACTTTAAAGGGTCGAATGCGAAAATCGAGCAAACCGAGAATCAACTGAGTTTGACCGCCGAATCGGAATTTCAAATTAAGCAGATGACGCCGATACTGAAGGAAAAAAATGTCCAAACGCGGAATCGATGTGAGCTGCCTGGAATTTTCCGATGTCGTCGAGATGAACAAGAGGGCGAGCCAGCAGGTTCTGGTGAGAGAAGGCCTGGACAAGGATGTTGCGCGTAAAATTGTCAAACTGATCAAGGATTCAAAAATTAAGGCACAGGCGGCGATCCAGGGTGATCAGGTGCGAGTCAGCGGTAAAAAGCGAGATCACCTGCAGCAAATCATGCAGTTACTGCGCGAGGCTAATCTCGGCATTCCACTACAGTTCAATAATTTTCGCGATTAGTGGTCGAACAACTAAGTCAGGTAAACATCGAACCGAATTGTTTTTTCGCGATAAACCAGGTCTGGACCAAGCTCTGAAATTGGCGAGGATTTCGCAGGTCTTTTCACCACGACACGTTTACCGGCCTTTCGCAGGGCCAGTTCGAAACAGGTTTCGATATCCTGATTCAGAGTCAATTTCTGCAATATTTGCAGGCTCTTGGCCGGCTTTGCGCTGGATTTGTGATCAGGGAACATAGGATCCAGATAAATGCAGTCGTAGGCACCTGATTCCCCATGAGACTGCAAATAATCGACACTGTCGTTATGGATCATCTCAATGCGACTGGCGGCTTTTGCACTCGGTTTTATTGCCCTAGCACAGCCTAGAGAATAAGCACTGATTTTGTGCACCAGTGCATTTTGTTCGATGCTTGTCACAGTCTGGCCATGGCAGGCCAGAATGAAACTATCCATTCTCCAGCCACCGGTTAGATCCAGTACCGTTTTTATATTTCGTTGTTTATTGTTGCAGGCTTTAACCAGGGCCTGGCTGGACTGTTGTGCTCGTTTAAAGAATTGGCGTTCGTTATACGAATGCTTGTAGCGAATATTATCGGGAGGTTGGTGTAGGTGGATGATGAGACCGTCACTCAACAGCTCGAATTTGAGATCGTGGCATAAAAAACCCGAATAATTTTGAAAATATTCTGACTCCCTGTCCAGATCAACGGTCATGTTCAAGGCGGAAAACGTCAATAATGGGGCGGTTTTTCATCACCGGCTACCTGCGGCGGTAGATTCTCTTTCAGGTCACGATATTGTCGATTGAGCAATTCCAGTTCAGAACGCAGCTGGCTGATCTCATGATCATGACGGATAGTAATCTGGTTGAGCGCCTGGATCGTATATTCCTGTTCGGTATAAAGCGTCTCGAGTCGGGTTATTTGTGTTCTGGTATCCTTTGCCATTATTAATACAGTCATTGAGAAAGTGGCCATACTATCAAAATATGGCCTGGATTCGAAAAATCCTGCTTCTGATAGCCAATCTCAGGGAAATCTGGCGCTAATTTTTGATTGCTATACCTTGAAGTTCTCAAGTTGGTATCGCACGATAGCAAATTCTATGGCATTATTTGATTCTGGAGTTCACCAACGCTATAGAATACGAATTAAATCGCGATTATCGGCAGGGATCACAGTTTTGCAAAGATGGATTAGCTTAATATTGAAGTCCAGAGTCATCGTAATTTTATTGGGAAAATAAACAAACCATTTCCGTTGCAGGTTAACTAAGAGGTAAATTGTGGGTGATATAACACAGATCAACACTATCGCAGAAATAGCTCAAAAAGTCTCCGCGGAAAATGACCGCCGCAAACGGCGGTCAGAAACTATCAAAGCGCTACTCACCGAGCGGCAGGAAGTCTTAGTTGCCATGTGCGATCTGGCTGAACATGAGTCGAAAGATTCTTCGGCCAATACAGTTCTGGAGAACCTTAAATCCTTTAGTCAGACGCTGATCGATTATACCGCGCTCGGGCATTTTGAAATTTACGAACGCATTATCGATGGCCAGGAACGTCGCGAAAAGGTAAAACGAATCGCCAATCGGGTCTATCCCTCGATATCCTCGACTACCAATCATATTGTCGATTTCAACGATAAGTATGACGGTGCCGATAACCAGGAAAGCCTGCTAGATCTGTACAAAGATTTATCAGCCGTCGGCGAAGCGATGGCGATAAGAATCGAATCCGAAGATGAATTATTAAACGAACTGGATGCCTAGCCCGCTAGTGACTCGCACCCCGCAAATAAGAACCGGGCATTGCTTTTTTTTCATTAACACCAAAAATTTAGGGTAATGCCTGGTTAAACGGTTTTACCTCGACCGAAGCATAAACCCCGGTAATAATATACGGGTCCTGGTCCGCCCATTCCCGGGCAGCTTGTAATGAATCAAACTCGGCAATGATAATACTACCGGTGAACCCGGCGTCGCCTGGATCACTACTGTCGATCGCCGGATTGGGTCCCGCTAAAACCAGTTTTCCCTGGCTGACTAGCTGCTTGAGCCGTTCAACGTGATCAGGTCGCGCTGCGAGCCTGGCCTTTAAACTATTCCCTACGTCGATTCCAACGATACTGTAAAGCATTTTGGGCAACTCTAATGAGTCTCCTCATTTTCTGACGGCATGTATCTGGCGAGATAAAAAGCCTGCGCCAAAACAAAAATGATGGTAAAACCAAGTAAACCGAATAATTTAAATTCTACCCAGGTATCCATGCTGAAGTTTAAATTGAACGGGTCGATTTCGGGTGCAACCAGCACGTTGGCCAGACCGGAGACAATGAAAAAACCAACCCAGGCCAGGTTCAGCTTGACCCAGATAGCGGCATCATCGATTTGGAGCGCCTGGCTCATCATTCGTTGAACCAGCGGTTTATCACCGATGAACTGGCTACCCAGAAATATCAGCGCAAACAACCAGTTAATCGCGGTGGGTTTCCATTGAATAAAAACCGGGTCTTTCAATGCCAGCGTAGCACCACCGAACACGATCAATAACACCAGCGTGATAATTGGCATTTTTTCGACTTTTTTGACGATCAGGGCGCTCAGGGCGACCTGAATCAACGTGGCGACAATGGCAGTCAATGTGGCCAGATAAATCGCATCACTCGACTCACCCGGCGTTAATGCCATGATCGGCAAAAGGTCGTTAATGCCGATAATTAATTCATCCGGAAGATCCAGATAAAACTTAAAAATAATAAAAAATAGGACAATCGGCAGAAAATCTAAAATCTGTTTCATATATCAGGGAATGAGTCGATAATTCGAAGCGGATTCTAACCCATTAGAGGGGGAATTGCTCCTGCACTATCTAAAGGCCCCCGGGGTTGTTACGCTGCTACTGATACCCGGGCTGCTGGCTGCATGTAGGCGTCAAGGCCATCGACCATTAATTAATTGTTATATTCTAAAAACCCGATAATTGTAATATTCCAAAAACCTGATAAATTTCTGCTTACGATACCGATAAATTATGACACCTGTTGCGAGAAAATTGGCAAACACTCAAATGTATAACAAGAAGGCAGTCAAGTGCTACGAACAGGGTCGAGTCCTTCAGCGAGAGGGAAAACTGTCGGATGCGGAACGTGCCTATAAGAAAGCAATAAAAATCAATCAGGATTTTGTCGAAGTACACAACGATCTTGGCTATGTTCTCCTCGGCCGCGGGCGGCCTAAAGAGGCATTTAACTCGTTCAGGAAAGCACTCAATCTCCGTCCAGACCACCCGATGTTGTTAACCAATTTGGGTAATGCCCTGCAGGTGCAAGGTGAAATTGAACAGGCGATCGACTGGTTCAACAAGGCGATCGCCCGGGATCCGAGCTTTGCTGGTGCCCACAATAACCTGGGTAATGCCTTGCGCGATCTGGGCCGTTTTAAAGAAGCGAATGCTTCTTACAGGCAGGCGATAGCATTCAATCCAAATTATGCGGATGGCCATTTCAACCTCGGCAGTGTGCTGTTTCAACTCGATGAATTAGACGAGGCGGCTAGCTGTTTTCAAAATGCTATCGAACTCGATCCCGGTCATGCCGAGGCCTTCAACGGACTCGGTAATGTACTAGCCCATTTAGGTGAGACGGACAGGGCGATTGCCTCGTATCGTAAAGCCATTGAAATCAATCCCAGGCATGCCAAAGCCCACAATGGATTGGGTAACCTGCTCAGTGACCTGGGTGAGATAGACGGGGCGATAGCCTCGTATCGCAGGGCCATCGATATCAATCCAGAAAATGCGGATGTATACCGGACCCTGTCGAGCAATAAGAAATATACCAAATACGACGATGATATCGAAGCGATGGAATCCCTGTATGCATCGAAGAATATCTCCGAAG
>PVMS01015177.1_pt1 | contig 13993 bp, 13 predicted proteins | sample 1853461 | NCBI WGS metagenome assembly PVMS01 (sample SAMN08582032, study PRJNA380276) | Marine sediment metagenome, whole genome shotgun sequencing project. | isolation source: ocean sediment barecode stripped | collected 2017 | reverse complement strand
TGTATTGAATCGTATCCACATTAAAGATCTGTGCCGATGCCAACTGTACAAATAAACCGAAGATTAAAATTGAGAGGAGTCTTTTCATAGCTTCGTTTTATTTGTACAGTTGGCATCGGCACAGATTTTCAATGTTGACACAATTCAATATGCCGGTCGAAATGACAACAGGATAAATTTGGTAATTCTGGGAGATGGCTATACAGCTGGAGAAATGTCTCAATTTACTGATGATGCCAGAGATTTTTCAAGGGCATTATTTCGAGAATCTCCATATTCTCAGTATAAGAGTTATTTTAACGTCTATGCAATTGAAACTCCTTCTGCGGAAAGTGGAGCGAGTCATCCGAGGACAGGTATAGAAGATCATGATGAACTTGGGGATCATCCTTTTCTATTAGTTGATAATTATTTTGGATCAACCTTTGATTTTGATGGAATACATCGATTATTGGTTGCCCCGAAGACTTCTGAAATCACAAATGTCCTGGCAAATAATTTTCCATCTTATGATATCGCTATTATAATTGTGAATACGGAGTATTGGGGAGGAGCTGGTGGAGAATTTGCCACTGCTTCTGCCAGAATCCCTAATATAATAATTCATGAATTGGGTCATTCTTTCTCTGGTCTTGCAGATGAGTATTATGCCGGGGATCAATTTTTCGTTGAAAGAGCAAATATGACAAAGGAGAATGATCCCGACAAAGTGAAATGGAAAAATTGGATGAATGATAATGGTGTCAGTATTCTTTCATACGAAGGGAGTGCTATGGCCTTGAATTGGTATCACCCTCATGTAGATTGTAAAATGGGACATACTCGATCACTATTCTGTTCTGTATGCCAGGAAGGAACGATTGAAAAAATTCATTCCTTGGTGTCGCCTATAGACTCCTATTTTCCTTCCAATGTAGAAAATATAGATCTTTCGGAGTCGATGAAATTTAGTGTCATTTTGAATAAACCAAATACACATTTACTAGAAGTAAAATGGTATCTTGATGGTGAACTTGTTATTGAACATATCGAAGAACTGTCAATAACTCCAAATTATTTGGAAGCAGGGGAACATCAAATTCAGGTGACCATTGAGGATAATTCATCACGTCTTAGGATTGATGAACACGCAACGATCCATGCTTACTCTGTATTGTGGACCATTGATAGTTATGAATCTAATGTTATAGATGTTTCGGAGGAAGATATTAAGATTGAAATATTCCCTAACCCTACGAATGACCTCTTAAATATTAATCTCAGTGGCGAGTTAGGAGATGAAACACTCATCACAGTATTTAACATTGCTGGAATTGAATTGTTGAACAAGACGGTAAAAAAGGGCTTTGCACCTATGGAATTGAATTTGCAAAACCTTAGTACTGGAGTTTATATTCTAAAATTTCAATTGAGTAGTGGTCATGTTATTAGGAGAAAAATAATAAAAGAATGATAACAATCAATTTTAATCTCATCCGCTATATTATAATCCAATCTAATTAACAACTTTTGATATGCTCAAAAGTGATAAAAAGTGGAAACTTTTTTTTTAAAGCTTCTGGTATATGACATTATTTATCCGGATAAAAAGTTTCCCCTTTGGTGAGCCAGGATATACCAAAGGCAAGTAAGGCTATTGTTTCAGCCCAGAAAACAAAAGATGATATTGGTTCATCATCGTCAACCACATTTAAATATATAACAATAGAAATCATACAGGCTAACATAATAATACCACAGATCTTGTAGATATTGTTTCTTGCCAATTTTTGTTGGGTGGGTTCTATTCCGATTTTGGTTTTTGTGAATTGAAATAAAGAAAAGGCCGCAAGAGAAAGGAAGAACGCAGTAGCAGAGATAAAATGAACTATCCCGATCCAATCACTAGGACTATGCTCTGTTGTAGGAAATAGTGCTACTCCAACAGCAAAAAAACCAGCTATATTACCAATCCAATTGTCCTTTCCGTCATAACCTGTATAAAAAAACATAAATAAAGCTACGGCACACATCGCCCCGACAAATACGTTTCGCATTCCTGTGTGGTAGTAATGACTAATGGACTCATGAATAATTTCCTCTTTAAAGATTATAAAAACACCAATCATTAGAACGAATGGCAATAAAATCCCTATCCAACCTACGGCATTTCTTAAGGCCATGTAGGAATTGGTATGTTGTTCATATTTGTTGAAAGTTGGATCCATAATTTATTTTTTAAGGGCGCATTAAAAATATGTGGAGTAAATAAAATAATTAACCACTAATATTTAAAATCTAAAATTCTTTTCATTTTTATTACCTAATGTCAGTAGGTAAGAGTTATTAATAGATAATGTTAATTCCCATAAACCCTTGAAGTCAATCCGTACGATTAGTGGAGACCAAATATGCATAATTTACGACCTCAAATAGTTAGTGTGAATCCACCGTCCGGCGTGAGGGTTGTACCGGTAATGTAACTAGCCTCATCAGAGCAAAGAAATATGATGGACCGTGCAATCTCCTCAGGTCGGCCAGCTCGCTTAAGATGAACATTTGGCAACAACCCTTGATCATATATTTCATCCCCAACTACACCCCTCAACCGTTGATGCATCGGTGTGTCAACAACTCCAGGGCACAATAGGTTCACCCTGATTCCCTGCGATGCCAACTCGGCGGACACACTCGTGGTTAGCCCAGTTAGGCCATGCTTAGATGTGACATACGCTGAGCCAGTTGGAAAGCCGAGAAATGAATTGATGGAGCCAACGTTTACAATTGCACCACCATTTTTTTTATCCAACATTGCTCGCGCCTCATACTTCAAGCAAAAAAATGTTCCCTTCAGATTGATGTTTATAACACGATCCCATTGCGCTTCAGTCATTTCTGTTATCCCACTCAAATCACCTTCGATCCCAGCATTATTCACGGCGTAATCGAGACGGCCAAACACTTTGATCGCATGATCAACCATTCTCTCCACATCTTTTGATTTGGATACATCCGTCTTGATGGCGGTTGCTTTCCCTCCACGGGTTTCTATCTCGGCCACTAAGGAATCAAGTTCATCCTGTCTTCGAGCAGCCACTACAACATTTGCGCCTTTCATGGCGAATGCTTCTGCAGTTGCCCTCCCAATTCCACTACTCGCTCCTGTAATCAGTACAACTTTATCTTTCATATCAGACATTTGAATTTTTATTTTTTAAATCATTCAACTTATAGACTTAGGTAAAATATACTGTAATATCCCAGGTCTGTATCTCATAGAACTGTTGTTCAATGGGTTAGAATTCAACTAAAATACAAGAATAAAATTACAAAACCAAGGATAAATAACGGGAGGGGCAATAAAATATCTGATCTCCATCTATTATAATCTTTTATCAATAGTTGATGTATCAAATGCAAATAAATTGAATAGTAGTGGTATAAGAGAAAACCAATGCCTCTTTCGAGAGTATCTCTTTTTATTCAACTGGTAACTATAGAGAATTATTGGATTATCTCCGGTGATCCCAGTGAGTAATCCAGAGCAAACATAGAAAACCGAAACTTGCGTTTCGGTTTTCCTTTTGCGGAGAAAGATGCCCCGACACCTTGTCTTGTATGTCTTATAAACACTAGTGTCACAACTATTCGAAATTACAGAATAACGTATAGGGTAACTGAACTATGACCAATTGATTTTAATGAACTTTGACGTCAAATATATGAATTTTCATAAGAAATCTGATTGTATTTTTAAGAACTCCGTCATACGTCAATGATGGATGGATTTGTTGGTGAATCGTGCTTCAATATATCTTTTTTTTATATATTTAGAAACCTAAATAACCAACTCATGCTTAATTTATATAGAAAAATACTCAAGAAACAAGGAGATGACAGTAAGCCTGATAAATATTTTTGATAGGCGATTGATGAAATTTTGTTGATGATGGTAGGGATTTGACTATGTTAGTTATTCTATTAAAAAGAATAGAATCATTTAGTAAAATTCAATTATAACAATAAAAATATACTCTTTATAAAAACAATATGAGAATAAATTTAATGAAAACTAGCTTGATTATTACAATATTTTGTTTGCTATTTGTTGCATGCTCCAGTGATGACGACAACTCACTAAATGATAATGTGAAAATTGAAATTGAAAATAATGTAAAAAATGATTCTTGGAGAATTACTAAATATATAGACAGTGGGGATGATGAATTAAATCATTTTACTGGGTATAATTTCACGTTTGGCGAGAATAGTGTACTAACTGCGACAAATGGTATAAATACATACATAGGGAGTTGGAGTATAACAGACAGCAACAGCAATGACGATAGCCAGAGCGATTTAGAATTTAACATCTTCTTTACAACTCCGTCTGATTTTGAAGAATTATCAGACGATTGGCATTTTATCACGCAATCAAGTGCAAAAATTGAATTGATTGATATCAGTGGTGGAAACGGAGGCACAGATTATTTGACCTTTGAAAAAAACTAAGTATTAATTACTTTTTTTCTGATATTTGTAATTCAAATCATTTGAATAAATGAATGAAGGACAAACAGCAATTAAAACAACGTATATTAGTATTGTAAGCAATACTTTGTTGGCTTTTATAAAAGGAGTGGCTGGTATTTTAGGCAACTCTTATGCCCTAATAGCTGATGCAATTGAATCTACAACAGATATTTTCTCATCAATTTTTGTTTTATTTGGCATTAAATATGCCAATAAACCACCCGATGAAACCCATCCCTATGGGTATGGTCGTATTGAGCCGTTAATAACGTTTTTGGTAGTTGGTTTTTTAATAACTTCGGCTACAGTTATTGCTTATGAAAGTATTCAACATATATTAACACCACATAAAACTCCAAAATCTTGGACACTTATCGTATTAGGTTTAATTATATTATGGAAAGAAATTTCTTATAGAATTGTAATCAAAAAAAGCAAAGAAACTAATAGCACCGTTTTAAAAGGGGATGCTTGGCATCATAGAAGTGATGCGATTACTTCAATCTCAGCTTTTATTGGAATTTCAATTGCTCTAATATTCGGGAAAGGATATGAAACAGCTGACGATTGGGCAGCACTTTTTGCTTCATTATTTATAATTTACAATGCCTATTTAATTTTCAGACCCGCCCTTGGAGAAATAATGGACGAGCATTTATACAACGATTTAATTGTAGAAATAAGGGAAAAATCACTTGATGTTAATGGAATTATAGATACTGAAAAATGTTTTATTCGAAAGGTAGGGATGCAATATCATGTAGATTTACATGCCATAGTTGATGCCAATATTTCTGTGAAAAAAGGACACGAATTAGCACATAAACTTAAGGATACATTGCTAAGAGAAATTCCTTTTTTGGGGCTAATATTAATTCATATTGAACCAAATGAATAAAAACCAAAAATAATAAGCCAAAACTTTCCAAAACGAGACAAAAACAACTTTTTAATAAATATAAAATTGAAAAGCATTTATAAGTAACATTCATTATATTTGCGTGAATTATAAAGATGAAGATTAAAAGAAAAATAGCAATATTTTTTATGTTTATGGCATGCATTATGATGCTAGCCCATTCTACAATTATACATCATCATCATCATCATCATGCGTCTTTTGATTTTGAAATTAGCGAGCATTATAAGGATAGTATTGAACACTCACATGGTGAAGAAAATGATATTCATGATAATCACTTACATGACAATGAACAAGGCTTTCCAATTAATCCGCATTCTGACCATAGCTCTCACTGTCATAGTCATTTTTCATCATCAAGTGAGTTTTACTTTACACTGCAAAGCCGTTCAAATATTTTAAAGAAAGTAATTTCTCTTAAGACTCCTTATTTAAGAAGTACGAATCATCATGAATTTATCAGACGACCTGAATCAAAAAATGAAAATCTAAAATTCGTATTTTTAATACCTTTTCAATCTCAAAATAAGTCCCTCCCGCTTCGTGGACCACCGATTGTTTAAATTTTATGTTATTTATTGAATGCTTGCTTAACCAATCTAATTTGTTGGTTTTTTCTTCGCATTCAAACACCAATTCTATTAAATTTTATAACAATATTTATAATGAAATTCAACTTAATGTTTTGTGCATTTCTTGCATTAATTATTGCAAGTTGCACGAGTAATCAGAATCAAAAAAGTCAAACAACACCACCCGATGAAGTCAATATTCGAATTATTGGATATAGTAACGAATTTGAACTATACGCGGAAGCAGACCCATTTGCTGTAGGTAAATCTTCAAATATTTTATCACATTTTTCTCATTTGCCTGATTTTAATGCATTGGAAATGGGAAGAATGACAGTCCGCTTAATTGTAAATGGTCAAAAATCAGTTCAAACACTAACAGAACCTACCAGAAAAGGAATTTATAGTTTTGATTTAATTCCAGAAAAGGCTGGAATAGGTAGTCTTGAATTTGAAATTGAAACTGAAAAAGGAGAATCTTACTTAACAGTTCAAGACGTAATTGTATTCAATAATGAAAGTGATGCAATAAATGCGGCAAAAGATGTTGATTTATCTATGACCAATGCAACATATTTCACCAAGGAGCAATCCTGGAAGATTGATTTTGCAACTGAAAATCCAAAATTCGAAACTATTGGTCAGGTTATTAAAACAGTTGCACAGGTGCAGTCAGCACAAGGAGACGAGGATTTACTTTCTGCAAAGACTAATGGAGTTGTATCGTTTACTGCCGATAATGTGTTGGAAGGAAAGGCTGTTTCAATTGGACAAGTAATGTTTTCAGTATCTGGTAGTACATTAGCGGATAACAATTCTGCTGTACGTTATCTTGAAGCTCGAAATAATTATGAATTGGCAAAAACAAATTACAAACGATTATCAATACTTGCAGCGGACAAAATTGTGTCCGAAAAAAAGCTATTAGAAGCGAAAAATCAATATGATAATACGAAGGTGATTTATGACAATCTAAATAAAAACTTTAATGAAAATGGACAGCGTGTGAAAAGTTTAATGAATGGTTTTGTTAAGGAAATTTATGTCCAAAATGGGCAATATGTAGAAGCGGGCCAACCAATTGCAACTATTTCCAAGAATAAGACCTTATTACTGCAAGCTGAAGTTCAACAAAAATTTGCTACGATATTAAAAACAGTTAACTCAGCAAATATTAGAACGTTGCACAATAATCGAATATATTCTCTAAAACAATTAAATGGAAAAATAATATCATTTGGTAAAAATACCAATAGTGAAAATTATTTAGTTCCTATAAGTATACAGATTGATAATCAAGGTGATTTTTTACCTGGTGGATTTGTTGAGCTAAACTTAATAGGGATGTCAAATATCAAGGCTTTAACAATTCCAAATTCAGCAATAATGGAAGAACAAGGTGTCTATTTTCTGTTTGTTCAAATTACTCCAGAACTTTTTGAAAAAAGAGAAGTGAAAATTGGAATCAATGATGGTTTAAAAACTGAAATATTGGACGGTATTACCAAGAATGAGAGAATTGTAACAATGGGAGCTATTCAAGTTAAACTTGCTCAGGCAACAGGAACTTTTGATGCTAATTCAGGCCATAATCATTAATTAATCTTGTTATGTTAAATAATATAATAAAATTTTCACTGAACAACAAGTATATCATTTTATTCAGTTCTATGATATTGGTGGTTTTTGGTTTAAGAACTGCTGTTAATATGGATGTAGATGTATTTCCTGACTTGACTTCGCCTACCGTGGTTGTTATGACTGATGCCCACGGTATGGCTTCTGAGGAAGTTGAACGACTGGTAACTTTTCCAATAGAAATTGCTGTTAATGGGGCCACAGATGTACGTAGAGTACGTTCAGTGTCTTCTCAAGGATTTTCTTTTGTTTGGGTTGAATTTGATTGGGGTACTGATATTTTTAAGGCACGTCAAATAGTCAATGAGAAAATAATTGTTGCCGCTTCTCAGATGCCTCTTGGGGTTGGGAATCCAACCCTTGCTCCACAATCAAGTATCATGGGTGAGATTTTATTTATTGGCTTGCAGGCTGACAGTACGAGCTTGATGGAATTACGGACTATAGCAGAATGGAATGTAAAACCATTAATACTTTCAACTAGAGGCGTTTCTCAGGTAACGATAATGGGTGGTGATTATAAACAATACCATGTCTTAGCCAATCCGCAAAAAATGAAATATTATAATGTTTCCATGTCGGAATTGGCGGATATATGTAAAGGAATTAGTCAAAATTCAACTGGTGGAGCGTTACGGCAATATGGAAATGAGTACGTTGTCAGAGGGATAGCTCGAACATCAGACCTAGAGAGTTTAGGCAATTCTTACATTAAATCAATCAATAAAAAAACCCGTTAAGATAAGAGATATTGCTGAAGTAAAAATTGGAAGTGCTATAAAAATGGGACATGCTTCTCAGAATGGAAAACCAGCTGTTATCTTTTCAATTTCAAAACAACCAAATACAAATACCTTAAAGTTGACTAAAGAAATTGAAGAGAATATAAAAATTTTAAAAAGAACACTTCCGCCAGATGTTGTATTAGATACTAAAATTTTCCGTCAGGCAGATTTTATTGAAACTTCAGTGAATAATGTTCAGAAGGCCTTGATAGAAGGGAGCGCATTTGTAGTCATCATTCTCTTTCTTTTCTTAGGAAGTTTTAGAACCACAATAATTTCTCTTTTAGCGATTCCTATATCTTTACTCGGTACCATTTTAGCATTGAAAGCATTTGGTTTGAATATTAATACAATGAGCTTGGGTGGAATGGCTATAGCAATTGGGTCTTTGGTTGATGATGCAATTATTGATGTGGAGAATGTTTACAAGAGATTAAGACAAAATCAGCAAAAACCTAAACCAGAGAGAATATCTTCATTTACAGTTGTATTTGAGGCATCAAAAGAAATTAGAGCTTCAATTCTAAATGCAACTTTAATTATCATTGTCGCTTTTTTGCCCCTTTTCTTTCTTTCAGGAATGGAAGGTAGGATGCTAAAGCCATTAGGGATATCTTTTATTGTCTCTTTGTTTTTTTCACTTATCGTAGCAATGACCTTAACCCCTTTGTTAACGAAATTATTTCTTACGGATGAAAAATATTTGAAAAGAAATAAAAAAGAAAAATGGATAGTTCGTAAGCTTACGTTTTATTATGAATCTTCCCTTAAATGGACAATGAAAAATAAAAGGAGTGTAGTATTTACAACACTAGGCTTATTTGTTATTTCGCTTGTGGCTATTTCAACTATGGGTCGTAGCTTTTTGCCAGAATTTAATGAAGGTTCATTAACATTATCACTCGTAACAAAACCAGGTGCTTCATTAGAAGAGAGCAATAAACTGGGGAATTTGGTTGAAACAGAACTACTGTCAATTGCTGAGATTACTAGTACAGCAAGAAGAACGGGAAGAGGTGAATTGGATGAACATTCCCAAACCGTAAATAGTGCAGAAATTGATGCTATATTTAAATTGGGAGGCAGAAGTCGTGAAGTGTTTATGGCTGATGTAAGAAAAACTGTTTCGGGTGTTCCTGGCACTGTCGCTACGGTTGGACAGCCACTTGGTCATAGAATTGACCATATGCTTTCTGGTACAAGAGCAAATATTGCAATTAAACTTTTTGGCACCGATTTGAATAAAATGTTTATTATTGGTAATCAAGTAAAAAAAGCGATTGCCGATGTCAATGGACTTGTTGATGTAAGCGTTGAACAGCAAATTGAAATTCCGCAAATTCAAATTAAGGCTAATCGAGACATGTTGGCTATTTATGGTATTACAATTGAACAATTTAATGAGTTTGTTGACAATTCTTTTGGTAGTGAGAAAGTAGGAGATATTTATGAAGGTCAACGGAAATTTGATTTGGTGCTTAAGTTAAATAAAGATTATACTGAGTCGATTGCTGGAATAGGGTCTGCATTAATTGACACAGACGGTGGAAAAAAAGTTCCTTTAGAGCAAATTGCAGATATCGTTTCTGTTTCAGGCCCCAGCACAATCAGTAGAGAAAATGTACAAAGAAAAATTGTGATATCAGGTAATATAGCAGAACGTGATTTACGTAGTGTTGTACAAGATATTCAGAATAGAGTTAATGAAGATATTGTACTTCCTGAAGGGTATAGAATTGAATATGGTGGGCAATTTGAGAATGAAGCGAAAGCTTCCAGAACATTACTGCTTACTTCCATATTTGCCATACTTTTGATTTTTTTGATATTATTTAAGGAGTTTAAAAATTTCAAACTTGCTGGTATTATTTTGCTTAATTTACCTTTAGCCTTAATTGGAGGCGTCTTTTCAATTTATTTTACTTCAGGAATTTTAAGTATACCCGCTATTATTGGGTTTATTACACTTTTTGGAATTGCAACACGCAATGGAATCCTTTTGATATCTAATTATCAAAAATTGCAAAGTCAAGGAGTGTCAGTGTATGAAACAATAATTAAGGGGTCTTCTGACCGTTTAAATGCTATTTTAATGACTGCATTAACTGCAGCTCTTGCTCTTATTCCATTGGCTTTGCAAGGTGATTTACCTGGTAATGAGATTCAAAGTCCAATGGCAAAAGTGATTTTAGGTGGTTTATTAACTTCTACTTTGCTTAATATTTTTATTGTTCCAATAGTCTATAGTACTTTAAACAATAATGGTATCATAAAAACAAACAAAAAATGAAACGACATATTATAATTTTAGCCTTAATAACAGCGATTTGTCCCAAACTTTTTTCTCAAAACAATATTGACGAAATATTGAGTGCGGTTGTGAAAAATAATACTAAACTTTCTGCTTTAAGGAAAAAAGTGGAAGCTGAAAAGATAGGTAACAAAACCAACATTTATCTTCAAAATCCAGAGATTGAATTTAATTATTTATGGGGTAATCCCACCGCAGTAGGTAATAGAAAAGATATAAGTATAAAACAATCTTTTGATTTCCCAACAGTATATGGATTCAAGAATCAGATTTCCGATTTAAAAAACGAACAATCGGCTTTGGAATATCAAAAACAATTAATGAATATTATATTAAAAACAAGACTTATTTGCATTGATATAACCTATAATAACGCCTTAAAATCGGAATTAACAAAAAGATTAATTCTGGCCAAGGATATTAAAAATTCATATAAGTTGAAGTTCGAGCAAGGCGAGGCAAATATTTTAGAATATAATAAAGTCTTATTAAATGTTCTTAATTATCAGAAAGAATTAGAATCTATTGATATTGAGCGTAATTCTTTATTATTGGAATTATCTCTGTTGAATGGTGGAAGAGATTTTGAATATAAAGAGAATTCTTTTGGACAGGTGGAACTACCCACTGATTTTGAAGCATGGTATTTATCAGCAGAACAGAAAAACCCTATCTTAAATTGGCTTGGACAAGAAATTAAAATCAATGAGGCAATAGTGAAATTAAATCGAGCAGCTAGTTTGCCAAAATTTCAAACTGGTTATATGAGTGAGAATGTTGTTGGCGTGGAATTTCAGGGTATAACAATAGGAATGACAATTCCTTTGTGGGAAAATAAAAACAAAGTGAAATTTGCAAAAGCCAGTTCTATTGCAATTGAAAGTATTGCTTATGATAATAAATTACAGTTTTATAATCATCTCAAAAAGTTATATTCAAAAGCAGTTAGGCAGCAAATGAATATTAATGATTATCGTAAAAAATTGGTTCTGTTTGATAATTCTGAATTATTGAAAAAAGCTTTGAATTTGGGTGAAATTTCATTAATTGACTACATTTTAGAGCTTTCATTGTATTACAACAGTGTAAATAAATTACTCCAATTAAAAAAAGAAATGAATAAAACTTAGCAAAATTGAATCAATATAAATAGTTAATTCAAAATAACAATGTTTATTTGATTACTTCAATCAAGCAATTGTAATATTTCCTAATATTAATGTAATGTATAACTCTTTTAAAGGTATTGCTGGAAATGCTATTGAGCCAATAAAAGTCCTAGAGTTGGCTGAACCAGAAGTTGAAATTGAAACCTAATGAATATTAAATATCTATAAATCCGATTGAGCTATCCATTAAAAATTAAACTAGTATGGTAGCAATTTTATAAAGAACATATTGAAGCTTGGTATTTCCAATTTTAATTTTGGTTATTCTTTTGATAAAATGTTACCTACCGTACTTAATAAACATTTTTCCTAAACAGAGTGTAAATATAAGGTCTTTCAGCTCCCGAAGGCATTATATATGTATAGTCAAAACTGTCGATTAGTTCAAAATCAGCTCCAAGTTTATTAACAAGCATTTCTTTGTTATATCTCTGTACTGGAAGTCCCGCACATTTTGTTGCACCACTAAGATTATATTCAGCAATTAAAACAAATCCGTTACTTTTTACTTTACTATTTAGTAAATCAAAATAAGTATCTTGGTCTGTCTTTTCTGTTAAAAAATGAAGAACAGCTCTGTCAATCCATAAATCAATTGGTTCGATGTTATTTAAAATAGTTGGACTGGTTAAGTCATCAACAATAAATTCAACTTTGTCAGTTTTGAGCCTGCTTTCTAATTTGTTTAGTGCAACTTCACTTATATCAGTACCAATTAATTTTGTATATCCAATATTCAAAAGCTCATCAATAAGAGTAGTAGTTCCAGAGCCAACATTTAAAATTCTCGCAGACTTATTTAATCCTGATTTAGAAATTAGTTTTAAGGTAGGTGTGAGGTTTGTTTCATACCACCCTAGTTTTTCCTCAGGACTATTAATGTAAGCCTTGTCCCAATGTTCTTTTAGATTTTTATCATTCTCTTGTGTCATTGGAGAACAGCAGCTACTGTCTTTGTCACTAATATTACAACTTTCAGCAATTATAATATTATCAACATAAATCTTATTATCCTCTGAGCAACACGATTTATTTTCCTTTTCTTGAATTGAAGGACAAGGCATTGTTCCATAAGAGCAATAAACACAACAATCTCCATCATTCGGTCTTAAAACTGTTTTACACTGCTCACATTCATAAAAAAATTGACAAGCATCTGTTGGCATTTTTTCCACTTTCTTATGTCCACATTTTGGACATGTAATTTCTGATGTTAATATAACTTCCATTTTATTGTTTATTCTTATCAATTACTTTATATCCCGTTGAATTAATTGCTTCTTCAATTTCTTTAGTAGTTGTTTTTGAGTTGTCAAACTCAACTTTTGCAGAACCGTCTTCAAAAGATGACTGAATAGCAACAATTCCGTCTACTTCATTTACAGCATAATTAACATGTTCTTCACAAGAAGTACAAGTCATTCCTTTGATTTTAAAGTCAACTGTTTGAACCTTTGATTCATTTACCACTACAACTTCCTTTTTAATATCTGGGTAAAATATACTAGAATAATAAGGGAAGGTTAACATTACAACAGCAAAAACGGTTATGACACCCATAAATGATTTAGTTCGGATAAATTTTGGTTTTTCCTCTTCATCACAATCACATTCAATATCCTTTTTAGGTTTTAATATTTGATACCAAGCAAAAGCCAAAACTGAAACCGTTATAGCAATTAAATAAGGTCTAAATGGTTCCATCCACGAAAATACTGAAGCAGCTCCAGACGCCCCTGAAATTAACGCCAATAAGGGTGTTATACAACATAAAGATGCGGCTACCGCAGAGAATAGCCCCGCACTGATAAGTTTATTTAATTTTGTCTTCATACCAGTTCTTTTTAGAATTTGGATTAATAATTTGCTTAAAAAATGGATGAAGTAGAGCTAGTTGTTCTGGTATTATTGAATAATATATAGTCTGCCCAGAGCGATTAGCTTGTAGTACTATGATGAATATGTACCTCCTTAATTTTTTGTTCCTTGAAAATGAAAATCTCCATTACTCATTCTAAAAGTATAGTTGAAAGAGTGATGTTGCATATCAAAACCTCCAAAATGTTCATCGCTATCCTCATGTT
>PVMS01094999.1_pt1 | contig 13996 bp, 19 predicted proteins | sample 1853461 | NCBI WGS metagenome assembly PVMS01 (sample SAMN08582032, study PRJNA380276) | Marine sediment metagenome, whole genome shotgun sequencing project. | isolation source: ocean sediment barecode stripped | collected 2017 | reverse complement strand
AAGTTCTCAAGCGATTACGACCGTGGCTCGAAGACCCGACACAGAGCAAAGTCGGCCATCATCTGAAATACGATGCACACGTACTGAGTAATTACGATATCGGTCTGGCCGGCATGCGTTTTGATTCGATGCTCGAATCGTATGTTCTGAACAGCACCGCGACCCGCCATGACCTCGACTCGGTGGCGCGCAAATACCTCGGCCTCGAAACGATCAGCTTTACCGATGTCGCCGGAAAAGGCGTCAAACAACTCAGGTTTGACGAAGTCCCTATCGAATCAGCCGCACCGTATGCCGCCGAAGATGCCGACGTCACATTGCGTCTGCATAAGGCGCTGTGGCCGCAGATCGTGGCAACCGGCGAACTCGAAAAAGTTTACTCGGATCTCGAGCAGCCGATGCTCGAAGTGCTCATGCGCACTGAGGCAAACGGTGTACTCATCGACGAGACGCTGCTTCGTCAGCTGAGTTCGCAATTTGCCAAACAGATGATCACGCTGGAAGCCAAGGTCCACAAAGCCGCCGGCCACCCGTTCAACCTCGGTTCACCAAAGCAACTCCAGAAAATACTGTTCGAGGAACTGAGCCTGCCGGTGCTGCGCAAAACACCTAAGGGTCAACCGTCGACGGCCGAGGACGTATTGAGCGAACTGGCCGAAGACTACGAGCTGCCGCAGCTGATTCTCGACTACCGCAGCCTGAGCAAACTCAAGTCAACCTATACCGACAAGCTGCCACTGCAGATCGCGCCACGCACCGGACGTATTCACACGTCCTATCATCAGGCCGTCGCGGCAACAGGACGATTGTCTTCCTCTGATCCGAACCTGCAGAATATCCCGATACGCACGGAGGAAGGCCGGCGGATCCGCCAGGCATTTATCGCACCGGACAACTATGTACTGCTCGCGGCCGATTATTCCCAGATCGAGCTGCGCATCATGGCGCACATTTCGCAAGACAAAGGGCTGCTTGCAGCATTCGCCGAAGACCGCGACATTCATCAGGCCACTGCGGCGGAAGTCTTCGATATACCGCTCAACGACGTAACGGCGGAGCAGAGACGTTCGGCCAAGGCGATCAATTTCGGCCTGATATACGGTATGTCCGCCTTCGGGCTCGGCCGTCAACTCGGCATTAACCGCTCCCAGGCACAGGAATACATTGACCTGTATTTCGGCCGCTATCCCGGCGTCAAGAACTACATGGACTCTACGCGCGAATGCGCACACGAGGCCGGCTTTGTCGAAACCGTGTACGGCCGCCGACTGTATCTGCCGGATATCAATGCACGTCAGGCACAACGACGCCAATACGCCGAACGCAGCGCAATCAATGCACCGATGCAGGGCACGGCGGCAGACATCATCAAGAAAGCCATGATTGCGGTCGACGGCTGGCTTCTGGACAGCAAGGCCGACGCCCGTCTGATCATGCAGGTACACGACGAACTCGTCCTCGAGGTACGCCACGACCAGGCCGAGGAAGTACGCGACCGGGTCACCGAACTCATGTGCAACGCAGCCGACCTGCGTGTGCCGCTAAAAGTCGACGCCGGCACCGGTCAGAACTGGGATGAAGCACACTGATTGCCACGATCGCTGATCCGGCGGAACTTTTTTAATTGGACACACTCTAATTTCGCATCCCGTAAAGGGATAAAGTCCCGCCAACCTCCCTGAGCGGGCAACAGATAGCCGGCCCCCCCAGCCGGTGAATTGAGGCCCCGGGTGGCGCAACCAGCGCCGCCCGGGGTTTTTTCATTTATCGACAGAAAGCAGCACGATCACGTGTTTTAACTGCTTTTCGATGCGTGTTCAGTCCGGCAGGGGTGGCTCAGAACCCAAGCGTGCACCGATTAGCAGCGCCTGCAGGCTCCGCCGGGCTTCATCAAGCCCTTGCCCTTTGGTTCCCGAGAACAATTGTGCCGTCGCGCTATCACCGAGTTCTGCACGGACCCTGGCAAGCCCGGCCGTTGCCTCCCGGCGCTTGAGTTTATCGGCCTTGGTCAGCAACACGTGCACCGGGCAATCGATCGCCTGACACCAGTCGAGCATCAGCCTGTCAAACTCACCGAGCAACCGGCGGCTGTCGACGACGATGATTGTGCCGGACAGTGAGCGCCGGGACCGGAAATAGCCTTCGAGTAATTCCTGCCAGTGCCGGCGTTTTGCGCGCCCGACCTTCGCATAACCGTATCCCGGCAGATCCACGAGCCGCAGGTCGTCACCGAGGCCGAAAAAATTAACGAGCTGCGTCCGCCCGGGCTGCTTGCTCGTCCGGGCGAAATTCCGACGATTCACTATCGTATTGATTGCAGTAGATTTTCCTGCATTCGAACGGCCCGCAAAGGCAACCTCGGCACCATCATCAACGACAAATTGATGCGGGTTATCGGCGCTGGTCAGGAAACAGGCATCGGGATACTCGGACATCGGCACGCTCGCTACGGAAAATGATGGAAATTGGTGTCAGACACCAATTTCCATGGTTTCTGGAAAACTCGTGTAAAATGCGCCGCTGCGACGATATTAGCATGAGCGCCAAGACCGACCGGGGATACAGAAAACGATGCGTGCGATCTTTCAGAACAGGAATAATCATTTTGGCCACGGCTTACCTGTGGGTCTGCTTCTGGTGACTGCGGTTTTATTCGCCAGTGATGCTTTCGCGGCGGGCAACGCCGAGCAGGGCCAGGCCAAATCAACTACCTGTGCGGCCTGTCATGGGGCTGACGGCAACAGTATTAACCCCGAATGGCCAAGTCTGGCAGGTCAGCATCCGAAGTACCTCAGCAATGCGCTGCACGAATACAAGAGCGGCCAGCGCAGCAATGTCCTGATGACGGGACAAGCAACTACACTGGATGATCAGACAATCGAGGACCTGGCTGCTTATTTCGCTGCGCAGAAACCAAGCAGACGGACCGCCGACCCGGCACTCGTCGAGCAGGGCCAACGCCTGTACCGCGGCGGCAACCTCGACAAGGGCATCAGCGCCTGCATGGCCTGTCACGGTCCGACCGGTCGCGGTAACCCCGGCGCAGGATACCCGGTCATCGCCGGGCAACACGCAACCTATACCTCTAATCAGTTAATAGCCTACCGTGCCGGCGAACGCCAGACAGATGCGGAGCAGAACCAGGTCATGCGTAACATTGCGGCGCTGATGAGCGATAAGGAAATTCACGCTGTTGCGTCGTATATCCAGGGGCTGCAATAACACCATCGACTTTGGGTCGTTACGCCGGCCCTGTGCGAACACCCAAAAACAGCGCAAAGGAAACACTATGATGAATTCGACCCGAATCATGATCCTGGCTACCTTAACGTTGTTATTTGCCGCCTGTGGTGGAACGAGTGAACCCGAGCAGGGTGTCGCCGAACCAACGACCCGACAGGCCGCCAATCCGGGTAGTGAGCCCACGAAGCCGGTCGAGGTCATCGAGGAATCGGCGGGCGAGCAAACTTCTGTAAGTAAAGGGGCCGACGACAAGATCGTTCTGGCGCAGACCGAAGCACCCGCCGCACCCGCAACACAGAATTACCAGGTAAACACCCATTACGTAAAGCTGACGACGGCACAGGGCACGAGCAGCCCGCCGGACGTCGTCGAAGTAGCCGAGGTCTTCTGGTACGGATGTCCGCATTGCTTTAACTTCGATCCGATCGTGAATAACTGGGCAAAGAACCTGCCGAACGGGGTCAACTTCATTCGTATCCCGGTCATGTGGAACCCGACAAATGCCATACATGCCCGGCTGTTCTATACCCTGGAAGCACTCGGCGAGCTGGACGATGTACATGGGGCAGTTTTCAGTGAAATGCACGTCAACAACAATATGCTGACCAGCGAAGCGGAAATCCTGACCTTTGTCGGCAAGCAGGGTATATCCACCGACGACTTTAAGAAAACATTTCGCTCATTTGCCGTTGAAAGCAAACTGAAACGTGCAAAAAATCTGACCGAGCGATATCGCATCAAAAGCGTTCCACTGCTCGTCATCAACGGCACCTACCTGACAACCGGCGATGGCATCAAGAATTTTGATGACATGCTGGCCGTTGCCGACGAACTGATCGGCCGCGAAATGCAGGATCGCTGACAACAGTCCGCGGGATCAGAAGATCAGCCGCTAGTCATGATCATGCGCAGCGGCCGAACAACGCTCGCAGTTGACCCAGCCGGAATCACCGTTGTCGTAATATTCTTTTTTCCAGATCGGCACCCGGTGCTTCACTTCGTCGATGATAAACCGGCAAGCCTCAAATGCTTCACCGCGATGGGGGGTGCTGACGCCGACGATGACAGCCATGTCGCCGATCTCCAGCTGGCCGAGACGATGAACACAGTAAACCGTACTGATCCCGAAACGTTCTTCGGCTTCATGAATGATGCGCTCACCTTCCTTGACGCCGAGACTCTCATACGCCTCGTATTCGAGACGCAGAACTTGCTGGCCCTCATTGTGGTTTCGAACCCAGCCTTCAAAAGCCACGTACGCACCCGATGCATCGTCGACAACGAGTCGGCGTACTTCCTCGCCGGATACGTCTTCATGAGAAAAAATGAACCGTTTCATCCGCCCGCCACCGGCGGAATAAATGCAATCAAATCGCCGTCAGCGAGGACGGTATCCCATTCGCCGAATTCTTCGTTGATGGCGACTTTCATATGGTTCATTTGTGGGAATGCATAACGCTCGGCCAGCTCATCGAAAAGCCCGCCGGCGGTACGGGCCTCGGTTTGCACTTCTTCGGCACTCTTGCCGACATGCTCGCGAAGAATCGCGAAATACTCAATTCCTACCCGAATCATTGATCGTAGTCCGTGAAATGACGGTCGAGTCTATCATCCGGCTCCGGCCTCGCCATCGGTATTTACCGCCGGTTATCATTTACCGGTGATCTTCCTCAGACGAGCCAGGTCGGCACTGTCATCAATATCGAAAGCGGCATCAGGCATCTGGACAATTCGCCTGCGAGCCGCCCCGCCAATTAATGCTTTCGCACCCTGATCACCGCGCAAAGCGGCCAGTTCATCACGGTACGCAACCGGGAATATCGCCGGCACTCCATAGCCATCACTATGGTCGCCATCATAGCCGGCTGCTGCAACGGCCAGCGGCTCGATCCGCCAGTCGGCGACGAGCCGGGCGAAATCCGCGCTGCGAACCAGCGGCTGATCACAGACAGTCAGCAAGATGGCCCGAGCATCGGCCGGCACATGCTCGACGCCGACCCGAATCGATGCACCGATGCCCTCGCGCCAGTCCGCATTGACCACGATCTGCACATCGAAGCCATCCAGAGCAGGCCGCACCTCAGCGGCGTTGGCTCCTAGAATGCAGGTCACGCCGCGATCGCAGTGTGCAAGTATCGCCCGCACGGTTCGTGCGAGTAGCGGTTCTCCATCCAGCTCGACGAGCTGCTTCGGTCTACCCAACCGTTGCGAGGCACCGGCTGCCAGCACGATGCCGGCAATGCCCATGCCCCCGTCACTATTATGTTTCCTGCTCACCATACCCAGTGTACCGCTTTCATCTGTCTAGCCCGAAAATTGAATTCAAAAAGACCGGGGCTTGACGTACACTCAAAGCAGCTATGCGGAGTCAACACGCCGATGACAAACATGAATCAGGATAAACTCAGAAAAAAGCTGCTCGAGGCGAAAGTGGAACTCGAGAAACGCGTCACAACGATACATGACCACGCGCGTAAACCGCTGGATGCCGACTCGGCCGAACAGGCTGCCCAGCTCGGTAATGTCGCAGTTGTCTCGGCACTCGAAACGGAAGCTACCGAAGAGCTGGCTGATATTAATGCCGCCCTGCAACGCCTCGAAGACGGCAGCTACGGCATCTGTGACTCCTGTGGTGAAGAAATCAGCGAACAGCGCCTGGCCGTTCGGCCTGAGAGTTTTGAGTGCGTCGACTGCGCCGATATATCACCAATCTGATGAACCATCATTGCCGACCCACCCTCACGTCGCAAATAATGAGTCGAGATCTGTGAACCCCTTGAATTCGAGTGCATTGCCGCTCGGGTCGAGAATAAAAAATGTACCCTGCTCGCCTGGCTGTCCGACGAAACGAATGGTGGGCTCAATAACGAATTCCTGATCGAGCTCGGTAAGTCGCGTCGCCAGCCGCTGCCAGCTATCCATCATCAATACAATTCCGTAATGCGGAACCGGCACGCGCTCGCCGTCAACTTCATTGTGGTGCGTCTCGCCGACCAAACGATCAATTTGTGGTGGACGCAAGTGACAGACGAACTGGTGGCCGAAGAAGTCGAAATCGACCCAATGCGTATCACTTCGTCCCTCACGACAACCGAGTACACCAATATAAAAGGCTCGTGACGCTTCGAGATCGTCAACTGGCACCGCAATATGAAAGGGACGTAATGTTGGCATGACCCGGCGCCGATTCAGGCCTCCTGCCAATCATAAGGATCCCACGCGGCGGGGGCGTTCGCCAGATACTCTTCGAGTAACGCCACGAATTGATCCTCGGTGATCGAAGTACGCAGGCATCCGTCGAGATACAGCCGCGGAATGACCGTGTTGACGTCTTCCCCCCGCCAGGTCCCGGAGGCTTCCTCCACTTCGTTCAGCCGGTCGGCGAAGTCTTCGAGCGCAACGCGTAACATCGGCCGCCAGGACGTAAAGCGCAACCAGCTTTCGTAACGATAATGGAACTCCAGGCTGCCCCGGTAAATTCTCAGAATCCGGTTACATTGTGTCGCGGTGTTAATCGCGAACGGATGAACCGCGGCCTGCTCAGCATACAGATAACGCCGCACCGTTCGTTCGGGCACATCATCGGGAATTCTGACAATAGCCAGATCGTGTTCCGGCCGCTCCTCGATGTCGACCTTGCCCGTGGCGACAAGAGACTGACTGAATTCCAGATGCTCGAACTGGTTCCGCCAATACATCTCATAACTACCCAGGTTCTTGAGAAAGTCCGGCACCAGCGTCAGCAACTCATTGTAGAACGATGCAACACGACGATCTTCACAACTTCTGAAAATTTTCTCTGGAAGCGGCGACATTGCCGGATCGGCAAAACCTTCAATGATGAAACACAGGCGCGCCGCATCCGAATCACCGACGATACCAAAATCCCCCGCCAACCCTCCGGCTTCCAGCAACGCCCGATGCTCACCCGCCAATTCCGGGCTGCAGAAGGTGAACATGCTGAACAGCCCGTCTTCGTCGAAATGATTGTTCGACACAATATCAACCTGCCGGTGCATCTCCGGTACATCGAGATAAGCGAAAACCGTCTGTGTTGATGTATCGCGTTGCAGTGAATCGGGTGTCTGATTATTAGGCCAGTGAGACAGCGTGAGGACCGTCGATGCTAAGGGCGGACCATCTACGATTGCGTTCGGACGGGAACCGACTTCTTTATAAGGAACGTAACTGGCGGACACGGGAGATTACTTCGGGCATCGCACGCATGTGCATATGGACAATTCTTTCGTAGCCAAACTCCGTGCGCTGTCAGGCGGCCGCACGTCGCGATCTGACTATGGCGCACGATGCCCAGGCGCACAGGCCTGTCAAAATGGCTATCACAAGTAAATATTGAGGGCCGGCAATATAGACCCGGCCCGGATCCTGTTCTGCGGGAAACAGCGCATCGCGCAAATACCATGAAATGCCGATTATGGCCGGCAGTAAAGTCGGCCACAGAGCAATCGTGCGACCGACACCGCCGGATTTTCGGCAACCACGCAACAACAAGCCTGAAAACAAACCACCGACCAGCATCGGAATCGCATTCATACCGAATACCGCCACCATCGTGTCGACGCGCGGCCCGAACATCACGATCCCTGTCAGGGTTGCTATGGTCGGCATAAGCAACATGCCAAATAAATTAATTTTTCCGTAACCGCTCATTGTTCCTCCATTGCCGGACTACCTCAGACCGTACTATACCGGCAGGTAATTTTATCAGGCTGCACCCGTACGATGCATACTTTTTAATGCCCGGCGTAGCCCTGCCCAAGATGAATTTGAAACTGTGTTTCATCGGCCGGCCACATACCCTCGTGACAAAAAGCTTCGATGCAATTGATACGACCATCCTTGACCTGCAGTATAAACTCAGCGCCAGACGGCAGTGCCGGATGGTCGCCTATGACCACCGGAACGGCATTTCCGGCAGCAGCATCCACCACGTGGTACTCCTCGGGGATCCTCAGTTTAGTTATGAAACCGACACCACTCGGCGTACGCACCGCAACCGTTGCGACATCGATCTGCTCACGAAAACTGCTGTCAAATTCCGTAGATGAGAATGCCGTTTCCAGCACTGATCGCTCAAGAGCCGTCAATTCGGGGGATTCGTTAGCAGGCGGAATCATCATTTTTTATTCTGGCCAGGTCCGATCAGGCCTGCAGCATACCCTGAAAATGGTCCCGACCGTGAACTCAGGCGGGGGAATCCAGAATAGCCGACAAGCAATCGTAAAAGCCATCAGGATTGTCGTTCATGACAAAATGCGCCGCATTTTCAATGGCTACAGTCAGCGCCGGTTCCACGAAATCCAGTTCCTGCAGATGTCGATTCTCTGCACCGTAAATAAAATATTTTCGGCAGGCCGCCTGCTGGAAGCGCTCGAGCAATGCCCCGCTTGCAGACCATTCCAGCATCGAACGACTGCTGGCATAGAATGCACCCTTATCTGTCCTGTCCAGATCGTACACGGCGTGCGGTTCTCTGCGCATTTGCTGCCGAATACCGGGAAACACCGAGCGCTGAAATTTATCCGCCGATACACCGACCGTTGTCGACGCAATACCGCAGCTGGACCTGAACAAACGTGGCTCGACGAGCACCAGGCTCTCGAGTCGTGATAATAACTGCGGTGGTAACAACAATGCGATTGACCCGCCCATGCTGTGCGCCACAAGGTGAATCCGCCGCAACGCATGTGCATCGATCAATGCACCAAGCACGCGGGCATATTCATCGAGGCCGGCAGTAAAGCCTGGCGGGCAGGCTGAATGTCCGAACCCCGGCAGGTCCAGCGCCAGCAAAGACCGGCCTCGCAACTCGGGGCGCTGCCATGCGGCGCGCCAGCTTTCCTTGCTGCAACCAAGGCCATGTACAAACATTACGAGGTCATCGCCACCTTCGCGGAAGCGAACCGACAAGCGGAATTCCATTGCGCGTACCCGGACCGGAAACACTGAAACCTGTCTGGTCATCAAATTTACAGTCACGCGCCGCAGATCATACGCACTTCATAATTCGCAAATTGGCATCACGCCATGCAACCGGTCTGGTTGTTTAATGATCAACATTCAACTCCATGTCCATATCGAATTCTCCATTAATTACCGACCGGCCGCTGACAATTCCAGCACAAGCCGAATGTCGCCGGATTAGCTTCACCGCAGGCCATGCATTTCCACTCACTCGCCGTGTCGGCGGCGGCGGATGGTCGAACCTCATACTCGTCGATCAGTAGCCGGGCCAACTGACGATAGCCCGTCGGGACATGAATTTCGACCTCGATAACTTCGACCGGTAACTCGCCGAGACCGGATGAAAGCCCTTCGCCGAACAACCGCACTTTGATGTCGTGTTGTTCGAGCAATCCCCTGATGACATGTGCCTCGGTCGCGTTTGCCGCACGATAAACGCGCACGAAGGCATCAGACCTGTTCATAGTCAGCCAGCAGTCGTTCGGCTACGCGACGATCGGCATCCGGTGTCGATGCGTTCCTGGCGAGTTTGCTCACGAGCCGGCACTCGACCGGTGTTTGGATTCGGTTGCGTGCCAGTACAAGACCGACCGAACGTGTCTCCGATGCGCGCAACAACGATAGCGACGGCAATCCATCACGGCCCAACGCCTGATCGATGACGGACAGATCGCCTTGCATCTCATCGATCAATTGGAGCAGGCCGTTCAGTATATCGAGCAGTTCTTCGACAGATCCGGCCAGCGTAACATCGCCGGTCAATTTTTTTTCAAAATACAGGTGCGGGTCCATCACACTGTTCGAGACAAACCGTATCACACGAATGCAATAATCCCTGAATGCGTCATGGATTGTAGTATCCCCGGTTTGCCCTTTCCTGTGCGCCACTGGTAAAGATTACTCCCGATCCGATCACATCAAACGCATCAGGATAAAAATTCCTATCATCGCGAAAGCGAGAGTAAGCTTGGCTGCGACACCGATGATCAGGCCAATCGTCGCGCCGATACCGGCGCGTCCGGCCGCACGCAGATTTTTCCCCGTCGACAACTCGCCGATCGCGGCGCCGACAAATGGGCCGATCACAATACCGACGAAGCCGAAAAACAAACCAAAGACGGCACCGAGGGTTGCACCGAGCATCGCACGCGGTGATGCGCCAAAGCGTTTCACGCCAAAAGCGCCGGCGATCAGATCGACCGCATAGGTCAGTACGGCAAGCACGGCAAGTATGATCAGCGTACCGGTCGCGACAAAGGCAAAGTCCTCGGCCCACGCGATGCAGACGAGCCCGACGAACAATAGTGGTGCGCCTGGCAAGGCCGGCAATGCCAGTCCGAAAAGGCCCAGCAATGACAGGAAAATACCGACGACTGCTAGCAGAATTGCTTCCATGACCTGATGTTGCCCGAATGTAAAGCGGGGGCAGAATCGCCGGCATTAAACTCCGGTCGGTGCACTGACCGATACGCTGAGATCTTTCAGCAACCCGTCCTTAATATTGTAGATCCAGCCATGCAGTCTGAGTGGCTGACCACGAGACCATGCTTCCGACACCACCGTCGATTGGTTCAAGTTGTGTACCTGCTCGATGACATTGAGCTCACAGAGCCGTGCATGACGCTCGGCATCATTTTCCAATGCATCGAGAGCCGCTGCGTTGCGATCACGCAAGCTGACGATTCCGCTGACCCATTCACGGGCGAGGCCGGTCGCCTGATCTTTCAGCGCAGCCAGGACGCCACCACACCCGTAGTGACCGCAGACGATGATATGACTGACACCGAGGACCTCAACACCAAACTGAATGACCGCCTGACAATTTAAATCGTCGCCGGGCACAACATTGGCGACGTTGCGATGGACGAATACCTCACCCGGCTGCAGGCCGGTAATCTGGTTTGCCGGCACACGGCTGTCCGAGCAACCGATCCACAGGTAATCCGGTGCCTGCTGATTCACCAACCGGTCAAAAAACTCCGGGTCGGATTCACACATATTCCGCGCCCACTCACGGTTTGCGGCGAATATGGCTTTCATATCGGTTTTTGTTTTCATTCCGTTGAACGCTTGCGTATGCGGCCAGCATCCTTTCGCCTAATTCTTACACCGTGCCGCACGCGCACGATACAGACTTGCCATCCTGGTATCGACCGGCACACCCAGTTCACCATTCTCATAAACGCTGGCCAATCGGTTCAGTGCCAGCCGATGTTCCTGTTCCCCTGCCTGCAGATACCAATGCAACGCCTGCTCTACATCATTGTCGAGCAACGGACCCGATTCATGCTGCCAGGCCAGCCAATACTGTGCTTCGGAAATTCCGCTGTCGGCGGCGCTGCGAATCATCGGTATGGCCTTGTCCGGTTGCCAGTCAATCAAGCCAAAATACAGCAGTGACAGCTGGTACAACGCGTCAGGGTCTCCGGTCTCGGCTTGCCCTTCGCACCGGCGCAGAATGTCGGGCAATAATGCGCGATCCGGGTTTGATTGCAGCAATACCGGTCGCAGTGCGTCCCGGCAACGTAACGAAGAGGGCTCTTGTCCGTAACCGGTCGTGATCAGTGCCAGTGCGAATACACCGGCAACGATTGGCAGTACTTGCCTGTGAAACATCCAGTCAGTCAAATCCATGATCGCAGGACGGGCAACTCGACCTGCGGAACAACGGCCCATACATCCCTGCATCAAGTAATGCCTTGAATAGCCACCGCTGACCACAAGCGGGACAACTAATGAAAGCGAGAGAAAAGCCGTAACCCACTACCGCGATGACCGTTCCCGTCGTCCACGACAAGCCCGTTTGCTCGAAAGCCGGTGCAATCGAACCAACGGCCATAGCGATTACGCCAAACCAGAGCTTCCACATTTGTTGTGTTTTACTAATTACCGAGTTGCTGAACATGTCACTCCTTAAACTTCCCTGAATCCTGATGGCATCGATTATTCGCTATTCGTTCCGAAGGACGGATACTTACGCTTGATGACATCACCCCATTTCTTATCGACGAGATCGAATGATTCGGGTGCAAGTTCCTCAAGCAGCGTCCGGTTCAGTTGGGCAAATCTTTCCGGCCCGCCTTCCTCGGGCCAGGGTATGGTCGCGTCGATGACGACCTTGCTTGTCTGCTTGTCATCCCTCAGCACTGTCGGATCGAGTGGCATACCCCGAGCGCTGTCAATTATAAGGGTGTCCTCTTTCGGTCGGTAGCGCGAACCGATGGCGGTGTTGACCTGTTGCGAGTCCAGAATGTCGATATCCTCGTCAACGACTACAACAACCTTGAAAATTGGGATAATCGAGGCCAGCCGCTTACCGGCCCTGATGCCGTCACCTGGCTTCTCCTTGCGGATACGAACATAGGTCAGGCCTGTCGTGTCAACCGGTGAATGCAGTTCAATCAGATTGGGCACCAGCGCCTTGAGGCCGTGGTTAAACAATACCGCGGTCGGACCGGTCGCATAGCCGCGAGTCACACCGGTAAACTGATTTAAAATCCACGGATCCTTGCGGTGAGTAACCGCCGAAACCTTCAGGATGAAATTAGACTCACGCTTTGCGCCCAGGTACTGATACATCTCGCCGAACGGTCCTTCCGGCATCATCTCGTCGAGTGGTACTTCGCCCTCGATGATCATCTCGGCACTGGCCGGCACCATGTGTTCATTCGTTTCCGAACGCACAACTTTGACCGGCGCTCCCCGCATACCACCTGCAATGGCGAGTTCATCAAATTTTTCCTTACTCAGCCGATTGACGATACGCGAACCGCTGATCGTCCAGATGACCGGGTCCAGGCCAAGTGCAATGGAAACCTTGACACTTTTCTCACCCCGCTCCTTGGCAGCCATCAACGTACGCCATGCCGTCTGGTTCGGCTCCGAATTAAACCCGAGCAGGCGCGGACCACGTAATTCACATCGGTACGTGCCAAAATTCTTACCGATGACCGGGCCGTTCGTGAACGCTGATCCGGTATTGACGTATCTTCGCGAATCGGCCGGATTGCTCTTGATAAATGCGAACCTGGTCAGATCAATATCGTCACCGCGCAGAACGAACTCTTTGCAAGGCGCCTCTTGCGGCGAAACCTCAACAGGCTCTATCTGTGGATACTCACCATCGACGAGTATGCCTGCAAGTTTTTCCATCGCCTTTCGATAGGTCGCAACACCATCGTCCGCCACCGGTTCGACACCAAACGTAATCGCCTCGGTGTACCAATGGCCCATATGATTGACAATGACCGGACCCTTAACCCACTTCCCTTCAATCTTGACTTCTTCCGCCAGGATGCAGGGTGCCTCATACCAGCCGTACTCATCGATAAGTCGATACGTCAGTGCCGTCAGTTCATAGGCATCCTGATCGATGCGCGGTACTCGCAATACGAGGCCGCGCGCATCGATCGCTTCTATATAGTCCCGAAAGGATTCAAACGGTGCCTGCGGGACGTTACCCAGAGATGTAATCTGATTTGTCCCAGCCGTATTGTCGGCGGCCCAGGATCGGCCGCTCGCACAACCGGGCATCAATTGCGATGCCGAAAGTGCCGCGAGACCTGCACCGCCGGCCAGCATCGCACGTCGCGATACAGTTTTCTCGTCTTGCTCTAAATCCGGGTTTTTCGACATGGTCTCGTTCCTCACATGAGTTTTTTTATTTGCAAGAGCGGATAAACCGACCGGACATGACTGATAAAATGAATATGCAGCCAGGGCGGTTTGTCGATTCTTAATCAGGGCAAGATTCTATCAATTTTTTCTT
>PVMS01161934.1_pt1 | contig 14000 bp, 7 predicted proteins | sample 1853461 | NCBI WGS metagenome assembly PVMS01 (sample SAMN08582032, study PRJNA380276) | Marine sediment metagenome, whole genome shotgun sequencing project. | isolation source: ocean sediment barecode stripped | collected 2017 | reverse complement strand
TGTTTATCTTGATCGCCCTCATCGCCAGCCTGGGCAGCCATGCAATCGATTTCAGGTATAGCGGGTTCTTCAGGCTCCTCAGGTTCCGCAGTTGGTGCCTCAGTTGGCGGGGCTTCAGCGGGTGCCTCCGTCGGAGCTTCTGTCGCCGCAGGTGCGCAGGCTGTTGCGATGAGGGCGATCAAGATAAACAAAGTAAATGCATAAAAGAAAGGCTTTCTCATTTTATCCTCCAAAGGATATGGATATGATATGCGATTTTCCGGAATGATATAAATCGTGATTGTGGATATTTATTTTATTTTTATCATATTTCACTTATCTTCATACACCTCCTTTATCTTTTTATTCGTTCACCAGCAAGGTTTCATCTTAGATTGTTGTTGGCGCCGCATGATTGGCGCACGATCAGCTGAGATTCTAGAAGAACTTGCTTTTGTGAGGGGGGATCGCCCTGGATAATCTGGATCAGCATTTGACTGGCTCGGGTGGCCAGCTCGTTGGCAGGCAGGCGCACTGTGGAGAGCGGGGGATCCAAATAGCGCGCCAGGGGAACATCGTCAAACCCGACCAGGGCGATATCCTGGGGGATTTTCAATCCATATTCGACGATCGCTGCTTTTGCCCCGATGGCTACTACGTCGCTGGCAACAAAGATAGCTGAAATAGGTTTTTTTCCCGCTAATAAATCCATCATCTGATCGTAGCCGCTCTCGGGATCGAAATCACCGAAACGTACCAATTCTTCATCATACAGGATTGCTTGAGATTCAAGCGCCTGGCGGTAGCCACGCAGTCTTTCAGCAGCAGCGGTATAGGAAGGTCGGGCGTTGGTGATGCAGGCAATTCGCTGATGCCCCAGGTTTAGCAAGTGGTTGACAGCCTGTTTGGCAGCGGAGAAATTATCGATATCGACGCTGTAGAAATCTGTCTCTGGAAGCTGGCCCATCAAAACGGTTGGAAACCGATCTTGCTGGAGAGATAACAATGCATCGTCATCAAAGCGTGGGCCAGAGAGGATCAAGCCATCAATGCGCTTGGCCCGCACCAGCTCCGAATAGGCTTTCTTCTGGTGTTGGGCCTCGACGATATCGATCAGCAAGCGGATGGAATGCTCGTGAGCGGCGGTGATCAATCCATCCAGGATTTGATTTAGAAATGCATCAGAGGAGATGTGGTGTGGGTTGCGGGTCAGGATCAAACCAATGATTTGGGCGCGCTGACTGGCTAATGCCTGGGCAGCTGCATTGGGTACATAACCCAGCTCCAAGGCGGCTTCAATCACCCGTCCGCGAGTCTCTTCACTGATTTGGATCCCCTGGACATTATTCAGCACTAAAGAAACGGTGGTTCGAGAGACACCGGCACGTTCGGCAACATCCTTGCTGGTCACTCTATTGGAATTCATGGGCTGTGCGATATGTCACTAACACGTGTTACTAACGCGTGTTAGTACTATAGCAAATTTAAAGTAACTTGTCAACAGATTGGTGACACAGATTGGTGTGCGGTGTCCAGGACATACTATACACTTTATGGGGTACGGTTATGAGATCTTGAATTGAGGATTATTGGAACATTTCAGCGATTACCCACGTTAACACATTATCTTCCCCAGATATTAGGAAACCCCGGGTGGTGATATCATGCCAGGTGGAAAGATGATCTATAATGATGGTGTGGTGAATTATAAAAACGAGGGCAGCATGAACAGAAAATGGTTTTTTCCACTCCTGGCCATCGGTTTATTAGCATTGGCATCTTTGGCATGTAATTTTCCTTTCGTTCCTTCTCCAACGCCTTTTATTTTTCCCACGCCCGATTTGACTATAACCGCATTGTTCAATCCCACTGTGACTTCAAAACAAGTCGTTTTCCCCACCCAAACTTTCCCCCCTGCATGGGCCAGCCCAACCTCAACCCAGCCCGGGCAGCTGCCGTCTCCTTTCCCGACAGATACACCCCTGCCACCAACTGCCACGGCCACCAGAACCCCAACGCCGACGCGGTCCTATTCCGGACCAGGGATGAGACCTAAATTCAGCATGGTTGGGATTTTCTTTGACGCACCCCCAAGGATTGATGCCTCCTTGGAGGATTGGGATCGCGACCGCTACCGGATTGAGAATGTCGTGTACGGGAAAAGTGAACATTCCGGCGCAGATGACCTCTCCGGGCGGGCTATGGTCGGCTGGGATGAGGATAATCTTTATTTGGGGATCCGGGTGATTGACGATAAATATGTTCAGAAGGCAAGCGGATCGAATTTATTCAAGGGTGATTCCCTCGATATCCTGTTAGATACAGATGTGTCAAGTGATTATCATCTTGGGGCGCTCAACGGGGATGATTTTCAGCTCGGCATCTCCCCCGGGTCTCCTTCAACAAAAGAAGAACGAGAGGCCTACTTATGGTTTCCAAGTTCGATCGCTGGAGGGCGTGATCAGGTCGATATCGCTGCCCGTTCACGCAGCGATGGTTATATTGTTGAAGCAGCGATCCCCTGGTCTGTTTTCGATGTGAGTCCCTTTACAGGCCAGCATTTCGGTTTTGCCTTCTCAATCTCCGATAACGATAATCCCAATCAGAACATTCAGCAAAGCATGGTCTCTTTTGTGCCAATCCGCACGTTGAGCGATCCGACAACCTGGGGAGACCTGACGCTGGTTAAACCCTAACTTAGATCAAGATCAATAGAACTTGGTTGCTGTAGAATTAATATTGGCGAAGCATCTGTTCATGATGCCCTGGTTTTATTATCCTTAGAATCGAATGCTTTGCTCTTGCTATCTGCCCAAGCGGGTGATAATAGAAATCTGCGATCAGTGGGTCATTTTCGGGTTTGTAGGGTAAAATTCATTGATTAAAACTGAAGTAAAGGTAATGCGAATGAATGATTCAAACAACAATCCTGAGTCCAGTTTCTCAACTGGCGTAACGCTCAGCAGGAATTTAAATTTATTTACCATCACGATGATCGGCATCGGTGGGATGATCGGTGCCGGAATCTTCGTGCTGACCGGGATCGCCGCTGGCATAGCGGGACCTGCCTTGATCCTGGCCTTTGCCTTCAACGGCATTATCACCTCGTTCACCGCCATGTCCTACGCTGAATTAGGCTCTGCATATCCGGAAGCTGGGGGCAGCTATGTGTGGGTTAAAAAAGGCTTGGGTGGGACACAGGGATTCCTGGCGGGATGGATGAGCTGGTCGGCCGCGGCATCTGCCGGTGCTTTGTACGCGCTGGGGTTTGGTAGATTTGCCAGCGAATTATGGCTGATTGCGGATTTACCGACTTTGGGGTTAACCGTGCCCCAGATGACCCTGGTATTTATGACCTTGATCATCTTAACCTTTACATTCATCAACTCAATGGGTGCATCCGAAACCGGCATGATCGGCAATGTTGTGACCATGGCGAAAATCGTGATTTTGGGTTTATTTGTTTTATTTGGCATACTGGTTATGCTGCGCTCAGACGGCTGGCAGCAGAATATTTCAAGCGATTTCATGCCGAATGGATTTATAGCGGTCTTTGCTGCAATGGGAGTGACGTTTATTGCTTTCGAGGGTTATGAAATCATTGTGCAGTCTGGAGAAGAGGTGATTAATCCCAAGCGCAACGTTCCGCGGGCGATCTTTCTGTCGATTGCTGTTGCAGTCTCGATATATTTGCTGGTCTCGATCGTCGCCTTCGGGGCAACCAGCCCACCAGTGGGAATGAAGGTATACGAGTATCTTGGATTACAAAAAGAAGTGGCAATTGTGGAGACTGCCAGGCAGACATTCCCTCTTGGCATTGGGGCGATCGTGCTGCTGTTCAGCGGACTGGTTTCGACGATGTCGGCGTTAAATGCTACTACATACTCCTCCTCGCGGGTCTCATTTGCCATGGGCCGCGATCACAATCTCCCACATTTATTGTCAAAAGTGCACCCCAAACGGCTAACCCCTTACTGGGCAGTGATCATATCAGGGGCTTTCATGTTGCTGATCTCCTGGCTGCTGCCGATCGAAGATGTGGCCGCTGCGGCTGGTATCCTGTTCCTTTTGCTATTCTTGCAAGTAAATGTGGTCGTAATGCGTTTACGCTTAAAAATGCCTGATTTGGAACGCGGATTTCGGGTACCACTTTTCCCTTTGATCCCAATCCTGGGGATTGTGATTAATGCTTTGCTGGCAATTTACTTGTTCACGTTCAGCCCGCTTGCCTGGTACGTCGCCGTAGTATGGATTGTTGTTGGTTTGCTGGCATATTACACTTACTTCTCCCGGATTGAAGAGATCGAAAAACCGAAGGAAATCCTCCTGGAAGAAGTGCTTGTCAGCCGTCAGTACTCGGTGCTTATCCCTGTGGCAACTCAGGAACAGGCCCGCATCCTGGGACATATCGGCAGCATCCTCGCACGGGCAAACGAAGGAGAAGTGCTGGCCTTGCATGTAGTGCGGGTTCCTTACCAGCTCACTCTGGGTGATGGGCGAACGCAGCTCAAACATGGACGGCCTTATTTAGAAACGGTTATCGAACAGGCTAAGGGGATGGATGTCCCAGTACATACAATGATCCGCTTAGGCCGAAAGGTGGATGATGCCGTTCGTAAGACAGCTGTGGAGAACGCCTCGGATCTAATATTGTTGGGTTGGCCTGGTTTCACAAATACGGCTGGAAGGTTATATGGTTCGGTGATCGACCCGATTGTGGATGACCCACCATGTGATATCGCTGTCGTGCGCTACCGCGAGCACCGACCGGTCCATTCGATTTTTGTACCCGTCGCCGGGGGTCCGAACAGCCGCCGCGTAGTCCGCACCGCAGTGAATATGGCGTCTCTGGGCGAAGAAGGACCTGCTCTGGTAAATTTAATGCATATCGTCCCCATTGGCGCTGGCACCAGGGAACATATCCGGACTAACCAAATCTTTGATTATGCATTGGAAGGGATCGACTATCCACATATCACCCGCAATATCGTAGAAGGCACCAGTGTCTTAGACACGATCATGGAAAACGCGGAAAATTGTGAATGTGATCTGATCGTGATCGGCGCAACGGATGAGCCACTATTCAGGAATTTGCTGTTTGGCAGCATTGCCGATCAGGTCGCGAACCGGGCCAAGGTGACGGTGATTGTGGTTAAGAGGCGGCAAAGTGCCTTCCATTCATTCCTGCGCCAGACGGTCTTGGAACCTTCCAGCAACCGGAATAACAAGCGTTAATTCAATCTCGAATTTACACAAAGAAACCGGTCCTGATCGTAAAACCCGGTTTCTTTTTTTTTTACTCATCCAATATAGTCTGGGAAAAAGAACAAAGCGATACTGGGGATTTAGGTCCCCTCTCCAGTTGCGACCGGTCGTTCTGGATCGATGATCCACTCGCTCCAGGAACCTGCATACAGCCTGGCATCTCCCATTCCAGCGTATTCCAATGCCAGCACATTCTGAGCTGCAGTCACACCTGAGCCACAATAAAAAATAATATCTCTCGGCGATGTCTCTCCGAGCAAAGGTTGAAAGTAGTGACGCAATGCCTCTGGCGGAAGGAATTTCCCCACCGCGTCCAGGATATTGAGATGGGGTGATAATAGTGCACCGGGAATATGACCTGCAACAGGATCGATCGGTTCAACTTCGCCGCGATAACGTTTTTCATCACGCGAGTCAATCAACAAAAAATTCGACTCAAGCAACCGGGCGAGGATTTCATCCTTCTCGATCAAGCGTCCGGGCCGCATGTGAGGGATGAATAAGCTCGAAGATCGAATTTCCTGACCCCCGCCAACGGTTTCACCAGATTTCAACCAGGCTTGCCACCCACCATCCAGGACGGACACTGCATCGTGTCCCAACCAGCGCAATAGCCACCACAAACGGGAGGCTGCTATTGCGCCACCAGCATCGTCATAAACCACAACCCGTGAGGAGGAGTTAATCCCCCAATCGCAAAGCTTGTCAGCGAAGTTCTCGACGGACGGTAGTGGGTGGCGACCGGTCACCCCTTCGATCACCGGTGAAGATAAATCCTCATCCAGGTGGGCATAAATTGCACCCGGGATATGTGCTTCAAGGTAATTTTGACGACCTAACTCGGGATCTGCTAATGAAAAGCGGCAATCGATAATCGCTAAATCGGGATCACTGCTCTTGGCGATTAATTGAGGCACAGAAATGAGTGTCGTATAGCTCATGTTCAACTCCACAAGATTCAATTTGATGGCTAGATGACTTTCTTTAACTTGCCAAAGAGAATTAGATTACTACCGAACCAGCAAGACGGCGCAATCAGCATCATCGAGCATGGCAACCAAATTTTCGGGATCAAATCGCCCGCTCTTGGTGGGTATTACGACGACATCACAGCCAGATATGAGCGCCAACTGTGAGATACGATTGCCCTGGATGTTGGTTATCCAACGGAAATCAAGATTGATTTCGTCTTCTTGAAACCTCGCTTGCACTTGTGCTTGGAGCTGCTTGGCTTCTACCCTGGTTTCAGCCAGGATCAGGACTGTTAATGTGCTATCAGGGCTGCTGATCCGGCGCGCGGCGATTAAAGCATTTTGACTGGCAGGTGATCCATCATGCACAACCATGATCGGGGATCCAGGACGAACTTTGTGCAGGAGGATCAAAGATTGGATTGGTGCCCGAACTGCTACCTCTCTGGCTGTAGAGCCGATCTGGTTACCTCCTGACCAACCTGTTTTCCCTAAGATAATCAGGTCTGTATTTGCGGCGGCAGACATTATTTCACCTGGTATTACACCGCGTGTACTGACGAAGGACCAACGCAGGTTCGCCCGCTGGGTGATGGAGGCCAGGAGCTGTTCCACTCGCCGGGCATGGGCCCGTAATTCCCTCTCAATATGAGGGATGTCGATCTGATGGGAGGATGCAGAATAGAAACCTACCTCCTTGGTGAAGGGGATCTCTGCTGATCGTAATAGGTTGATATCCTCGACATAGATACCGATCAGCTCCGCCTGGTAGCGTATCGCTAAATCTACAGCCAGATCCAGCGCGGCCTGGCTCGCAGGGGAGGCGTCCAGGGCGATCAATATACGACGAATGTCATTTATGCTGTCTTTGGAACTCATCGGCCATTCCCCGTATCATCTTCGCCAGAAGTATCTTTTTTCTCGGCGAGTTTTTCCAGGCGAGCCTGCACTCTTCCGCTGATCGTTTCGGGTGGGTATTTACCTTCTTGGTCGGGTTGACCTAAAGGAATTCCTGTGAGTAATTCGATGCCCTGATCTATTTCGGAGATGGGATAGATATTGAATAATCCATCTGCTACGGCATCCCGGATTTCCTGATTTAACATGAGATGCTTGACATTCGCTGCTGGGATCAGGACTCCCTGCTCCCCGCTCAGGCCTCGCTTTTTGCAGATTGCGAAGAAACCTTCAATTTTTTCATTTACTCCACCGATGGCCTGGACCTGACCGTGCTGATTGACCGATCCGGTAACAGCCAGTGATTGCTTGATGGGTACACCGGAGATCACGGATAATAATGCGTAAAGCTCCGCGGATGAAGCGCTATCGCCCTCGACACCACCATAAGATTGCTCGAATACCAGGCTTGCCGATAGGGAAAGCGGTTCATCGGAAGCATAGCGTTGGCCGAGAAATCCCGCCAGGATTAAAACACCTTTTGAGTGAATCGGTCCACTCAGCTCGACCTCGCGCTCGATATCGATCACATCTCCTTTACCTCGGCGGACGCTGGCAGTGATGCGACTGGGAAATCCAAATGAGAAATCTCCCATTTGCACGACAGAGAGCCCGTTGATCTGACCCACCTGGGAACCCTGGGTGGAGATCATAATCGTCTCTCGCAGAATATTTTCCTGGTAGCGCTCTCGTACCCGGTCGGAGCGGTAGGTTCGGGCGTCGATCGCTTTTTGAATATCAGCGGCATTTATGTTTTGATTCCCATTTTCACCAGCCCAATATTCCGCCTCGTTGAGCAGATCCACGATATGGTTGACCTGGATGGTCAACCGCTGCGAATCGCCTACCACTCGTGCACAATGTTCAATAACTCGGGCAATCGCCTCCCGGTTTAACGGCCGCAGTTCATTCTGCCGAGCGAAGGTGGCGATCATACGGGCATACAACTTTTGGTTATCAGCTGTGCGGGGAACTTCTTCAGCAAAATCTGCCTGCACCTTGAAAAGTTCATTGAATTCAGGATCAGATTGAGACAGCAAATAATACAACAGGCGGTCCCCAAGAAGGCCAACTTTCACATTCAAGGGTATTGGCTGCGGTTCCAAAGAGACTGTGCTCAACATGCCCAGCATTTCCCCTGGTGATTCAATGCGCACTTGCTGGGTTTCCAAAGCCCGTTTTAGTGCTTCCCAGGCATATGGCTGTGTCAACACCTTTCGTGCATCCATGACGAGGTAGCCTCCATTTGCCAGATGAAGCGAGCCTGGTTTGATCAACGTGAAATCAGTTATCAAGGCACCCATTCTGGCCATCTGCTCTACGCGCCCAATTAGATTTTTGTAAGTGGGATTGTCTTCGAAGATGACCGGTGCTCCCTGGGATGCTTGGTTGTCGACAAGTAAGTTGACTTTATAACGGAGCATTAATGAAGAGTCTGAGCGACTTGGGGTGAGCAAGGCGGTCAGGGAAGCTCCTTCTCTGGGTTTGTCGCTGTGATCTTCGCTTTCCAAGAAGCGGCTGGCGTTATTCACTACATCCTTTTGCACTGCCTCAAGATACTCTAACACCTGAGGGAATGAGTCATACTCGGTCTTCAATTCACTCAGGATGCTGATAACTGCCACCTCAGTGATTTCGTGATTGAGCTCACGGATATTTCCGTGCAGTTCCCGCTGCCAGACTGGGAATTTCTTGAGCAAAGTTTGCAATTCCTTCTGGAGAACTTGAACGCGCTTCTCCATCTGTTGGCGCGTCTCTTCTGGAAGTTGTTTGAAATCATCAGGCGGGATCACCTCGCCATCTTTGACCGGGGCAAAAACCAGACCCGCAGGCGTCCTTAAGAGAGAAAAATCGTCCTGTGTGGCTTTGGCTTGCAATTCTTCAAAGGCAGCTTCCTGGCGTTCTTCGATTTCACTATCCACCATCTGGTGACGAGTCCGATATTCATCGCTCTCAAAGGCAGTTGAGAGGGCGTTGCGCAGGTCATCAACAAACCGGTCCATATCTGCCAGGAATTTCGTTCCCATGCCTGGCGGCAGCTGGATGGCTTTCGGTTTGTGATCTTGGTCGAAATTATGGACGTAACACCAATCATGGGGGATAGTTTCTTTTATTGCTCTTTCCTGGAAAAACTTTGTCACCAGCGATCTTTTTCCTGTGCCGGAGGGTCCCAACGCGTAAATGTTGTAACCACTACCCTGCATTCCGGTGCCAAAACGAATGGCTTCGACAGCACGTGGTTGACCGATGATCTCGGTCAAATCTTCAACCTGGTCACTTGTCTCGAATGAAAATTGGTTGGGATCGGTGGATTGGTAAAGTTGGTCAGGTATTAGGGGTGGCACGCTCATTGTGGAGTAGCCTCCTGGCTCAGAAGCTTGATATATTCATCAGACAGATTCTTATATGGTTATCTTACCAAAATATATCAGCTCGAGTGAGCTGGATGATTGATCGATTTTAAACAAACAAAGATGCAATAAACCCGAATTGGTATGATTGGTTCAAAATTGCTTGAACGTTACCGCATCGATTCTGAGTTGGGTCAGGGAGGTATGGGCATTGTTTACCAAGCCTTCGATACATAATTAAAGCGGAGTGTCGCGATTAAGGTATTGTCTGATCCGGGATTGAGTGCAGATAATCAATCACGTTTACTGGATGAAGCGCGGGCGGTTGCTGGATTAAGCCATCCAAACATTGTTACAGTCTACGATGTATGAGGATATGATGGTTTGTTCTTTATCATTATGGAACTTGTGGATGGGATATCCTTGAGAGATGAGTCAATTGGAGATCTCAATCGGATACTTGAGATCAATCGGCAGCTCTGCAAGGCACTTGCTCATGCTCGCCAACACGACGTCATCCAACGAGATCTGATTCCCGAAAATGTGCTCCTGGTTGATGGGCAGGTAAAATTGATGGATTTCGGGTTGGCCCGTTCAATGACCTCCCGTAAGTCAGCTGATGGAGATCTGGTTGGAACTGCCTTTTACCTGGCACCTGAACAAGCGCTGGGTCTGGAGGTTGACGGAAGGACAGATCTTGACAGAGCTGGGTGATCACGAAAAAGCTGTTGAGATCTATCAAGAATTGATTGATTTCCTGTCAAACCTGGGAAGTCAGTTAGAGGGTGGGCAGGCACTTTTCCAGCGCGGTCGGATGTTGAATATAAAGAACCAGACCGATGCTGCTGATAAGGTTCTTGAATAAGCGCGGCTAATATTCGAAGAGTGTGGTGCAAAATATGACCTCTGGCTCACTTTAGTTTGATGGAAACACTTTAACTTGGATATTTGGGGGAATGAATTATTCTAAATTTACAATCGGTCTTTTTTTTTGCTTATCTGGCATCTTTACTGTTTTTCCTATCAGCTGCGTACGATATAATGATGCAGACTTCTCCCCAATGGACCGGAGCCACAAATATGAAGAGGCCAAAAGCCTGCATGGAATTTCACATATCTCGCCAGGCGCGTGATCGTTACCAGTTTGACCAGTCAATATTCTCTTTAAGTGGAAATGTGATCACCGCTGATTTCTATGCAGCTCGTATATTCGCGCAAAAGATGAATGAAAAACGAGATTTAATCCGTTTTCCTGAAGGAGCTGTTCGTGCAGGGCAAATCAACGCCATGGGCTTGATCGACGAGATATTGCATTTCGTCATAGAAAAATATCGCCACCAGATTAACCTCATTGTGATGGGAGAGGCATTGGATTGGTTGGTCCAGCAGGTGGGGGAGGAGGCTTTGAACACCTGCCTACAAATCTTCGCAGATCAATTCCCTCCGCTAGCTGTTTACCGCAGAGAAGATGATCTCCAGGAGTATTTGGATGGTTCTACGGGTGGCGTGCCTAACAAGCAGATAGTGTTGGAGGAAATGCTGATGCTTTGGCTGGCAAATATGAATCCAGCCTTTTCTCCATATTTAGAATTGTTCGATGATACCGATCTGGAGAAGAACTCTGCCTACCCTGAAATTATCGACAGTTTGAAAGAATTCTTTGAAACACAGCCAAAATTCGGGCCAGATAACCTCAACCTCATCGATTTACTACGCAGCCCAGCGACCACCGTACCTCATTCTCTTTCAGGTCAGCTGGACTATATGCGCCAAAGATGGGACTCCCTGCTAGGGGATTATATATTCCGCTTATTAAGCAGCCTTGATTTTATTTCAGAAGAGGAGAAAGCCATCTTCCAGGGACCAGGACCAGCGAGAGTTTACGATTTCACCGGTTTGGATTTGGAGATTGAGCGTTTTAGCCCCGATAGTGATTGGATGCCATCGATGGTGTTGATCGCAAAGAATATCTTTGTCTGGCTTGACCAGCTCTCGAAACAATACCAGCGACCGATCCACCAATTGGACCATATTCCAGATGAAGAACTAGACCGTCTGGCAAATTGCGGGTTTAAGGGGTTGTGGTTGATCGGTTTGTGGGAACGAAGTTCAGCTTCGCAAACAATAAAACAGCTGCGCGGCAACCCCGAAGCTGTTGCCTCGGCTTATTCTTTATCAGATTACAAAATCGCAGCTGACCTGGGGGGAGAAGAATCCTACCGCAACCTGCACGCCAGAGCCTGGCAGCGCGGCCTCCGCTTGGCATCTGATATGGTGCCCAATCACATGGGGATCGATTCGAACTGGGTGATCGATCATCCAGAGTGGTTTATCTCGTTGGCTGACTCACCGTACCCTGCGTATTCATTTAATGGCGTGAATTTATCCTGGGATGAGCGGGTCGGAATTTATATCGAAGATCATTATTACGACAGCACCGATGCAGCGGTGGTTTTTAAACGAGTGGACAACTGGACCGGGAATACGAAATACATTTATCACGGAAACGATGGCACCAGTATGCCATGGAATGATACTGCCCAGTTGAACTATCTATTACCTGAAGTGCGGGAGGCCGTAATCCAAACGATCCTGGGTGTGGCCCGTAAATTCCCGATCATCCGTTTTGACGCAGCTATGACTTTGGCAAAGAAGCATTTCCAGCGTCTATGGTATCCGGAACCTGGGACCGGTGGGGCGATCCCCTCTCGGGCAGAACATGGATTGAGCAAGGAACAATTTGAAGCTGCTTTTCCAGTGGAATTCTGGCGAGAAGTTGTCGACCGGGTAGCTGAAGAGGTTCCCGATACTTTGCTGCTAGCGGAAGCTTTCTGGATGATGGAAGGATATTTCGTACGAACCTTAGGGATGCATCGGGTCTATAACAGCGCTTTTATGAACATGCTGCGCGATGAGAAGAATCAGGAATATCGATTGGTGATTAAGAACACGCTGGAATTTGATCCGGATATCCTGAAGCGATACGTAAATTTCATGAACAACCCAGATGAACGCACCGCGGTAGACCAGTTTGGAAAAGAGGATAAATATTTTGGCATCTGTATCCTAATGTCCACATTGCCTGGCTTACCGATGTTCGGGCATGGTCAGATCGAAGGATTTGCAGAGAAATACGGAATGGAATTCCGGCGTGCTTATTGGGAGGAAAAACCGGATCCTTATCTGGTTGAACGTCACGAACGTGAAATATTTCCCTTGTTGCGTAAAAGGTATTTGTTCGCAGAGGTGGGAGAATTTTCTCTTTATGATTTTTTCACCTCAGATGGATATGTCAATGAAGATGTATTTGCATACTCTAACCGGCGTGGAGACGAACGGTCTTTGGTTGTTTATCACAACAAGTATGCAGATGCACGTGGTTGGATTAAGGATTCCGCTGTCTCATCAGTAAAAGATGGTCAAGGTGATCAAAGGCAGCTCGTCTCGAGGACATTACACCAGGGATTGGACCTCCATCCAGGGGAGGATCATTACACGATCTTTCGAGATCAGGTGACTGGATTGGAGTATATCCGCAATAATCGTGTTCTTGCAGAAGAGGGTCTTTATCTGGAACTGGGGGCATATAAATACCATGTGTTTATAGATTTCCGTCAGGTTGAGGACAACGAGTGGCACCAGTATGCCCAACTGACAGCATATCTGGATGGACGGGGGGTGCCCAGTGTTGAGGAGACCTTAAAAGAGATAATTCTGCAACCAGTTCATTTTCCATTGCGAGAGCTGACCAAAGCGGGGATGATTACTCGGCTGCTTGATGCGCGCTTGACAGGCAATAAGAAAATGGTGGATATGGACCTGATGAGCGAAGTTGAGCAAAAAGCGGCCCACCTGCTGGTGGAAATCAACCAACTAACTGGCGCTGGAAGAGAACATAGCGATATTCAGAGGTATGCTCTGGAAATCCGGAGCAAGGTTCAGGCGATACTTGAGCTACCCGCCTTGAGAGAAGCTGCCTCCGCGCATTCAAAGCGAAATTACAAATCGGCGGTGAACCTGATTTTAGTTGACCTCAGCTTGGAGGAGAAGGAAATCAGCAAGTGGAGTGTACTAATCGGTTGGGCATTTACCCACAGCTTGGGCTGTATGATGAGGGATGAAGGGGCTGCCGATAGAAGCCAGAGCTGGATCGATGAATGGCTTTTAGGACGTATCCTGACAAGCTCGATGTTGGATCTTGGGCTGAGCGAAGCTGAATCCTGGCGATCGGTTGGCCTGATTAAAATCCTGATTCGACATCAGATGTGGTACCAGATAAATACCCCAAAACACAAACGCGCTCACCGGATTCTGAAAAGGTTACTTGAGGATGAATTTGTGCGAGGGGTTCTGCAGGTCAATCGTTACCAGGGCATATTATGGTTCAACAAAGAAGCATTCGAAGAGTTATTGGCTTGGATGATGAGAATTGCCGCAATTAACGTTATTGCAGATAAGAATTTGAGCTCAGATGAAG
>PVMS01080035.1_pt1 | contig 14005 bp, 9 predicted proteins | sample 1853461 | NCBI WGS metagenome assembly PVMS01 (sample SAMN08582032, study PRJNA380276) | Marine sediment metagenome, whole genome shotgun sequencing project. | isolation source: ocean sediment barecode stripped | collected 2017 | reverse complement strand
GTCTTTGTCCTTGGGCTTCTCAAAGAGCATCGCCTGGCAGCGTTGTCGATTGTAATTTTAGGGCTCGGTATGGCGGCAACCGGGTTTTTCCCCTCTTACTTCGGGTTGGTTTTTACCACCCTGATCATGAGTTTCGGATTTCATTATTTTGACACAACCTGTGATTCACTGACCCTGCAATACTTTGATACGAAGACATCTCCATGGGTGTTTGGAAAATTGAGCAGCCTGGCGTCCATCACCAATATCGGTGTTGGCATCCTTATTTACTGCACGGCATCGCGAATGAATTTCATTCAACTCTATCTTTTGATTGGATCTTTAATACTGGCGGCAGGGTTGTGGGGGCTTTTTCAGGATCCGACCCGCAGCGACCTTATTCCCCAGCACAGGAAAATGATTCTTCGAAAAAAATATTGGCTGTATTATTTTCTCACGTTCATGGCAGGCGCCCGGCGCCAAATCTTCATGGCATTTGCTGTTTTTCTGATGGTCAAAGAATTCCAATTCTCAATGCAGGAAGTGACCACCCTTTTCGTGATTAACAACGTCATGAATTACTTCCTGTTCCCTCTCATCGGCAAGGGTATCATAAGATTTGGCGAAAGAAAAATTCTCTCAATAGAATATTTCAGCCTGATATTTATTTTTGTGGCCTATGCAACCGCTCAAACGAAATGGTTGATTATGATTCTTTACCTCCTGGATCAGGTTTTTTACAATTTCCATATCGCCATCCAGACCTATTTCCAAAAAATTGGCGACCCCCAGGACATCGCATCCAGCATATCCGTGAGTTTCACCATCAACCACATCGCAGCCGTGGTTCTGCCGGCAATCGGCGGTGCCCTGTGGATGATAGATTACAGGATTCCTTTTATCGGTGGTGCCGTTTTCAGCTTCGTCTCCTTGATGGCTGTGCAGAAAATCCAAACTCAAAGATAAAAATCTAAACCCACTTATTTAAGTTCCTCATCCGATCTGCGCATGATATCTTCGAGTTTGCCGATCACATCGTCGGGCAATGGATTTTTCTGCGGGGTTGCCAGAATTTCTTCAACTTTTTCCCGGGCCTTGTCATATACATCCGGCCGGCCCAGTTCAACCCACTGTTCAAAGGTATTGCGGTCACACAATTGCGGCATAAAAAACTCACTGCTGCGGCAGGCCTCGACTGTGCTTGGCTGACTCAGGAAATGACCACCGGGTTGCACTTCTTTAATGTCTTCGAAGTAGTTCTTGGCTGCAGACATGTCGACACCGTCTTTCAGGCGTTTGCACAGACAGGCGATTTCGTCATCCACCACAATTTGCTCCAGGGTCATCATATTGCTGGTTTCTAGCGCCCCGGGCCCCTGCACCAGGTCCACACCGAGCATAACCAGCGGCAGGGTTGTAACCAGTTTTTCCATCACCGCCTGGGGACCATGTTCTTTGGCATCCGTCAGGCATCCGGCCTGGGTATCCGGCAGGTTGTAGAATTTTGCCATTTCGCCCCGGGCCCCGGATTGAAGGACCATTTCAGGTGAGCCCTCCAGAAAATTACCAACGGCAAAGTTGGTGCTGCCCGACGCATCACCGAAAATAACCGGTGTGCCGGGACGGGCCATCTGGAAAAGGGTCAGTGCGGATAAGGCTTCCGCATTGCCCATGGCAATATTGGAAAACAGACTCGCCGGACCGGTGGAACCGGCACACGGCATGGGAAAAACACAAATGGGTGCGTCAAACTGTATCAGTTCCAGATAGGCATCGCACATCCCGCCTTCGTGCTGCAGCGGTGCCAGCGTGCAGTAAACCACAGAATACAGATGCCGTTCCTTGACCGCATCTTCAGATCCGAGAATTGCCACCATCGCCTCCACCATATACGGAACCTCTGCGGCATGGGTGAGTTCATCCTGAATATGGCGGGTGGAATAAATAAACGATGAGATATCTTCGCGCAAATTGGCTGATTGATTGGGAAACTCACTTACGGATGCCGGCCAGATAACAGACGCCAGCTTCATTTCATCAAAAACCCGCAAAAAATCGATATGATCCTGGTAATTGCAACGTCTGCGCTCACCGGTTTTAAAATCCCGGGTAAAAATGCCGCCGTTGTCCAAAACATAGCCACTGTAGGATGACGGAAGCTGAAAGTCATTTGCTTTTACCCGCGAGCCCAGCACAAAGGATTTGGGTGCCGTTTTCAGCGCCTGCTGCACCATTTCCTGCGGAAGTCTGGCGATCTGTGTGTCGGTATTTATTTTGGCGCCGTTGTCTTTTAAAATTTTAAGGGCCTTAGGGCTTAAAAATTTTGCGCCCACCTCTGCCAGAATTCGAATGCTTTCGGCGTGAATTTTTTGCTTGTCATCCTCAGTTAATATCTGACAATGCATACTCATATGTGTTTCCCTTTTGAATGGTTCAATTGGATAGAGGCAGAGCGATATATCTTTCCTGCTATCTTGAACGGACTGGTTTCATAAAACACTCTAAGAATGGATTAACAATCCGGGAAAAAGGTTCTATTTTTCGTCCGGCATAGACGTAATTGTTCCATCCCAGGTATCAACGCTTGCACCGCTATCAGCCTCTTCCTCCGAGAACCAGGTTGAAGTCACATTTTTGAGTTCTGTGAAGAACCGAATCCCGTCTTTGCCCATGGTATGAAGATCCCCAAAGAAAGATTGTTTATGACCGGTAAAACCAAAAATTCCATTGGGAACCGGGATGCCGACATTTAAACCAACCATTCCTGCATGGGTACGATTTACAAACTGTCTTGCCCAGTAGCCGTTCTGGGTGTATATCGCAGAGCCGTTTGCAAACCTGCTATTGTTCATAATCGTGATACCTTCTTCAAAGTTTTTCACGCGTTTAACACAAAGAACCGGTCCAAATACTTCTTCACGGCCAATGCGCATCTCTTCTGTGACATGATCAAAAATGGTGGGGCCAACCCAGAATCCGCCTTTGCAATCTTCAGGAACATCAGGATTTCTGCCGTCAAGGACAAGTTGTGCCCCTTCTTTTACGCCGGTCTCAATCCAGTCATTGATAAAATCCCTGTGACCTGCATTTACAATCGGTCCCAGGCCGGTATCTTTTTCATAGGCTTTTCCTAATTTAGCTTCTTTTGAGTATTTCACCAAAAGAGCAATCAGATCGTCCGCAATGGATTCTTCCACACAAATCACAGGCAATGCCATGCAACGGGCACCGGCACAGCCGATGTATGCATTCATGATTCCCTGTGCGGTACGTTTCAGTTTACAGTCACTCATCACCAGGGCATGGTTTTTGGCTTCTGTTAGCGCCTGGACACGTTTACCATTGGCAGCAGCGGTTGCATAGATGTGGCGCCCTACTTTTGTGGAGCCAACAAAAGAAACACCGGCAATGGAGGGATGTTCAAGGAAAATCTCCGCTTCATTTCTGCCGGCGGTAACAATATTTAATACGCCTTCGGATAATCCTGCTTCTGCCCAAAGCTCGGCAATTCTCATAACCGTCTGGGGAACAAAGCTTGCCGCCTTAAGGACAAAGGTATTTCCAGTAGCAATACAAAGGGGCGCCATCCATCCCATGGGAATCATGGCAGGGAAATTCCAGGGTGCAATACCGGCAAAAACGCCTAAAGGTTCGTTGAATTGCACTGTGTCATATCCGCTTGAGACATCCATTAAAGACTCACCTTTCATGAGCTGGGGAATACCGCAGGCAAATTCAACAACTTCGGTCACTTTTAAGACGTCACCCATGGCTTCGTCCCATTTTTTACCTTCTGAAGCTGCTACAAGGTGCGTCAACTCGTCCAGATGTTTATCAAGAAGCGCTTTCATTTTGAAAATAACCTGGATTCTTTTGCTTGCAGGGGTGGCAGACCAAGCAGGATATGCTTTGCTTGCCGCAGCAATGGCAGATTCAACCTCATCTTTAGTACATTGGGGTGCAAGGTGGGTGACTTCACCTGTTGAAGGATTAAAGCACTCCATGTAATTATCTGTTTTAGACTCTATAAACTGGTTGTTGATAAAATACTTCATTTTGACGGGTTCGGTTGTCATTGTGTTTAACTCCTTTTATAACTTATTGTGACTCTCCATGATGTGAGATTTTAAAATATTCCATTTTGCATAGCATTGTCAAGCAAATATCCAACCTATTTTCTCGATTTATGATAATTTTCAATCGTAATCATACGAATATAGGAATATAGATTGTTTATCCCAAGGCGGTCTTCCAGTCATAACGCCGTTTGATATACTTCAGAACCAAGGAAGTTTCTGTTTTGAGAAGCCCATCAATCTTATTAACTTTCTGGGAAATAAAATCATTTAGTTCGCTAATGGATTTGGCATTGAATTCCGCATAAATTTCAGAAGAACCGGTGGCATGAACAACAAACCATATCTGATCTATCTTGCTTAATTCTTTACTGATAGCATCAAGTTTTTTAATATCAACATCTATTTTAAGCATACCCACAATCTCAAACCCAAGTTTCAATGGATTGCTCACAGCAACGATCTGAATGTATTCTTCTTTAGTCAAGCGATTGAGCCGGCTTCTGACTGTGGCTTCAGAGATCCCGAGTTTCTTGGCAATCATTGTGTTAGGCATTCTTCCGTCTTTTTGAAGCAACTCAATAATCTTGCAATCCGTCCGATCTATTTTTACTTTCATTTATAAATTACCCTTTTATAATCTCTATGACCTGTAATTTTCCTGGCCGTTTTACACAGCCCTGAACCTGAATCGCGTATATTACAATAAAATCCGGGCCCCGGCAACCGTTGCAGGTGTCGGACGATAAATTCAACCCGGAACAACGATAACCGACATTATTTTTTAAAAATTTTACTATATTAGAAAAATATAGGGCTGTCAATTTATTAGTTTCGATTGTTTTCTTGACAACCTGGGTCCTTTTCTATAGTAATGTGTTGTTAAGTAAACCGTGTAAAAGCATCCACAATAATATTAACGGAGATTGGAATTATGAGCACTAAAGACAAGTATAAACAATTTGTTAACACGGCATTTGTAGCCGCCGTAGAACCTGTGGTCATCGAAAAAGCAGAAGGCGCACACTACTTTGATGAAGACGGCACAAAATATCTGGACTGCTTTGCCGGAATATCGGTGGTAAACTCCGGCCACGGCAATGAAATGATCAATGCCGCTGCAAAAGAGCAGATTGACAAACTGGTCCACTGCTGCTCCTATGTCTACCATGCAAAACCGGTCGCCGACCTGGCTGAAAAGCTTGCGGCCATCACCCCTGGAAAACTTAAAAAAAGCTTTTTTGGAAACGGCGGTGCCGAGGCCATTGAAGGCGCACTCAGACTTGCCAGGCGCTTTAACAATAAAAATGAAATGGTGGCCCTTACCAATTCATTCCATGGCCGTTCCTACGCCACATTGAGCCTTACCGGAAACTGCGGCAGAAAAAAAGGTGGCGGACCCTATATGCCTGGCGTAGCTTTTGCGCCCGCGCCCAATTGCTACCGTTGTCCTTTTAAAATCTATGATTCTGAAAAATGTGATATGACCTGTGCCGATTACCTCGATGAGGTGATCAACTGCCACACCTCCGACAATGTCAGCCTTTTCATCGCAGAACCTGTTATGGGGGAAGGTGGCATCATTGTCCCACCCGATAACTATTTCAAAAGAGTCAAAGAAATCTTAGAGTCCCATGGCAGCCTTTTTGTTGCCGATGAAGTGCAATCAGGGTTCAGCAGGACCGGCAAAATGTTTGCCATTGATCATTATGGTGTCGAGCCTGACATCATGGTTATGGCAAAAGGTATTGCAAACGGATTCCCCTTAAGCTGTTTTATCGCCGGGGATGAAATTGCCGATGCTTTCCAGCCGGGCGACCATCTATCGACCTTTGGCGGCAATCCCGTTTCATGTGCAGCATCCCTTGCCAATATCGACTATATGGAGCAAAACCATATTGCCGATCAAAGTGCTGAAAAAGGAGAGTTTCTAAAAGAAGCATTGGCAGCCATCAACCCGAACGGTGTCTGTATCGGAGAGATCCGAGGAAAAGGACTGATGGTTGGCCTTGAACTGGTTGAAGACCTTAAAACCAAAGTTCCTGCAGCTGCCAGGGCCGGCAAAGTTCGTGCGGCCATGAGGGAAAAAGGCGTGCTCATCGGCGTGGGAGGAGGATTGGCCAATGTCCTTCGTATTCAGCCGCCGCTATCCATCAGCAAAGAAGAGCTGACCCAGGTCGTCGATACGCTCAAAGCCGTTCTTGAAAGCTAATCGCCTGTGGTTCGAAAATTAAAAAAGCACGGGCTTTCTCTTGATTAAGGAGAATGTTTTCTCTGAGATTTTAAAAATACTACCCGCCGGCAATGGGTTGAAAAATTTTGATCTGGGCACCGTCTTTTAGTCGGGATTTTTTGTTCAGACACCTGCCATCCATGTAAATCATTCCCAATCGCTCAGACGAAAGATTCAAAAAAACCAGAAGGTCATGAATAGATGCCTGCTCCGGGATAATGACCTCAAGGCCGCTCAAATGATCATACTCATCAAAAGAGCGGCTCAGGGTTCCGTATAATTTAACCGTCACTCTCAATGACATATCATTCTTTAAAAAAGTTAAATACCGTATCCATTTCTTCATCAGAGATAACCACAACTTTGTTATGCGGGGGCAGCGGTTCTTCATAAAACATTTTCGGCAGGCGATCATGCTCTTTTGTAAACCCGGCTTTTCTGTTGAATTCAACCTCTATTTGAAGAACTTGTTTACCGATATTGATCCAATCTTCTTCCGTAAACGGTTTTCCGGATTTTGCCGCTACCATTCTGCATACATCTCCAACACCGTCAGGCGCACCAAATCCGGTCTGAGCAAAGTCACAGATTCCAACTGTATCAACGAGAACCATATGTATCTGGGCGTCCCTGGATGCCTTTACCTGGCCTTCAGAAGAAAATCGATCCAGGGTGCCACCGAATGATTCGAGATTGGTATCCACCACAAATCCTGCGGTATGGTCACCGCCCATGGGGCTTGTGGCATAGGTCACGGCCATCCCATTGATCACCCGGGGATCATAGGCTGCAATACTCTGCCCCTTCACCACCGGAACCCTGTCGTGATTGAAATGCTTACCCATCTGTTCGGGTCCGTGACCGAGAATTAGTCCAAAATCCGTACCTTCGGCGACTTCTTCAACCATTTCAATGGCGGCCTTGGCATCACCAAAATCCCTGTAACCGGCATCCATGGCAACCGCAATCGCCACTCCGGTACTGATCGTATCCAACCCAATATCATCACAAAGAAAATCCAGTTTGGCAATGGCGTCAAGATCGTTGTTGCCAAGCATCCCGCCCATGGACCAGATGGTCTCATACTCAAGGGAGGAGGTGACGTATTTTCCCTGTTCGTCCACAAATACATTGGAGCAGTTGATGATGCACTGGGCACACCCTTTATGATTTGGCTTGCCGCCACGACTTTTAATAATTTGGGCCATGGTTTCACCGCTGATTTTATCAGCATCCTCAAACTGGCCCTCCCGGGCATTGCGGGTTGGAAATGCTCCGGCGGCATTGATGGGTTCAACCAAAACCGCTGAGCCAAGCTCGGCCAGTTCTCCGGTGAACTCATCCTTTATGACAGCTTGGGCAAAAATTTTAGCGCTGTCTTTAAAGGCTTTTGTATCATGAATTGGCTCTGCCTTTCTGGCATTTTTTTCAACAACAATTGCTTTTAATCCCTTGGACCCCATGACGGCACCAAGTCCGCCACGCCCCGCAGCACGGCATGGATAGCCGTCCATGTCCGTGGTCTGGATGGATGCGGCAGATAATTGCAACTCTCCTGCAGGACCGATGCAGGTGATGCTCTTATCCTCTCCATGGGCTTCTTTGAGAGCTGCAACAAGATCATATGTCCTTTTGCCCCAAAATGCCGCAGCATCCTCTAAGGCCGCATTTCCGGCCTCATCGATTTTCAGAATAAAGTATTGATTTTTTTCAGGTTTGCCTTCGACAATGATAGCTGAAATACCGATATGCCCCAGATCAGCGGCAACGGTGCCCCCCACATTGCTCTCCTTGATTCCACCGGTCAAAGGACTTTTTGCCCCAATGGACAGCCTGGAAGAATTGACAAGGACAGAACCACTCAAATACCCGGGTGCAAAGATTAATTTATTTTCCGACCCCAGGGGATCACACATTGGAGGGACCTCTTTGTTAATATAAAAAGATGTCAGCCCGCGCCCACCCATCCCGGTGAAGCCAGGTTCGGTATCTTCATGGGTTATTGTTCCGGTAGCCATATCGACCCTTATAATTTTCATGCCACTCCTTTCGATATTTGTTTGATTTTTGAATAGGTAATTTATTCTGAAATGAAGCGTTAATCAACCATCAGGATAAACCTTTCGGATGTAAACGTCAAAGGCCGAATTCTGTTGTCTATTCCAGTTTTTCCAGTTCTTTTGTCAATGCAGGTACCATCTCAAACAGATCACCGATAATGCCGTTGAAAAGGCCACGATCCCGGTGGCAACGGGAAGGCCTAACTCAGCTGCCAGATGGTAGGAAGTCTGCATTCCTTCGCTGTCCACGGATTGTTTTCCGGTAAAAACAAGATCCCCCGGTCCTTCCTGTTCGATTACCTTTGCCAGGGCCCTGGCAACCAGGTCACTGCCGGGAAACTGATCATCTGTTTTCACCAGAACACTGCGGTGAACCCCCATGGCCATCACCGATCTTAAGGTGTTGGCCGCCGCAGGACCTCCGACACACAGGGCAATGACTTCACCTTCTCCCATTTTTTCCACAAGCGAGACCGCCTCTTCCACTGCGTATTCGTCATAGGGGTTGGCCACATACTTTACCTGGCTGTCATACCCCGTATCATTGGTAATCTTAATGTTCGCCGCTGTATCCGGAACATGTTTGACACACACATAAATGCGCATTGTTGTTATCCTTACTCTTTTATTAATTTGCTACAGGCTCATGCCTGCATTGAATTCGGTTAATTTAAACCTTGATTGATTTTCCTGCGGGATCATAGGGTGCTTTTAAATGAATCGTGACCGGGTATTTTTTATCTTCCACTTCGATTTCATATTTGTTACCCATGATCCATTCATCGGTGATACCGTCTTCATTGGAGAGATAGACCATGCCAATGGCGTGACCTGTAACGTGAGAATAGGAACCATGTGTGTTTTCACCCACAATTTCCCCATCACAATAAACGGGTTCGTCATGGTAGATTAAGGGTTCCGGATCATCGACAGTAAAGATGACCAATTTTCTCTTGATACCTTTTTGCCTCTGTTTGAGAAGTGCATCTTTACCGATAAAATCATCCTTGTTAAGGTTGACGGCAAATCCAAGACCGGCCTCATACGGGGTATCATCGGGTGTAATGTCCCCGCTCCAATGCCGGTATCCCTTTTCCATTCGCAGGGAATCCACAGCGTGGAGACCGCATGGTTTGACGTTGAATTCTTCTCCGGCTTCCATGAGTGCATCAAATATTCCCTGAGCAAAGGGAGTGGGGATATAGAGTTCCCAGCCCAGTTCTCCGACAAAACTCATCCGGATGGCAAAGGCACTGGCATATCCAATAGGAATATCCTGGGCAGTTGCAAAGGGAAAAGCCTCATTGGAAAGATCGGCATCGGTGATTTTACTTAGAAGATCCCTCGATTTCGGGCCCATAACACCCAACATGGTATAGGACCAAGTCACATCGGTCAGCACGGCATGGGCATCCTTTGGTGTGTGGCGTGTGATCCAGTCAAAATCCCGCACCGTGGTCGCTCCGGCTGTCACAATGAAGAATTTGTCCTCCTCCATTTTTGTAACCGTTATATCCGCTTCGATGCCGCCCCGTTCATTGAGCATCTGGGTGTAGACAACCTTACCCACCGGTACGGCCACATCATTACCGCACACTGTCTGGAGAACCTTCTGGGCATCCTTGCCCTGGAAAAGAAATTTGCCCATGGACGTCAGATCATAGATGCCGACATTTTCCCGGATATTCATGTGCTCCCGGGCAGAAAATTCAAACCAGTTCTGACGTCCCCAGCTGTATTCATATTTTGGTTCCACACCCTCAGGGGCAAACCAGTTGGCTCGTTCCCAGCCTGATACCACGCCAAAGCAGGCCCCCAGATCCTTTAACCGGTCATGGATGGGGGTTTTTAACACATTTCGGGATGAAACCGGCTGTTTAAAAGGCCAGTGATCGGTATAGAGATTGCCTACCGACTCCACATTGACCCGCTCTTCAATGTATTTAAGATTGTTTTGCCAGGGGTTATACCGCCTTACATCCACGGACCAGAGATCCTCTTCAGGATACCCCTGAACGATCCAGGTGGCAATGGCCATGCCGGCACCGCCGGCACTGGTGATGCCAACCGAATTCATGCCGCAGGCCACAAAAAAGTTTTTCACCCCCGGTGCTTCCCCCAGAAGGTAAGAAGTGTCCGGCGTAAAACTTTCAGGTACCGTGGTGAGATTGGTGACCCCTGTTTCAGCAAAAGCGGGCACCCGGATGATGGCATTTTGAATAAACAGATCCATCTGGTCCCAGTCTTCATCCAACTGGGTATGTTCAAAATTTTCGGGAATGCCTTTCACTCCCCAGGTCTTGGCATTGGGTTCGAACCCGCCCATGAGAAGACCGCCCATCTCTTCCTTGATATAAATATAGCCGTCCATGTCCCTGAGATAAGGCATATCTTTGTATACACCTTCAATGGGCTCAGTGGTCATATGCATGTGCTCGGCCGCAACCAGAGGGAGGCTTACGCCCACCATTTTGCCCACGTCTCTGCCCCACATGCCGGCGCAGTTGACTACATACTCACACCGGATATCACCTTTGTCTGTTTTTACACCGGTCACGGCACCCTGGCTGACGTCAATATCAAGGACCTTAATATTTTCCAGAATGGTGGCGTCGCCTTTGCGCGCCCCCTTGACCAGTGCCTGGGTCGTGTCCTCGGGGTTGGTCACACCGTCATCGGGCTGGTACCATGCACCGGTCAAATCACCGGTTTCCATGACCGGGAAAAGACGTTTAGCCTCTTCCAGGCTGATTTCCTCCATCCGGATACCGAACGCCCGTGCCATACCCATAGACCTTAAGTATTCACTTCTTCTGGCCTGGGTCCGGGACACACGGATGGAGCCGTTGCGTTTATAACCAGTGGGCTGACCGGTTTTTGCTTCAAGTCCGGCATAGAGGTCGGCACCATACTTGGCAAGCCGGGTCAGGGGACTTGTGGACCACAATTGCCCCAGAAGGCCTGCTGCCGCCCATGATGTTCCGGAAGAAATTTTTTTGCGTTCAAGCAAAACGACATCTTTCCAACCCTGTTCGACCAGGTGATAAGCCGTGCTGCAACCGACAATACCGCCTCCGATAATAATCACCTGGGCATGGGTGGGTAATTGACTGCTCATAATTTAGCTCCTTGCGATAAATTGTTACCCTAATTGAGCGAAAACCGGTCAACTATGCGTTATTTGCTCCCAATTGGTTTTAACTCAATTGGGGTGTTATCTTTTGGAATTCACTTCTTTTACTGCTTCTTCAAATACCCCAAGCGTAAAATCCGCATCTTCATCCGTGTGTGCCGCACATGTAAAGAAGGGTTCTCTTGAATCAGGATCCGGCATCACACCCCTTTTAAACATCGCGTCAATGACATCCTCATAAAAACCATGTTCACCTGTTGACCAGTCCCTGAATTCATTGACGCGATCCTTTTCGGTAAACACAATGCCCGGCATGGCATCAGGGCCTTGAACAACAGCAGGAATACTCTGTTCTTTTAAAATCTTTGTGAATCCCTCTGCTATTTTCCGGCCGTGCGCCGCCACTTTTTCCAGAGCGCCTTTTTCAATTTCATCCATTGTGGCACAAGCCGCGGCTGTTGCCGCCACATTACCACAATACGTCCCGCCATGAGCGATGGCCTGGTACCCGATTTCTCCCATGATCTTTTTCGGGCCGGCAATGGCTGCTAAAGGAAATCCATTGGCAATTGACTTGGCATAGGTCATCAAGTCGCCTTTAACATTGAAATACTCCTGGGCACCGCCTTTGGCGATTCTAAATCCGGTTTTTACCTCGTCCATGATCAAGACAATGCCGTATTCATCACAGATTTTTCGAAGAAATTCTAAATAACCGTCCTTGGGCATTGTGGAAGCCAGGTTTCCCATCAACGGTTCAACAATGATACAGGCGATATCACCCCAGCCTTCTTTCACTTTTCTTTCGAGGATTTCTTCATCATTAAAAGGGATATTTATGACTAATTCATTAAGCACCTGGGGGATTCCGGAGCCATGTGGAATATTTAAGGGGTTTCTTCTGTAACCGCATCCGGGATCCGGTGGCTGGCAGCTCCATAATGTATAATCATGGAATCCATGGTAGGCGCCTTCAAATTTCAAAACTTTGTTGCGCCCTGTATAAGCCCGTGCCATCCGAATGGCATGCATGGTCGCTTCTGTTCCCGAGTTTGCAAATCTGACAAGATCGACTCCCGTCATCTTTTTGATCTTCTCAGCGGCTTCGATTTCGTATTCATGGGTCATGGCAAAAACGTTTCCTATTTTGATCGCTTCTGCCACTCTGTCACATACTGCTTTGTTTCCATGTCCAAGAATCACCGGCCCAAAACCGAGGCGATAATCGATATAACGGTTGTCATCCTGATCATATATGTAACCGCCAACCCCTTTTTTTACGATAAGGGTCTCTTCATCACCCCAATATCTGAAATTTGAATTAACTCCCAGCGGAATTGCCTTCTTTGCCCGCTCAAGAAACATTTGTCTGGTTTTTGGTCCGCTTTTCATTTCACTCTCCTTAGTGTAAACTGTCTTGTGTTACCTTCGTTAAATGCAAGTTGCAAACTATATACCAGGAAGACGATTTTCTTCTAACACTTTGATATAAATATATATATTTTAGTTTACATATTTTTGTTAAATAAAACTCGATTCACCTATGAAACCATTGATTTGGATAAGTAATTGAAATATAATAATATATTTCGAAGTCACTATTTGATTCATAATTGACCTTGACAAATACACTTTATATATCAGTGGGTTATAAAATAAGCATGTTTATTAAAATCAATTGTGACTCAAGGCGGGTTACTTTTAATTAAGATTAAATTGACGAACGGCTCACGTTTAGATTGTAACACAGGTAAGCCTTTCTAACGGTTTTGGGTGTGCCCCAGTCATCTAATTTTTCGGAGGTTATATTATTCGCATCTTTTAGCTGTTTAATGGACATGGTATATTTTCCTTTCAGTTAAAGGGAGTAAAGAAACTGAAACATTCTTTATTCGATGATTTGATCTATGGTGATATCAAATTTTTGGGCTTCTTTGAAAAAGTATTTTCTTTCTGTCGCATTTAATACCTCAGGCGCAATAGCCCCTTTTTGTTGAATCACATCATTGACCAGCATCTTGGTGAAAATAAATGCACACTGCCCGGTCAGGTAGGATTCATGGGTTAAGCCTGATTTTTCAAAAGCCTCAATCAATCCCGGCGCATTGGCATAGCTTGTTATCCGGACAGGTTTGCCATCCTTTTTTCCTTCAACCAATACCTGGAAGGCACCTTCTTCTGAAACAAGGCCCCCATCGATGATCTCTTTGATTTCTTCCTGGTATTTGGGTGCCGGTGGTGTATTGGCAATGGTCAGGTCAAAGGGGATATATTTCATCCCGTTGTGCTGTTTTTCTTCCGATGACAAAAACCCCATGTTATAAAGCGCTTGTGAAAGTTCAACATGGGGGCCGCCATACCGGAAGAGAATGTTCTTGGCGCCTTTAAGGCAACTGTCCGCATTAATCCCCAGGGTGATCGGCTCCTCGTGGGCGTGATCCACCATGCGAATGGGTTTGTCAATGCGGACAGTTGCCTTAAAGGCGCCAAGAACATTCTCTTCCGGTATGGCGGCCCCCATGTT
>PVMS01072804.1_pt1 | contig 14012 bp, 18 predicted proteins | sample 1853461 | NCBI WGS metagenome assembly PVMS01 (sample SAMN08582032, study PRJNA380276) | Marine sediment metagenome, whole genome shotgun sequencing project. | isolation source: ocean sediment barecode stripped | collected 2017 | reverse complement strand
CTGCGAGATCGGTGAGACCCAGGGCGAAGCGGTGATGGACGCATTTGTCGCCTTTGACCGTGAGGTCCGGCCGGACCTCACGGGCCGCGACCGAATCCTGGTGGCGCGCCGAGGGGCGTCCTGTTGCGTATGAGCCCGCCGCATGCTGGCCCTGGACAATGACCGACATCGGCCCGGCCCTTCACGCCCTCCGTCGCGGCGACATCATCGGCCTTCCCACCGACACGGTGTACGGCATAGCGGCCGACCCGATGCAGCGGTCTGCCGTCGGTCGGCTCTTCCTCGCAAAAGGTCGCCCGGAGATCAAACCCATTCCCATCCTGGCGGCGAGTATCGAGGACGTGCGGCGGGTGGCGGTGATGGATGACGACATCTCGGCGATCGCCGGGCGGCATTGGCCCGGGGGTCTCACCCTGATCCTGCCCCGCGCTCCCGGCATGCCGGACTGGGTCGGGGATTCGGGTCGCAACACGGTGGGAGTGCGGATCCCAGACCATCCAGTAGCGCAGGAGATTCTGACGGAATCGGGGCCGTTGGCAGTCACCAGTGCCAACCGTTCGTCCGCGGAGCCGGCGCTCGACTCCGCCGGTGCGATGGAGTCACTGGGTGACTCCATCGCCGTGTATATCCCCGGTGTGGCGAGCGGTGGCGAGGCTTCGACGGTCGTTGACCTGTCGGGTGAGGAGCCCAAGATTCTGCGGCAGGGGCCCGTAGAGTGGTTGACGCCGTGAGCAGGCAGAAAGGCCATCGGGGACTTGCCGCACCGGAACGTCAGGCGATTCGGGAGCGGTACTCGCGCCCCGCTCGTCAACGTCGTACTCGGTTGACCGAGCGCCCTCAGTGGGATCAGCCGGTCAGCAACGGCCGCCGCTGGTCGGCGGTGCTGGCTGCCACTGTGGTGTCGGTTGTCGTATTCGGCTTCCTTGCCAACGCGATCGTGGCCATCGGGGACGGCGACACCTCTATCGCGGTCATGAGTGGCACTGGTGCGGCTCTTCTGATTCCGGTCCTGCTGGTCGTGGTCGGTTTCGTGTCGCGGGCGCCGTCACCTTGGAGAACCGCAGCCGTGTGGAGTCCCTTGGCGCTCGCGGTATTCGGAGTCGCCTCTCTGGTCGCGAGGGAACCGGCGACCGGATACGTGCTGGCAGTCGGATTCGGTGTCGCCCATGCGATGCGGGCGGAGGCCGATGTCCATCCGCGTTCGTGGCGTATGTGGACCGCGGTGGCGCTCGCCGCCTACACGAAGGTCGTGTTTCTGCTGTCACCCGGCCTGGCAATAGTGGCTGCGCCGCTGTTGCCGGCTGCCGGGATCGCGATCATCGACTCGGTTTCCGAACGTCGTCTCGCACCCTGAGACCCGCCACTATTCTGAGGCCCTCCCAGGAAGGAACACATGCACCTCGACGCGCCGCTGTCGGATGTCGATCCCGCCATCTCATCGCTGATTGCGCGCGACGTAGAGCGCCAGCGATCGTTCGTGCATCTCATCGCATCTGAGAATTTCGTTTCCCGCGCGGTCATGGAGGCTTCGGGTTCGGTCCTCACCAACAAGTACTCCGAGGGCTACCCCGGCAAGAGGTATTACGAGGGTTGTGAGATCGTCGACGAGGTGGAGAATCTGGCACGGGATCGTGCCAAGGGGCTCTTCGGGGCCGAGTACGTGAATGTGCAGCCACACAGCGGCGCACAGGCCAACATGGGCGTCTACTTTGGTTTGCTCGAGGCCGGCGACAAGATCCTCGGCATGAGTCTTGACCAGGGGGGCCACCTCACCCACGGATCACACGTCAATTTCTCGGGGATTCTCTATGACTTTGTGGCGTACGGTGTCGATCCCGAAAGCGAGACGATCGACATGGATGAGGTTCGTCGGGTAGCCCACGCCGAGCGTCCCAAGATGATCGTTGCCGGATACTCCGCCTATTCGCGGCTCATCGATTGGCCGGCATTCAGGGAGATCGCAGACGAAGTAGATGCCCTGCTCATGGTCGATGCGGCGCACATCATTGGGCTCATTGCCGGTGGTGCTCACCCCAACCCCACACCACACGCCCACGTTGTGACCGCGACTACGCATAAGGCGATGCGAGGGGCGCGCGGCGGGCTGATCATGGCGAAAGAGGAGTTCGGAGCGGCCCTCGACAAGGGCGTCTTCCCCAATGCGCAGGGGGGACCACTCAACAATCACATCGCGGGTAAGGCAGTGTGTTTTGCCGAGGCCGCCACGCCCGAGTACCGGGCTTATGTCGCGCAGATCGTGTCCAACGCCAGTGCAATGGCTCAGGCGGTCGTGGGTGAGGGGGTACGGATCGTCTCCGGCGGGACCGACAACCATCTCTTTCTCATGGATCTTCGCTCGATCGACGAGGACCTCACCGGCCGTGACGCCGCCCGCATCCTCTACTCCGTGGGGGTGACGATCAACTTCAACACGATCCCGTTCGACCCACGGCCGCCCTACCGCGCCAGCGGGCTCAGGATCGGTCTTCCCGCGGCGACAACCTGCGGAATGAAGGAAGACAATGTCTCTGAAGTGGGGCGTCTGATAACGAAAGCACTGCGCCGGCGCGATGATGAGGGTGCGTTGGACAAAGTACGCACCGAAATCCAGGCTCTGGCTGAGGCCTTCCCCCCTTACCCGCCCGACTTCCCGGGCCACGTGTGAGGTTGGCTCGGTCGGCCGAGGACCGGTAAGTTGTGAAAGCAATCACAAGCAGCTCGCCCGGAGGGGGTTCGTGAGCAATTCCTACCACCAAGAATTGGGCAGGGCCGTCGCGGCCGACTCGGAAGCCGGCGGCTTCCTGGGCTCGATCCTCGCCGGGTTCTTTCTGGGGCTCGGCCTCGACTCGTGGCTCGGGACCAGGCCCTCCTTCATCATCGCCGGGATAATCATTGGATCGGTGAGCGGATTCTGGAAGCTGTGGCAGCTGGCGAAGCGCGAAACCCAACGGGAGCAGCACGATGCGGAACGACATTGAAGTAGTGATGGCCAGCCACACCGCTCGACGAGCGGTCGTCGTAGGACCGGTGCTCATCGTGTTGTTTTGGGCGATTCGGGGTCCGGATGGAGCACTGGCGTCCTTGATCGGAGTACTGATCGTGGTCGGGTATTTTCTGCTCAATGGGGCGATGCTTGCGGTGGCGGCGCGCATCTCGTTGACTGCCTATCATGCGGCCGCTCTGTTTGGGTTCTTCCTGCGTATCGGGTTCATTGCAGTGACGATGTTCTCTGTGGCCGCGCTGGTGGAGATCGATCGCCCGGCGCTGGGGATCACGATCGTGGTGTCATTCCTGACGCTGCTGGCGTGGGAAGCAGTCGCCGTGGCACAGGGACGTGAAAGGGAGTTGGAGTGGATCAGCTAGTAGTCGCGATCGAGTGCGACCCGACGCAGGAAGTCATCTGCACTCCAGAGTTCGTCAATGAACTCTTCGAGACACATACCGTCTTCTCTATCGGTGGCTTCGATGTCAATCGAGCCATGCTGCTCATGTTCCTGGCAGCCTTTATTGCCATTGCCCTGCTGTGGTTCGGCTTTCGCAAGCGGCGCGTCGTTCCCACCCGTTTCGGCGCTGCCATCGAGGCTCTTGTTTCGTTCGTGAGGGACGAGGTGGCGATCGGGATCATCGGACCGGACGGCGTCAAGTACTTCCCGTACCTGCTCGCCGTCTTCATGTTCCTGCTCGTCGGCAACCTGTTCGAGGTGACTCCGTTCATCAACTTCCCGGTGACCTCGCGGATGGCGATCCCGTTGTTCTTGTCCGTGGTGACGTGGCTCATCTTCGTGATAGTGGGCTTCGTCAAGAACGGCTTCGGCTATCTGGGTGGGATCATCTGGCCCAAGAGTGTTCCCGTCGGTCTGCGGCCTCTGGTGGGCCTGATCGAGTTTCTGTCGACCTTCATTCTGCGGCCGCTGACGCTGGCGGTGCGGCTCTTTGCAAACATGGTGGCCGGACACGTCATGCTCAGCCTCATGCTGGTGAGTTCGTACGTATTCATCACGAACGCCGGCAACCTCGGCATCCGCACCGGGTGGGGCTTTCTGTGGATGACCATCGGCTTCGGGATCTTCCTGTTCGAGATCGCCGTCGGCGTCCTGCAGGCATACATCTTCACACTGTTGTCCGCCGTCTACATCCAGACGTCGGTACATCCGGAACACTGATCGGAGGAGAGAAACAATGGAAGCACTCAGCGGTCCTCTGGCCCTGATCGGCTACGGCCTCGCTGCCATCGGCCCGGGTATCGGGATCGGCATCGTTGCCGGTAACGCCGTCCAGGCCATGGCTCGTCAGCCCGAGGCTGCCGGCATGGTTCGTACGACCATGTTCCTGGGCATTGCCTTTACGGAGGCACTGGCCCTCATCGGGTTCGTCCTCTATTTCCTGGCCGCCGGCTAATCCGAGGAGACCCAGACGATGCTCAACCTGCTGGCACAGGTCGTCTATCTGGCGGCCGAAGAGGCACCCCCGGAGGGGATCGACCTCGTCATCCCTGAGATAGAGGAACTGATCGCCGGGATCATTGCCTTTTCAATCGTTTTCGTCCTCATCTGGTGGAAGGTGCGCCCGGCGATCGCCGAAACCTTGGCAGCTCGTCAGGAGGCCATCACCGGCCAGCTGACGGAGGCCGAGACGTCGAAGCGAGAAGCCGCGAGCCTGCTTGACGACTACAAGAAACAGTTGACGCAGGCCAAGGACGAAGCAAACACGATTGTCGAGGACGCCCGTCAGGCCGCCGACGTGCTGCGAACCGACTTGGTCGGCAAGGCGGAGGCAGAGGCGGAGACGATCCGCGGCAAGGCCCGATCCGACGCCGGGGCAGAGATGGAGCGCGCCGCCGCGCAGGTCAAGGACCAGGTAGCGACCCTTTCGCTCGAATTGGCGCAGAAGGTCGTTGCCGGCAGCGTCGATGAGTCGGCTCAGCGTCAGCTTGTGGAGCGCTACATAGACGATCTCGGGAGCCTGGAGGCCTGATGGTCGCCGACCGGCGCATCGACGGTTATGCCACCGCCATTTTCGAAGTGGCGAAGGCGGAGGACGAACTCGTCCGTGTAGGTGACGAGCTGTTCCGGATCGCCCGTGCGTTCGAATCGTCGGCAGAGTTGCGGGCGGCACTTACCGATCCCCGACTGCCCCTCGAGCGCAAGCAAGGCATCGTCGACGACCTGCTTGGCGGTAAGACCTCGTCGCTCGCGATCAATCTGGTGAACTTCGTCGTCGGAGTGGGGATGACCTCCGATCTCCCCGCGATCGCCGACCGGCTGGCAGAGCGTGCTGCCGCCGAGCGCAACAAGGTGCTCGCCGAGGTTCGCACGGCATTTGAACTCGACGAGGAGACGATCGGCCGGCTCGGCGAATCGCTGTCGCGAGCCACCGGTAAGGACGTCGAGGTCAAGACCGTGGTCGATCCCTCGATCGTCGGCGGCATCGTTGCCAAGGTCGGCGACATCGTGATCGATGGCTCTCTGTCGAATCGCATGCAAGAACTTCGTGAAACGTTGAACAGGCGCTGAGGAGCAACATGGCCGAACTGACCATCAATCCCCAGGAGATCACAGAAGCGCTCCGTAAGAACCTCGAGGGGTGGACACCCGGCCTCGAGGCCGCCACCGTCGGCTACGTCACCGCTATCGGCGATGGAGTGGCTCGGATCGAGGGTTTGGAGGACGCAATGGCCTCCGAACTGCTGGAGTTCCCGGGTGGGCTCCTTGGTGTGGCACTCAACCTCGATGAGGACTCGATTGGCGCCGTGATCATGGGTGAGGCGTCCCACATCCGGGAGGGTGACGTCGTACGCCAAACCGGTCGGGTGCTCTCCGTTCCGGTCGGTGATGCTCTACTGGGCCGCGTCATCGATCCGTTGGGAAACCCGATCGACGGCAAGGGGCCGATCGACACCGGGGAGTCACGTCTGCTCGAGACACAGGCGCCATCGGTCGTGGAGCGGCAACCGGTCCACGAGCCACTCCAGACGGGTATCAAGGCGATCGATGGAATGACGCCGATAGGGCGCGGCCAGCGGCAGCTGATCATCGGTGACCGCCAGACCGGTAAGACGGCGCTCGTGGTCGACACGATCATCAACCAAAAGGGCGCCGGCGTTAAGTGCATCTACGTCGCCATCGGTCAGAAGGCGACGACGGTGGCCGAGGTCGTCGAGGTGCTCAGCAAGAACGGAGCGATGGAATACACCGTCGTCGTCAATGCGGCGGCATCAGCTGCTCCGGCGCTGCAGATGTACGCGCCGTACTCCGGATCGGCGATCGGTCAGTACTGGATGTACAAGGGTGAGCACGCTCTGGTGATTTTCGACGACCTTTCCAAACAGGCCGTGGCCTACCGCGAGATCTCGCTGTTGCTGCGTCGTCCTCCCGGCCGCGAGGCATTCCCGGGCGATGTCTTCTACCTGCACAGCCGGCTCCTGGAGCGCTGCGCCAAACTCAATGACGAGCTTGGGGCCGGATCGCTCACCGGTCTGCCAATCGTGGAGACCAAGGCCGGCGACGTGTCCGCTTACATTCCCACCAACGTGATCTCGATCACAGACGGGCAGATCTACCTGGAAACCGACCTCTTCTACTCGGGCGTGCGTCCTGCGATAAACGCCGGTATCTCGGTTTCCCGCGTGGGCGGCAACGCTCAGATCAAAGCGATGAAGAGTGTTGCCGGTTCGCTCCGCCTCAACTTGGCGCAGTTTCGTGAGCTGGAGGCCTTCGCCGGCTTCGGTTCCGATCTCGACGCTGCGTCCCAAGCGCAGCTCCGGCGGGGACGTCGGGTTGTCGAAGTGCTCAAGCAGCCCCAGTACCAGCCGGTGCCGGTGGCGGAGCAGGTTCTTTCCATCTATGCCGTCACCAAGGGATTCATGGATGCGGTGGACGAGAGCGAAGTCGCCGAGTTCGAATCGGGCCTGGCGGATTATGTGCGGACGCGCCATCCGGGCCTGCTCGACGACATCGTCGAGACCGGCAATCTGCCCGAAGGCGATGTCCTTGATGCAGCCATCAGCGCATACGTCGAGATGGTCGGGGAGTAGCGCAGACCGATGGCGAGCGCCGAGCTCCGACTGATCCGCAGAAGGATCCGCAGCGTCAAATCGACGATGAAGATCACTCGCGCCATGGAGCTCATCGCCACTTCCCGGATAGTCAAGGCACAGCAGCGGGTGGCGGCGGCTCAGCCATATACGGACAAGATGAATGAGGTCATTCGAAAGGTTGCCGCGGCCTCGGGCGGAGCTTCGCATGCCCTGCTCGAGGCGAGAGAGCTGAAGACCGCCGGGGTTCTGGCTGTGACGTCTGACCGCGGCCTGGCCGGGGCCTACAACTCCAGCATCCTGCGGCTGGCGGAGGCGAGGCTCATCGAGCACAAGAACGCCGGAATCGAGACCCGCGTCTACGCCGTGGGCAAGAAGGCCCAAGGGTATTTCCAGTACCGCAAGTATCAGGTAGAGCAGGCGTTTCTCGGGGTCACGGACACTCCCGGCTACGGGGATGCCCGCGCCATCGCCAACGTGGTGATGAACGACTATGCCGAGGGCAAAGTCGATTCGATCGAAGTGTTCACCACGCGGTATGTGTCTGCTCTCACCCAGACACCGATCCAATGGCCGCTTCTCCCCATCGAGCCGCCGCAGGCCGTCGAGGGTTCGGAGGCTGGCTCGGCCGGTTACACGTTTGAGCCGAACGCCGAGACGATCCTCGGCCGGTTGCTGCCGCGCTATGTCGAGGCTTCGGCCTTTGGGATTCTGCTCGATGCATCGGCATCGGAGCACGCGGCAAGGCGCCGCGCCATGAAGGCAGCGACCGAAAACGCTGAAGAGTTGGTTCGGATCCTGTCCCGTCGAGCGAACCAAGCGCGGCAGGCAGAGATCACCACTGAGATTTCAGAAATTGTCGGGGGCGCCGAGGCGCTCATGCACGGATAAAGGAGAGAACTCGTGAGCGATGCTGTAAGCACCGGGCGGATCGTCAAAGTGGCGGGTCCCGTGGTGGATGTTGAGTTTCCGCCGGACGCGCTCCCTGAGATCAACTTTGCCGTGGAGTTCGACCTCACGGTGGCAGGAGAGTCCCAGACGGTGATCGGCGAGGTTGCCCAGCACCTCGGTGACTCGCGGGTGCGAGTTGTAGCCATGAAGCCGACTGATGGCTTGGTACGGGGCTCCGAGGTTCGCAATACCGGCGGGCCGATCACGGTGCCGGTCGGAGAGGCGACACTGGGGCATATCTTCAATATTCTCGGCGAGGCCCTCGACACCGAGGATGGGCTGGTCGGCGCTACCGAGTGGTGGCCGATTCACCGTCCGCCTCCCGCATTCGACGAACTCGCCACGCAAAGCGAGATGTTCGAGACCGGGATCAAGGTGATCGACCTGCTCGAGCCATACGTGCAGGGTGGCAAGATCGGGATGTTCGGTGGTGCCGGTGTCGGTAAGACCGTTGTCATCCAGGAAATGATTCACCGGGTCGCAACTCAGCACGGAGGTGTGTCGGTTTTCGCAGGCATCGGTGAGCGCACTCGCGAGGGCAACGACCTCTATGGGGAGATGCAGGAGTCCGGTGTCATCGACAAGGCCGCTCTCGTATTCGGTCAGATGGGCGAGCCGCCCGGCGTCCGTCTTCGAGTCGGTTTGTCGGCTCTCACAATGGCTGAGTACTTCCGTGACGAGATGGGTCAGGACGTGCTGCTGTTCATCGACAACATCTTCCGGTTCACCCAGGCCGGTTCCGAAGTGTCGACGCTTCTCGGTCGCATGCCGTCCGCGGTGGGATATCAGCCGACGCTGGCAGACGAGATGGGTGTGCTTCAGGAGCGGATCACCTCGGTGAAGGGCAAGTCGATCACGTCGCTCCAGGCCATCTATGTGCCTGCAGACGACATCACCGATCCGGCGCCGCACACCACCTTTGCTCACCTCGATGCGACCACGGTGCTCAGCCGGCGCATCTCCGAGCAGGGGATCTATCCGGCGGTCGATCCGCTCGACTCGACCTCGCGGATCCTCGACCCGCGGATCGTGGGAGATGAGCATTACGACACCGCCCGCGAGGTTCAGGGAGTGCTGCAGCGGTACAAGGATCTGCAGGACATCATCGCGATTCTCGGTATCGACGAACTCCAGGAAGAAGACAAGCTGGTCGTCGGTCGGGCCCGTCGTATCGAGCGGTTCCTGTCGCAGCCGTTCTACGTGGCGGAGCAGTTCACCGGCATCGAAGGCAAGACCGTCGATCTTGCAGAAACGATCCGGTCGTTCCGGATGATCGTCGACGGAGAATGCGACCACATTCCCGAGCAGGCTTTCTACATGCAGGGCGGGATCGACGACGTATTCGCCGCCGCCAAGGAAATGGATGCCGCATGACCGCAGTAGCCCGTATCCAGTGTCCAGTATCCAGTAAGAGGGTCGTTGGGTTCTCGCCCAGGACTCGCGACGGACATGTGGTCGCTACGAATGGTGGGACGGCCGCCATGGGGCAGGGGCCCCATGTTGCGGAGGAGGCCGGGGATGGGGCCCCCGGCCGGGGATAAACATGGCTAAAGCGTTCAAGCTAGACGTTGTCTCTCCCGAGTCGATCGTGTGGTCGGGGGACGCCGAGATGCTCGTCACCCGTACCACGGAGGGTGAGATCGGCATCCTGGCTGATCACGAGCCGATGATGGCTGCTCTGGCCACCGGCTCGACGGTGATCCACCCGGCCGCCGGGGATCCGGTGACGATTGCTCTGCACGGCGGGTTTCTCCAGATCTATGAGAACGAGGTAACACTGCTCACCGATCGGGCCGAGATTGCCGACGGCGATGTCGAGCAGGCTCGTGAGTTGGCGCAAGCACTAGCTGAGGCAGAAGACGAGGCATAGCCTCGTCAGTCTCCAGTTCCAGACGTCGTCCGGGTTCAGGTTGCGGACGCGCCTACCACGCCTTCGGCTACGTGCGGTCGAGTCCCCAGTCTCCAGCCAGAACGCGTTTGGAATCTGGCTGGTGACTGGTGACTGGTGACTGGCGACTTCTTCTCAGAACTGAGCGCTAAACGCTTCAACTTGCTTGGCCATGCCTTTGCGGAGGGTGTCGGCTACGACCCCCCAGAACATGCCCGCCAGGAGCCCCTTCGAACGGACGGAGAGTTTGACGGTCAGCGCCGTGGAATCTCCCTCCGGTTGGAGTGTGACTGTGATGGCCCCGGCGATCTCGGATGAATCCAGGTTGAGGGTCATTTCGGCGGCCCCTCGGTCGGCGCCGCGCCGAGCAGTCCCCTCCCATGACTTACCGGCGGCGCGGGCACTCCACTTGAAGCCGGCGAGCATGTCCCGTTCGTGGGTGGCATCCCAGACATCGTCGATGGGGCCGATGCCCTTCCAGGTTCCCGGGTGCTGCAACGCGGAGTAGATGGACTTGGGAGTGGCGCTGACGGTGGCGGTGTGGGAGAAGCTGTCCGACGGCATTGTGCGAGATTAGGAGTCTCGGGTTGGACCTCGCAGGCTCAGCACCGCAAGTCGAGGTCGTACCCCAACTGCTCGGCGCGAGCATCGAGGGCGATGCATGCGATGGTCACTCGCCGAGCCGTTTCGTCGAGCCCGGTCGCCGACTCGATTGCTGCCGTGAATGCACTCGAATCGAGTTGGCTGGTTTCGGCCAGAATCTTGTCACCGGCGTCCGTCAGGTCGGACAGAGCGAGCACGAGCGCCGCATGCTCCGGGCGTGTCTCGGTGGGTGGGGCCATGGCCTCGAGTGCCTTGGTGGCCGAACGACGGGCTTCGATCACACCCGAAACGTTCTCCGGCGTGGGCCGGGAGGGATCGGGGAGCGCCACGATGCTGTCGCGGCGCATGGTCGCCGTGATCTCGTCGACGCGGTGGAAGTACTGCTCGAGAGCATCAGGAGAACAAGCGGCGAATGCCAGCACCGCCAAAAGGCTCGCCGCCAGAAACTTCGTCAACTGCAGAGTGTGAGTCCCGACAGGCCAAGGGCGGCCGATAGCCGGGCTCGGGTGTTCGGTCCGATCTTGCCGTCGATCTTGAGGCCGGCTTCGGCCTGGAACGCCTCGATGGCCGCCTGTGTCTTCGGTCCGAGGACGCCATCTGCGCCTCCGGGGTTGTGTCCGGTGAGCACCAGTATCTCCTGGATCTGCCTGACGTCGGCGCCGCGCGCTCCGGGGCGCAGCACTCTGCCGTTCTTGTCGAGCACCGCGGCGGCGGGAAGCGCGGCGGCGAGTCGACTTATGGCGTTGCGAGTCTTGGACCCGATGACTCCATCGGGGTTGAGTCCTTGGCGCTGCTGGAATTGGCGGATGCCGGCAAGCGTCTTCGGTCCGAATATTCCGTCGGCAGGGCCGACGTCGTGGCCGATCCCACCGAGAAACTGCTGGAGCTGTGTGATAGCAGCCCCGCGGGCGCCGAGCCGCAACAGGCTGGATCCACCCACTAGTTTCGAAACCGACGACACGTCGGGCTGCTTGCAGATCGCAACCGCCTCGCCGGTGTCGGCAGCTCGCAACGCCAGGTATGGGTCCACGTTGACCCCGTGGGGATCGATCAGCTCGAAGTGAAGATGGGACGCCGTCCCTTCGGCGTTGCCGCTGTCGCCGACCCAACCGATCAACTGGCCCGCAGAGACGTGTGTTCCCTTGCTGATTCCCGGGGCGATGCCCCATCCCCGGCCATCGTCGGTTCCGGGGGTGTCATTGTTGAGGTGGATGTAACTGGAAGACCACCCGTCGTCGTGCTTGATCCGGAGGGTGCAGCAGCGGGAGCCCACCCATTGCACCGTGCCTGAAGCGACCGCAACGACCGGCGTCATCTTGCTGGCCATGATGTCGACCGCGTGGTGCTCGCCGCTGCCTCGTGCCGACCAGAAGTGATCTCCGAAGTTGTTGGTCCCGGCAACGGGGAACACGAGGGGGTAGTCGACGTCTTCGCCGTAGGTGTGGTCGGGCCCGGTCTTCGGGTCGCTCTCGTGATTGGCCAGTGCAGTCGGAATAGTGACGGCGACCAACGCCATCACCACCAGGGCCACCGTAAAGAATGTTCGTGTCATGTGGCGCGTCGTCTCCGGCTGCTGCGCGTCTCGGGCCGCACGGCCATTGGTCGAGAGGGCTGCGGACCATACTCGAAACTACAAGAAAGCGCGAAATCCATGCTTGTGGCAGGTGCGGTGTGTCCTGGCTCGGATTCCATGGCGCGGAACTTAGAGGTGCTTACGATTTATGTGTGCTGTCGGCGGTAGAGTCGCTCGTCAATGTCCGGCCTTCTCTCTTTCCACGCTCATCCCGACGACGAATCGATCTCCATGGGAGGGATCCTTGCATCGGTGGCCGCGGCCGGGACTCCGGTCACCGTCGTCACCGCTACCAGGGGCGAGGCGGGCGAGATCCACAATCGCCAGGACGCCGATGAAGTGCGTGACCGACTCGGTGAGATCCGGACCGCTGAATTGATCTCGGCTCTGAAGGTGCTCGGAGTCGGTGAGCCGGTGTTTCTCGGCTATCGGGATTCCGGAATGATGGGTACACCTGAGAACCAGCACTCGGATGCTTTCTGGCGGGCCGATTTCTTCGAGGCAGTCGGACGACTGGTCCGGATAGTCCGGGAGCATCGACCGGAAGTCGTGACCTCATACGACCCGTTCGGTGGATATGGTCATCCCGACCACATTCAGGTTCATCGGATCGGAACGGCAGCCTATTGGGCTGCCGCCGACGTCGGCCGATTCCCCGCCACCGACTACGGCGAGCCCTGGATGCCCTCCAAGCTCTATTGGGCTACTTGGTCGCGCGATCGAATGATCAAGGTGCGACGGCAGATGACCTCTGATCTCGGGGCGGGTGTCGAGGCCGACGAGCCTTCAGCGGGGTCGCTGGAAGGCCACATCACGACGACAATCGACATCGGCGAGGTGTTCGATCTCAAGCATCAGGCGCTGCTGTGCCACGACACGCAGTTTTCCGCCGACTCATGGATCAGGACCCTGCCTTCCGATGTGCTGCGGGGCTTCATCGGGTTCGAGTCTTTGACCTTGGTGCATTCGGCCGTGGAGTGCGCCGCGGACGACCCGAACCTCTTTGCGGGGATTTGAATTCGCAATTCGCAATCCGCCTGAAGGTTGTCAGGCCATTCCACACCCGTACTGGCTGGCGACTGGCGACTGGGGACTGGGGACTTCTATCCCAAGCCAATCGCGTAGGGTGATCCCATGGATCTCTACGCACGCGTCAACATCCTCGATCGGAAAGCCGTACGTCTCCCCACCGGTGTTCTCACCGAGGCGATCTCACTGGACGCCGATCCGGTCGAGCGAGCCCGTGGCTGGGTCGCCAAGGGTGCCGACCGCCTCCACATCGTGGATCTCGACGCGGCCGCATATGGGGACTATGAGAACCGGTCTCTGATCGGAGAGATCATCGACGCCGTGAAGGTCCCGGTTCAGGTTGCCGGCGGTGTGCGTTCCCCGGCTGAGGTGGAGCGGCTGCTCGGTTTGGGAGCGTGGCGAGTTGTGATGGGGACGGCGGCGATCGAAGGTCAGATAATGATTTGGGACCTGTGCCGGGAATATCCGGACAAGATCGCGGTGAGCCTCGATGTGCGCCCAGATGAGGAGCTTGCCATTCGGGGTTGGACCGTCGACAGCGGTCGGTACATGGAAGAAGTGATGATCGAATTGTCCTCGGCCGGGGTCGTGTCCTTCATGGTCGCAGAGGCGGGGCGTGATGCACTCAAGGCTCAAGCAAACCTCGGCATACTTCGCCGTGCCATGGGATTCGTATCCGAGCCCGTCATCGCATCGGGCGGTGCTCGCGACATGGCTGATCTCAAGGCTCTGGTCGAGCTCGAAAGCGAGGAGAGACATCTCGGCGGCGTCGTCGTAGGTCGCGAGATCACCGAAGGTCGATTCACCATGGCTGAGGCCCGAGAGGTGCTCGGCGACGTCGGGACCTGACGCGGTCGCATGGCCCACGGCATCCAGATCGTCATCGCGTGTGGCGACTCCGGTAGGAGCTTCGATTTTGAACCGTTCCCGTGCCG
>PVMS01127557.1_pt1 | contig 14016 bp, 11 predicted proteins | sample 1853461 | NCBI WGS metagenome assembly PVMS01 (sample SAMN08582032, study PRJNA380276) | Marine sediment metagenome, whole genome shotgun sequencing project. | isolation source: ocean sediment barecode stripped | collected 2017 | reverse complement strand
GTTCAGCTCACCCTTCTCAAACTTTGCTCCTTCTCCACTGTCAAAAGAGGCGTAGCGATCAGCTTTCATCTTCTTAAAGGCCGATTTTTCCAACATCTGCAGGCTTATCTCAAATGCTCTGGCAAAGACATCCATACCTGTAATATGGGCAATAAATATATCCTCCATATCAGTGCTGTTGCGTCTTGTCTTGGCATCGAAGTTGATTCCGCCGCTTGTAAATCCTCCAGCTTCCACAATGGGAAGCATCGATTCCACAAGTTCGTAGAGATTCACCGGAAACTGGTCGGTATCCCAGCCATTCTGGTAATCACCCCTGTTGGCATCGATGGAGCAGAAGAGCCCGTTGTCAACGGCTACCTGCAGCTCATGCTGAAAGGTATGCCCCGCCAGGGTGGCGTGATTCACCTCGATGTTCATTTTAAAATCTCCTGCAAGACCAAACTTCTGCAGGAAGCCAATTACAGTGGCAGTATCGAAATCGTATTGGTGTTTGGTGGGCTCCATGGGTTTGGGTTCAATGAGGAAGGGCCCGGTAAATCCTTTGCCGCGTGCATAGTCCTTGGCCATATGGAGAAATTTGGCCAGATGCTCCTGCTCACGCTTCATATCGGTATTTAACAGGGACATATAGCCTTCTCGTCCACCCCAGAAAACATAATTCTCCCCACCCAGTGCGATGGTGGCGTCCATGGCATTCTTTACCTGGGTGGCTGCCCATGGAAGTACATTAAAGTCGGGATTAGTGGAGGCCCCGTTCATGTAGCGTGGATTGGAGAAGACATTGGCGGTACCCCACAGGAGCTTGACCCCAGAGTCGGCCTGCTTCTGTTTGGCATATTCCACCATGGTCTGCATGTTGGCTTCGTATTCATTCACAGAGCTGCCCTCAGAGACTACATCGATGTCGTGGAAACAGTAGTAAGGTGCACCAATCTTAGTAAAGAATTCAAATGCGGCATCCATCTTGTTCCTGGCACGTTCAATGGCGTTGCTGCCATTGGCCCATGGGAATAGCTGGGTTCCCGGTCCGAAGGGATCCTCTCCGGTTCCACAGAAAGTATGCCAGTAGGCTACTGCAAAACGCAGATGTTCTTTCATGGTCTTGCCGGCAAGAACCTTGTTCTCATCATAGAATTTAAATGCCAGGGAATTGTCCGATTCCCTGCCTTCGAATTTGATTTTCCCGATACCCGGGAAATACTCTTTGTCACCTAATAAGTAGTCCATTTTATATTGTTTTATAGTATATGAATAGTGTCTTTTATAATGCAATACATTTGTCAAGGACCTCAGTCCAGTGCCTGTAAGCCTCCTTATACCTTTCGGGCTCTATATTTGTGGGCTCTACAACCATCCTCCTGTTCAGGTTCTCAAAGGCCTCCTCAAAGGAGCCGAAGATTCCTGATCCAATTCCTGCCCCATTGGCTGCTCCAACGGAACCATCGGTATCATAAAGCTCGATGGTGGCACCAGAAATTTCCGCAAGTGTTTCCCTAAATATCTTGCTCAGGAACATATTGGCCCATCCAGCCCTGATCACAGTGGGATTGATTCCGATCTCTTTTAATATCTCCATCCCATAGTGCATGGAGAATGCCACTCCCTCCTGGGCAGCGCGTACCAGATGGGCGCTGTTATGAATATTGAAATTTATATTCTTAACCGTTGCACCCACATCCTTATTTCCCAACATGCGTTCGGCCCCATTTCCAAAGGGCAACATCAGCAGTCCGTCCGAGCCTATGGGAGCCTCCATGGCCAGGTCGTTCAGAGCCGGATAGTTCATCTCCCTCTGGGCCAGATGCTGTCTCAGCCAGGAATACTGTATACCGGTTCCATTGATACACAGCAGTACCCCAAGCCTGTTGAGCTCGGGACTGTGGTTCACATGGGCAAAAGTGTTCACCCTGCTGAGAGGGTCATATTTTACTTCGTCGCTTACCCCATATACCACCCCTGATGTTCCTGCTGTAGCTGCTATTTCTCCGGGATTCAGCACATTCAGTGAAAACGCATTATTGGGTTGGTCGCCTGCGCGGTAAGCGATCCGGATTCCCGGGACCAGTCCAAGCTCTTCAGCAGCGGCAGAAGAAAGACGTCCCTGCTCCGAAAAGGTGGGAACAATATCAGGAACCAGATGTTGGTGAATGCCGTAATAATCAAGCAGGAAGTCAGCCAGTGAGTTCTCCTGGAAATCCCACATGATTCCTTCTGACAATCCGGAAATGGTGGTATTGATTTCTCCGGTAAGTTTCATGGCAATATAATCGCCCGGCAGCATGAATTTGTATGCCTTTTCGTAAATCTCCGGCTCATTCATAATGACCCAGCTTAGTTTGGAGGCGGTGAAATTCCCGGGGGAATTCAAGAGGTGGGAAAGACAGCGATCCTGGCCAATTTTTTCCATAGCATGATCACCATAGGAAACCGCCCGGGAGTCGCACCAGATGATGGACGATCTGAGCAAGTTGTAATCTTTGTCCACCAGCACCAGTCCATGCATCTGGTAGGCGATGCCAATGGATTTAATGGAGGAAGGATCGATTTCAGCAGACTGCATGACATCATTGGTGGCAAGTATCAGGTTGCTCCACCATTGATCCGGGTCCTGCTCGGCCCAGCCGGGTTTGGGCGCAGCGATCTTCATTTCTTTTTTAGGGTAAAAAGCCGAGGCAACGGAACGTCCCGATTCTGCATTAATCAGACTCGCTTTAACCGAAGAGCTTCCTACGTCGTATCCAAGTAAGTACATATGGAAAAAGTTAGTGAGTTAGTATGTTAGTAAGTTAGTAATCAAAATATTAGAAATTGAATCCAAGGGATTCTTTTTTGTGTTTTTCGTATATGTTTCTGTCAAAGCGATAGTAATAGGCGGGTTTGTGGGCCACCCCTCTCTGTTTCTCTTCCAGTTGAACCATGTAGGCCGATTTCAGGATTTTCTTCCTGAAGTTCCGGTTATCCAGAGTACAGTCCAGTATCACCTCATAGAGGGTCTGCAATTCCCTGATGGTAAACTTCTCCGGGAGCAATTCAAATCCAATGGGTTCGTTTCGCAATGTAAGTTGCAGGTGTGCAAGTCCTTTGGTAATAATGGTGGCGTGATCAAAAGCAAGATCGGGCACCTGCTTTACATCGATCCATGTTGCATTATTCTTGATGGCAAAATCGCTGTTGGTATCCGTGATATTGATCAGGGAGTAGTAGGCTGCTGTAACCACACGATGAATCTTATGTCCGGTTGTTTCATTCAGCCAGGCGATATCCATTTTCTTTGAGATGCGGTCGGGCCTGCCAAAAAAGGCAAATTGCTGCAGGTAGATATCTTTCAATCCTGTTAGCTCCTCAAGGGTCCTGGAAGCAGCCAGATCCAGATCCTCATTTATGGCAATGAAGTCGCCGGGAAGCTTATGATCATTGATAAGTCTGCCCGATGTATTGGTATATGCTCTCTTGATTAGCAAGACCTTCAGCTGATTTGTGCTGAATCCGAAGATCACACAATCGACCGAAATATGAGGATTAATGTTCCTGCCGGGCAGATTCATGCCGGCTAAATTAGGAAAGATTAAAGTCAAAAACAAAGTTAACGTAAAAAATACGCTAACTAAATTTTACTTCATTAGCAGATTGGGTAACCAGAGGCTTAATGAGGGAATATAGGTAACCAGCATCAGCACCACTATCATAATGATAAACATGGGTAACAAAGGTTTGATCACCTGCTCAATTCTCAGATTGGCTACACTACATCCAATGAATAATACAGATCCCACCGGAGGGGTACAGAGCCCCACACAGAGGTTCAGCACCATAATGATCCCAAAGTGGATGGGGTCCATGCCCAGCTGGGCAGATACAATGGGCAGGAAAATAGGGGTGAAGATCAGAACGGCCGGGGTCATATCCATAAATATTCCCACAAAGAGCAGGATAAAATTGATCACCAGCAGGATTACCACAGGATTATCGCTCAGGCTAAGCAGACCGTTGCTGACATTCTGGGGGATGTTTTCGAAGGACATGATCCATGACATCCCGATGCTGGTGGCAACCAGGAGCAGGACGATGCAGGTGGTCCGGATCGATTTCAGAATAATGGCAGGAAGGTCTTTTATGGTAATCTCCTTGTAGATCAGTGCCAGGACCAGGGCATACAATACAGCCACAGCCGATGCTTCGGTGGCGGTAAAGTACCCTGCCACGATTCCCCCGATCACAATGATCAGCATTAGCAGGGAGGGCAGGGCATCTATAAATTTTTTAAAGGCGAGTTTGAAGAACTCCCAGTTGGTGGCCGATTTGTAGACAGAGTAGCCCAGGAAGAGTCCCAGCAATCCGTACATCGCTCCCTTAAAAGCCGGTGCAGAGGCTCCGTGTACCGCTTTCAACCCGATACCGGCACCAATCAGAACTGCGGTGACCAGCAATATTTTTCCCAGCACACTGGCAAGTCCTTTGATTCCCCTGTTCTTTAGTACAATCATGGACATGGCGACCAGCATAATTCCCACACCTGTGAGAATTCCGGGAACGTATCCTGCCAGGAAAAGTGCCGTAATGGATACACCTCCACTGGCCAGCGAATAGATGATCAGGATATTACTTGGAGGAATGGTCAAACCGGTGGTTGCCGATGTGATGTTAACGGCAGCACTGAAATTCTCATCATAGCCCTCTTTTTTCATTTCTGGCCCCATGATACTTCCGATGGCTGATGTGGCAGCTGCTGCAGAACCAGAGATGGCTCCAAAAAGCATATTGGCGATTACATTTACAAAGGCCAGTCCGGCTGGGAGCCTGCCAACCAGCACCCTCGCAAAATTGATTAGTCGCATGGCAATTCCCCCGCTGTTCATAATTCCCCCAGCCAGAACAAAGAAGGGAATGGCAAGCAGGGCAAAGCTATCCAGTCCGGTGGCCATGCGCTGGGCAAAGGTGGTTAGAGCAGGCATGGTATCGATGGACATCAGCATGGTCAGAATCCCGGAGATCCCAATACTAAAGGCAATGGGTACACCAATCATCAGTAGGATTATAAAACTGAGGACGAGAATCAGAACTTCCATACTATTTGGAATTTTTTAATTTGAGAGTATGCAGCACCTCATAGTAGATGATAATCAGTCCGCTTATGGGAAGGACACTATATACGTAGCCCAGGGGTAGCTGGAGGGCAGCTGATTTAACCTGGAGTACAAACCGGGTATACACAAGTACCGCACCACCGATTACCATCACAGAGAGCGCAAATAAAAGGATGAGTGAATGAATGATAATGAGCAGGAGCCGCTGCCTGGCCGGAGGACTTTTCTGAACCAGGATATCAATGGCCAGGTGCTCTTTTCTTCCTGAAACATAGGCGGCACCCAGTACGCCCACCCAGATAAGCAGGAAACCAGCCAGCTCATCGGTAAAGGAACTGGGGGAGGAGAGGAGGTAACGGCTGAATACCTGCCACAGTACATCAACTACCAGTACCGACATCAGGATTACCAGGAACACCTCCAATACCTTGTTCAGGCTCTTCTCAAATTTCATATATCTTATTTTACTTCTCTGATTCTTGTGATCAGATCAAATAATTTTTCGTTTTCCCGGTACGATTCCAGTAATTCTTCGACCTTTTCGGCAAATGGTTCCTTATCGGGATAATTGATTATCACCCCGGCCTCCTCTACGATCCGCAATGACTCTTTTTCGGATTCAGCCCACAATATTCGCTCAACTACGACAGATTCGTCTGCTGCCTGTTGCAACCACTCTTTTTCCTGGTCGGAAAGTTTTTTCCATACTTTCTGACTGATAATCAGTACATCGGGAACCATGGTGTGTTCGTTCAGACTGTAGTATTTGCAGACTTCGTAGTGGTGACTGGTGTAGAAACTGGGTGGATTATTCTCTGCTCCGTCCACCACACCACTTTGCAGGGCCGTATAGAGTTCTCCCCAGGAGATGGGAGTAGGGGAGCCCCCCTGAGCCTTTACCATCTCCATGGCTGTAATACTTTTCATTACCCTGATTTTCATTCCCTTCAGGTCGTCCGGATGATTGATTGGTTTGTCGATGGTATAGAAACTCCGGCTTCCTGCATCATAGAAACATAGTCCCCTGATCCAGAAGGGTTCGGTACTCAGGAGTAATTCATCTCCAATTTCACCGTCCAGCACACTGAAAGAGTGCTCCCTGGACCTGAATACATAGGGCAGTCCTAGTACCTTGAACTCTCGGTAAAACTCTCCATGACGGCAGCAGACACCTTGGTGATGGCCAGGCTTCCTATCTGAAGCAGCTCCACGCATTGCTGCTCGGAACCCAGTTGACCACTGGGATAAATATCGATGCTAAGTTCGCCGTTTGAGATTTCCTTGCACCGGTCAGCCATATGGACCATGGCCTGATGAACCGGGTGGGAGGGATCGAGTCCGTGGGCCAGTTTAAGTACCCTGCCCTGCTGTTGATGTGCGCATCCGGCCAGAAAAAGCATCAAAAGCGAGCCAATGAAAATCATTCTGATCTGCATCTCAGGACGTCCCCTTCAGTTTCGTAATAATATCCATGGCAAATCTGGCGGTCTCTTCCAGCTTCTTGTAATCTTTGTTGCTGATAATCTCCCCGGTGATTAACTGCGAGCCCATTCCCACACAGAAGGCTCCGGCATCAAACCATTCATTCAGGTTCTCGAGGGTGGGTGATACCCCTCCCGAGGGCATGATATTAGACCAGGGGCAGGGACCCAGGTAGGCCTTCATGAATTTAGCACCTCCCACAGTAGGTCCGGGGAACAATTTCACTATTTCCGCGCCCAATTCTTCCGCCTTGTTAATTTCGGAAGCAGTGGCACAGCCAGGCATCCATAATACCTTGCGGCGGTTGCACACCCTGGCCATCTCCTCATTGAGCAGAGGTGAAACAATAAATTTTGCACCCAGCTGGATGTAGAGGGAACAGGTCCCGGCTTCCACCACGGTTCCAACCCCTAAAATCAGGTCGGGCATCTCCACACGGCTCCATTTGACCAGTTCAGCAAAGAGTTCATGTGCCAGGTCGCCCCGATTGGTAAACTCAAAGATCTTCATCCCACCCCGGTAGCAGGCAGAGATTACCTCTTTCATTACTTCTATGTCTGGATTGTAGTAGAGCGGGATGGCCCCGGACTCTCTCATTTTCAGAGCAACGTCAATTCTTTTCATGCTTAAAGATATTATTTATTGTTGGCCGGCGTACACCACAGATTGGGTCCAGCGTTCGGCTTCCATTTTTAAATAGTTTGTAATCTCTTCCAGGGAGTTCCATAAGGGGTCCTCATGTTCCCAGAGGGCATAGAACCTGTATGGAATGGACTCTCCGGGGGAGGCATCCAATAAGGCATAGTAGGTCTGGATAATGCCCTCACCTTCGTTTCTTGTCTCCCCGTGCGATTTCAGATAAGGATTGGCTACCACCAGGGCCATGGCCAACAGCGAGCCATCCTCCGACTGATAATCAAGGGTGATCAGTGCCGTATATTGATCATTTAGTTTGCACAGGTGCAATTCTTTACTTTTCATGTTTACAATTCCTGGTACCAGAGCCAGGGACTCTTCCGTACCATCGTATAAGACATTGCTCTGGTAGCAGTGACGACCTGCAATAATTTCAATCTGGTGGACTACGTTCAGCGTCTGATCTTCCAGATTCCAATCGGTATATGTCAGGTTGAACCTGCTTCGCAGTGGACCACGGAACACAACATCATAGCTGCCTGATCCATTATCACCCACGCGATATATGGAGTCATTATACATATATCCGATGCCGCCGGCACCAAGACTGGTTCCTACTTTAAGCACATCCATTCCCCATTCCCCTGGTTCATGGTAAGAGGGTTCATTCTTTTTTCCTATACCATCCATTATCATAGCCGTGGTGGTTTTTCCGAAAATATCCATCCCGTTTCGCTGATCCATATAATTTCTGAATCCCACCCTGTCATTCTCCCATGCAGCTCCCTCCATCTGAAATGCAGCCTCTGTAATTCCGGTGTAGTTGTGGTAGGTGATACCTTCCAGTCTCTGAGCGCTGTTAAGTTTTTGATAATTGTTCTTTGCATCTCCCAGATGTAGATTGGTCCTGTCAGGAAAGGCCGGATACTCCTCCGGAAGTACAAACTTTATTACTATTTTCTGAGATGCCTTTGGCTCCATGGTGGTCAGGGCAAAGAGTTCATCCCATTGACCATCTCCATCCAGATCATCGGCCTGACAGGGAATATAAGCTCCCTGCAGGTCTGTCAGAACAGGAAGCTGATCACCAGGGATATCAAACCATCGGGATATTTCACCTCGTGATAAAAGGATAATGGCATCACTGCGCATTTGATTCATAGGATTGGTCACCTGAAGCGTTACTTCAGGAGCAGAGCTGCAGGAAATTGCAAGTATTCCCGAAAGCAGGTAAAAGAAGATGTTTCTATGCATGGTCTTGAACTTCTTTGATATTATATTTTTATTTTTCATTGGAAGGTTTACCGATGGTAGCCAGAATGCCCCCATCCACATAAACCACCTGGCCATTCACAAAATTGGATGCCCTGGAGGCAAGAAATACGGTTGTACCTGCCAGGTCTTCAGGATTCCCCCATTTGCCGGCAGGTGTTCTATTGATAATAAATTCATTTAATGGATGTCCTTCTGCCCTGAGTGGAGCAGTTTGGTCGGTGGCAAAGTAGCCCGGGCCAATACCATTAATTTGAATGTTGTACCTGGCCCATTCGGTGGCCATGGATCTGGTCAGCATTTTTAATCCACCTTTAGCGGCCGCATAGGCAGATACAGTATCCCTTCCAAGTTCACTCATCATGGAACAGATATTTATTATCTTACCATTGCCACGCTCAACCATCCCTTTGGCCACCGTTTTTGCCATAATAAACTGTCCGGTAAGATTCACATCCAATATCTCTCTGAAATCCCTGGCCTTCATTTCCAGGATTGGGATTCTTTTAATAATGGCGGCATTGTTGACCAGTATATGGATGGGGCCCACCTCTTTTTCCATTATTGGGATGGTATTTTCAACTGCAGTTTCATCGGTAATATCAAGCAGGTAGGTGTGGGCCGTGATCCCTTTTTTGGCATACGCACTTTTGGCAGATTCAAGTTTAGCCGGTGTATGGCCATTTATAATAAGGGTAGCTCCAGCTTCGGCCAATCCAAATGCCATGGCCATTCCCAGGCCATGGGTACCCCCTGTTATCAGGGCAGTTTTCCCTTTCAAATCAAATAGTTGTTGTGACATCTTATGGGTTTTATCGGATTTCATTGGGCTGGATCATATCCATATCACCATAATCCAGATTTTCACCGGCCATTCCCCAGATAAAGATGTAATTGCTTGTTCCGGCGGCAGAATGGATGGACCAGGGCGGTGAGATCACAGCCTGTTCGTTTTGCATCCAGATATGCCTGGTTTCTTTGGGATCGCCCATAAAATGACAGATGGCCTGTCCATCCGGAACTTCAAAATAGAAGTAGGCTTCCATCCGGCGATCGTGCAGGTGAGGGGGCATGGTGTTCCATACACTTCCCGCTTGTAATTCGGTCATTCCCATCTGAAGTTGACAGGTTTCTATGACCGAATTAACCAGGAGTTTATTAATCTTTCTTGCATTGGATTGTTCCATCGTCCCCATATTGGCCACTTCCGCATCGGCCAGGGTAACCCGTTTACATGGATAAGCCTGGTGGGCAGGTGCAGAGTTAAAATAGAGGTGGGCAGGTTCCTTATTTACTTTGCTGATCATCAGGATCTGCTTTGATCCTGCCCCTACGTAGAGTGCTTCTTTATAATCCAGATGATATTCGCTTCCATCCACCTGAATGATGGCAGCACCACCCACATTGATAATTCCCAGTTCGCGCCGGTCGCAGAAATGCTTTGACTTCAGGGGGTCAATTGTGGTCAATTCAAGTTCAGTCAGGGGAACGGCACCACCCACAATATACCGATCGTTCATGGAATAAACCAGATTGATCTCTCCGGGTACCATCAGTTTTTCCACCAGGAACTCTTTTCTCAGTCTTTCGGTGCCGTACTGTTTGGCATCTTCAGGATGGTTGGAAAATCTTACTTCATAATTGATTGTACTCATATCGTGATTATATTTTCAGTCTGGACTAAAGTTAATAAAAGAGCACAATGGACTATGCAAGGATTACAAGAATATGTTTCATTCAGCTCATTTACTATATTTACTTGACTAAAACCCGCTCTTATGAAAAAGAATACCTCCACTTATCTGCATCTGGTGTTTGCTGTTATTGTTATTGTTGAGCTTGCTGGCCGGCTTCTGGATAATATTCAAATGGAGTATTTTGTGAAGCCTCTTATCATGATCTGGATAGCCATTTATTTCCTGCTATTCACAAAGAAAAGTACGTTTACGATCCCCGTATTACTGGCATTCTTCTTCTCCTGGGTGGGAGACAATTTCCTGATGCTGTCAGGAAAGAATGAACTCTTCTTCTTTGCGGGAGTGGGTGGGTTCTTCTGTGCTCAACTGAGCTACATCTATATCTTTGCCAGGATCAGTGAAAATGGGAGGAAAGGTTATCTGCAAAAGAATCCATGGTCGTCTGTCTTTTTTCTGGCTTATATGGCTGGAATGTTGATTTTATTATTTCCGGGACTGGAGGGGATGATGAAACCCGTTATCACCATCTATGCTCTTTCATTAATGCTTATGTCGATGATGGCTCTGAACCGGTCAGGAAGAGTAGGTGATGCCAGTTTTAAGCTGGTTTTTGTGGGATCCCTGCTATTCCTGCTTTCAGATAGCATGATCGCTTTCGATAAGTTCAACAATGATATTCCCCTGGCCGGGTTTCTTATAATGCTTACTTACATATCCGCGCAATACCTGATAATGAGGGGATTGATATTGGAAAAATAGTCAGGGCAGGGGGGTGAGCCTGACTGCCTCCATGGCCGGGTCGACTCCCTTCATATACTGATCAAAGTCCAGGGGTGTCAACAAATCGGGGACAATGGAAGGAAGGTCCTCGTCCAGAAGGGCAAAGTACCGTGTCGGGTAAGACACAATCAGCCCGGACTCCGGCAATACAAAACGATTAACCTCACCAAAATGGTTGGGTTTTCCACTGGTCTCCTCTCCCACAAGTACCACCTCTTCACTCTTCATGAAATCAACCGTATTAATGATGGCGGAAGCACTGGTCATTCTGCCCACCAGTACAAAAATGTCTCCATGATCTTTAGGTAAAGCTTTGCAGATCTTCCTGATAAATTCAGTTCCCTGGGAGGCATGACCGCCCTTGTTATAGCGTATGTCAAATACCAATTTGTTAATCTCCTCCTTCTTAAGAACCGGGAATACCTGTTTTTCGAACTCTTTAAATGAGGGCATGAATAATGCTGAGGCACCGGAGCCAAAGTCCTCCTCCGATTCCCGACTCCAGCACCGGTTGTACTGGATATAGTATAGTTGCTCATTCTCAAAATATTGTTCCCGGAAGAATTCTTTTCGATCTTGCCAGCCAAGTGGCAAGGAGGAGGGCTGGACCACAAGCATTTCACCCAGATCAACGGGCAGGCGAATGGTTCTGCTAACTGTCTCGTCTGTACTATTAATTACAGTTACGGAGAGCTCTTTCCCGCTTACAAATCCGAAGTATTCAAGAACCTGGAACCAGGTGAGCATACGCGGGATCTGGTTAAGCACCACTGACTGGTTGTCAAGTACCAGCAGGGTAACCAATGAGTCAATCACCACCTCAATGGGAACATTGTTAACAGCACTTAGCTTTTTACCCAGCAAAGCCTCGTACTCTTTGTCTGTTTCCAGAACGTATATTCCATCTTCAAACCAGTAAAAATCGAAGGGAAGAATTTGTGATTTTTCCACTAAGAAATGATAGTTGATCCTGGTTTGAGCGTCGCCCATTGCAGCAAGTACCTGCTGAAGTTGAATTGAAACCTGGAAAAGCGATTTATCCGGGGTCTCTCTGGCAACCTGACTCATGGCATGGTAGAACCATGTAGAATCGGTCCTGAAGAAGAGATTGGGATGTTTTTCTGCCAGTTCTCTGGACAGAAGATCAATCTCATAATCCCAGTCGATCACCTCCACGGTCTGTGCAAAGAGCCCAGGGATGAGCAATAGAAGGAGAAGGGCTAAGGACAACTTAACTTTCATGGAGAATTTTTCAAATCCAAATATAATTAGTTTATCCTGAAACGGAGACCTCCATAAAACTTCCTTCCGAAAATGGGTCCCCAGATTAATGAACTGTCGAACCAGGGGCCGAAGGGATCATCGCTGGCAAGAATGGGGTCTTCCTGAACAAATCCAAAAAGGTTCTCAATCCCGGCATAGAGCTCCAATCGTTGAAACAGGGTTTTACCCACTTGCAGATTTACCAGGGAAAAAGCAGGTGAGGAAGATTCCATCCGGTAGGGCTCCGGATTGCTCTCGGTAGAGGGGATTCGCTTCGCTCCCTGCCAGCTCCAGGTTATGTCAAAGCTCCAGAGGTCTTTGGTGGCATAGGCCATATTGATAAAGGCCCTGTGTTTTGCAACCATGGGACGTGGCAATAACTCATCATCATAGGTGGTTCGCACATCGTTTATCCGGTAGGCAAGTCGTATATCGTAACGCTCCAGAGGTTCCATATCCAGCTGTGCCTGGAAGCTGTTGGACCAGGAGTCACCATTCAGGTTGTAGAAATGGACCTCCTGGGGATTCCGGTCCAGGTCAATCACCACCTGATTAGTGAAACGGGTGTGGTAGTAGTCAAGCTTGAAAACCGATGCGGCCTCTCCCAGCTGGAAGCCCTGGGTAAAATTCAAACCATAGCTCCATGCCACCTCCGGTTCTAATCCATAGGGAAGTTCTGAGGAAGTTTCATCCAGATAGATGGCTCTGGAGGAGGCAAATATACCCATGTTCTCAGCAAAAATGGAAGCCGTTTTTTGTCCCCTGCCAGCAGAAGCTTTTATCACTGTCTTTTCGATGGGCTCATAACGCAGGTGGAGCCTGGGGGTGAAAAATGCGCCGTAGATATTGTGGAAATCAGCCCGGAACCCTGCCACTGCCGTAAAGATATCCATGTGGTTGAAGGTGTATTCCAGGAAGGCACCTGGAACCAGCTCCCTTCTCTCATATTCCTCAGTAGCTACCATTTCTTTATAACTATCTGCCTGGAAGCTGAGCCCGGTACGGTACTGGTGATTGGTAGATCCCAGTATCGACTGGTAGATGAGGTTTGCATAAAGTGATTCCTGGTCTGCCAGATAGTCGGTCAGACCGAAATATGCATCCTGACGGTGGACAAGTCCCGAAAGTTGAAAGCCCATACTTGCATAGGGTTTGTTTTCAAAGACCTTTCCAATCTTGGCCCAGCCCTCAATACGCTTGGTATTCAAACCTGATCCCCAGTAGGACTGTTGGTCCCGGGGCGTGTCGGGATTAAAATCCATCTGACCACCCACCTGGTCAAGCCAGACAACCTTGATTCCCATTTGGCTATGCAGACCATTCTCCCCTGAATACTTGAATCGTTGCATCCCGACCAGCTGATTGCCGGTAGGGTGATCCACAAAACTGTCCTGGTTGCGATCCATTTGAAAGGGCCTGGTATTTCCATGTAGCATCGTACTGCCACTCCAACGTTCATTCATATGGTAGGCAGTCATGATGTTTGCTTCCATCCGGCCATCACCGTTTCCATAAAGGTTTAGAAAGAGTTTGTCACTATTTTCAGGTTTCCGCAGTTCCACATTGATCTGTCCGGTGATGCTCTCAAAACCATTAACCACCGAACCGGCTCCCATATTTAGCTGGATTCCCTCGATCCAGGTCCCAGGCGTATAAGTGAGCCCATAGAGAGCCGAAAGTCCTCTGACATCGGGCATATTTTCGCGCATGATCTGTACATAGGGGCCAGCCAGCCCAAGCATTTCAATCTTTTTGGTTCCGGTAACCGCATCTGTAAGTCCTCCGTCAACCGATGGATT
>PVMS01037572.1_pt1 | contig 14017 bp, 11 predicted proteins | sample 1853461 | NCBI WGS metagenome assembly PVMS01 (sample SAMN08582032, study PRJNA380276) | Marine sediment metagenome, whole genome shotgun sequencing project. | isolation source: ocean sediment barecode stripped | collected 2017 | reverse complement strand
GGATGTGTTAAAACCCAGTTCGCTTTAGACACCAGAATGGAAGGTTGGTATGTGAGCTCTGCTCTTATTGGTACTATTTTAGGGGTGGCAATTGCTGGTGTCTTAAGCGAACTGGGTTTTAACAAATCCTATCGTACCTGATATTATGGCAGTATCATAGCCGAATAAAAAGCCACCCAAAGCGGCTATTACAGCCAAGAAATTTACATTATTTTTCATGTTAAATTAATTTTGAATTCATTATTAGTTTAAAGTAAAAATACTCTTTTCCTTATTTTTTGAGCCAAAAGAACGTAAAGGATTACTTCTCATATCCAAGTCTTATTTTTGCTAATTCAGGATCAAAACTATCCAGTCTAAACGAATGTGCTTCTGTATTGAAAATATGAGCGTCAAAATCAAATACATCTTTGCCCGCAAAAGCAATATAGAAGTATTTCAGGGTTTCAGCATAGAAATAAGTCGATAAATAGTCCTTCTCTTTCATTGTCCTTACATCATCGATGGAGTGAAAGGCCACTTCACTTTTGCAACAATCATTAATATCACTCCAGTATTTTTCAATCATTTCATAATATTCCTTTTTTCCGGTAATCTGCTTATTATTTGGTCGTTTAAAAAATATGCTAACTTTTTCCTTAAGCCATTTCTGAGTAATGTCAATACCTAGGGCAATATCATTGAAATATTCCTCTTCTACGAAAACTCTTAAGTTGCGAAGATTCATATTGACACCTAAACATCTTCAAAAGCCAAAGCGTGTTTGATATTATTTATGGATCTTCAATCCTATTTTGCAGCAAGCGAGTTTTACTTTTTCCCAACCCTTCTAAATAACCCAAAACCGCCTCTTTAAGTTCTATTTCTGCCGAGGGGGTGAATGGGGAAACCCGCTCCACTTCATAACCGCCATGTGGCCAAGCGGATGCGTTAGGTAAATAACCTAGCCAACCATTGGTGTATCCAAAAAAGAAGGTGTGGGGAAAAGGAGAACGATAACGAATCTCGTTCGATATTTCATTGAACAACTCCACCGGGGCACCCCATATGGCGATGTCATTGTTTATTATCAAGAAACGAACAGGTAGTATAACCTTTTTAATTCCATTATCAGTTGAAGTATAGGCATCTAAATCTGATGGCCAGTCAAGACCAGGTTTTCTAGGAGTATTTACGGTCAGTGCTCCAGAATTCAGAGCTATCTCATTAGAGGTGTACGAAATCCTTCGGTTCGCCTCTATGATCTTATCGCCCAAGAGTACACGGAATTCCCCCAAATGGGCTGTTTTTGGATCTGGATATATACTGTAGATAGGAGCGATATTACCTGCGGCGCCATTGATAAAGAGAAGTGGTGCCCCAATCTCTTGCTCAACATATTCAGAAACAATACCAGGGGCATCACCACTAATCTCCAAGTTTTCCCCTCCCAAAACTGTTCCGTGTATTGCATAATTAGCGATCAGAGCCAGCGTGCTTCCATCACCTTTGTCTATGCGTATTAGGCCAATTCGGCGATCGACCGCACCATCAGGGTTTATACCAAGAGAGGCTTTACCGTTCACATCTATTGCCCTCCGGTTGATATTGGCACGTGAAAAACCCCAGCCTACCCCTAACCGTGCAGGTTCGAGGTTTTGTCGTGCCTCTAAAATTCCATCTATTAATTTCTGTTCTACCATGGCGGTATAGGCTGGATCAATTTCATGTTCGATTCGCTCTCCCATAAAGGTTCCATAAATACCTGGCACCCCAACTTCAGGTGCCGAGTGGGTATGGGTAACCGTCCACCATAGATCAACCGGTTCGATTTGATGCTGCTTCTGTAGAATAGCAGCAATTTTGTCATATTCCGAAGGGGAAAATAAGCAAATATCAGTCGAGATGATAAAGAATTGTTTTGTACCGTCATCCATCGCCACGATCCGATGAAAAATACTGTCATAAACACCCTTGGATTGTCTTTCCCCATAACCTAAAAGGTATTGGGAATCTGATGGTGTGATGTTTTTTTTCACGACCGCCGCCCTAAATTCAGAACCTGTTGATGATTTCTGCCCCGAAGCATTGGTTCCAGATGGAACTAATTTTACTTCCCTTAAATCTAACAGAAAACCTTCCTTAAATTCAGAGTCTGGTTTGAAAATGATCGACTGCCGACCTTCCGATAGATGGATACGCCCAATTTTTATAATCTTGAAGGTTTCCCACGAACCGCTTTTGGCTACCTCATTTTTCAGCTCATTACCGCCGGCTATTAAAACATAAGGCTTACCAGCTTCTTCGTCAGATACAGACCATTCCAAAAAAACATCGTATTCACCGCTTTTTTTTACCAGAACATTCCATTCTACCCTGTCTTTTGAAGTAAACCAACCAAAAGCTTTCCATTCCGGCATATATTTAATCTCCGGCCCTATTGCTTTCGCCATTTCTGCACTTAGCCTCAGTGAACCATTGGATTCTGGCCGGACCAATAAGTCATTTTGAATAAAAGTGATACCCATGGCCTGGAAAGAAATCAACAGAAAAAAAATAGTCAACAAAGAACTGGAACAATAACAATTTTTAAGCCTTTTCAAAGCTTTATTCAGCCTGTATTTTTCTAACGAGAATTTGATTTTGATGGAATTCATAATTATTATTTTAAGATTTTTAGCTTTCTATAAGCACTTACTTTTAAGCCGACCGTACCATTATTTCACCTCCCGAATATAGGCCAACAGATCTGCCATTTCCTGTTGATCAATAGCATTTTCCAATCCTGCCGGCATAGCTGACATCCCTAATGGATGCAATGACTGAATATCTTGACGGGAAATAGTTGTTTCCTGTCCACCAGCTTTGCACACTGTTATAGCATTAGGAGTTTCCGCCGAAATAATCCCCTGTATTGATTCGCCACCATTAAGCGTCACTGTCCATAGATCAAACCCATCTGTGATCGATTGGCCCGGATCTAAAATATCGTTAAGAATGGAAGCTGGCTGCCGATTTCTTATGGAGGCAAGATCGGGGCCGAAATTGATTCCATTAGTACCTCCGATTTGATGGCAGATGGCGCAATTCTGTTGGAATACCTGCTTTCCTTCTACTGCATTTCCAGAAATCTTAAGGGATCCTGCATATTGCTTCACAATTTTCTGTCGCTGATTGTCCTTATCCTCGGAAAACAGGGCGCGAGCGCGGGCCTTAAGTGCTTGATCTTGGCTAGACATGAGGCTTACGGCCAGAGCACGATCAATATTCGTTTTTTGTATCCGTCCTGTTTCGATGGCGTCCAAGAGTAACGCAGTTCTATTTGGATTGTTTAAGAACGTCTGTAGGGCGACGGTACGTACATCTGGCGTCATCACCTCCCACTGCTCCAACACATATTCACTTACGGTCTGGTCGGGTATGGAGCTGAGTGTTTGCAATGCCGCTAGTTGAATAGGCAATGGCTCACCCGGAGCAATTAATTCTTTCAATAGGGCACTATCTCGCACAGGATTTCCAAGCGCAAGAAAATTTAAGCTCTCTACCCTGCGTTCTATCGGCAGTCTATAATTCTGTACCATTTTTTTAGCTTGCTGGAGGGCAGTCGCAGTTTTTGATCCATCAGGAAGTCCAATTTCTTGCAACAACTGTAGCGAGGCATTCCTTATATCCGCTGATGGGTGCTTAAAAAAGGCCTTGATCAGAGCATTTTGTTCCATCCTATAATCGGCAGCCAACAATTCCTTGCTTTTGATTCCCTCTGCAAGACCTTTTAACACCGGAGCCTGCCAAGCGTAAGCTTCTTTTGAACCACTATTAGTGGCTCTTTTCAAGAGTTGCCGTACATTCGATAGTTGCCCTTTCCTTCCTATCATAGCGCTCAACCGTTGCACAAGTGAGGAATATGCCGGGATATCTCCCTCAAAGCGATCGAGAACTGCCTCCAACAAGTTATTGAAGTCAAGGGAAGTCGCAGAAAGTGCTGCAACTTGAATCCACTCATCTTCAATATCCTTAAATAACATCGCTTGTCTTGCCTCTATAACAGATGGTGTATTAACAAACCCCAATGTAAGTAACAATTGATACCTTACTTTCGGATCCTCATCATTCTGAAGAGCTAGTAATGCATGAATAATCGAAGCCTCATCAAGGTATGATTCGGCCAGCTTTATAGCATTTTCCCGAATACCTGAAACCTCATCCGTTAGACCCTCTTTGACTATTTCTGTAGAAAGCTGTCCAAATCCCTGTAGTGTCCATAAGGCATGAAGCCGTCCTAAAGGATATTCGGTGTTTTTAGCCATTAGTTTTAATAAGGGAACAGCCTTTTTGTCTTTCCGATCCACTAAAAGGCGTTGTGCATTTCGACGCCACCAAATATTGGGATTAGCCAATGCATCTACCAATTGTTCAATTGAAGCATTACCCAGACGCAAGCCTTTGGGTTGATTAATAGATTTTACTCCGGTAGGAGTGATGCGATAAATACGACCCTTTTCAGTTCCATCATAAAGTCCTCCAGATTGGACTACCTCTTCTGCCATCCATTCCGGGTGCTCAATGATTTTCCTGTAATAATCTAATACATAGAGAGCACCATCGGGACCGGTATACATGTTGACGGGACGGAACCAAGAATCAGTGGAAGCAAGAAACTCCTTTTGTTCATAAGCCCGAGATGCAGTATAGCTAACCCCGTCGTCAGTTAACTTATCTACATGAACAAGATTGCCTACCGACTCGGTAACGAATGTCGAGTTGTCAAATTTTGCTGGAAAGGCTCCACCTTGATATGTTTCAAGACCTCCGGCCGCAGTAAAAACACCTACCTCAGTAAACAATTGGGACTGCGGATTTTTGGTTATTGGAAAAACATTTGCAGGTTGACCATGATCGGAAAGAGTTTTGGTAACCTTTGTTACAAGCAAATCAGGATTACGCTGTAAGTATCGCGCAGCTATCAATTCTTGGAAGATGTGATTGGCATTGCTAACCAAAAGATGATGGCCCCAAGGGTCAAATGTATGACCGAATTGTGTAGAGGCAGCGGTCATTTCCAACTCATGGCTATCAGGTCGGAAGCGGACATTACGACCGTTGGCATTTTTGGGTAGACGTGGATGCTGAGGTTGTTCGGGGAAAAAGATATCTTCCCCTTCATCACCGAACTCTTCCTTATAAAGTTGTGTAGAAATTGAGTACTCATGAGCCAAATAAATCCAATTATCTAGACCATACAAAGGGTTATTGACGTTATGCTGCGGATTTGACAAAGCAAAACCAGTAAGTATAGTTTTCCTAACATCTGCTTTTCCGTCACCGTCTGTATCCTCCAAGTAAATAACATTGGGAGCATCAGTTACTAAAATACCTTTCTTCCATCGCATGATACCCGTGGGAAGTATCAGCCCATCGGCAAAGACGGTGCTATTATCTATTTGTCCATCTCCATCGTCATCAGTTAATAACTTTATCTTACCTGTACCGCCTTTGTCCATGGGATAACCCGGCATTTCTACCACATACATCAATCCGTTCTCATCTATCATCATATCTACTGGATCGGCAATCAGAGGTTCCGATGCGACCAGTTCGATTTCAAAACCTGACGCTATCTCTAAGGTCGAAAGTGCGTTCTTAGCTGATTCACTATAGGGAGATCCTGGCTCATTAAGGCAGCCTAAAACAATTACCGGCAAACTATACAATAAAACACGAAAACAATACATGTGTGCATATCTGAAATTCATTTTCTCTTTTGTAAATTTTCATTTAATTCTTGATGTTACTTTCGATTCTGTCATAATTATTGTCAACATGATATATCATCACTAATATGCCTGTATATTATTTAAACATACGGGATAACGTTATTTTTTGGTGATTTTTATAAGATTCATTGATATTATAGAAATGATCTTCTTTACACCAACTTATCAGCTAATCTGCAATATTCACGAACAGTTACTAATATATCAAATATGTATATAACTAAATTTGTTACAATAATTTTTAGGTTGAAAGTACTGTTGCAATTTATAGTGCTAAATATAATTATTAATTTATACTTTTTAGATCTGTTTTTTAATTTTTAATCATTATAAGTAAGTTGAAGGGAGGATTTTAGAACAATTTCATTTTAATCTAAAAATCTTGTTGTGGAATTCTAAGGTATCATCATTTCTTCAATAGTAGATTTACTACCAAAATATAGAAAGCTTTAGAGAAGGCAGAAGAAGTAGTTAGAAAGTTATTTTTTACCCTGTTTATTCATATAATCGTTCAGAAGCATCAATATATCACTTAGAGCATAGAAAGACTGACCATTCACTCGTACAGTTTTTATTAATATATCAGATCTTGACTTAACTAATTTATTCTTGCTTACTTTAAAGAACCTTAGGATATCATCACTACTAACTAATACTTCTTTTTTTAGGTTAAATCGTTTGGAATTTGCCATAATCTACTTTTAAAATAAAAGGCAAAATGTACGATTGTTATCTAGCTTGATATTTGTGTATGGCCTATAGAGTTTTACAACTTTTATTTATTTGTATTTTTAGAATAATTAGTGAATTGAGTATATTAATATATACTATATCACTTCGATATAGACTCTATATGTTTGTGATAATGAATTTGACTTGGTTGCTTTGAAATTTTGAAGGGTAGCTTCCAATGAAGATTGGATCAAGGGAAGTTTAAATCAAAATCTTTGTAAAAATCTTAATCTCACACTATTGTTATGTGAAAATATATTCATCAATATCAAAAAAAGAAAAGAAAAGGAGGAAAAACACGAACCTAGACTTTAGAGTTGAAACTTATCTTGATGAGGTTTGAAGCAATCCAAAAGAAAAAGAAAAAATTAATTTTGTTCACTACTCAACTTGGTTAAAATCAGAAGCAATTCAGCTGATCCATCTAATGTGGGTTCATTGGTACTATAGTCCATCCAGTCATCCCAATATTTAATATGCTTTGGTTGTAAATGCTCATACTCGTCTGGTTCAGAAAGTTCAATAGCTAGCATTTTATCATGAATTGTGGACCAAAGTGGACCATCTACAAGGCTCCCTTTAATGGCTTCATTATTGATTCTCCAGAAAGGCATATGAACATCAAGAGGAGTATCTGCATTTTCAGGAATTTCAGTAATCATACTTGTATTCCATGGATTTAAACCTAATAGCCAATTGACATGGTTTTGCATCATTGGCCGATATTCTTGCGAACCTGTCATTTCTTCAAATAACATTGCTTGAGTAGCTACAGCTGCAGCAAGATTGTTTGAACACCAAATAAATAAGTGACCCACTTCATAGGGATTTTTATCCGCCCTCCTTTTGATATTGGCCAAATTATGTTCGAAATATTCAATCATTTGCTGTTTGTCTTTTGACGAGCCTACTTGCCAGAGAGCATAATGACCCATGTTGACATAAGGGTACATTTCATAATGATTGGCCGAATCTCGTTCCATCCATGACCAGTTTCCAATTATTTTTGAGTACGTACGTGCATCTTTTAAAAAGGTTTCTTTCTTGGTAATTTTGTACAAATAAGCAGAGGCCCATTCCATATCATCTGCCCAAGTATTTTCTTCATAACGGTAGGGTGCTCCATAGCTATTACCTTGCTGATACCCTTCCTGTTGTTGTCCCATCTCATACAGTTCCAATGAATTTTGTAAGCAAGTTTCAGCAAATATCTCATATCCTTCTATTTCGCTAAAAATTTCATACCCCAATGCCAAGGTTGCAGATGAACGACCGGCCAGATTTGCGATGCCTGTAGCCTCACTTTTATATTTTGAAAGTCCTTGAGGTTTTCCGTCTGCAAAATAGACAGGTCGAAACTTATTAGGACCCCAACCGTAATCTGCAATTTCTTCATGTGGTAATCTGAAACCACGATGATCTCTATCGTCGGCTACCTGATGATATAGTTCTTTGGGACTTGGGTGAAGTTTTAAAATCCATTCTAGACCCCACTTAGCTTCATCCAAAATATCAGGTAAATCATTTGTACCAGGAAGTCCTCTTGCATTGAATTCGTCTTTAAAACTAGAGGGGTTCATTTGATAGGCCATAAGCATTCTGGCAGTAGTGTTGCTTCCAGTTATAAGGTATTTTAATTGATCTCCAGCGTCATGCCAACCTCCAGTTGCATCAATTCGGGTAGAATCGGGTCGTATCCCAAAAAAACTTAAGCCATCTGTTTGATGACAGAACTCTTTGGTATAGGGATTGAAACCACATCGTTGTGTTCTAATAAAACCAACTACATCATCTTGCCAATTTGGATAGGCCCCAATTTGGAAGGTATGACTCACAATATCTTTATCTTTCCCTTGGAGTTCAAAGTAATACTTTCCTTTTTCTTGAAAATCCGAAAAGTCAATACTGTAATAATTAGAAAATGGATACCAAGCACTCTTGGTTGGAGTTGCCTTGAATCTTTTTATTAATTTTCCATGCTCACTTTTCAATAGTAAGACTGGATTGGCTATTGTTTTTTTACTAAGTACAAGCGCTTTTTTTGGCATAGATGATGGATACCCTCCCAAATTAACTCTAATTTCTATGTTAGGTTGTGCTTGGATGATTAAGGTATAAAAACCAAATAGTACTATATTAAAAAGAAGAAGAATTTTATTCATGATTTAATTTTAAAAATTATCCTGTCAGTTTTGAAACAGGCTGAAATTTTTTAAGGTGATTAAAATTCACCAGTTTAATATGATACTTTTCTAAATTTCTACAAATCCTATGAATATGACCTATATCCCACTCACGTTGTCTGTTTAGGCTGGAAAAACAATTGGGATCATACTTGCCCGGATGAAATACAAGTTCAAAACATTTATCATTGTCAAGACTTTTCAACCAATTATCTATAGGTTCAAAATCTTCTACAGACCCATAAAAATATTTTTTCAATGGCATGTTGACTCCTTTATAATTTTTACCATGATTCCTTAATGGCAGATCGTTTTTAAGACAGAAATCTGCCACAATTGGATGATAATTTCTATGTAAATGCTCTTTATGAATATCCAAATGACTAGGCGACTTCCCAAATATATTAATGAATTTATGGTATTGATCATAAACTTGTTCCAAATGCAAATTATAAGTAAACTCAACATGAAGACCTACACTAATATCATTATTTTCCAACAAATATCGCAAATGTTGAATTTTTACTTTTTGGCTATCAGCTATTCTATTGACCATAACTGTTGTAGAAGTTATCTTTTTATCAATCAAAAGCTGAATAATACAGTCGTTGAACGCATTACTCATGCCAAAATCATCTGCATTTATAATTAATTTCACCATATCGTTTAGTTTTAAACTCCTGCAATCCTTCTTTTGTACTCTTTCAAGGCATCAGCCAATCGTTGTTTTGAAGTGGAATCACCCGGAATATTATGTGAAGGATGAATATAAAGTTTCACCCCTCTATCAGCGAGAATCTCGGCAACCGTTGTAACAGTCATCCATACGGTAGTCATAAACGCCATAGTTGAAACCGGTCCGATTTTATCAATGTGGTTTTTTAGTGGAACTGTAGCATCTTCAGAAGGTGCACAAGAATCAACCACAAGATCAGCCAATTCGAACAAGGTTTTACCACAGGAATGTACTGTAGTTTTACCTTTTGCCTCAGATGCAGATCCATAAACGATCACTTTCATACCTTTTCCTTTGGCCACAAGGGCAATATCAATGTTTACAGCATTCATACCAGTATGTGAGAATAACCACATTGTATCTTCGTTATCAAAATTATGCCCCTTCATTATCTCCCTGCCATATCCTTCTACCCTTTCAAGGAAAATAAATTGATCCACACCCATTTGTCCTACAATATTAGTGAAGAAGGTCAATGGTAGTTCCACTATTGGGTGAAAACCTACAAATCCTCCTATCCTGGGGTACATTTCCTCAATTGGAAGGGTGGCATGTCCGCATCCAAATGTATGAACCCATTTTCCCTTTTCTATTGAATCTGCCATGATAGTAGCCGCTTTTTTAATGTTTTCCATTTGTGTGTCCTCGATTTTAGACATTACATTTCTGGCATTGTCTAGCCATTGTTTTGCTAACATAAGATTGAATTTTAATTTAATTTATTTTTATATTTATTCTTTGTGAAATAGAGCATTAATAGTTCAGCCAATATGGCGAGTAAAATTAAATAGGGGAGTACCTCAATTCCATATTGTTGTGACAGAATTCCCATTATATAATTTGCAATTACATTTCCGATCAGGGCAATTGTAATGACTATACTAAAGGCAGTGCCCGAAAGGTGCTTGTACATTTGACCTATATAGCCAAGAATAACTGGAAATCCAGCGGCTAGCCCGAAGCCAATTGCTACCATTCCGGTGATCAAATGAAAGTAAGAATGACCATAGATCAAAAAGAAACTACCAACAATAGCGATAGTGAAACTTATGAACAAGACTTTTAAAGGATTAAATAAGCGTAGGACTTTACCGAGTACAATTCGAGCAATAGTTAGAGCCCCTACAAATGAGGATAAGATAAACAAGGCTGTGGAAGCCTCTACTTCTTTAACCGTATCAAGATAGGTTGTAGTCCAATTATTGGTCAACCCTTCTATCCCACTTTGAAAAAATAGAATAAAACCGAATAATAATAACATGGGATCTCTTAGCATTTTCAGTCCTTCTTTGATAGGAAGTCCCTTTGTTTCTGCAGAGCGCGGAAATCGAATAATTAAAAAGAACAGTATTGGGAGGACAATAAAAGCACCAATTAGTGCAAAAATTATCTCAAATGGATATGCGTTTTTAAGTAAGCCGAATATTATAGGTGTCCCCAAAGCGCCGATGCCAAAAAAAACACCCAACAAACTGAGATTGGCACCATGTTTTTCGGTACTGATCTCTGAAACGATTGCATTGGTAACCCCATTCAATATTCCCCCGCCAAGACCTATACAAAAAACTGATAGTTGCAGGAATATCAATATTTCCGAGAATACGATTCCCTCAATTCCTATGAAGGTAATAAAACTACCTGCTATCAAAATTCTTTTGTATGAGAGCCAATCGACCAATGGACCGAAAACTATGGACCCTGTCAAAATACCGGCGGGCAAGAGAGTAAGTAAAAAACCTGTTTCGGCTTTGCTGAGTTCAAATTTTTCTATTATTTCTGGAAGAATTGAGCCTAAGGAAATCATTACAATTCCAAACAACAACATACCAATACATGCCGCTGAAAAGACATAACCCTTATGATATTCTTTATTTGCCATAAGTTTGATCATTTAAAGTCATTATTGCCAAATAACCTGCTCCGATCAATCCTGCATCCCCTTCCAAATTTGATACCTCCAACGAAACTTCTTTAATAGACAATGGTTGTGCCCATTTTTTAGCTTCATTAAATATTTGAGTTAAGAATTGCCCAGCCGGACCGAAAACCCCACCTCCGAAAATCACCTTTTGAGGATTGAAAATGCTCACTAGATTAGCCACAGTCATTCCCCAGTAATTAATTGCTTTGTGAATCACAGCGATAGCCACGGGATCTTGTTTTTCAAAAGCTTTGAAAATGTCGCGTGCTGTGATTTCATCAAAAGGTATACTATCTAAAGAACTGGTTTTCTCTTTATTCTGAGTTAGTATCTCAACAGCACTTCTAACAAGTCCATTGCCGGAAGCATAGTATTCAAAATTTCCACAAGTATCATATTCACTTTTATACGGTTGTTTCATGGCCAACCAACCAATGGCTCCTCCTATTCCACTATTCCCTCTAATAATTTTGCCATTCGACAGTATTCCTGCGCCTATACCAGTACCTACGGCTATGAAAATTGCATCGGTACATCCTTTGGCACACCCTTTCCAAATCTCTCCCAAAATATAACATGACCGGTCACTCTCTATTACAATCTTTATAGATGAATCATTTATTATATCAGTAAGATCACCCCAAAGAGGAATATTATTCCATTCTGGGATATTGGGTGCCCATGCTGTTTTTTTGATAGGATTATAGATGCCAGGTACACAAACTCCAATAGCAACTACTTTATATGTCTCGATTTTAGCGTGATGGATTAATGATTCTAACATAATGCCGATAATTTGAATCACTTGCTTTCCTTTTCGTCCATCTAAAAAACGAATTTCCTTTCGCAAAATATCTCCATTAGGAAGAAAGAGACCAGACGAAATCTTGGTCCCACCAATATCGATACCAATTACAGTGCTATTATCTTTCATTAGAATATGCAGTATTATTGTGTAAATATATCAAATAATGTACAAAACATGCAATATATTTTATAAAACATGCAAAATAAACGCATATTAATTTTAAACGCTATATTCTATGACATTATGTGGTAAATAGAATAATGAAATAGATAAAGAAGACATACGATGTTATTAAAGTATTTCTATACCAAACCTGGCATACTGTGATAACTTAACATCTGTTGGGTTTAGCTCTGTAATTAGGACACTTATTTGGTTGGGTCTACAAATACTATGAGGCTGTCGTAGTTCCAATTTGTCTGAAGTTGCAAGTGAAATAACATTTTTGGATGCTGCCACAATCGCCCTTTTGATAAGTGAAACTTCATATGAGCCTTCCGTAATTCCTTCATTATGTCCAATACTTCCTGTGCCTAAAAAACACATGTCAACATGAATGATATCGAATTTATTCAACACATCAATACCTATACTAACCATAGATTTCTTTTCAATTTTACCTCCGAGGAATATTAGTTCAATATTCGGATGAGTCGTTAATTCCATAGCAATTGGCAGACAATAAGTGAATACAGTAATATTCAAATGCTTCGGTATACTTCTGGCAAAGGCAAGATTGGTTGTTCCATCAGTGATAATTATAGACATTCCACCTTTTAATAAATTGATGGCTTTTTCAGCTATGATTTTTTTCTCTTTTTGATTCTTGATTACATTTTCATTGTAGTAATAAAGTTTTTGAATCATTGATTTTGCGCCACCATGTATTTTTGACAACAGGCCCTTATCTGCCAATTCGTTAAGGTCTCTTCTTATCGTATCTTCAGAAATTATAAAATCTTCGGCTAATGTCTTAGTAGTAACTTTTAAATTGTTTTGCAGCCTTTCAAGAATTAAATTCTGTCTAACTTCTTTTAACATAAATTGTAAATCAAACTCAAATGTACAAAATTGAATATCAAATATGCATCAACAACTATGGATTTAAGATTTGAATTTTTTAAAAACCTAGAATCACTAATTGGTACTACTCAATCAATTCATATAGGATAAATTTAATAATTCTCGATATAAGGAGGTTCTTAGTCCGGGCAGGACGGAACGTAAAGAAAATGTCCTATAGACATTTTTAGTCCCGAGTGCTCGGGATGCCAGGTGGCGTGGGGATCGCCCGCAAAAATCATATCCTGAATCTTTAATAAACCAAAAAAGCCTCTCGATATGAGAAGATTTCGTTTAATGTGCGGGCGAAAGGACTTCCTCCTGAGGCGGATAAACTTCCCTCCTTCGGTGGGCAGGCTCGTCCTTTCGCTATTTTACTACAACTTCCTTTATTCATAAAAAAGCTCCTCGTAATGAAGAGCTTTTCTGTGCGGGCGAAAGAACCCGAACCTATAAACATAATTGAACCAATTATTACAAATAACAACGAATAAACTCTATATTATATGCAATTATATTCAATTCTGTTCAATAATGTTTATCTTTGTTCAATAATTACGGGGTTGAAAGAGGGGGTTCTTTTATAATTTTATTCTCAAAAATCATGGCCAACATCAGTTATAGAATAAGAGGTGATACAGATAATGCTGGAATTAAAATAAGATTTAGAAAAGGTAAAAAATATCAATTTGAAATTTCTACAGGATTAAAAATTAAGAGAAGAGATTGGAGCAATAGTAAGCAAAAAGTAAAAAATACCGTTGCTGCCACATACAAAGATGTTGTTAATTATAAGTTACTTAGTTTAAAGGCATTTATTTT
>PVMS01106306.1_pt1 | contig 14018 bp, 14 predicted proteins | sample 1853461 | NCBI WGS metagenome assembly PVMS01 (sample SAMN08582032, study PRJNA380276) | Marine sediment metagenome, whole genome shotgun sequencing project. | isolation source: ocean sediment barecode stripped | collected 2017 | reverse complement strand
CACGCACACGAAGCGGCGCTATATCATTACATTCAGTTCGTCCTACCACGGCATGGGGCTTGGCACCAAGGTCTTGAGCGGGCTCGATGGCAGCTACAGCACTTATCTCGAGGGCTGGGGCGGCGGCGTTATCAAGGCGCCTTACCCATACAGTGAGCGAATTCCGGCCGGGATGAGCGAGGATCAGTACACCGAGTATTGCCTTTGGTACCTCGATAACCACATTCCCTCCTGTATCGCGGCACGTGACAACATCGCAGGTATTCTCATCGAGCCGGGTCTGGCCGAAGGCGGCAACTGGATTCCGTCAACACACTTCCTGAGTGGTATTCGCAACATCTGTGATGAAAACGACTGGTTGATGATCTCTGACGAAGTTTTAACGGGGTTGGGTCGTACGGGCAGGATGTGGGGCATCGAACACTATGACGTCGTACCCGATATCCTCGTGTATGGAAAGAACCTGTCTGGTGGCATTGCGCCGCTGTGCGGAATTTCCGCGCGCGACGAAATCATGGGTGACAACACTGATTTCAGATCCGGCTCGACATTCGCCGGGACGCCTGCGGGGTGTGCGGCGGCGATCAGGACACTGCAAATCTTCGAACGGGAGCATATCGTGGCGCAGGCTAAACGGCTTGGCAATATCGCAGCCGGTATCATGCGTGAATGGGAAACGTACACTATAGTGCGCCAGGCACGTGGTAACGGCCTACTGCTCGGTGTGAGTTTCGGCAAGCCCCAATCCTCAGCCATCGACGAAAAAGACTGGTGGACGGCGCGGGCCGTTCGCGGAAAGATGCTCGAGAACGGCGTATGGGCGATTTCCGATCGCCAAGACACGATTCGAATGTATCCGGCACTCAATATGGAGGAATCTGTGCTGCGTGAAGGACTTGAGGTTATGGAAGACGCTATCCGGCACGTCGAGAAACACGGGCACACAGAAGGCGATACGGTAGCGCACCCAAGTGGCAATTCGGGCTTTTAATTAATGATTTGCCTAACCGTTACTCAAAGGCTAACCCGGAATTGATCGACGCAAACGCTTTTAGCGAAGACAAGAGAAAACCACGCCTGGAAGATTGAAGCACGCAACAAGCGAGTTAGAATAACTCGCTATGAAATGTACGACTTCGTGGGACGATTTCACAATTTGTGTTGGCTGATGATCCTGAGAATCGTTAAGGAGTATTGAGCGTTTTGCAAAGCGCCACATTGTCATTGGTCAGGCGTTGTATCGGTATGGAGTCTTCGCGGTTGATCGATGGAATGTTGTAGGTGACGATACCTTCATGGCAGTTAGCAAACTCCACTGTCAGCGTACCGTCCGGAACATGGCTGACCTCGGGAACAGGCGAGTCGAAAATACCGCCTGATGTGATATCTATATTCAGTTCGGCCGTGTCGCCGTCGTAAGAACCCAGGGCGGTAAACCATCGATGTTCCGCTGCACCGAGAACGGCCTCGACCGAAGAATCCGGCAATTCCACTTCATAAGTGAACATGACGACAAACATCTTCTTGATCACCGGAAATACAATGATGAAAAACCCCTGGCCGGCTGTGGCCGGGCTGTACCAGGCATCGTTGATACCGGCATTGATACTGAATGGGAGCGCTTCGCTGAGCGTGATGTCGGCGCAACTGACGTAGTCCTGGTGGATGACCTGCATGATCGCTTCACCCTGCAGCTGTACGGGCAGAGTGACCGTCATCTGGTAAACACCGTATTGAGGTGCGGCTATCATCCCCAGCTTCTGGCTGGAAACGAAGTTGTCAAAACTGATGAAAACTTTGGTATTCCTGGAGTGCTGTTGCGAAAGATTGAATGTGATCTCAACATCGGAGCCGGCGGGGTAAGTTGCCACTGAGGCGCCAGCAGGTTTTCCGCCGCATGGCTGCTCGGTCAGGCCCGCGTCGGGCGTTCGTGGCTCAGGGTCTATCAGGGTGATATGGGAGTGTGCCGGGGTAGAGGCCATCAGCGCTGCCAGCAAAAGCATCTTGGCGTGCGTAGTCGATAATCGGACAATACCGTGCATGGTCATGGCCTCTCCCGGCCTGCGCTCAAATATCCACATAGAATATATGACCTCCAACGATGTGATTGTATTACGCCCGATGTTTTAATTTGCACCCAAAACACGGGCACACAAAAGGCGATACGGCAGCACACCCAAGTGGCAATTCGGGCATTTAGCTAATGATTTGCTTAAACGCTGGGATTTGCTTAATCGTTGGTCAACAGCATAAGCCGGAATAAATTGACCGAAGAGAGCTAGTGTAGTGTCCTATATTAAGTGGCGATTAAGAGCCCCACAAAAGTTTCAAGTCAAGGCGCAGCCTGCAGTTAATGGCCGCCCCCTTAACAAAGGCTGTAACGCAGGATTGAAGCTTTTGTGGGGCTCCCTTCGGGCGCGACGAGAAGGCATCATCTGCTGTGTTGCGCCTCTTGGGAAGGACCCAGCCATTCCCTGCGAGACCCGCCTTGCAGCTAATACCTTCTCGTCACGCTTAATCGTCACATAATATAGGACACTACACTGTATGGCAGCCCGTATCATAGCTGTAGCGAACCAGAAGGGGGGTGTAGGCAAGACCACCACCTGTGTCAACCTGGCGGCCGCTTTTGCCAGCATGAATTACCCGGTGGCTCTGCTGGACCTGGACCCGCAAGGCAATGCCACGACCGGCTGCGGCATCGATCCGCGCAAGTTAATGGTTTCCGCTTGTGTAGTTCTACTTGGCGAACGCAGCTTGCAGGAAACTTTTCTGCAGCCCGAGGGGCTGAAATTCGATCTCCTGCCGTCCAATGGCGACCTCACCGCCGCGGAAATATTCCTGCTGCAGCAGGATGAGCGTGAATTCGCCTTGAAACGGGCGCTTGAGCCGGTGCTGGCGCAATATACCTGGATTTTCATCGACTGTCCGCCGTCGCTGAATATGTTGACCCTGAACGCCCTGGCCGCCGCTGACAGCGTGTTGATCCCGATGCAGTGTGAGTACTATGCTCTTGAGGGTCTGAGCGCCCTGTTGAATACCATCGAGCAGATCCGTTCCGGCATAAACCCGAATCTCGAAATCGAGGGTCTGCTGCGCACCATGTATGATGGCCGTAACAATCTCGCCACTGCCGTATCGGACCAATTGTTCGAGAATTTTGGAGACCGCGTTTACCGGACACTCATCCCCCGCAATATTCGAGTCGCCGAGGCGCCCAGCTACGGGCTGCCCGTCTTGTTGTACGATCCGCTATCCAAGGGCGCAGTGGCTCACCTGGCGCTGGCGGGAGAGATGCTGCGCCGTTATGAAAAGAAAGAAACTGCTTGAAGAAATAACTTAGGGACAGACAGATGACTGCAAGAAAAAAGCCCGCACTTGGACGCAATCTCAGTTCGATGTTAAGCCAGACTACCTTGAGGCATGTTACGGAGCGCGCTTCAGGCGAGGAACTCAGGCAGCTTCCGCTTGACGTCATTCACCCTGGGCGATATCAGCCCCGGTCGGTTTTTGATGAAGAAAAGCTGGAAGAGCTGGCCGCTTCCATCAGGGCGCAGGGTGTAGTGCAGCCGATCGTGGTCCGGGAAACAGACAACGGTCAGTTCGAGCTGATAGCCGGTGAACGCCGCTGGCGGGCAGCCCAACTGGCGGAAATTGATGCAATACCTGCGGTCGTGCGGGATGTTACGGACGAAATAGCGGTTGCGATATCGCTGATTGAGAACATTCAGCGGGAAGACCTGAATCCGCTGGAAGAAGCAACGGCCCTGCGCCGCCTGATCGATGACTTTCAGATGACACACCAGGAAGCGGCCGATGCCGTGGGCCGGTCGAGAGCCGCCGTTTCCAACCTGCTGCGTTTGCTCGAACTGGTGCAGGAAGTAAAGGACATGGTGGATGTCCGTTCCATTGAAATGGGCCATGCACGGGCTTTGTTGTCGCTGGATGAGGAGCTCCAGGTCGAGGCAGCGCGTGAGGTAGTCAACAAGAAACTCTCGGTGCGGGAAACGGAAATTCTGGTGCGGCGCCTGCTTCATCCCAAGCAACGGACCGGGCGCAGGATCGATCCGGACATCCTGCGCTTGCAGAACCGTCTTGGCGAGGACCTGGGCGCTAAAGTCAGAATTCACCATTTGGCTTCCGGCAAGGGAAAGCTGGTCATCTCCTACAACAATACGGATGAGTTCGAGGGCATTCTGGAGCGGCTCAACCTCTCCGAGTAGGTGGGCAATTCATTGCCCACCGATTGTTCTTATACCGCATTGCCGCGGCTCATTAGAGAATGCTAAAATAGCCGGTCTTTGTCCGCATTTTGTTCCGGTGTCTTGGTCCCGGGCTGACCGAGGTCAAGGATTTGAGTCGTCCAGAAAGGTAAATTGAGCGCTGGGCCATTCGATTTGAATTCGAGTGGGCCATGTTGCCGGAGGCAGCGATGAACCAGGTTCCGCCGGTTGATTCGACCGGGACCAATTTGGCCGGGAGCCTGAGAATCCAGTCCCTGGTTATGGTCTTGTTGGCCCTGGTGTTGTTACTGGTGAGTCCGGTGGCAGCTTATTCATCACTGTTCGGTGGCCTTGCGGTGTATGTGCCGGGGTTGATCTTTACCGTTCTGGTGGTGCGAAAAATAGGTGGCGACAGTGCCGCGTTCCTGGGTACAGCAGCTTTGGCCGAATTCGGCAAACTGGCGCTGACCGGCCTGTTATGTGCGGTGGTGTTCATTTGGGTGAAGCCACTGGCGGCCGGGTATTTTTTCCTCGGCATGATCAGTGTATTGATCGCGGGCTGGGCCGGATTGGCCCTGGCGTTCCAGGGACGATAGGTTTTTAAAGTATGCACTTGAATTTCGAGTAATTTGGACACACCTTCCGGGTGGGCGGCAAAGCCGTAACTCCATCGGAAAAAAACGCAACAATAAGCAGGATTTGGTAGGCAGGATTTGGAATGGCTGGCGGTAGCGAAAACATCACGCAAACTGAATACATCAGGCATCACCTCCAGAATCTGACCTTTGGTCAGCATTCAGATGGTAGTTGGGGCTTGGCCCATTCGGCCGAAGAAGCCCAGGCCATGGGTTTCTGGGCATTCAATGTGGACACCCTGTTTTGGGCCGTGTTGCTGGGCGCCGCTTTTTACTTCCTGTTCCGCAACGTGGCCAAGAAAGCCAACTCCGGCGTACCTACCCGGTTCCAGGCAGCGATCGAGCTGATTGTCGAGTTCGTCGACAACAGCGTCAGGGAATCCTTTCACGGCACCAGTAAATTCATTGCACCACTGGCGCTGACCCTGTTCGTTTGGGTTTTCTTCATGAATTTCATGGATTTGATCCCGGTTGACTGGCTGCCGTGGCTGGCCACATCCGCAGGAATCCACTACCAGAAGGTGGTGCCGACCACGGACGTGAACGCCACCATGGGCATGGCCATCACGGTGTTCATCCTGATTATCTACTTCAGCATCAAGATCAAGGGCATAGGTGGCTTCATCAGGGAGTTAACCGGACAGCCGTTCGCTTCGAACAGCATGGCCGGCAAAATCGTGTTTTTCATCCCCAATCTTTTACTGGAACTTGTCTCGCTGGTGGCCAAGCCGGTATCGCTGGGTCTGCGGCTATTTGGCAACCTGTACGCGGGGGAACTGATTTTCATCCTGATCGCGATGATTTTTACCGCGGGAACCGGTTTCGTGGCCAGCGGCCTGAGTTCGATATTCGGTGAGCACATTCCGGCCTGGTTCTGGGTGGTTGCGACCGCATCTGTATTCGTCACGCTGTGGATGAATCTGAAGGGTAAACTCGACACCAGGAAAACACTCTGGCTGCTGTTGGCGGAAATGCTGCTGGTTGGCGGCATGGCTTTCCTGGGCGGGCAATTGCTGCACTTCGGCTGGGCGGTTTTCCACCTGCTGATCGTAACGTTGCAGGCCTTCATTTTCATGATGCTGACCATCGTGTACCTGAGCATGGCTCACGAGCACCATTGATCGATATTCAGGGTTGGCAGCACTTTATAACAAGTTACAGGTAGTTTTTATTAAATGATTTTTTTGGCAAATAATCTCTGAGAACGGGAGTTATCGATGGAAATTGTAATTGGAATGACCGCTATCGCCGTGGCACTGCTCATCGGCCTGGGCGCCCTGGGTGTTGGTATCGGCGTTGGCATTCTTGGCGGCCGCCTGCTGGAAGGCTCTGCGCGTCAGCCTGAATTGGCGCCGATGCTGCAGGGTAAGTTCTTCCTGGCCATTGGCCTGCTGGACGCTGTTGCGATGATCGGTGTGGGTATTGCGCTGTTCTTCACATTCGCAAACCCATTTGTCGGTCAGTTGGAAGCAGCCCTGAAGGCGGCCGGCGGGTAATTGTGGCCTCCGGCAGGTAAGCAAGGCCGCCGACTGGATCCCACCCGGCAAGCCGGGCAGGTAAACAAAACCATCTGAACGAGGTAAGGCATGAATATCAATGCCACTTTAATTTTGCAGTCGATCGCGATGATGATCTTCGTGTGGTTCTGTATGAAGTTCATCTGGCCGCCGCTGATGAAGGCGATGGATGAAAGGCGGGAACGCATAGCCGAGGGACTGGCGGCTTCAGACGAGGCCGAGAAAGAGCTCGCGGCAGCGAAAGTCAAAGTCGATGAACAGATTCATGAGGCGCGTGACAGGGCCAGCGAGATTGTCGAGCAGGCCAACCAGCGTCACACGCAGATTCTCGACCAGGCCAAGGACGACGCACAAGCAGAGCGTCAGCGCCAGGTAACTGCAGCCGAGGCCGATATCACCCAGGCAGCCAACCAGGCGCGTGAGGACTTGCGTTCTTCGGTCGCCAGCCTGGCCGTGCTGGGCGCCGGCAAGATCCTGGAAAAAGAAATCGACCCGCAGACACACCGCGAGTTACTCGACAAGTTGATCGCTGAAATATGAGCAGCCTGACGACTTTGGCGCGACCCTACGCGAAAGCGGCATTTGAACTGGCACAGGGCGGCAAGGAACTGGCCGCTTGGGATGACATGCTGACCCTGGCAAGCGTGATCGCCAGTGAGGAGTCCGTGGCCGGCCTGCTGGAAAGTCCGCATGTTGGCGCCACGCGCGTGGTCAAACTACTGGTTGACATCGGGGGTGAGCGCTTCAACGAAAAGTTCAGGGATTTCATCTCGGTGTTGGGTTCCAATGGCCGCTTGCCTCTGCTGCCGGAAATCACCGTGCTGTACCGCCGTATGCGTCAGAAAGCGGAGAATCGACTGCTTGTGCGGGTAGTGTCCGCCGTGCCGCTGGAAGAAGGCCAGTCGTCCCGCATGCGCGATGCTCTGGCGAGGCGATTTGAGAGCGAGATTGAACTGGAAAACGAGATCGACCCAAGCGTAATGGGGGGTGCTGTGATTTACGCCGGCGACCAGGTGATCGATGGATCTTTACTGGGCCGCTTACGCAAACTGGAACAAAACCTGTCCCGCTAGGCAAGAATTTAATAAATCGATCATCGCCAATACGATGGTCGCATGGGAAGAAAAAGATGCAGACGACATTGAATCCATCTGAAATCAGCGAGTTAATCAAACAGCGCGTCGAAGAGCTGAATATTTCAGCTGAAACACGCAATGAAGGCACTGTGGTCAGTCTTTCCGACGGTATCGCTCGCTTACACGGCCTCGAAGACGCCATGCAGGGCGAGATGATCGAGTTTCCGGGCAACACCTTTGGGCTGGCGCTCAATCTCGAGCGAGACTCGGTCGGTACGGTGATCCTGGGTGACTATGAGCACATCACCGAAGGCGATACGGTCAAGTGCACCGGGCGCATCCTCGAAGTTCCACACGGCCCCGGCCTGCTGGGACGCGTGGTAGACGCACTGGGCAACCCCATTGACGGCCAGGGCCCGATTGAAAACGATGGATTTGCACCGATTGAAAAAGTCGCCCCCGGGGTTATTTGGCGCAAGTCAGTCGATCAGCCGGTACAGACTGGCCTGAAGTCCATTGATTCCATGGTGCCGATTGGACGGGGTCAGCGGGAGCTGATCATTGGTGACCGCCAGATCGGCAAATCGGCGATTGCCATCGACACCATCATCAACCAGGCCAAATCCGGCATCAAGTGCATTTACGTCGCGATTGGACAGAAGCAGTCCACCGTGGCCAACGTGGTGGCCAAACTCGAAGAGCACGGCGCCATGGAGCACACCATCGTGGTCAATGCCTCGGCTTCCGAGTCTGCGGCCATGCAGTACATTGCGCCGTATTCAGGCTGCACCATGGGTGAATACTTCCGCGACCGTGGTGAAGATGCCCTGATCATATATGACGATCTGACCAAACAGGCCTGGGCTTATCGCATGGTATCCCTTCTGTTGCGCCGTCCACCGGGCCGTGAAGCCTACCCCGGCGATGTGTTCTACCTGCATTCGCGCCTGTTGGAACGAGCGGCGCGCGTGAACGTGGAGTGGGTTGAAAGGTTTACCGATGGCAAGGTCACCGGTAAAACGGGTTCGTTGACGGCGCTGCCGATCATCGAGACTCAGGCGGGTGATGTTTCGGCCTTTGTACCGACCAACGTGATCTCCATTACCGACGGCCAGATTTTCCTGGAGACCGATCTGTTCAATGCGGGTATCCGCCCGGCCGTGCACGCCGGCCTGTCCGTGTCCCGGGTGGGTGGTGCAGCGCAGACCAAGGTGATCAAGAAGCTCGGTGGCGGTGTACGCCTGGCGCTGGCCCAGTACCGCGAACTGGCGGCTTTCGCACAGTTCGCCTCGGACCTCGATGACGCCACCCGCGCCCAACTGGAACGCGGTCAACGCGTAACCGAACTGATGAAGCAGGCTCAGTACAGCCCGATGTCCGTGGCCGAGATGGCGGCATCGCTGTTTGCGGTCGACCGGGGTTACATGGATGATATCGAGTTGGCGAAAATTGGTTCCTTTGAAAGTGCGATGCTGGATTATATGAATAATTCCCATGCGGAATTCATGGAGATCCTGACCGCTGGCGACTGGAACGACGAACTCGAGGCGCAGATGACTTCAGCGGTAGAAGACTTCAAGTCCACGGGATCATGGTAAGGGGCCTGGTAAGGACCCCAGGGACAGTAACGGAGCAGACCCATGGCAGGCGGTAAAGAAATCACCACCAAGATTCGCAGTATCGAGAACACCCGCAAGGTGACTTCGGCACTGGAGATGGTCTCGGCAAGCAAAATTCGCAAATCACAGGCTTTGATAAACGCCACCCGTCCCTACGGACGGATGATGCGCCGCGTGATGGGCCATATGAGCAAGGCCAACCCGGAATATCGTCACCCGTTCATGATCGAGCGGGAAGAGACAAACAAGGTCGGCTACATCATTGTGTCCACCGATCGCGGCCTGTGCGGCGGCCTGAACCACAACCTGTTCAGGTTGCTGCTGAACGATATCGGTGAGTGGCAGGGCAAGGGCGCCCAGATCAGCATGGTGACCCTGGGCAAAAAGGCCTCGGCGTTTTTCAAGAACGTCAATGTCGAGATCGTGGCGCATGCCAGCGACCTGGGTGAAAAGCCCCAGATCGAGGACCTGATCGGTTCGGTCAAGGTGATGCTGGATGCCTATCGCGAGGGAACGCTCGACCGGCTATACATCGTGTACAACGATTTCATCAACACGATGACTCAGCAACCGACGTTGGAACAGTTGCTTCCCTTGCCGCCAGGGGACGACGAGGAAATCCGTGATATCTGGGACTACATCTACGAGCCGGACGCTGAATCACTGCTGGACACGGTGCTGGTGCGTTACCTGGAGTTCATGGTGTACCAGGCAGTGCTGGATAATCTCGCCTCCGAGCATGCAGCCCGGATGATCGCGATGAAAAACGCAACCGATAACGCAGGCGAACTGATCGATGATCTGACGCTGGTCTTCAACAAGGCCCGCCAGGCGGCGATCACGCAGGAAATTTCAGAAATCGTTGGTGGTGCAGCTGCCGTTTGAGGCAGGTCACTGACAAATTTAGGAGTTAGCAATGAGTGGTGGATTAATTGTTCAGGTAATTGGCGCTGTCGTCGACGTGGAATTTCCCCGCGACGCGTTGCCCAGGATTTTTGATGCGCTGACTGTCGACGATACCGACATCATGCTCGAAGTACAGCAGCAACTGGGCGATGGCGTAGTGCGCACGATTGCACTGGGTTCCACTGACGGCCTGAAACGCGGACTGAGTGTGAGCAACACCGGTACGGCCATCATGGTGCCCGTGGGTGAGAAAACCCTCGGGCGTGTGATGGACGTGATGGGGCGTCCGATCGATGAAGCCGGCCCCATCGGCGAGGACAAGCGCATGCCGATTCACCGCAAGGCGCCTTCATACGAAGAACAGGCCGGCGGCAACGATGTATTGGAAACCGGCATCAAGGTGATTGACTTGATCATGCCCATCGTCAAGGGCGGTAAAGTCGGCCTGTTCGGCGGCGCCGGCGTGGGCAAGACGGTAGCCCTGATGGAGTTGATCCGTAACATCGCCATCGAACACAGCGGATTCTCCGTTTTCGCCGGCGTGGGCGAGCGTACCCGTGAGGGCAACGACTTCTACCACGAAATGAAGGATGCCGACGTTCTCAGCAAGGTATCCCTGGTTTACGGTCAGATGAACGAGCCGCCCGGCAACCGCCTGCGCGTCGCCCTGACCGGCCTGACCGTCGCCGAGGAGTTTCGAGATGAAGGCCGTGATGTATTGATGTTCATCGACAATATCTACCGCTACACGCTGGCTGGAACGGAAGTTTCCGCATTGCTGGGCCGCATGCCCTCAGCGGTGGGTTATCAGCCCACGCTGGCCCTGGAAATGGGCATGTTGCAGGAACGAATAACGACCACCAAGACCGGCTCGATTACGTCTTTCCAGGCCGTGTACGTACCGGCCGATGACTTGACGGATCCCTCGCCGGCAACCACCTTCGCCCATCTGGACGCCACACTGGTACTGAGCCGGCAGATTGCCGAGCAGGGTATCTACCCGGCCGTGGATCCGCTGGATTCTACCTCGCGCCTGCTGGATCCGAACCTGATCGGCCAGGAGCACTACGAAGTGGCCCGCGCCGTGCAGTCCGTGCTGCAGCGCTATAAGGAGCTGAAAGACATCATCGCCATCCTCGGTATGGACGAGCTGTCAGAGGAAGACAAGCAGGCCGTGTCCCGTGCCCGAAAAGTGCAGCGTTTCCTGTCACAGCCGTTCTTCGTGGCAGAGACCTTCACCGGCTCACCCGGCAAGTACGTATCGCTCAAAGACACCATCCGGGGCTTCAAAGGTATCATCGAAGGCGAGTACGACTACCTGCCCGAGCAGGCTTTTTACATGATTGGCGGTATCGAGGAAGCAGTCGAGAAAGGCAAGGCAATGGAGAAAGAAGCGGCATGAGCAAAACCATCCGATGTGACATCGTCAGCGCGCACGAGGAGATCTATTCCGGCGATGCCGCGATGATTTTCGCCACCGGTACGGTGGGCGAGCTTGGAATCAGCCCGCGCCATGCGCCATTGATCACCCAGCTCAAGCCCGGGCCGGTGCGTGTGCAGCAACCCGACGGCGAGGAAGCTTTCTTCTTCGTCGGAGGCGGTATCCTGGAAGTACAGCCTCATATCGTTACCGTGCTGGCCGACACCGCGGTGCGGGCGGATGATCTGGATGAGGCCGCGGCCGTTCGCGCCAAGGAAGAAGCCGAGCGCGAATTGCAGGATCGCACCGGTGATATGGAAGTGGCCGAAGCCCAGGCCAAGCTGGCCGAGGCTATCGCCCAACTGCAGGCGCTGGAACGGCTGCGCAAGAAGGTGAAACGGTAGTCGGAGAATTCGACATGGCGGATAAAAAAGCGGACCTGGCTGGTCCGGGGATCAGCACTTACGAAGAAGTAGCAAAGTTTCTGCCATGCGATTACGACTCGTTGCTCAGCCCGAAAGAAACCATGAAAGCACTGTTCGGGGTCAAGCATTACATCGAGGAAAACCTGTGCAGGGAGCTGAACCTGGAGATGGTGCAGGTTCCCCTGATCGTGGATCGTGACAGCGGCATCAACGACATGCTGGACCGTGATGGTTCACGCACACCGGTGGAGTTCCCCTGTGGTCTGGGCCTGGAACAGCCCATCCAGGCCCAGGTGGTCCAGGCCGCCACCAAGTGGAAACGGATGGCCCTCAAGACCTTCGATTGCGACATCGGTGAGGGTATATGCACCGATATGAAGGCGATCAGGAAGGACTACTTCCTGGACCACGACCACAGCGCTTACGTTGATCAGTGGGACTGGGAAAAATCCATGTCGGATGATCAGCGCACCTTGGATTTTCTGACCGGCACGGTGCAACGAATCTGGAAGGTGATAAGGGGAGCGGAGCTATACGCCCAGGAAATGTTTCCCCAACTGAAAGACCCTAGGTATCCGGACCTTCCCGATGAGTTGACCTTTATCCATGCCGAGGAAATCCTGGAGATGTATCCGGATCTGCCACGCAAGGAACGCGAAACCAGGCTGATCCAGGAATACCCGGCTGTCTTCATATACGGCATCGGCTGGAAGCTGGCCGATGGTTATCCCCACGAATTACGTGCCGCAGACTACGATGACTGGGTGACCGAAACGCAATCCAAAGACGGGCGCCCAATGCATGGCCTGAACGGTGACATCCTGGTCTGGAACCATGTGACCAGGCGCCGGCATGAACTGAGCTCCATGGGGGTGCGGGTGACCAAAGAAACGTTGCCCCGGCAACTGGAGTTGAGCGGGCAGATGGACCTGTTGGACCAGCCTTACCACCAGGCCATCATGAAGGATGAGATTCCGCTGAGTATTGGTGGCGGAAGCGGCCAGTCGCGTGTCTTCATGCGGCTGCTGCGCAAGGCGCACCTGGGTGAAGTGAGTGTGACTCTGTGGCCGCCGGAATTGAAAAAGATCTGTGCGGAGAGAAACATCCATGTTCTGCAGTAGCGGCAAGCTGACAATTATTGTTAACCCGCATATTGTACGAAGGATTCGGGGGTGATATTACTGCTGGCTGGCGTAAAAATTTACCAGGGCATCGATTTCCTCAGTACCGAAATTAACGAACTGTTTTTCCATTAACGGCGGAACCAGGTGTTCGCCGGACAGAGCCTGGCCCACCGCGGTTTTCAGATAGCTCGCCCATTGACCCGCCAGGATGGGGCCACGACCTGCAACCTGCCCGCTATCCGGGTGACATGAAAAGCAATGTTTTTCATGGAGTATGGCGCCGGTTGACGCCCTGGCCTGGTCAAAGTCCTGTTTGGCAGCGACGAATTCCTGTTCCGCGTAATACTGACCCAGGGCTTCCATTTCATCAAAACCGATGTCGGCGCTGATTTTGCACATGGTCGTGACGGGTCGCGAGGTATCCCGTGCCGGTAGGCGCTTTTAATGCACGGACGTCCCCAGTCCTGGTATAAAGCCAGGGAGTCGGCGATGTACTTCGACGGTTGTCCGCCGATGATCGGGACATCGCTGTCAGTTGAAGCTCCCCGCAGGCCATGACAGCTGTCGCACTCTTCGATCAGTGCGTCGAGATCAGCGCCGACGGCAGACAACGGAAAGCTCAGCGCCGCCGCCAATAAACAGATATGTGCACGATTCATGATTGCTCCGTAATGATCGGATTTTCCTGACCACTATAGTCTACTGTTGCGGACTTTTTGTTGATCTATGTTCCTTTTGCGGCAGGGGGGTGGCCTGCTGTCCGGTCAAGACAGAAAAAAGGGGAGAAGGACAGCTCAATGTGCCGGTCAGTTTCGCCGGGGTTCATTTCAACCCGGGTCAGTACCTTTATGCGGATAAAAACGGCATTGTAATTGCTCCGGGGAAGCTTGATCTGGAATTTTAAGCATTCATATCTTGCCCTGCATCATTGTTATTCTCTCCTGCGAACTCAAAATGTTTCGATATTGATTATGTGTTCTCCGTGGATGTATTCTACGGGGATGTATTCTCCAGGGCGTGATGCCCGTCAATGAAAAATGAGGTAAATTTATGAATAAGTTGAAATATCTACT
>PVMS01158206.1_pt1 | contig 14021 bp, 10 predicted proteins | sample 1853461 | NCBI WGS metagenome assembly PVMS01 (sample SAMN08582032, study PRJNA380276) | Marine sediment metagenome, whole genome shotgun sequencing project. | isolation source: ocean sediment barecode stripped | collected 2017 | reverse complement strand
CGGCTTGGTGGGATCACTCCTTGTGGGACTTTACTATGCAAAGAGCATGTCCTATGCCCACAATATCCCTCTTATTGCAGTAAACCATCTGGAAGGGCATATCCTTTCAATTTTTCTGGAGGAAAAAGCACCATCATTCCCTTTTGTGGCTCTTACTGTTTCCGGTGGACATACCAGCCTGTATCATGTGGAAGGCTACGGTCGGTATTCGCAGATGGGGCAAACGCTGGACGATGCTGCTGGTGAGGCCTTTGACAAGGTTGCAAAGATTCTCGGCCTAGGTTACCCCGGAGGTCGGCCTATTGAAAAGGAGGCTCGAGACGGCCGTATGGAAAGGATTGCCTTTCCAAGAGCATATATGTCGAAAGACTCTCTTGATTTCAGCTTCAGTGGGTTGAAGACGGCTGTTTCTTTATTCATCAAAAAGTGGCGTGAGAACAACACAGAACACCGGGATGTAACACTGGCAGATATTGCGGCATCATTTCAGGAATCGGTTGTTGATGTGCTTGTCCACAAGGCGATGGAGGCAAGCAAACTAATGGATGTTTCCACAGTTGTGGTAGCAGGAGGTGTTGCCTGCAACAACAGGTTGAGGGTCAGGTTGCTGGATGCGGCGGAAAGCCACGGCCTCCAGGCTTTTTTCCCTGGTCCGGCGTTTTGTACGGATAATGGAGCCATGATTGCGATGGCCGGCATTCACCGGCTTCTGAGCGGAGAACGCTCGGACCTGTCCATAGACGCAAGATCCAAGTTTCCCATTCAGGATCTTTTACCTGCCGATCCGTGCACTGAACACCAAATTGACTCTCAGACTATAAAACCTTGATATTTTGTGACGTTTGTGGTTGATAAGAGGTCGTTAAAATATAGCATCCAGCCTGCCTGACTTTTACCCCAGAGGTGAAATCAATCTTGCCGGCCATTTTTTATGCATGGGGCTTTTTCATATCCATGCAATCTGCTGACAAACTGGATTTTGATTTTTAAGGCGTTTTATTGATGATTTGCCGGGATTGGTAGAAATTGATATTCGAGAGACAGATCAGGTACTATTATTTACGATTTATCCGTCTGAGGGGCGATCCCAGTGAACTGGCTCTCGGAATGGCATTTGGGGTGTTTACCGGTATGATGCCGATCATGCCTTTTCAGATTGCAGTGGCAGTCGCTTTGGCCCTTTTTTTCAAAGGCAGCAAAATAACGGCCGCACTCGGCACCTGGATAAGCAATCCGCTGAACTGGTATTTCCTGTATTATGCCAATTATAAGTTAGGGGCCTTCATACTTCGCCTTCCGGAGCAAAACGAGATTTTTTCGTCAGTCATGACTGCCATTCAATCGGGCGAGGAATCCATGGTTATCGTGAATACGATTCTTGGCGCGGGGGGTGTCAGCCTTGCTGCGTTTCTTCTTGGTGGCCTGGTAATGGGAACTGTTGCTGCTTTCCCCTCCTATTTCATCTTCCTGCCCGTTTTCAGGCGCGTTCGGGCCTGGCGTAGAGCCAGGAGGAAGTTGAAAAACTGATGAAAAGCAGATCGCCAGGGAGCATGTCCGGATTTAGACCCAAAAAGAGTCTCGGTCAACATTTTTTGCTTGATCCTCGGATTATCCAGGGAATAATCGACCGCGCAGGATTCCAAACTTCTGATCTGGTTGTCGAAATCGGGCCCGGCAAAGGGGCGCTTACCTTACCTCTGGCCCGTGGGGCTGGACATGTTGTTGCCATTGAAAAGGATACGCAACTCATCCGTTTACTCAAGGAGCGGCTGTCATATGAAGGGATTACCAATGTAACCCTTATCAACCATGATATTCTTGAATGGGATTTCAACGAGATAACCCACTTCTCGTCAAGCAAGATTAAGGTCATCGGGAATCTGCCCTACAATATTTCAACACCTTTTCTGGAAAAACTGATCAAGAGTCGAAACCATGTCAGCAGTGCAATCCTTATGTTTCAACTGGAAATAGGAAAGCGGTTGACGGCTTCACCCAATAGCAAAGTGTATGGTGCCATGACAGTGCTGGTTCAATACCACGCACAGGCGACGGGTCTGCTGGAGGTGTCGAAAGAGTCTTTTTTCCCGAAACCAAAGGTTGACTCAATGGTGCTGGAGTTGGACTTTGAAAAGCCCCATCCAAGACGGGCCGTTGATGAGGATAAATTCAGGGAAGTGGTCAGAGGGGCGTTTTCACACCGACGGAAAACACTTTTGAACTCGCTCAAACGGTTTTTCCCGGTTCTTGACAGTGAAATACTTTTGCAGGGGATAAGAAAATGCGGGATTGATCCGGGAGCGCGGGCTGAAACGCTTTCCGTCGATGATTTCATTTGTCTTGCCTCTGCGATAGGGTGAAAAGTCAAATTGAACGTTTTGAAATTGGCTCAATAACTTGAAAAACTCTTTTTGTGACATATATTGAGGCCTCTCATGAAAGTTATAGAAACCATTAATCAGATGCAACAGAAATCCGAATCCTTGAGGACGGCCGGGAAATTCATCTCCCTGGTCCCGACCATGGGGTTTCTGCATGAAGGGCATCTGGAGCTTATGCGGGTTGCAAAAGAGCATTCCGATAAGTTGATCATGAGTCTCTTTGTCAATCCAACGCAGTTTGGCCCGTCTGAAGACTTTGAACAATATCCGGCAGATACGGAAGGTGATCTTGAAAAGGCCCGCAGTGTTGGCGTTGATATGGTTTTTATGCCGTCGGTTGAAGAAATGTATCCCGAAGACAGCCAAACGGTTGTATCGGTGAAAAGGCTCACCCAGCATCTTTGCGGCCTTTCCAGGCCCGGTCACTTTGACGGTGTCACAACCGTTGTTTCTAAATTGTTCAACAGCACAAAGCCCCATCTGGCAGTTTTCGGACAAAAAGATTACCAGCAACTGGTGGTCATCAGCCGAATGGTAATGGACCTGAATATGGACATAAAGATCATTGGTGTTCCCACTGTCAGGGAACCGGATGGTCTGGCCATGAGTTCTCGAAACAGCTATCTGGATCCTGAGGAAAGAAAATCCGCACTCTGTCTCAAGAGATCTCTGGAGCTTGCCGATAAAATGTTTCATGACGGTACGAGAGAAGCCAGCCTCATTAAGGAGACTGTTGAATCATTCATCCAGAGCAATCCCTTTACAGAGATTGATTATATCACACTGTGCGATCCTCTAACCCTTGAAGACATACAAACACTTGGAGACGAAAGCCTTCTGGCCCTTGCAGTTCGGGTAGGAAAGACACGATTGATAGATAATTGCCTTATACGCAAGAGTTAACGCGTCTTAAAACCATGAATCAATCCCCGGGGTTGAATTGAAAGGAGACATTTATGAGTTCTAAAAGTTTTCTGTTTACATCGGAGTCGGTCACAGAAGGACATCCGGATAAGGTGGCTGACCAGATATCGGACCACATCCTGGATAAAATGCTCGAGCAGGACCCGAAATCCAGGGTGGCCTGTGAGACTCTGGTGACCACGGGCATGGCGGTTATTGCAGGAGAAATTACCACCAATGCATATGTGGATATGCCGGAAGTGGTGAGAGAGACGATCAAGGATATCGGCTACAAAAATTCCTCCATGGGATTCGACTGGGAGACATGCGCTGTGATCTCCACCATTGATAAGCAATCCGCAGATATTGCCATGGGCGTTGATGAGGGTAATGGTCTTTTCAAGGATCAGGGTGCAGGAGATCAGGGCCTGATGTTCGGCTTTGCCTGCCAAGATACGCCACCGCTTATGCCCATGCCCATCTACCTGGCCCATCGGTTGACCCAAAGACTGGCCCATGTGAGAAAATCGGAGTTGCTCCCATGGCTCAGACCGGATGGCAAATCCCAGGTTACAGTGGAATATGAAGATTGGAAGCCTGTAAGGGTTCATACCATTGTAATTGCTGCCCAGCATGATCCGGAGGTGGACTACGATACCCTTCGCGAGTCTATCATTGAGCAGGTAATCCGGGAAGTGATCCCAAATGAGATGCTGGATGATGATACTCAGTATTTTATCAATACTACCGGACGATTTGTCATCGGGGGGCCGTTGGGGGACTGTGGTCTGACAGGCCGAAAAATTATTATGGACACCTATGGCGGATTTGGCTATCACGGCGGAGGCGCCTTTTCAGGAAAAGATCCATCCAAGGTGGATCGGAGCGCTTCATACATGTGTCGATATATTGCCAAAAACATTATCGCAGCCGGACTGGCCGAGAGATGCGAAATCCAGGTGGCTTATACGATCGGAAGGGCTGAACCTGTTTCCGTAAAAGTGGGAGCTTTCAGTACGGGAGTCGTTTCCAGTCAGGAACTGACTGGGATTGTGAAAAAGGAATTTGATCTCCGGCCGGCAGCTATTATTGAACGCCTGAACCTGCTCAGGCCAATCTATCGGAAAACCTCCAACTATGGGCATTTTGGCAGGGAGCACCCTGAATTTGTCTGGGAAAAGACCGATATGGTGGAGGCTCTCAAAAAGGCTGTGAAGTGAGCCGGGTCAGAAGCTCATGACTGTTTCAGGAAACAGGAGTATGCATTATGGAAACGTTAGCTGAAAATGAAAAAGTCTTACCTCAAGAATACAACGTGGCTGATATGGGGCTCGCAGGTTTTGGACGGCTGGAGATAGGCGTTGCAGAACATGAAATGCCCGGTCTTATGGCCGTAAGAAAAAAATACGCGGATAAAAAGCCTCTTGCAGGAGTGCGTGTCATGGGTTCCCTCCACATGACCATTCAAACTGCGGTTCTCATTGAAACCCTAAAAGATCTCGGTGCTGATGTCAGGTGGGCAAGCTGTAATATTTTTTCCACTCAGGACCACGCTGCAGCCGCAATTGCCGGATCCGGGACCCCTGTATTCGCCTGGAAGGGTGAAACATTGGAAGAATATTGGGACTGCACCTATAAAGCCATGACCTGGCCTGACGGTTCGGGCCCCCAACTGGTAGTGGATGACGGTGGTGATGCTACCCTTCTTATACATAAAGGCTATGAACTTGAAAACGGCAGCACATGGGTTAATGAGCCTGCCGGAAGTGAAGAGGAAGGCATTATTAAAGAACTGCTTAAAAAGATTAATGCCAGTGACGCCGGGCATTGGAAGAAAGTAGCTAAAGAGTGGAAGGGCGTTTCAGAGGAAACTACCACGGGTGTTCATCGGCTTTATGCCATGGCAAAAGACAATATGCTGCTTGTCCCGGCCATTAATGTTAATGATTCTGTAACCAAGTCAAAATTTGATAATCTGTATGGCTGCCGGGAGTCCCTTATAGACGGTATCAAACGAGCGACTGACGTAATGATAGCGGGTAAACTGGCAGTTGTATGCGGATATGGGGATGTGGGAAAAGGCTGCGCTCAAGCCCTGAAATCCATGGGTGCCCAGATGTGCGTGACTGAAATTGATCCTATTTGTGCGTTGCAGGCGGCAATGGCGGGCTATAAGGTCGCAACAGTTGAAGATACGCTGGGCCAGGGAGACATATACGTTACCACAACCGGGAATCGAGATATCATTACACCGGAGCATATGTCCCAAATGAAGGATCAGGCCATCGTCTGCAACATTGGCCATTTTGATAATGAAATTCAGATCAATGCCTTAAATAATGTCGTCGGGATTAAAAAAGAAGAAATTAAGCCGCAGGTCGACCGATATACGTTTCCTGACGGACATCAGATTTTCGTCCTGGCGGAAGGACGACTCGTCAATTTAGGCTGCGCAACCGGACATCCTTCATTTGTAATGTCAAATTCATTCGCCAACCAGGTGCTCGCCCAGATGGATCTTTGGGAAAACAGAGATTCCTATAAACCCGGTGTAACCGTATTATCCAAGCAATTGGATGAAGAAGTGGCAAGGCTTCATCTGGAAAGAGTCGGGGCAAAACTGACGACGCTTTCGAAAGAACAGGCTGACTATATAGGCGTAGCAGTGGAAGGGCCTTATAAGTCTGAGCATTACAGATATTAGATGATTTTTCAAAGTTCTATATTTTCAGGTTCAACAGGTTAATTGTTTTTTATCCTCTCTAGCATCCTGTCAAAAATTGGTTTCCTCTTCATTACTTCCAGCCTTGCCTGGTGGCCTTCCAGGGTTTTTTTCTGGCTTGTTGTTTCGGCCTCAATCTTTTCCAGTTTTTCTTCAAGCTCGGAAATCTTCAGATCCAGCTCCATTAGCACTATTTTGGATTCATTGTTTTTAAAACGGTCTTCTTTTTCGAGAAAAAGGTGCTGTATTTCTTTATCAATTTGAAAAAGGGTTTCCTGTTGTGAAAGGATGAGAGCCTTGGCCTGGCTAATCTGTTTCAACCGGTCTTTATCGGTTTCCATAGTAAAGTAAAGATAAGAAATACCCACAATGCCGATCATGACAACCAGAAAGAATGTTTTGAACATTAATTTAACGAACGCCGAACCAAAAAAGGACTCCTTCAGATCGCCAATCACATCAAGGGTTCTACGTCCTCTATAAAGGTCTTTGTCAGAGTCTTCTTTTGCAGGTGCCTGCGTTTTTTGATCTCCAACCTTAGGCGTTGCTCTTTTAGGAGATGGTCTTTTTATTGCAGTGGTAATAGTGGGGGAGGGCTCTTTTACCACAGTAGTAATGTCAGGAGAGGACCTCTCCTCTTCAAGTTCCATTACTATCTCAGGTTCTTTCTCCTCTAAAGCAATCTCCGGTGCAGTTTTAGCATCGGTTTTCGGTTCTTCATCCTCAAGTTCCATTACAATTTCAGGCTCTTCCTGCTCGTCGATCTCATCTTTAAGCCGCATTGCTTCAAGGAGTAAGGCCTGAAGGTCGGCCTGGACCTTGTTTTCTTTCAAAGAACATGATTCCTGAATGGAAAGCGTGGCTTCTTCCCACCCAAGTATTTCATATGCAGCGTCTCTACCTTGCAGTTCGTTGATCCTGCCCTGAAGAAGTTCTCCATTTTTGAAAAAAAGTACTCCCTGTTTGCCGGATTTATCATCTCTCAGACGGATGGTACACGTTTTTTCCTCCATCTCCACCAACTGCAAAAATGTTCCAGGGGCAATACCGTGCAAGATGCCGCCGTCGCCTTCTTTTTTCAGGACAGTGACTATCTTTCTGGCCAGATCTTCAATGATGAAAGGTTTTTCAACATACCCGGCGGCTCCCTTTTCCCGGGCAAGTTTTTGCTCTTCAGGCATGCTGGAATCGGTTATGACTATTGCAGGGATGTCCGGGTAACGTTCCTTAAGGTGGTTTAGGAGGGCGAGACCATCCATTTGGGGCATTTCCAGGTCGGTAATGACAAGAGAAATATTGTTTTTCTTAAGCACTTCTACGGCAGCAAGTCCGTCTTCCGCAGCCAGTACGGAGAATGTCCTGCTGTATTTTTCCAGATCCTTTTTGAGGATCCTCAACATCTCCTGATCATCATCGACGATCAGTACTTTTTTTGCCATACAGTCCTCTCGATGTTATTACTTTTTTCTTTGGAACAATGCAGTGATTGCCCTCAAGATTTTAGCTCGGTTTCACGACGAAGCTAGTCTCGGATAGCCTCCCGGAGGAGTTTGTTGCGGATATTAGACTCTATCGGACCAAAGGATGACTTTGGAATTTAATAAACCTACAATGTTTATGCAAGAAGAATTTAGGATTTAAACTGGATATTTCAAGAACAACATACAAATGGCCATTTTCTGGCAACCCGTTTACCAAATAGGTCATTGGGAGATGTGGCATGCCCTTTGCAACAATACCAAAATAATCTTTGAGGAGGAACCCTGATTATCGGGTTGAATTGCTTTCAAAATGGTCTTTCTTATCAAAAATCAGATTTGCCGATTAAAGGGAATGAAAGTATAACTAGCTGAGACAACTAAAAAAGTGTCAGTTATTAAAATTGAACACAATGAGCACCCAGAAAACGAGTTCAATTTTCACCCGGTTATTCTTTAGGTAAAGTAGAAGGAACCTATATAAAAGTTTGACTATCAATGTCAAAAAATCTATGTTCTTTTAAGGAAATTGAATAGAGAAACCTTTGTATAGTATGGGTTCCTTGCACTCAGGATTCAAGAAAATGACCATTTTTGTCGATAGGTAAAATATATTCTGCAGGCTGGCAATCCAGTCTCGAAGTCCATTTCTGCACGGCACGGAAAATTAGAAAGAACATGAGGGATGCCGACAACATGAAATGTTATAAATTGGGTTGCATTAATGCTGGAGGATTGTAAGCGCTCTAGCCGACTATGGCAAGGTTGTTGAGCGAGTACCATTATCTTATTTAAGGGGAAATTCATTGACATACGTACTTGATCAAGCGCACATTGAAGGTATTGAGGAGATTCTACAGGACTATCTGCCTGAATCCGGCATTCATAGTGTCCTCCTGATCGATATGGCAGGCAATATCATCGCCGAACATGAAAGTGAGGGTACGAGTCATGATATCCCGGCTCTGGCTGCTTTGTCTGCTGCCAACTTTGGTGCGGTAAACGCCATGGCCCAGATCGTTGGGGAGCAGGAATTCTCTATTCTCTTCAACAAAGGAGAGAAAGAGAATATCCATTACAGCAGGGTGATGGAAGACTTCCTGCTCGTTTGTGTATTTGACAATGAAGTTTCATTAGGCCTTTTGCGGTTGAAAGTTGCAAAGGCTATAGGGAAAATAGCAGAAATCTTAGAGGCCTGATACTCAGATTCCAGCTGTTATTTCTTTTATCCTCCGCTAGATCCCATGAATTGCTGGACAGCAATTTTTTTGAGAGGTATTTCCATTTGGCATTCATAAATCTGAAAAAGAAAGAGGTGCAGGTAAAGATAGTCTATTATGGCCCCGGAAGGGGAGGCAAGACTACCAATTTGGAATATATTTTCAAAAAACTGAGTCGTCGTATCAAGACAGAGATGGTCGCCATCAAAACCCACGGAGACCGGACACTGTTCTTTGATTTTTTCCCTTTTGAAATGGGAAAGATAAAAGGGTACGATATTAAAATACAGCTGTATACCGTTCCAGGGCAGGTGAAATATAATGCAACCAGAAAACTGGTCTTGAGAGGAGTTGACGGTGTCGTCTTCGTTGGAGTTCTGCTGTTGTGCGAAAGGAAAAAACTCTGCTGTCCCTGGAAAATCTCAAAGAGAATCTGGCCACCTATAACAAGGATATTTTTGAATTGCCCCTTGTCCTTCAATATAATAAAAGAGATCTGGCCGAACAAGGCATCCCGATATTACCCGTAGAAACACTTGATCAGGAACTCAACTCTGAATTAAAAGCACCTATTTTTGAGGCAAGCGCGGTAAAGGGAACCGGTGTAATTGAGACCTTTAAGAAAGTTACGGCAATGACGATTATCTCATTAGAAAATGATCTTAGATAGGAGGTCCTAATTGGCTGATAATATAGTTAGTGAAGTTGAGGACCGATTGACCGACCTTTTTGGTGACGGTGACGAAGACTCTTCCGGCATCGAAGTTGCTTCTGACGTCGAAGTTACTCCCGACGTAGAAAGTGTTACTGACTTTGATGATGTCAGTAGTGATATAGAAGATGCGCCTACCCTGGAAGAAGACAATGATGCTCTCGAAGAATCGCCTTTGAAAGAGCTTAAATCTATTGTTCTTTCCATTGACTGGGAAATTTCGGATGAACTAATGTCCCGGTTCTTAGATCAAGTTAATAGCCTAATGGGGATATACCAAGGCGACAGAATTATCCTGATGTTCCTTAACTTGCTTAATTCAGTAGGGAAATACATTAAGGCCAAGAAAGAAAATTCTGATGCGGATGTTGTAAAGCTTTTGAATTCATCATATGCCGGACTGGAAAAAGCAGTTCTGACTAAAGAGATTACGGAGGATGAAAAGAAAAAGCTGATCATTACCGAGGTAAACAAATTCAAGAAAATAAGGGAGAAGTTAGGAGGGAAGCCTGCTGTTGAACCAAAAAAGGATGTGATCTCTCCTGTAAAAGAAAAGGCCAGAAAACCGAAACCGGTGTTGAAAGTTAAAGAAGCTGTCAGTCAACCGGAACCGGAAGTTGAAGAAGACGTCATTAAACCGGTTCAAGAAGAAGTAACAGAGGAACCGCCAGCCGTTATTTCCGCAGCTAAATCAAAGGGACTTGGGCTGGGGAGCAAGATTAACCTTTTTGTGCTTTTGCCCCTCATTATCGTTGTTGGTGCCGGATATGTATATATACGACAACTGACCGGTGTCACGTTGCAGATTGATCAAACGGTCCAGGCATATTCCGGAGTATCCATTGAAGATGCAAGAAATATAGTGTTCGCGGTATTCTGCGTTCTGGTTATCATCATCGGTTTGATCGCATCTATTTATGTTCGGCGGTTGGCAGGAAAGGTCAAATATCTGACCGATGTCGTCGAAAATATAAACGCCGGAGAGGCGGTCCCGGAAATTAAAGTTACGTCAGGAGATGAGATCGGAGCCCTGGCTGAGGCCATTGGCCGTTTGCGCAAACCATAAGTGCCTGAGTCAATCCGTGATTTACGGTCGGGTTTTCCTCATCTTGGCGAAGACCTTTGGACCCAGATCCGGCAGTTCAATTTAACAGTCAATCTGAATTTAGTACATAAACACGAACAGAAAGTCTCCATGACTGAAGGCTTTTCACCCTTCAAAGTCAACAAGCTACACACGCGGCAGTTTTGAAACCGCTTTTCTATTTAGATTCCTCCCAAAAGAATTCCTGATATTTTTATCATACCAGACTGACCTGTGAGACAATTTGTTCTTCACGGGGCTCTATGACAACTTCTGTTTCTGTTTTTCATGTCTGAAATCGCCTTAGAACTGGTCAATTATTTGACATATTGGGGACATCAAAATCCCTTTTTTTGTATCTTTTCGGTAAATATTCCCATAGGAGCCAATTTCAAAACGCCCACTGTGACTTCATGCCCCTAAGGGCGCTCAGGCCCACCCCTTCGGCCGCCGGTTCGTAGCGCCTACGCCTCCGGGAGGGGGGGTCCAGGGAAGCCCAATCTTTGCGTCAGACTGGAATTTCAATCCTCTAAATATCCAATATATTCATGTGATTGAAATTTTCGCCTTCCCCCGCTCAAAGTCCGGGATCTTCGATTTGACCTTGGAAAAAATTGAACGTTTTGAGCCTGCTTCATAAGTAAATACCAACAATTTGATATGTATGACTCTATTTTATTTCGAAGCGCTGTTTTGGCATGATTGCTGCTTACGTTATGCTACTGGAAATGATTATTAAAAAGTGATGTGAAGCTCTGACACTCTTTGGTAAAAACTCGAAAAAAGATGTGAACCAATTATCGGAGAAAGGTGTTGAAAATGAGTACTGCTCAGGCCAATGAAAAGGCGATTAATGAAAAAGTGAATGTGGATGCCAAGATGAATGAGGCGGAGGTCTACCAGTCCATGGGATTGATAGCAGAAGCTATTGCTATCTATGAGCAGCTTCTGTCTGATAAGTCTGACCTGGATCCAGAAAAACAGAAACAAATCGAAACCAAACTTAAATTGCTTGAAACAAAAAATGCGCATCTGGAAGAACAGACCACTGAGAAACTGTCAACAGCAGACCTTTCTTATATCAAAGAGACTTTGTCTCTTGACGAAGATGTTTCCGCCGTCCTTGACAGTGCCTTTGCATTTAAGGAATTGGGTCTTTTCTCGGAGGCCAGTTCCGAATATGAAAGACTGTTTAAACTGGGTTATCCTGTCGCGGAGATCGTTCCGGAACTCGTTCAGTGTTATCTGAAAATGTATTCTATACCGGAAGTTGTCCGCAAGATAATAGAGCAGATCGAAAAGAAAAAGCTTGGTGACCAAGAAAAAGGTGAAGTGTTTTTTCTCGCCGGATTAGAGATGGAGAAAAACGGGCATAAGGCTCAGGCCGCTAATCTATATGAATCGGCCATGGGTTGTGACCCTGAAAACGATGAAGTAAAAGAAAAGGTCAATGTCATAACGGCCAGTCTTTCAACCGGTTCAAAATATGACTATCTCCTCAATCAGAAACTGATGAACACTGAGCAGTTGAAGCAGGCTCTGGTGATGTCGAAAAACATGAATAAAAGTGTGGAATTTATCCTGATAGATCAGCATAACATAAGAAAAGAGGATGTGGGGAAATCCCTCTCCCTTTACTATGGGTGTCCGTTCAAGAGCTACAGCAATGAAATGGTCACGCCGGTTGAGTTGATAGGCAACCTGAGAGAGAAGTTTCTGTTACACGAACTCTGGGTCCCTCTGTCCTGGGATCAGGATGGGGTTTCAGTTCTCGTCGATGATCCCAGGGACCTTGGCAAGACCGATAATATTAAGGCCTTGATGAAGACAAAGAAGCTTGTAATGTCTGTTGGGGTCAAAGAGGACATCCAGGCATTCATCAAACGGTTTTTTTCAACGTCCACAGAAGACGAAACGGGTATTTCGGACTCAACAGTTGGTGATGTCGATGAGTTGATCCCTGATATCTCCTTTGAGGAGGAGGAAGAAGTTGAGGATGATTCCGGCGATTACGATGAGGCTTCTGGAAAAGTAGTCAAGCTGGTAGATCATGTTATTGTAGCTGCATACAGAAAGAATGCCTCTGATATTCACATTGAACCTTCCCCCGCCACCAAGAGTCTGGGCATCAGATTTCGGGTGGACGGCCTTTGCCAGGAGTATATGAATGTCCCCAATTCCATGGCAAGAGCGATTCTGTCACGGATTAAGATTATGGGAGGCCTTGATATCGCGGAAAGGCGGCTTCCCCAGGATGGAAAAATAAAATTCAAAAGAAGGGGGGTCCCAGAGTTTGAACTCCGACTTGCAACCCTGCCGTCTCCAGGGGGGTTTGAGGACGCCGTATTAAGGATCCTGGCCAAGGCGGGTGCCATGAAGATTACTGAGATGGGTTTAAGCGAACGGAATCTGAAGGTTCTCTTGAAAGCTATCTCAAATCCCTATGGTCTTGTTCTGGTTGTCGGTCCGACCGGGTCAGGTAAGACCACATCCCTTCATGCAGCCCTTGGCCATATAAACAAGCCCGAAACCAAAATCTGGACGGCCGAGGATCCCATCGAGATCTCACAGCTGGGTATGAGGCAGGTAGAGGTTCACTCCCGGATCGGTCTTGATTTTGCAAGAGTAATGCGTGCCTTTTTAAGGGCTGACCCGGACGTCATAATGATTGGTGAGATGCGTGATGAGGAGACCGCCTCCATTGGTATTGAGGCATCACTGACGGGCCATCTGGTTTTGTCCACCTTGCATACAAACAGTGCTCCTGAGACCGTAACTCGATTGCTGGATATGGGCCTGAACCCTCTCAACTTCTCCGACGCCTTTCTTGGCGTGATGGCCCAGCGGCTGGTCAGAAGGCTGTGCCCCAAGTGTAAAGAGGAATACAACCCCACAGAAGAGGAGTTTAGTGACATCGTCGAGTATTACGGGGAAGAATATTTCAGCCAAACCGGATTTGAACACAATCAAGATATTATTCTTTATCGTGCTAAAGGGTGCGAGGCCTGCTCAAACCTTGGTTATAAAGGCAGGCTTGGAATCCATGAATTAATGGACGGCACAGCGGAAATTAAATTGTTGATTAAGAATGCGGTGCCCACAGAAAAGATTTTTGCGCAGGCAACGGATGACGGTATGTCAACCCTTAAACAGGACGGGATTGAAAAGGTTTTTGCCGGTGCTACTGATATGAAAGAGGTCAGAAGAGTTTGCCTGGGTTAGTACGATAAACGGTTGCAAGGTTAAAGAGTTAAAAGGTTGAAAGGGCTACAAACCCTGAGTCAAAGGGTTTAACGGGGAAAGGTTAAAAGTGAAATGAGAAACCTGAACGTTCAACATCGAACATCGAACATTGAACATCGAAGATGGTGCGCCTTCGGCATGTCATTTTTATAAGAAAGATCGGAGCGAAGCGACACCCTTCTTCAACGTTGAAAGTTGGACGTTCAGGTTTCTCATTTCACTTTTAACCTTTCCCCGTTAAACCCTTTGACTCAGGGTTTGTAGCCCTTTCAACCTTT
>PVMS01024567.1_pt1 | contig 14024 bp, 12 predicted proteins | sample 1853461 | NCBI WGS metagenome assembly PVMS01 (sample SAMN08582032, study PRJNA380276) | Marine sediment metagenome, whole genome shotgun sequencing project. | isolation source: ocean sediment barecode stripped | collected 2017 | reverse complement strand
GACCGGCAAATAGCTAACACGTGTTACTAACACGCGTCAGCATCTTAAACGATTTCGCACTTATTTGTCAAGTAACCTGGGGAACGATGTTATTGTTCAGCGAATCTGTCATCCATTAACTGTTCAGGGGGAAGGCCAGAAATGCTTGATGGAGTGTATTATACACCCGCGTTCAAACGGTTTCCGGCGATTTTGTCTCGATACCAGTGAAAAGTGTTCTTTGGCGACCGGCTTAGCGATTGGTAATCGACGTATCCAATACCGAAACGTTGCTTAAGACCAAGCGATCACTCGAAGTTGTCCATCAGCGATCTTGCCCGGTATATGGGCATAGTGTTCCAAATCGATTCCCCCTTTCCGTCTTCGTTCCAGGCTCCCCCGATTCGATGGCTCGAGATCGCTGTACCCCACAAAAAGTTATCCGGAAAAACCAGGCCTGTCATAAGCTAAATCCAATTTGGCTCTCGATATTCACCGAAAACATCGCGAAATACCTGGGTGATCTCGCCCAACGTACCGTATGCCCTAACCGCGTCCAGAATGTAAGGCATGGTGTTCTCAGATCCTTCTGCGGCGGAACGCAGTGAGTCAAGAGCTTCTTTCAGAAGGTCATTATCTCGGTTCTGGCGGAGCCTATTGAGACGCTCCAATTGCCTATGATAGCCTTGCGGATCCATAGCTAATATTGGAATGGACAGTTCCTCGTCAGGGTCGCCGTACTCATTAACTCCAACTATAACTCGTTCGTTGTTGTCCGTTTCTCGCTGATATTGGTACGCGGAAGTAGAGATCTCACTCTGGAAGAAACCTTGTTCTATCGCCGGCAGCACGCCACCGAGGATTTCGACTTCCTTCCAATATTCGTAGACTTGCTTCTCCATTTTATTGGTCATTTGCTCAATGTAGAACGAGCCTGCCAATGGATCGACCGTGTTGACGACTCCGCTCTCCTCGGCGATGATCTGCTGGGTTCGAAGGGCGATCGTCGCGGCATCCTCGCTAGGTAACGCCCAGGCCTCATCCATACTGTTGGTGTGCAGACTCTGGGTCCCGCCAAGCACAGCGGCAAGAGCCTGGATCGTCACTCGAACTATATTGTTCTCCGGTTGTTGCGCCGTAAGGGAGACGCCGGCTGTTTGGGTGTGGAATCGGCATAACCATGAACGCGGATTCTTTGCGCCAAAAGTGTCTCGGATCTCCCGCGCCCAGATGCGCCGAGCAGCCCGGTACTTGGCAATCTCCTCAAAGAAGTCGTTGTGCGCATTGAAGAAGAGGCTGAGCCTGGGAGCAAACTCGTCGATATCCAGTCCTCGTTCGATAGACCATCGAATATACTCCAGACCGTCACCGAGGGTAAATGCCAGTTCTTGTGCAGCGGTGGAACCGGCTTCCCTGATATGGTATCCGCTGATGGATATTGTATTCCATTGGGGCAGATGGTTAGTCCCATATTCAATTGTATCCACCACAAGTCGCATCGACGGTTTTGGCGGGAAGATATATTCCTTCTGGGCCATGTATTCCTTGAGGATGTCGTTTTGCAGCGTGCCACGCAGCTGATCCATAGATACGCCCTGCTTCTCGGCAGCCGCGATGTACATGGCCCAAATGATGGCTGCCGGACTGTTGATGGTCATGCTGGTGCTAACCTGGTCCAGCGGAATTCCATCGAACAACAATTCCATGTCCTCCAGGCTGCTTATGGCGACACCGCATTTGCCAAACTCACCTAACGCTTCGGGATCATCGCTGTCATAGCCCATCAAAGTAGGTAGATCAAAGGCCACGGACAGACCCATATTCCCCTGTTTCAACAGATATTTATAGCGTTCATTGGTTTCTTCCGCCGATCCAAATCCAGCGAACATTCGCATCGTCCATGGACGGCTTCGATAAAGAGAGGCGTGGATACCCCTCGTATATGGGAATTCACCCGGGTTTCCCAGATCTTCAATGTAATCCAGATCGGCCACATCGAGGGGCGAATACAGACGCTTGACAATCTCGCTTGAGGTCGTCATGAATTTCTTACTTCTTTCAGGAATGCGAGCCTGATTGCGTTGAAGGGTAGTCTCCTCCCACTTCTCAATGCTCTCGGCTATTTCATCAAGCTTTTGCTTGTCGTACATCCAACAGTTCTCCTGTATATAAACAGAATATGCGAGGACAGATTCGTAATGATTACCGGTTGATCTTTAGCTTCTCTGGTTTGTCACCATCCCGGAATCGATGGTCGGGCTAGGGTAATGACCGTATTGCGAGGTAGCTGGCGAGAAATTTGATATCATTCTCTCATATATCTGGCCTGGCAACTCGACCGTGATGTCGCCAAAATATGTGACTGATATAAGCAGTAACAGAACCGTGGCAACTCAGATGATTATACTGAACCACTATTACACTGGCGAGTAGGAGTGTCTCGCAATCGTCCGGCAGAGCATAGATCTGAGAACGAAGTTACTGCAGATTTCATCGCCGATCCTTACAGTCGTTTTGATTCTTGGTTTCAGATCGATTGGCGATCAGTGGGAAAATAACCTTGGATCGTTGGTTGTGGGCGGTTGCTGGGAGCGGGGCCATCAGCTAGAATGCCCCACTTGGTGGACTAAAGATCTTGAGCGATTTAAGTAACATAACCCCGACCGAACAGGCCTCGGTTCCGGTCACCCTAAGCGAGGAAAGTGGCATCGTCCGGGCAGCCGGCATTTTAGCTGTCGGTAATATAGTCAGCAGGGTGCTCGGCCTCGCGCGAGAGATTGTAAAGTCTAACCTGTACGGGACTTCAAACCTGCTGGGAGCATATACCGTGGCAGTCCTCGTGCCAATGACACTTTTCAATTTGATCACCGGCGGAGAGATGGTGAGCTCGTCGCTTGTGCCAGTCTTTAGCGACTATTCAGCTAAAGAAAAAAGGGAAGAGCTATGGCGCGTAGTCAATATGGTCCTGAGCATGGCCACAATCATACTAATCGTGATCGTCATTCTAGTTGAGCTACTAGCTCCACAGTTAGCCTGGCTTGCCGGAACGCGTAACTTTGATGACCAAACCCTGGTGCCCATCACTGTTCAGCTAATGCGGTTGGCGACTCCGGCGGTCATCTTTCTTAGCATCGCCAGCGTCCTGACCGGGGTGTTGCTGGCTTTGAAGCGTTTCACGTTGCCTGCGTTTACAGGCGCGGTTTTTAACGGAACCATCGTAGTTGTCGCTCTGCTCCGGCCGGACGAGATCAGTAGCTTGGTCTATGGCCTATTGCTTGGCTCGTTCTTGCAGATTGTCTTCCAAGCGCCCGGTCTCCGTGACGGGCATATTCGCCTGACCTATTACTGGCGACATCCGGCCGTTCGCCGAATCGTGATACTTTACTCCCCGATTGTCGTTGCCTTGATCGTGAACCAGATCGCGATCTGGATTAGCTATAACCTGGCTATCACGACCGGGGATAACAGTGTCACCTATATAACCTATGCCACTACCCTGTACCAATTCCCCCTTGGTCTTGTGGTGACGGCTGTCTCAGTTGCCACACTACCGACCTTATCGCGACTGGCGACATCCTATCGCGATGCCATTGACAGGCAGGCTGCTGACTCAGCGCAACGTTTGAACGAGTACAAAGAAACACTGGCTGGTGGCCTCCGACTAGTAATTACCCTCATATTACCGGCTGCTGCTGGGTTGTTCGCTCTAGCCATCCCGATCATTGCTCTATTGCTCGAACACGGCCAATTTACCGCTGACGACACGGTAATTACAGCCCGAGTTCTACGAATCTATATCGTTGGTTTGGTCTTTGCCGCGGTTGATCAGATGCTAGTTATGGCCTCTTACGCCAGAAAAGACACCTGGCGACCGGCCCTTGCTGGTGTCGTGAGCATCGTCATATACACCATTACGGCTCTGGCGCTCATTAGACCTCTTGGCCTGTTAAGCCTGATGGTTGCGGACGCTGTGAAACACGGTGTGCATACGATGATCATGCTGTGGCTTCTTCGAAGACATGTCGGAGGATTATCCGGCTATTACCTCGGTTCCGCCCTTCTCAAGTCATCCGTAGCAGCGGTTTTCACAGCCGGCGTGGCTTACCTGACCGCGGAATTCATTGGCGCTCAATTTTCAGAATCCACGTTCGGAGTCAAACTGTTGACAGTCGCTGCGGCTGGTTTCGCCGGCGTTTCAACTTTCATCTTGGCTGTCTTTGTACTTGATATTAAGGATGCCAAATCACTTCGCCAACTTGTTCCTGGTCGGGTTCGCAAAAAGAACTCCGATTCATCATAGCCACTCTTTTATAATGTCCTCAAATCGGGTACAATGTTTGTTGGTTTTCTCATAGTATTTCATTAGAGTTCTACCCTGCCTCGAAGAAAAACCTGTGCCAGATTTTTGAAATCAAAGGAAGAGGAACGTGGCTAATCATGCATTCCAGCTTGTTGTTCGCAAAGGTCCCCGTCCAGGGCAGATAATCCCGCTCTCGGCCAACGTAATCACAGTTGGTCGTGATCCAGTATCTGAACTCCCCATCAATGATCCAGAGGTATCGCGTCACCACGCCCGGCTAACTTTGGGCATTGAGGGTTATAACCTTCAGGACATGGCCAGCACAAACGGAAGTTTTGTTGACGGGGAACGACTAGGAGGTGAGCCCGTTGCTCTTAAGCCAGGTCAGGTAATTATGTTCGGGAGTAACGTTACCCTCGTCTACCAGGCGGCACCAGAATCTGATCCAATGGCCACCGTGGTCGCGCCAGTATCCTATCCCGAGGAACCGGAAGAAATTCCAGCGGTCCCTGAAGTCATCGAAGAAGATGCGCTAATCGCGGACGCCATGATAGATGAACCAGAAGAAATCGCAGAGGAAGCCGCCCTTCCCGAGCCGGACGAGATTGCGGCAGAAGTCGAAATCTCGGAACCTGTTGAGGTTTTTGAAGCGGATGATGAAATCGACGAAGTCGCTATCTTAGAACCTGTTGAGATTATCGAAGAGGAAGAGGTAGTTGAAGAAGATGTAATTTCTGAACCGGTGGAGGTTATCAGTCAGGAAGAGATAGACGATTTGGCTTTCGTCTCAGAGCCCGAAGCAGCCGTCGAAGACGAGATCGTCGAATCGGATAGCGAGCCAGAGCCGGCGGTATTTTTTGAACCGCCTGACGATGACGATGAATTTGCGACGATTATCGATGAACCGTACGTTGCAGAAGAGCCTGTTCCGGCTGCTGAAGCCGAAATGCCGGAGAGCTTTCCAACTTTCGACGATGTTGAGCCCGAGCCATTACCACCGGTTCTCGAAGAGCCCGAGCCATTACCACCGGTTTTCGAAGAGCCCGAGCCGGAGCAGCCTGCTAGGGCAGAGCCGGAACCTGTTCCTTTTCCGGTGGTCGAGCCCGAATCAGAGCCGGCATTCGAATTTGAGGCAACGATGCCCGATTTCACTCCAGAGCAAGCAATGGAACCTCCCCCTCCTCCACCTGTCGAACCTATCGAAGAACCGTCTGGTGGACGCAACCGCAACCTGATCATCGCCCTCGTGGTTATTCTGTTGTTGTGTTGCTGTTGCTTGATTGTTAGCGCAGTTATCTATTCCACCGTTGAATCAGTCCAGGATACCTTTCAGGATCTGATCGACGAAGCTACGACCTCAACAATGTCGACGGCAATTGCCTCGTTTCTGCGATAACCCCCGGTATATCCCACCCGTTTTTTTCAAGACCGGGCTACTCAGCCCGGTCTTCGTCATTATTCGAAATCGATTCGAAATCTCCCTCAATAATGATTGCATCGTCAAGGTCTAAGGATGGAGAATCATCGGCTGGTCCATTCTCCGTCAAGGCCTCGGTGCGGCTGCGCAACTCATAAAGGTAACGTTGAACTACATGCGGAGGGGATAACTCGATAAATACTTTGCCTCCTACCAGCAAGGCCGTAATGTCATCAAGTTGGCCGATAATAGGGAATACATCAGGGATAAAATCCGTTGGGATGAGAGCATAGATCAAGGCCGCCAGTGGAATAACTTTGACGTAAAGAGGCACCTCAGGATCCCGGAGCAGATACCAGACCAGTCGAATCTGGTGCCAGAACATCCTCCAAAATCCTTCATCCTTTACTGATCCACCCGCACTTGTTTCCAGAGCTTCCATCTGTCCCTCTTCGTTATTGTTTGTTTCACTGTCCATCATTAGCAACCTTCTTTACGCATTACCTACATTCTTAGTTGCACCTTTCTAACGTTGACTGATAGCATAATTAGTCAAGTTGGGCAAGATTGGATTGATATCGTATTTCTCCCAATATCCGAATCCACCCGCAGTGAAAATCGTAAAACCAATAACATAACCATCTTGGCGGACACCAGCGTCATACCAGGCGAGCTGGTTAATAAACGACTGAGGACCGTCCTCGCCAAAACCTCGTTGGACCCAATACGACTGAAAATCTTGCCAGCCAAAACCGCCTGGTCCAGGACGATTACCGATAATCCCATCGATGCCAGCCTCGGTTATTACAAGGGGGATTAGCATGTCAGCTGGCTCGAGTATCTCACGATAATACCAACGGTAGCGAAACGTAAGTGAACCCCGATCAGGATAGGCCGGGTAGCCTGGCAGGGGAGAGCCATATAAGTAAAACATATCCGGTGCGCCGTACTCATGAAGCGATAAGATTCCTCCATGTTCCATCGCAACTTGTATAGCCGGTAGAAATAATTCGAACTCATCAAGTTCGGGTACCCCGGTTGCAAAACTTCCTATTGCACATCTAAAACCATGGCTGGCCATCTGGCGCACTCTTTCTTGTTCGAATCTAGAATACCAGATCATATTGGCCATGTTTGGATCCGGCTCATTCCATCCTTCCCAGTAGTCGACAGCCGGGTTTAACCTGTAGACGTCCAGGTGCTGTGCAACAAACCTCCGGGCCGCCTGCTCTGGATCGCCGCTATAATCCTGACTATCGATACTGATCCTTCCAACCGTCAAGGTTCTCGGTGACGCTTCCTTTACCTCCGCAAGAAACCCGAGATCGTCGACAGACTTCATGACGGCAGGCTGTGCCTGCCTGACAAAATCCATTATCGCCGGATCGTTGTTACGAACGACATGTAACCCCAGCTTACTAGGTCCAAGTTCATCCGTTGGCGGCAGGTCTGGTATTACACTTCTATAACGGGTAGCAGTCGCCGTGGGAGTGGAAGTCGCCGTCGGTGAGGGTGTCCTTGAAGGCAGGGTCGGCGTTGGTGAGGGAGTCAATGTTGGTCCCAGGCGGTTGCTAGCTACATTCGCAATAACAGCGTCTTGCCTTGGGGCGGCCGTGTAAGTCGGCGGCACGTTGGTTCGCTCAGAGACGACGATGATAGGAACGATGGTGCTGGTTATCTCCGCTGCAGGCCGCATCATTGTTGGTCTTGGCAACACTTCACCGTTGCTACAGGCCATCAGGATCAGAAAGCCGAGTAAGGGACAAAACCGTAGAAATCGATGAGACCAAGACATGCTCGTCATTGTGAGAAATATACCACTCCGAAATAGGCAGGCCAATCACCTTTTGCGCCTATCGGTGTGAGTGTTAAAATCGCTCCCTGGTTAGAAGGATGGTTTCAGCCGGACCAATGAATCTTGCTTTTCTTATCGCTAAAATCGCAGTCGTCGCGTTCTTTCTGTTCATGTTTCTGCGCAGCAACAAGCTGAGCTGGGGCATTGGTTTGCTTGCAGTAACCACGGCCATTCTCCTTGATACCTTTCTTGGCACCTTTGGCCTTGAAGAGATGCTCCAGCAATTTGGTTTCTTTTTTTATGTGATTGTTGGCGCTCTGTTCGCCGGTGGGGCGTTATGGCTCTGGGGGTTGCTTAGTCCATATGCCCGATCCAGCGAACCCGGTCTAGCGCCAGATGATGAGCCCGATCGATTTCGAGAAGATCAAGCGTTGCAGGAACTCTCTGCTGGATCGGTGGCTTTTGACCAGATGTCGACGGATCAACGAAGATTGTATGAGCTGATCCGCACAGAATTTAGCCAGGAGGATGTTTTCGATCTAATCTTTGATCTTGGCTTCGACGAGGATGACCAGATCTCTTATCAGGCAAAGACAGACGAACTTATCCTTGAAATTGTCGATATCGCTGATCAAAATGGTCAGATAGACGAGTTAGCGCTAGCCGCTGAGCGCATCCAAAATTCTCCCCCGCCCGAGTATTTACCGCGAATCGAGAAAATTCAGCCTGGTTCGCCCCAGACGATCCTACGTCATTACCTGATAGCCAATTACTCGCTTACGGAACTGGAGGTGATTGCTACAGAGGTTGGGAGCGACTGGAACAGTATCGAAGGGGATAACAAGAAATCAAAAGTACGAAATTTCTTGATCGACCTGAAACGCCAGGATCAGATCGATCAGTTAATCCAAGTAATGCAACAGGACACGGGGGATGCAGTTGCCTAAGACCGCGCCGCGTCTCTAGCAGATCCAAAAAAAAACGTTCTCTCGTCAATTGCTCGACATAAGAATAAAGTAACGTTGATAATCCGCCACGAACCGTGTAAATTTCCTTAGGGTAGGTGTAGCGCTCCGTGCACCTCCCATGGCTAGAGCATTGCTGTAGTCGATGATCAGATAACAAAAATCAGAATACCTTAGAAGTACCATCGAAAATTGAATAACTAGGCAGCGCTCCGCTGTTGGAGGGTGCGATCATTAGTAAACTCTGGCCATTACTCACAGCCTTGTTTCTGTTTGTTGGCGTTATAGCCGCATATGCAAACGACGATAGGATTCGTTCAGCTGAGGAACTCGAAACTCAGTCAAGAGCGCCGATTCAAAACCTTTTGATAAATCCCTCGTTTGAAGGCCAATATAATCCTTATATTCCTCCAGGAGGTCACCCTGATTGCCCGGCAGGAATATGTCTTACGGCTCAAATGGCCGGCGGATGGACACCCTATTGGCGATCTCACAATCCGGCTGATCCTGGGCATATTTATTTGATGCCAGAATACAAACCGGCAGAGCTAAACATTCCTCCGCCACCTCGTGTTCGCACTGGCGAGCGAGCCCAGCAGTATTTTACGTTCTATGCAACCCATAAGGCGGGTATCTATCAACGAGTCCAGGTTGAATCGGGACGGCCCTATTGCTTCTCAATTTGGGGTCATTCCTGGTCCTCGGATGACGATAACCCCCAGACCAGCGACAGCCCACTATTTCAAAAGATCGGTATCGATCCCTTCGGTGGAGTTGACTGGCAAAGCCCGAATATTCTCTGGGGACCTCCAACTGAACAGTACAACGAGTACGCTTTGTTCTCACTGTGCAGCGTCGCCCAGTCAGAATATCTGACGGTATATACGTTCTCGGAGCCAGTATGGGCAGTTAAGCACGATGATGTTTACTGGGACGATGCCGAACTAGCCTTATATGATCACGTATTGGAGGTTCCGCAACAGGAGGGGCTAACATTTCTGGCGGATGTGGACGATCCGCGATCGATGAGCCGTGTTATTACAGTCAACATTCCAGAAGATGATTGGGTAACGTGGCACGCCGAACTCGTAGCTGGTGGAACAGTGGCGCCAACTCTAAACAGAAGTAGCGGAAACTCTGGCGATGAATTGATCCTGACCGTAAATAGTACTGGCAAGGCGGTTGGCATCTATACTGCTGAGCTCACAATCACGACAACTCCCGCCCTTCCGGGCAGTCCAGCAACTGTACCGATTAAACTCGTCGTCGTACCCGAAATATATTTCAATAATCTCGCCAACATTCTAGGGTCCTAATAACTAGAAAGAAACAATAAGGGCACCCTTTAAGGTGCCCCGAATTGCGCATATAATGGATTTTCGGAAGAGAGCTTGGTTAGCTTGACTCCTCCGTTTTTTCTGACTCTGGTGTTTCCTCATCCGTGCTCTCCCGCACCCCTTCTCGGAAAGCTCGAACGCCTCTTCCTAGCTCTTCACCGAGCTTACCAACCCTTCCGATACCAAACACGAGGAGCACAATTACGAGGATGATAACCCATTCCCAACCACCTAAACTCGGCATGATTTTCTCTCCAGGTCTGAAAGACCGATATCATTAATTAGGTATAGAAAATACTTTCCCATCAGGTGGCCATGATTCTTCAACGAAGATTCTAAAGGCATTCGGTCCAAGAGAATGCATTTTAGCGTGTTGCCGTGAACCGGCGGGCATTCACATGATATTAAGCCACCCACTAAAATGTATTATAGCACTGTGCTCGTGGGTGGCACAAGCACCTGATGGCAGATATCGCGGTTGCTTGGCCCATATCTCAGTGCTAAACTAACCATCTATGTCACAAGCCCTCTACCGAAAATGGCGACCAGCTCGATTCGACCAGGTGGTCGGTCAAGAACACGTGACCAAAACACTAAAGAACGCGGTCGCGTCGGACCGTCTTGGACACGCTTATCTTTTTTCAGGACCACGGGGAACAGGAAAAACGACACTGGCCAGGCTTGTGGCCAAGGCGGCCAATTGCCAAGATGAGGATCTTTCCCAGCGCCCGTGTGACAAATGCCCCCCATGTATCGCCGTCAACGAAGGGCGATACCTTGACCTGATTGAGATTGACGCTGCGTCCAACACCGGAGTGGATGACGTTCGAGATCTCAGAGAGAAGATTAATTTTTCCCCATCCGAAGGCCGGTTCAAGGTTTACATCGTTGATGAAGTGCATATGATGTCCATGGCGGCTTTTAATGCGCTGCTAAAGACTCTTGAAGAGCCGCCTGGACACGCGATCTTTGTTCTTGCGACTACGGAAGAGCATAAAGTTCCGTTGACGATCAAATCTCGATGCCAGCAATTTAACTTCCGTTTGCTCACTACCCAGGAGATAAGTGGACGATTGAGGTGGCTTGCCGAACAGGAGGGGCTGACTCTGGATGAAGCTGCTGTGACGATGATCGCCCAGCATGCCACCGGAAGCATTCGAGATGCGGAAAGCCTGTTGGACCAGCTGGTCGCTGCGCCTGGCGAACGGATAACGATCGATAGAGCCCGAACAGTGCTAGGCACAGCGTCCAACGAAGCAGTTAGTGAACTGACAGCAGCGCTAATTGCAGGTGACGGTCAGGGCGGATTGTCAATCTTACACTCTGCGCTGGCAACCGGAGCTGACGCCCGGCAATTCTCGCGGCAGATGGTCTCGTATCTTCGCCAGCTATTACTGATTGCCACCGCTGGACATGATCTGCCATTTGATCTGACGGTCGAACAGCGAGCAGTGATGGTTAAGCAAGCAGAAGAGGCAAAACGAAGTTTTCTGATCGAAGCGGTCAAACGTTTCAACACAGCAGCGACGATACCTACCGGCAGTTGGCAACCCCAGCTGCCATTAGAGCTGGCTTTTATAGAGATGTTACCCGCCGAACCGAGTCATGCGAAAAGCAAGAACGTTGTTGCCACCCAGGTGGATCTACCGGAAGACAACAACAAAGTCGAACCAGAAAAAGTCCAGTCGACGCCGGCGGTTACCCTGGATGACAAGCCTTCAGCGGAAGAAGAAAAGCCTGAAAAACCTGCTGTGATGGATGGTACACTCGAAACACCAACGCTTGAATCAATTAAAGCCTTCTGGCCTGAGCTACGTGAACGGGTAGGCAAACGCGATTCAAATTTGCCCGCTCTGCTGGCTTCCTCTAAACCGCTTGCCGCAGAAGGCACGATCCTGATATTGGGTTTCGATTATCCAATCCTAAAGGAGAAGTTCGAACGGAAGAAACAGGCCTCAGATATCGTTGCACTTGAATTAAGCGAGCTCACAGGCAGCAAGATCACTTTGCGAACGGTGGTAACCGACCAGTATGTACCGCCGGTGCCTCGAGAAAGCATCAATAAAGATGATTTCTCAGCTCTTGCCCAGGAACTGGGGGGAGTTGTCAGCGACCAATAGAGTGACCAGGAAACCGATCCGAATCTTTCTCCAGCCGATGTCACGTCTTACCGCGGTAAACCCGGCCTGCTTAGTAGGAACATTCTGTGCCACACCAACAGGTTAGATTCGAGAGGGGTTCGGGAATCGCCCGGGTTATTTGACACCAGTTGACGGATCGGAAAAACGGATAGAGGAGATAATCATGACTAAGAGATCCTATCGAGGAAAACCAAGAAAAACGAAGGGAACGGATACCAGTAATTTAATGAGCCAGTTTCAAGAGATGCAGCAGCAAATGTCTGCCCAACAAGAGGCGCTAGCCAACGAAACTGTTTCGGTCACGGCGGGCGGTGGCGTGATAAAGGTAGTTATTACCGGCCATCAGCGAATACAAACAATCGAAATCGATCCTGAACTTGCCGATCCTGAGGACATTGAGATGTTACAAGATATGCTTGTGGCTGCCGTCAACAGTGCTATCGAACAATCCCAGGCCATGGCTGCGGAAAAGATGGAAGGATTGACTGGCGGAATGGGTCTCAATGATTTGCTCGGTGGTCTTGGCGGGATGTAATCGTGGCTCACGAAGTTCTTCCACGATCAGTTCTGCGACTGATTGACGAATTCGCAAGGTTACCGGGAATCGGACCAAAAACAGCGTCACGCTTGACCTTTTATCTCCTGAGGGCGGTCGATGACCAGGCGGAACAGCTCTCTGATGCAATCAAACTACTAAAAGTTTCTACTCGCCTTTGTTCGACCTGTTTCAATATCACAGAGACCGATCCTTGCCCAACGTGCAGCGATGAGAGTCGAGAGGCAGAGATCCTCTGCGTGGTTGAGGAGCCTCTGGATGTCGTTGCTGTTGAGCGTTCCAGAGCGTTTCATGGAAAATACCATGTTCTGCACGGTGTGATTTCTCCGGTTGAAGGCGTCGGACCTGATGACCTAAGGATCGCAGAATTGATACGGAGGGTTGAGACAAGCGATGTAAGTGAGGTGATAATCGCTACCAATGCCACTTTAGAGGGCGATTCTACAGCCCTATACTTGCAGCGGAGATTATCTCCTTACGCTGTCCTCGTCACGCGTCTGGCTCGCGGTCTTCCCGTGGGTGGCGATCTCGAATACGCAGATGAAGTAACTCTTGGTCGCGCATTGGAAGGGCGCCAGGAACTAACCTGACGGGGATCTTGAGGCGGGAGTGGATGGGAGTCGAACCCACCACCGCTCGCTCTGCGCGACCGGTCACCGGTTTTGAAGACCGGGGCATCCACCGGGACACAACCACTCCCAAATGATTGACATGACTATATCCAAGGGCTTCACCCTCGGCAACCACGTTTGACCTAACGGAAGACCCGTGCCTGTTGTTTGCGGTCTATTCTGCAAGATCTTATAGGACCATCTACCAGGGGCAAAACCTGCTCCCGAACTTGACATTGATATGCCGTTTAGATAGAATCACCCCTGTTCAACAAGCACTGCTTGACCGCTAGCCGGGATAGCTCAGTTGGTAGAGCACTGCACTGAAAATGCAGGAGTCCCCAGTTCGAGTCTGGGTCCTGGCACTGACTTGCTCGCGGGTGTAGTTCAGCGGTAGAACGTCTCCTTGCCAAGGAGAAGGTCGTGAGTTCGAATCTCATCGCCCGCTCTAGCTTGTACGCCGGCAGGTTAAAAGCCTGCCGGTTTGATTTTGGCGACGTGGCCAAGTGGTAAGGCAAGGGTCTGCAAAACCCTCATCACCGGTTCGAATCCGGTCGTCGCCTTTAGATTGAATCTCGGTCGCTAATCGCAGATTCAGGAGCCGGCTCTTCCGGGCGGGAAGCACGGAATTATTCTTGAAAATCACGACCGGGCAACCGTCACTGGTTTGTTGTGGCTGGTTCCTCTACCTCTGAAAGTGTTTACACTTCGACATCCCCAGGTGGCAAAAAAAATCCCCGGTCTAGCCGACCGGGGATGTAATTCTGCCTTTTGATAATGTATCGATTCTGACCTGATTTCACGGTTACGGTGGATTGACTGGAACTCCTGGTACCGGCACTTGGTCGACGCGCGGTTCGAGACCAAACGGACTCTTCTCTGGGACCGTCAGTAGACCGCCTTCCAGTACCTGGGGTAACGAT
>PVMS01006532.1_pt1 | contig 14026 bp, 6 predicted proteins | sample 1853461 | NCBI WGS metagenome assembly PVMS01 (sample SAMN08582032, study PRJNA380276) | Marine sediment metagenome, whole genome shotgun sequencing project. | isolation source: ocean sediment barecode stripped | collected 2017 | reverse complement strand
GATGGAATCTCCGCGAACTGCAGTGGTGATGCCTGATTCGGCCAGTTGGCTGTGCAGGCGCCCGGATGAAATGGTGTCGTGGCTGAAGCTGACGATGCCTGAACGCCTCTTTTCTGTTGTCCGGCTACTGATGCTTATGCCCGGTAATCGCTCCAGTTGATTGATCAGGAATTCGCTGTTGTGCAGGACCTGTGAAGAGACCTGTTCCATTCCCGCGGACAATAAAAGCTCCACGGATGCATGCAAAGCCGCCTGTCCCAGCGTGTTGGGGCTGCCGGCTTCAAAACGCTTTGCCGTCGATGAGGGCTGCCGGTTTTGTGCATGAAAATTCCAGGGATTGTCGTACATGTGCCACCCCTGTTGCAGCAACCGCAGTTGTGGCCTGGCGCTATCGCGGCAGAAGAAAACCGCGATTCCTTCCGGACCGAGCAGCCATTTGTGTGCGTCAGCTGCGAGAAAGTCAATATGGCAAGCCTCGACATTCATACTTAAAGCGCCAAGCTGCTGGATCGCATCCACGAAAAACAGCACGCCTGCCGATCGACAGGCCCGCCCCAGCCGCGCCAGGTCCAGCCGGAATCCGTCGTTCCATTGCACTGCACTGACGGACAACAGCCGGGTGCGCCTATCCACAGCCTCCAACAGGGCGTTTTCTGCATCTTTCGCCGCCCTGATATCAACTTCCCGGATTGTGACTCCCTGTGCGCTCTGAGCCAGCCAGGGCAGCCTGTTTGATGGAAACTCGCCGGCTGGCAGCACGATATTGTCACCGGATTGCCAGTCCAGGCCCCAGGCCACCAGCGAGATGCCTTCGGTGGTGTTTTTCAGTAGTGCAATATCATTTGGAGAACAAGCGCCGCTCAGTTTTGCCAGCTTGTCGCGCAAATCGTTTTCACGCTCGATCCAGTTACGATAAGCAGCGGGCCCGGTAGCGGCATTTTCCTCGGCGAAACGAATGACTGCATCGGATGTGCAGCGTGGCCAGGGCGCCACGGCGGCATGATTGAGATACAGGCCATGGCCGAGGCCCGGAAACTGCTGCCGCAATTCCAGGCGCTTCGTTTCGGGATTTCCTGCTTTGGACATGCGGATATAATGAAGCCGATCCTTCCTGTGGGCAAATCGATCATGACAGCAGGGCAGCAAATGGCCGGGGACATGTCGCGCGCGATCATTCACGTCGACATGGATGCGTTTTATGCCTCGGTGGAACTCCTGGACGACCCCGGCTTATCAGGCCAGGCCGTCATCGTGGGCGGTCTCGGTCCCAGGGGTGTGGTCGCGACCGCCAACTACCAAGCCCGGGTTTACGGCGTTCATTCCGCCCTGCCGATGAGCCAGGCCCGGCGCCTGTGTCCGCAGGCCAGATTCATCCGCCCCAGGATGGCGCGTTACCGTGAGCTCTCGGTATCCGTGTTTTCCGTTTTCAGGGAATTCACACCCAGGGTGGAAGGCTTGTCGCTTGACGAAGCCTTCCTCGATGTGACCGGTAGCCTGAAGCTGTTCGGAGGACAGCAGGCAATCGGCCGACAACTCAAGGAGCAGATCCTGGCGCGGACCGGGTTGATGGCTTCAGTTGGAATGGCGCACAACAAGTTCCTGGCCAAGCTGGCCTCCGATAGTCAGAAACCCGATGGTTTCGTGTTCGTGCAACCCGGCGAGGTCCATGCATTCCTCGATCCAATGCCGATCAACCGTTTGTGGGGTGTTGGCAAACGAACCGCACCAAGACTCAAGGCGTTGGGAATCCTGACCATCGGGCAATTGCGCCGCTCCGATATTTCTGCCGTGAGGACGGTGCTGGGAAACCGGGCGGAGCATTTTCAGCGATTGAGCAGAGGCGAGGATGAGCGCGAGGTCCAGGTTTTGCGTCCCGACAAGTCCATCAGCAACGAAATTACTTTCGACACCGACCTGCTGAACAGGACAGAACTCCTGGCGGAACTCCTGCGCCAGTCAGAAAACGTGTCCAGGCGTTTACGTGCGCAGGAACTGATGGCAAGTACGGTGGTGGTAAAAATCCGTGACGGAAATTTTCATACGGTAACCCGCAGCGGCAGCATGAGAGCCTGCTCCAACAGCACCCGGACGCTGTACCGCATGGCCAGGGCCCAGTTCGGGTCCTGGCGCGACAAACACAGGACCACGCCGGTCAGGCTGCTGGGAATGGGGGTTAGCGGCCTTGAACCGGAAAACGCCGAAGGCAAAGCCCGCGGTGACCAGCTGGACAGCCGCAGCGAGCAAAGCCTGGATCGGGTATTCGATCGCATAAACCAACGCTACGGCGATGCAAAAATCGTCCATGGCCTGGCATTGCGGCGGCGCAAAGACAAGAAATAAATGGGGTCAGAGTAAAAATGCATTTCGCATTTTTACTCTGACCCCATTTATTTCTATTTCAATTCGGCATCACGCAATTCGCGGCGCAGGATTTTGCCCACATTGCTCTTCGGCAGCTCATCGCGGAACTCGATATGCCGTGGGCGCTTGTATCCCGTGAGCTGTTCAGAGCAATAGGCGCGTAGTTCTTTTTCGTTCAGGCTCGGGTCGGCTTTTACTACAAATACCTTCACGGCTTCACTCGACTTGGGGTCCGGTATACCGATGGCAGCCACTTCCAGCACTTTGGGGTGCATAGCCAGTACGTCTTCAATTTCATTGGGGAATACGTTGAAACCGGACACCAGGATCATGTCCTTCTTGCGGTCCACGATCGTGAAGAATCCTTTCTCGTCCATCAGTGCGATATCCCCGGTCAGCAGCCAGCCTTCCGGCGTGATGGCCTTGGCCGTTTCATCCGGACGCTGCCAGTAGCCTTTCATGACCTGCGGTCCGCGCACGACCAGTTCGCCTACTTCACCCTGGGGCAGCAGATCACCCTCGTCATTCATGATGGCGCATTCGGTTGACGATATGGGCAGGCCAATAGTGCCGTTATACTCCTCGAGATTCATCGGGTTGATGCACGCAGCCGGTGATGTTTCAGTCAGGCCATAAGCTTCCACCAGCGTGGTGCCGGTCACTTCTTTCCACTGCTCGGCAACGGCGCGCTGTACGGCCATGCCGCCACCCAGCGCACCTTTTAGGGTACTGAAATCCAGATCGGCAAATCCCGGTGTGTTCAGCAGTCCGTTAAACAGCGTATTGACTCCGGGCAACACGGTGAAAGGCACTTTGCCGAGTTCCTTGACGAAACCGGCCATGTCCCTGGGATCGGTAATCAGCAGGTTGACCCCGCCGAGGGCTGTGTACACGAGGCAGCACGCCGTGAGGGCGAAAATATGATAGAGCGGAAGGGCAGTGACAATGATTTCCGTGCCCTCGCCGATTCCCGAGGCAGACATCCATGTCTGTGCCTGCAACATGTTGGCGACCAGATTCTTGTGGGTGAGCATGGCGCCCTTGGCCACCCCGGTGGTGCCACCGGTGTACTGCAGGAATGCCAGGTCGTCAAAGCCCAGTTCAGGTCTCTGAAAAGACTGATTCGAACCCTGCTTGAGGGCCTGTTTCAATGAAATCGAGCCCGGAAGATTCCAGTCAGGGATGGCTTTCCTGACGTATTTCAACACCAGGTTCATCACTACGCCTTTGGGAAAGCTGACCATGTCACCGATTTGTGTGGTGATGATGAACTCCACAGGAACATCTTTGTGCACTTGTTGCAGCACGTGTGCAAAATTTTCCACCACGACAATGGCTCGCGCACCTGAATCCTCCAGCTGGTGTTTCAGTTCCCTGGCGGTATACATGGGGTTGGTGTTTACAACGACCAGCCCGGCCCTGAGTGCGCCATAGACCACCACCGGATACTGCAGGATATTGGGCATCATTACGGCAATGCGGTCACCTTTGTTAAGGCCCTGGTTTTGCAGCCAGGCCGCAAATTGACGCGTGAGTTTATCCAGTTCGCCATAACTCATCTTTGTATCGAAATTGATGTAGGCGGTCTGGTCTTTGTATTTCGAACAGCTCTGTTCAAAAATATCCGGGATGGAACTGTACTTGCTCAGGTCAATTTCGGCCGGGACGCCTGCGGGATAACTGTCAAGCCAGGGTTTACTCATGGCGATACCTCATTTATTTGCATGCAGAGCAAATGTTGCACGGTTCCTGCTGTTTGATGTTGACGGATGTCAGTAGAAAGTCAATTCATCGTGGTAATCATTGCATCACAAAGGCCAGAATGCGGCAAGTATCGGAAATTGCTGATTGCCAGCCGAGACCACCACTGTTTATTATCCCTAAGTACAAACAGAAATTATTCCCGAAGGATTGACCAGATGGGTGAACAGAACGTCAAGCTGAATAACGACGAAGCGACCTATCAGGTGTTCATGAAGTCGTTGCTGGCGGAAGTTCACGCCCTGGAGACCATGCTGGAAAAGGGCTTGATTGAAAGCGGAGTCCGGCGCATTGGAGCGGAGCAGGAGATGTTCCTGATCGACCGGGCGCACAAACCAGCGCCCAGGGCGCTGGAGATCCTCGAAAATATCAATGATGACCGTTTCACGCACGAACTCGGCTTGTTCAATCTGGAAGCCAATCTTTCACCCCGGGACTTGAGTGGAGACTGCCTGCGGCTGATGGAAAACGAACTGCAGGACGTGTACCAGCGCGCGCGGGCAGCAGCTGAGCAGCTGGGCTGTGACATTGCGCTGATTGGCATTTTGCCGACCCTGACCAAGAAAAATCTGGGCCTGGATTCAATGGTGCCTACCTCCCGATACCATGCTCTGAATGACGCCATCCGGGCGCTGCGCGGCGACGAATTCCAATTCACGATCAATGGTATTGATCAACTTTCGGTGAAACACGACAACGTGATGCTGGAGGCCTGCAACACCAGTTTCCAGGTGCATTTCCAGGTCAGCCCCGAAAACTTTGCGCGGCAATACAACATAGCACAGGCGGTTACGGGACCCTTACTTGCCGCGGCTGTCAATTCACCCATCCTGCTGGGCAAAAGACTCTGGCACGAGACCCGTATCGCCGTTTTCGAATATTCCATCGACACGCGTTCCGAGGCGCACCAGGAGCGCGGGCTCAGGCCCCGGGTTCATTTTGGTGACCGTTGGCTGGACGATTCTGTGACCGAAATATTCAAAGAAGACATCGCGCGTTTTCGCATCGTTCTTACCACCGAGACCGAGGATGACCCACTGGGCATGATCGAGCAGGGCATCATGCCCTCGCTCAACGCACTCAGGCTGCATAACGGAACGGTGTATCGCTGGAACCGGCCTTGTTACGGCGTGCACAACAATGTCCCGCATCTGCGTATCGAGAACCGGGTGATTCCGTCCGGCCCGACCATTATCGATGAGATGGCCAATGCGGCGTTTTTCTACGGCATGATGGCCGGCATGTCCGCACAGGTTGGGGACATACGCGATCATCTTACCTTCGCGGATGTAAAAGCGAATTTCCTCGGCGCCGCCCGTGACGGCATTCGTGCCCAGATGAACTGGTTTGATGACACGCATTTGCCTGCCAAGCAACTGGTGCTCGAACAACTGTTACCGCTGGCACGCGAAGGCCTGCAGGAAGCAGGCATTGATCAGGACGACATTGATCGCTACCTTGGCGTTCTTCATGATCGCGTATCCATGCGCCGGACGGGGTCACGCTGGGCGCTGGAATCACTGGAGAAGATGGGTGACAACGGCACCCAGGACCAGCGGCTGCGTTGCCTGGTCGCCAGCATGGTCGAACAACAATCCACCGGTAAGCCCATATGCGAATGGATCCTGGCGGAATACTGTGCCGAGCAGGACTGGCGGGAGAGCTATCGCAATGTCGGCCAGTTCATGTCAACCGACCTGTTTACCGTGCGTCCCGACGACATCGTGGATTTTGCCGCTACCCTTATGGACTGGCGTCATGTCCGTCACGTGCCGGTCGAAAACGACAGCGGCGAGCTGGTTGGGCTGGTTTCGCACCGCGCCCTGTTACGCCTGGTAGCCACTGGAAGAGTGGGCAAAGACTACCGGGTCACCGTGGATGAAATCATGAATCCACACCCGCTGACGGTCGACCCGGACACCAGTACAGTGGAAGCAATCCGCCTGATGCGTGAAAAAAAGCTGGCTTGCCTGCCGGTCACGCGCAACGACAAACTGGTCGGCATCGTTACCGAACACGATCTGATCATCGTCGCCTCACATCTGCTGGAAACCTATTTGGTAGACGCAGAATGAAATACCGTTCCGCCGGCCTGTTGCTGGTCGCCTTGTTAAGCGCCGGACTGCATAACTGCAGCAAGCCGCTCACGGTCGAACAACAGGTCATCGCGATGATTCGCGAAATGGAGACCCGTATAGAAGCCGGCGAACGCCGGCCATTCATGAGCCACATCACGGAGGATTTCAATGGCCAGAACGGGCTGTTGAATCGTGCTGAATTGCAACGGTTTGTGCTCTTGCAACTCAATCGCCACCAGCGCCTGCACGCCCAGCTAATGCCGATCCACGTTTCTGAAACAGGGGAGGGTACGGCTGCTGCCAACTTCAAAGCACTGATCACCGGCGGCCCCAACTGGATTCCCGATAGTGGCCAGATCTACGAATTTGAAACCGACTGGATAAAACAGGATGACGAGTGGATGTTGCAGCGCGCCAACTGGACACCAACAGCGCTTGAAAAGGTCCTGTACTAGGCCCTCGGCACACTTGCCAGGTCACTGCGTTGCCGGCCTGACTTTTGCCCCGATAGCCGCTTTCTTAGGTTTTGAGAATGCCTGGGTTAAAATGCAGCAATGGCCTATTCCGAGTTCCATCCCGCGGTACGCTCGTGGTTCAGCAGCACTTTCAAATCGGCAACACCTGTGCAAGCTCAGGCCTGGGAGCAGATTGGTTCCGGTAAGAACGTATTAATCGCGGCGCCAACAGGCAGTGGCAAAACTTTTGCGGCCTTCCTGTGCGCGATTAATGACCTCGTGCAGCAGAGTGAACAGCAGCCATTGGCCGATGGTGTACAGGTGTTGTATGTGTCGCCCCTGAAGGCACTTTCCAATGACATAGACAGAAATCTGCAACAACCACTGCAGGGTATCGATAGCTGGCTGCAGGAGCAGGAAGGCCGCTCAGCGGGAATCCGTACCGCCGTGCGCACCGGAGACACCACGCCGGGCGATCGCGAACGGATGCGCAGGAAGCCACCACAGATCCTGGTAACGACCCCCGAAAGCCTGTACTTATTACTGACTTCCGACTCTGGCCGCAACATGCTGGCTACTGTCAGTACGGTCATCGTGGACGAAATCCACGCCATTGCCGGCAGCAAGCGGGGCAGCCATCTCAGCCTTTCACTGGCCCGCCTGGATGCACTGACGGCCCGGCCCGCGAGCAGGTTGGGCCTGTCCGCCACCCAGAAACCCATTGAGCTGATCGCGGATTTTTTGACCGGTGGCCAGGCCTGCAAAATTGTCGACATGGGTCACCAGCGACAGCGGGACCTGCAGCTTGAAGTGCCGGCCTCGCCATTAACGCCAGTCATGGCCAACGAGGTCTGGGAGGAAATATACGACCGCCTGCAAGCCCTGGTTGAAGCCCATCGGACCACGCTGATTTTTGTCAATACACGGCGCCTTGCCGAGCGTCTGGCCAGGCACCTGGCGGAAAGACTGGGTGACGATGCCGTCACCGCCCACCATGGCAGCCTGTCGCGGGACCATCGGCTGGAAGCCGAGCAGGCGCTGAAGTCCGGTCAGCTGCGCGCCCTGGTAGCGACGGCGTCGCTGGAACTGGGCATCGATATCGGCCACGTGGACCTGGTCTGCCAAATCGGTTCACCAGGCAGCATCTCGGCTTTTATCCAGCGTGTAGGGCGCGCCGGGCACAGCGTTGGAGAAATTCCAAAAGGCCGCTTGTTTCCGGCTACCCGGGACGACCTGGTCGAAAGTATCGCCTTGATGATGGCCGTTAAAGAAGGCCTGTTGGATACGGTAGTGATCCCCACCGCGCCGCTCGATGTGCTGGCGCAACAGCTGATTGCAGAAGTTTCCGCCAGGGAATGGGAGACTGCGGCACTACAGGACATGATCAGGTCTGCATGGCCCTACCGGGATCTCGAAGACAAGGTGTTCGAACAAGTCATCGACATGCTGGCTGGGGGCTATGCCACCAGGCGGGGGCGGCGGGCGGCCTATATTTATCACGATGCCATCAACGGCCGGCTGCGCGCCCGTCCCGCTGCACGACTGACCGCCTTGCAGAACGGTGGCGCCATACCGGATCAGTTTGATTATGAAGTCGTGATGTTGCCACAGGGCTACCGGGTAGGCTCGCTCAACGAGGATTTCGCTTTCGAGAGTATTCCGGGTGACATCTTCCAACTCGGCAACACGAGTTACCGGATACTCAAAATCGAACAGGGCAGGGTGCTGGTCGAGGATGCCAGGGGACAGCCGCCCAACATTCCATTCTGGCTCGGTGAAGCGCCGGGGCGCAGCGACGAGTTGTCGCACAGCGTATCCTCGCTTCGCCAGGAAATCGAAACAAGACTGGAGGACTCCGGACATGGCGGGGCGCTGGCCTGGTTGCTGGAACAGGGCATCCGCCAGGATGCAGCGGAACAGGCAGTGGCCTATATGGCGGGTGTAAACGATGCGCTGGGCTGTATCCCGACCCGGCATCGCATTGTGCTCGAGCGGTTTTTTGATGACACCGGCGACATGCACCTGGTCATTCATGCGCCGCTGGGTTCGCGCATCATGCGTGCCTGGGGCCTGGCCTTGCGCAAACGTTTCTGCCGGCATTTCAATTTTGAACTGCAGGCGGCTGCGCTGGAGGACAGCCTGATCCTGTCACTGGGCGAAACACACAGCTTCGATATGGAGGATGTCCCCGCTTTCCTGAAGTCGGCCAGCGTGCGCCGGGTGCTGATACAGGCGCTGCTGGATGCACCGATGTTCGCGGTTCGCTGGCGTTGGAACGCAACCATCGCCCTGGCCGTACAGCGCATGCGCAACGGACAAAAACTCCCGCCACAGTGGCAGAGAAACCAGGCGGAAGATCTGGTGGCTGTGGTATTTCCGGATCAGCTGGCCTGCCTGGAAAATATTCGCGGTGAACGGGAGATTCCCGACCACCCCCTGGTTCGGCAGACTATCGATGATTGCCTCGGAGAAACCATGGATATCGAGGGTCTGGAGCGTCTCCTGGAACGGATCGAAAAGGATGAAATAGACATTCGCTGCATGGACCTGACGGCGCCGTCACCACTTTCCGCCGAGATCATAAACGCCCGCCCGTACGCATTCCTGGACGATTGTGAAGCGGAGAACCGCCGCACACGGGCGATCAGTCAACAGGCGGAAGATCTGGGTCAGGCCGCCATGCTGAGCATCATCAGTGTCGATGCAAGCGAGCAGGTCAGGGGCGAGGCCTGGATCCAGCCACGCAACCCCGATGAACTGCATGATGGCTTGCTGCAACTGGGGTTTTTGACCCGTGCTGAATACAGCAGTGGTTGTTCCAGCAGCGGCTCTGCCGGTGACTCCCGTTCATGGGATAAATGGTTCCAGGCGCTGGCCGGGGAGATGCGGGCCTGCTGTGTCCACGTTTCCAATGAAAGCTGGTGGGTAGCCACCGAGCGCCTCGAAGAATTCAGTGCAATTCATCCTGCAAATGAGGCGCAACCCGACCCTTCCTCTGTGTACGAAATCAGCGCTGATGTCGATCGCCAACTAGCCCTGGTGGAGTTGCTGAGGAGCCGCCTTTCAGGACTTGGCCCGGTCAATGTCGAAACGCTGGTGAAGGATTTCCAGCTAAGCGAAACAGAGCTTGAACTGGCCCTGGTCACCTTGCAGACGGAAGGCTATGCCATCCGGATGAGCCCGCCCCGGAAAAGCAGCGACTCCCGGGCTGAAAATGAATTGAAGGCCAACTGGTGCGAAAGGCGCCTGCTGGCGCGTATTCACCGTTACAGCCGCGAACGACGCCGTAAAGCCGCCCGCCCGGTGCCACCGGCAGCCTATATGCGTTTCTTGCTCGAATGGCACGGCCTGGGCGAACCCGCCGGTGAACTGGAGCAGGTGCTGGCTTTGCTGGAAGGCTGGGCTGCTCCTGTTGCGGCCTGGGAGACGGGTCTGCTGGGTTCGCGCTGCGCCGACTACACACCACAGCGATTGGATGAGCAGTTTCTGAGCGGCTTCGTTACCTGGTTCAGGCCGCTCAATGGCGCCCGCAAGCGGCCGCAACTGGTGGCTGCCACTCCGATTGCGGTCGTTCCGCGCAGGCATGCTGCCGCCTGGCAGCGCGATGGAGCGGAATCATCCCCGCCTGAGGATGGCACGGGCGCCAAACTGCTGCACATCCTGGGGCAGGGCGGGGCAATGTTCAGCGACGACCTCGAGCACGAATCCGGACTGCTCCGCCCCCAGTTCGAGCAAGCTATCTCAGCGCTGGTGGCTCAGGGGCTGGTTACTGCTGATGCGTTTTCCCCGTTGCGCTGGTTGATAAGGCCGGAGGCTGAAAAGCGAAAGCAATACAAAGCCATGAAACGCCGCCGTTTGTCCCCGAGCAGCACTCTGCTGGGACGTTGGAGCGCCATTGCAGGCGGCACCGCCAGCGGCAGCCAGGGCGCGCTGTCCGGGCAAGCCTTGCTTGCGATCCAATGTGAGGCGCTGCTACGCCGTTACGGCGTAGTTTTCAGGGCGGTGCTGGAGCGTGAAACCCTGCTGCAACCGTGGCGGCATCTGCTGCGCTATTTGCGGCGGATGGAGGATCGCGGAGAGGTCTACGGAGGGCGGTTTGTGGATGGTTTTTCCGGAGAGCAATTTGCCTTGCCGGAAGCGATCGGTTTGTTACGGCGTCACGGCAAAGCGCCGCTTCACCGTCAATTGAAAGTCATCAATGCCGCAGATCCGCTCAACCTGGGTGGCTTCATTACGCCAGGAGTCAAGACCCCGGCAAAACCCGGCAACCGGATATTGCTGGAAGACGGGGTACCAGCCGCCAGGCTGGTCAGCGGAGAAGTCGAAGTGCTCAAAGGGGCGGCTGTTTCCACCTCCGAGGCCGAGCGCTACCTGCGGATCGTTGTAGGAGCGCGCCATGCGCGCGACCGGTCTTTATAACCCTTTCGGCCGCATGGCGGCCTCCTACAGTTAATCTGCGGCGAGTTGGCGTAGCACGTAGTGCAGGATGCCTCCGTGGCGGTAGTATTCCGCTTCTTTCGGCGTATCGATACGAACCCGCGCCTGGAAGCGGGTTATCTTTCCATTATCGCTTGTTGCAGTAATTGTGACAGATTCTGAAGAACCATCTCCAAGTCCTTCAATATCAAATACTTCTTTACCATCTAAACCCAGGGATCCTACACTTTCACCCGGCATGAAGTTGAGCGGCAATACGCCCATCCCCACCAGGTTGGAACGGTGAATACGCTCGAAGCTTTCAGTGATAACGGCTTTGACTCCGAGCAGGTTGGTGCCTTTGGCGGCCCAGTCACGGGATGAACCGGTGCCGTATTCCTTGCCGGCCAGTATGACCAGCGGTGTACCTTCTGCCTGGTATTTCATGGCCGCGTCATAAAGACTCATTTGCTCACCACCCGGCTGAAACGTGGTCCATCCGCCCTCGGTACCCGGCGCCAGCTGGTTACGCAGCCTCACGTTGGCAAATGTTCCGCGCATCATCACTTCGTGGTTCCCGCGGCGCGAGCCGTAGGAGTTGAAGTCCTGTTTCATCACACCCTTGCTCTTGAGGTAATCACCTGCGGGAGAGTCTTCTTTGATCGCACCGGCCGGCGAGATGTGGTCTGTAGTGATCGAGTCGCCCAGTTTGGCCAGGCAACGAGCGCCACGGATCTCGGGAATACCCGGCAATTCCAGCGTCATGCCGCGGAAGTACGGTGGGTTCTGGATGTAAGTGGAATCATCCTGCCAATCAAACTTTTCACCTTCGGGTGAATCAATGCTGTTCCAGCGTTCGTCGCCCTGGAATACGCTGGAATAGCTGCGGCGAAACATTTCAGAAGTTACGCTTCGCTTGACTACTTCCTGGATTTCATGACTGGAGGGCCAGATATCCTTCAGGTAAACGGGGTTTCCATCCCTGTCTTCACCCAGCGGTTCACTGCTCAGATCCAGGTCAAGGCTGCCGGCCAGTGCATAGGCCACGACCAGCGGTGGTGAGGCCAGGTAATTCATTTTCACATCAGCGTGCACGCGCCCCTCAAAGTTACGGTTGCCGGAAAGCACGGAGCAGACCACCAGGCCATTTTCCCTGATGGCATTACCAATCGGTTCAGGCAGGGGACCGGAGTTTCCGATGCAGGTCGTGCAACCGTAGCCAACAACATTAAAGCCCAGGGCATCCAAATCGTCCAGCACACCGGCCTCGACAAGATAATCGGTGACCACGCGCGAACCCGGGCCGAGTGAGGTCTTGACCCACGGCTTCACCTTGAGGCCCCTGGCAACCGCATTGCGGGCCAGCAGCCCGGCACCCAGCATCACGGACGGGTTGGAGGTGTTGGTACAGGAAGTGATGGCCGCAATGACAACGGCGCCATCCTTCAATTCAAATTCAGCTTCCCTGTAAATCACCGGTACAGAGCCGTCTCCTGAACGGTCGCCTTTGAGGCCGGGGCTGTTCGCACGGTAGTTTTCGCGCGCCTCGGTGAGCAGGACCCGATCCTGTGGGCGCTTGGGCCCGGCCAGGCTGGGCACAACCGTGGACATATCCAGCTCCAGCACGGTGCTGTATTGTGCATCAGGCTGAGCGGCCGTGTGGAACATGCCCTGGGCCTTCATGTAGGCCTCGACCAGGGCAACCTGGTCATCGGAGCGCCCGGACAGAGTCAGGTAACGCAAGCTCTCTTCATCGACCGGGAAAATGCCGCAGGTCGCGCCGTATTCCGGCGCCATGTTGGATATCGTCGCACGGTCAGCCAGCGGCAACTGCTGCAGCCCGCTGCCAAAAAATTCGACAAATTTTCCGACCACACCGTGCTCCCGCAACATCTGTGTAACGGTTAATACCAGGTCGGTTGCAGTAGCCCCTTCAGGCATGCTGCCGGTCAGCTTGAAGCCAACTACCTGGGGAATCAGCATTGTGATGGCTTGCCCCAACATGGCTGCTTCAGCTTCGATGCCGCCCACACCCCAGCCCAGTACACCGATGCCGTTGATCATGGTGGTGTGCGAGTCGGTTCCGACGACAGTATCGGGGTAGGCCAGGCCTTCGCTTCCGAATACCACCCGGGCCAGGTGTTCCAGGTTGACCTGGTGGACGATGCCGGTGTTTGGCGGCACTACACGAAAATTACTGAACGCCGACTGGCCCCAGCGCAGGAAACTGTAGCGCTCCTGGTTGCGCTGGAATTCGATCTGGTTGTTCAGATTCAGCGAGTCCGCGCTGCCATAGCTATCGACCTGCACGGAGTGATCGATCACCAGTTCTGCGGGCGAAAGGGGGTTGATCTGGTCTGCATTCCCGCCCAGGGCGGTTACTGCATCGCGCATGGCGGCGAGATCGACCACGGCCGGAACACCGGTGAAATCCTGCAGCACGACACGCGACGGGGTAAATGCAATTTCAGTTTCCGGCGTTGCGCCCGGTTTCCATTGGCACAATGCCTCGATATCACTGCGTGTCACGTCAACACCGTCTTCATGGCGCAACAGATTTTCCAGCAGGATTTTAAGGCTGAAAGGCAGACGGGAAATGTCATATTGCTGCCCGAGTTTGGCCAGGCTGTAGTAGCGGAATTCCTGGCCGTTTACATTGAGAGTGGAGACAGTAGAAAAGGAGTCGCCCATGCTTTTCTCCGTTGAAGGTTCTAGTGGATGCAGAACATTTAATTATCGCCCAAATGAAGCATTCTTCACACCCCACCAGGGAAAATCTATTTGTGCCATTTGTTGATTCACCCCAGCAACAGGGATTCCGCTTCCTTGATGATCTTCTTACGGCCGAACATCAATTCGAAGCGCCCTCCGCCCAATTGCTTCCACAGCACGGCGGAGCGCAGGCCCGCCATCAGCAGGGTTCTGACCCAGTCCACGGTTCTCTCGTTCTTCAGG
>PVMS01092438.1_pt1 | contig 14031 bp, 12 predicted proteins | sample 1853461 | NCBI WGS metagenome assembly PVMS01 (sample SAMN08582032, study PRJNA380276) | Marine sediment metagenome, whole genome shotgun sequencing project. | isolation source: ocean sediment barecode stripped | collected 2017 | reverse complement strand
TTTTGATGGTTTTTGTGTTAAAGCCGTATCTATCCTCGACAACGAAACTGTGATAATAATCGAAAGGGAGGCCAATTGTTGCCGCCACGAAACCTAAAGCTGCAAAAAAGATCAGGCCGGCCAGCAAAAAATTTACTTGAGATAAAGATTCAGCAAACCAGGGTAGTATGCCGGAAAGGATGATAATAAGAAAAAGAATTTTGCCTGCGCTGGCCTGAACAAGTTGAAAACGAATGTTATCTGTGGTGTACAGACTGATCTTTTTTAATTCCTGCCCATCTATAATGCCCTCAAAAGCAACGGGGACCTTTTGCCCATGCTTCTTGAGATATTTGAAATTAATTAGATCAACGGCCAGAGATAGAGCAAAACTGACGAGATAGATGCCGAGGTAGACTATTAAGTAAGTATTTAATGAAATCATACTATATTGTAATAATAACTGTTTATTTAATCAAGATCCTATATGAACCTATCTCAAAAACAATCTAAGTGCCCATGGCGGCGTTCCAAAACGGTTCAAAATGCTCACATACTACCGTGTATGCTCCGCTTTTTCACCGTTTCGCGCCTTGCCCTGAACCCTAATCTTATTTTTGAGATAGGTTCATAGTTTTTGGTTCTTCTCCAATTTAGTTGGAGAAGAACAATAATTTTTAACATTTTAAGTTGGTGGTATGATAGCAAATATACAACTTGCGCGGCACAACAAACTGTGATAACTGTGTTTTATATGAAACAATATGTTATTGATGAACTTAGACCCAAAGATTACGAAACGATCAAGGCTTACATGGAGGAAAACTTTAGTTCCTCAAAAGTGGCTGGAATTTACTGGATACCGCTTGATCAGAAGATCCTCACCAAAGTTCAGGCAGAACATACAAACTGCCAACCATTTTATTTTGCCGTTGATCTTGAACAAAACCATATGTCTTTCGAGATGCTGGTGCGCACAATAAATAGAGTGCGATGCAGCTGTATGGGCTATGCAACTAAAAAACAACGCAATTGGATCATAGAGTTTGCCGACTTAATTTTTGAAAAACTTGAGATCAAAATATAGCAAGGTTTAGTGTTTGAAAATCCGAAATCGATCTATGATACGAACTCTTTTACTTATTATATGGGCTCTGCTTGTAACAGGTTTTTTCGCCACCATGGCAATATTTGTCTCTTTTACCAGTAAAAGTGGCAATCTGCCGCATATGGTCGCAAGACTCTGGGCAAAAAGCTTACTTGTTGCCAGCGGCATCAAGGTTACGGTAAAAGGCCATTCCAACATTGATTCTACCGGATCTTACATCTACATGTCCAACCATTTAAGCAATTTTGACATACCTGTTCTCCTGGCATATCTTCCTGTTCAGTTCAGATGGCTTGCAAAGGCTGAACTTTTTAAAATACCGCTTTTCGGTTATGCCATGCAAAGAGCAGGATATATAAGTATCGATCGTTCAAATTTTAGGTCCGCCGTACAAAGTCTCAAAAAGGCGGCAATAAATATCAGAGATGGAGTGTCTGTCTTGATCTTTCCCGAAGGCACCCGCAGTCAGGATTGCAATATCCAACAATTTAAAAAAGGAGGGTTTGTTTTGGCGGTTGATTCCGGTGTTCCTATTATTCCTGTTATAATTCATGGAACATGGCCGATCATGCCAAAAAAACGAATCCTGGTTAAACCTGGAAATGTGGTTCTTGAAATCGCAAAACCGATCAAATCTTCGGATTACACCAGGAAAAGCAAGGAAGATCTTATGGAAAAAGTCAGAAATGTCTTGATTGAGTCCTTTGAAAAATCAAACAAGGACAAATCGTTATGTTAAAGATAATACCCCTGGGCGGGCTGGGAGAAATCGGCCTTAACATGATGGTTTTCGAATATGGCGATTCGTCTTTTATTGTTGATGCCGGGCTTATGTTCCCTGAAGATTATATGCTGGGTGTCGATTACGTAATCCCTGATATGAGTTACATAAAACAGATAAGCCCAAATATATTAGGGATTGTGTTAACACACGCCCACGAAGACCATATCGGGGCACTCCCTTATCTGCTGAAAGAGATAAATGTACCTATTTTCGGGACTCCTTTTACACTGGAAGTCGTTCGGAATAAACTTGAAGAGCATGGTCCTTTTTCATCAGTTTCACTGCATGCAATTTCTCCAATGGAAAAGCTTAAATTAGGCGTTTTTGAACTTGAGTTTATCCGTGTCAGTCACAGTGCCGTGGATGGGGTAGGCATCGCCGTAAAAACGCCTCTTGGTCTTGTTGTCCATACAGGCGATTTTAAAATCAGCCACACTTCCGTTGACGGTAAGATAACCGACGTAAACAAGTTTGCCCTGTGCGGCGAGGAAGGTGTTCTTGCCCTACTGTCAGACTCCACAAATGTGGAAAAGGAAGGATATACCATCTCCGATCAGGAGATTGGTGAAACATTGGCAAGGATTGTTTCCGGGAGGAGAGGTCGGATCATTGTCGGACTTTTTGCCTCCAATATTTCCCGGATACAACAGGTCGTGGATATTGCGCAGGCAACCAACAGAAAAGTCATTTTAAACGGCCGCAGCATAGAAACCAGTGTTAATATTGCAAAAGAACTTGGATATATAAATATTCCCGAAGGGATGGAGATAGATGTCAAACAGGTAAATGACTTCCCGGATGACGAGATCGTAATTATAACCACCGGCAGTCAGGGAGAACCCATGGCATCCCTTGCCCGCATGGCTTCAGGTAACCATAAGCAGATAAAGATAAAACAAGAGGACACGGTTATTTTTTCCTCGAAATTTATACCTGGTAATGAAAAAGCCATTACCAAGATTATCAATTCCCTTTACAGACGAGGGGCCGATGTTATTTATGAAAAGATATCGGAGATTCACGTATCAGGCCATGCTTTTCAGGAAGAATTGAAGCTGATGATCAACATGACCAAACCCAGATATTTTATTCCGATACATGGTGAATACCGTCATCTGATTCTCCATGCCCGTCTGGCCGAACAGGTCGGCATATCAAAGGAAAATGTCCTTCTTGCTGAAAACGGTCAGATCATTGAATTTGATGAAAATGGGGGTAGAGTTCAAGACAGTGTTTCAACAGGCCGTGTACTCATAGACGGGAAAGGTATTGGAGACGTCGGGAGAAGTGTACTCAAAGAGAGACGTAATCTGTCAGAAGACGGCTTTGTTGTGGTCAACATTGCTATTGACGAGGAGACAGGGATTGTGGTGTACGGGCCGGAAATAGTATCTCGCGGCTTTGTGTTCGAGACCGCGACAGGACATCTTTTGGAAGACGCAAAGTGTGTCGTACTCGAAATTATAGAGGAATTGGGTCCTGAGGTACCGGACCGTGTCGACAAGATCCGATCAAAGATTCAAAGCGCCCTGAGGAAATATTTTTCCTTTACCATAAAGCGCCGTCCGGTTATACTGCCATTTATTCTAGAAGTTTAGTCCCTTATTGATTGATAATCGAAGTGAAAAACTATGCGTAAAGAACTTATTGGAATTTTTCTGTTTTTTCTCGTTATTTTAACGCTGATAAGCCTTATGTCTTACAGTCCCGCCGACCCTTCAATCCACAACGCAAAAGCCGTTGGCGATATTCACAACCTGTTCGGGCTGTTTGGAGCCCATTTGTCGGGTATTCTTGTTGGAATGTTTGGGCTTGGCGCATTCTGGTTTCCGATTCTACTCCTTCTTGCGAGCATCCATTTTTTTGGCAATCACCCGGACAAGGCAATTATTTTGACCATTGTCGGCGGAATCCTCCTGGTGGTGACCACAGGAAGCTTGCTGGCACTTAAGCAAAACCACATTATTATTTTTGGAACTAAATTTTCATCAGGCGGTATTATAGGAATCCCGTTAAAATCATTTCTCGTAAAGTATTCCAATGTTACAGGCGGCACTATTATACTGGTCCTTTTTTGGCTAACCGGTTTTATACTGGCAACAGGCTTTTCTCTGATTTTGTTGTCAAAACGCTGTTGGAAAACAATTATTATTTCTGCAGATCGAATACATACATTAATTATCAAGTGGAAAGAACAATGGAAAAAATCAAGAAAACATTCAAAAATTAAAAAAGAACAGGCTGTCAAGAAAGAGCGGGAAATAAAAATCAAGGCGCCCAAGCCTAAACCTGTCAAGGAAGTTCCGGTTCCAAGGCAGGAGGCTTTCGACTTCATGCATTCTGCAAAAAGGTTTCACCTGCCTTCTGTAAATCTTCTGGATGATGTCAAGATGAGGCCTTCTGCTGCTGACGATGAAAATTTACGAATGCAGTCGAAACTTCTTGAAAAAAAGCTTGAGGACTTTGGCGTCAAAGGGGAGGTGGTTACGGTATCGCCCGGTCCTGTTATTACGACCTTTGAATATGAACCTGCCCCCGGCATAAAGATTAATAAAATAGTTAATCTTACAGACGATCTTGCCCTTGCGCTCCGGGCGATAAGTATCAGGATTGTAGCGCCGATTCCGGGAAAAGCTGTGATCGGAATTGAGCTCCCGAACGCATCCAGGGCTCTTGTAAGATTCAAAGAGGTTGTGGCCTCCAGCGTTTTTGAAAGATCTAAGTCAAAGCTTTCCATATGTCTCGGCAAAGACATCATAGGGCACCCCGTGGTGGCAGAACTCGACAAGATGCCGCACCTTTTAATCGCCGGCGCCACCGGAACCGGCAAAAGCGTGGCTTTAAATGCCATGATTTGCAGCCTGTTATACAAATCGACACCTGATGAAGTTAAGCTCATTATGATCGACCCAAAAAGAATCGAACTTTCAAATTATGACGGGATACCACACCTTATTACCCCTGTGGTAACAGACATTAAAAAAGCCACCAATGCCCTTTTCTGGGCAGTTCGTGAAATGGAGAAAAGATATGAATTGCTTTCGGAAAGAAAAGCCAGACACATAAGACAGTACAACCAGAAAATAGATAAGGAAGGTAAGACGGCTGAAGGAGAAGTCTGGGAAAAACTGCCGTATATTGTTGTGATTATTGATGAGCTTGCCGATCTTATGATAGCTTCTTCACGGGACGTGGAGGTTGCCTTGACGCGTCTTGCTCAGATGGCCAGGGCTGCCGGTATCCATTTGATACTTGCAACCCAAAGGCCTTCGGTGGATGTGCTGACCGGGATCATCAAGGCAAATTTCCCGACCCGTCTCACTTTCCAGGTTTCTTCCAGGACCGATTCAAGGACAATCATCGATACCAGTGGAGCAGAAAACCTTCTTGGCAACGGGGATATGCTTTTTTTGCCTCCGGGAACTTCCAAGCTTCAGCGTATCCATGGGGCATATATTTCGGAGTCAGAGCTTGCAGGGATCATGAAATTTTTAAAAAGCCAGAAAACACCGGAATACGATAACGCTGTCGTTCAAGCAATTGCAAAGGAAAAGGATGCATTTGATGCCGAGGACTATGACGAAAGATATGATGATGCACTGGCTCTAATTACCAAAACAAGGCAGGCATCAATATCGATGATTCAGCGTCATTTGCGCATAGGCTATAACAGGGCTGCCCGTATTATCGAAATGATGGAGAAAGAAGGAATAGTCGGTCCTTCAGACGGCGCCAAGCCAAGGGAGGTTTTAGTTAGAGGATATGATGAAATTCCATGATAAGGCGAGACCTTTGCAAAACGTCCCCTTTTGCCCAATTTCTGCGTCAGACTCAGATTTTAATCCTCGAAATACTCAATGTATTCCTGTGGTTAAAATCTTCGCCTTCCTTGAACTTGAACAAAATTGAACACTTTTCAAAGGTCTCAAGTCGCTTAAATGAAACCTGATGAACAACTGGTAAATGGCGTAAAGGGCTTTCTTGATGCCCAGGAAGGCAGGGGCCTTTATAAAATCGCACTGGAAGCCAGCAGAATAGGGCCCTGCCTGGAAATCGGGAGTTACTGCGGCAAATCTACAATCTATCTTGGCACAGCCTGTAGGGAAAACAACGGTATTCTCTTTTCAATCGATCATCACAGGGGTTCAGAGGAACAGCAACCCGGGGAAGAGTATTTTGACACCGATCTTTTTGACCATGAGTTGGGCCGTGTCGACACATTGAAAGAATTTAGAAAGACAATCGAAAAGGCCAGTCTCGATGATACGGTTGTTCCCATGGTATGCAGATCTGATGTTGCTGCCCATACATGGGCAACACCCCTAAGCCTTGTTTTTATTGACGGCGGCCACTCATTTGAGGCGGTATACACAGATTACATCGCCTGGGCCGGACATATCATGCACGATGGGTATCTGCTGATACACGATATTTTTAAAGATCCTGAAAAGGGCGGCCAGGCGCCTTATCATGTCTACAAACTGGCCGTTGCATCCGGCCTGTTCAAGGAACTTCCCATGATCAAAACTTTGGGAGTGCTTAAGCGGCGTACCTGCGGTGATATTCCTCAAAACTTACCAAAAACCTAAGATGCTAATGATTGTCGTGCTTTCGTGACATGGTTTTATTATTTTCTTTCCTTAAATAAAGTACGATGCTTTTCCCCATGATAGGATTAAGCAGATTGTCCAGAAAACGGGTAATCCATGGACTCTTCATCATATCCCAGACCAAAAAGCTGTGATACAGGTTTACAAGCCGACTATCTTCTCGTGCCGGTCCTACGATGCATTTCAGCCACCAGTATGGTGTGTGGAGGCTGTGGGCAAAATGGACTCCCCATTTTTTTATGCCTGCATTTTCCAGAAGATCGATAAGCACTTTCTTTTTATATATGCGGATATGTCCATTGTTTGAATTGTGGTAATTTTCAGAAAGGGCCCAGCAGATCCGTTCCGGAAGGTATCTTGGAACGCTGACAACAAGATTCTTACCGGGTTTTAAGACCCTGACGATCTCAGAAACAGCGGCCTTATGGTCATTGATATGTTCCAGAACCTCTGAGCAAATGATAAGATCGAAAAAATTGTCTTTAAAAGGTAGATCAAGTGTATCGGCAACAGAAATTCCCCACACTCCGCCGCCATAGTCTCCGAGTTTCTCATGGTATTTCAGTCTGTCTTTAGCCTCGAAAGCATCATCAAAGTTAATGTCTACTCCCATTGCGATCACTTTTTTGAATCGAAAAGCAGCACAGGTGTGGCGTCCCGATCCGCAGCCTATATCTAAAATCCGATAGCCGGACAAACGACAAGGATCAGACATACAAAGCCTGTTAAAATCGACTGTAATCACTGATAGTCTCCCTGTATGCCTCAACTGTCATTTCAGCCGCTCTTTTCCAGGTAAAGAGTTTGTGCACCCTTTCATATCCGGCACGTCCCATTTTTTCTGCAACCTCAGGATTGTCAAGAATCGCTGTAACTGCTCCGGCAAGAGCCCGAGAATCAGCAGGCGGTACCAGGATACCGGCATCCCCCACCACTTCAGATAATGCGCCACCTGTGGTGCTTACCACCGGAAGACCACACGCCATAGCCTCGCCGGCAGGGAGGCCGAACCCCTCATACACGGATGGAACAACCGCAAGGAAGGCCTTCGCATATTGTCGAACGAACTCATCGTTGCTGATCCGGCCTGTAAATGTGACAAATTCCCCTATACCCAGCTTTCTTATTAGTTTTTCGATACCGCCATTTTTTTTTGGGGTACCGACAACTATGAGCCTGATATTGCTGCGTGTTCTGGATATTTCAGCATGGCCTTTAAGAGATAATCCAGCCCCTTTAAAGGCGTATCCGCGCTGTTTGTAACAATGATGCGATCTCTTTTCCTCTTGATTTCAGGAACAGGACAAAAAAGGTCTGTGTTGATACCATTGGGTATGATTCTGAACCGTTGAAGCGGTATCTTAAAATCTCTGCTGATATCATCTCTTGCACTTTTTGAAACTGTGATAATATGAGAAAGGGTTCGGGAAATCCTTTTCTGCATGCTGATAAAAGAATACCATCGAATCTGTTTTATCTTTTGCCAAAAAGATGAAGCAGCTTTTACGGCAAGATCCCTATCAACCGTAATGGGATGATGGATGGTGGCAATGGTCGGAATATATTTATTTATTGACCGGATACCGTATGAAAGGCTCTGGTTGTCGTGTACGATATCGTATTTGCGAATCTTATTTCTTAAGAATCTATTTGCCCTGATGCCAAAGGTAAACGGTTCGGGAAATCCCATGGTTGAAACTCCCAGCCATTCAATAATATTAATGGGGTCTGAAAGTTCCTTTAAAGAGGGCACCCTGAACAGGTCCTCAGGGTTATAAAGGTCAAGGCAAGGAATTCTAAACAGGTTAATATCCTCATCAAGATGCGGGTCGGGTGGCCCTGAAATCACTTCCACATGATGACCCAGTCCTTTTAGCGCACTGCTCAAGTTTTTAATATACACTCCTTGCCCGCCGCAGTGGGGATTGCTCCTATAACTTAAAAGGCAGATTCTTAAAGGGGTGTCTTTAGTCTCGGACATCATGGAATTCTTCCTTATTGCACTTCGAGACCTTTGCAAAACGCCCCCTTTTGCCCAATTTCTGTGTCAGGCTCAAATTTTAATCCTCAAAATACTATATGTATTCGTGCCTGCCCCGTAGGTCCGGAAGATCGTACGGGGTGGTTAAAATTTTCGCCTTCCTTGAACTTGAACAAAATTGATCATTTTTCAAAGGTCTCACTTCATCAAACAAGTGTAATTCAATTACAGGCCGAAAGTTATGTTTGTAAAGTTCTTTTTTCCGACAAAAAACTTTTCATAAATCATGCTTTCCAATTTCCCGCTCGAGTGAATAATCTTCAAGTAAGTCGGTGTGGTTCCATTAAGAACATCTGCTGTGTCTATTCCTCCTAATATTGCACAAAGATATGTAAGAAAGACATGACAGAAATCGAAAGCATGTTAAACACGCTGATAATATCTATAAAAAATAAATGCTCGACCGGACTGCTCCCCGAAAATACCGACTTTAAAGGAAGGGTCGAGGGGAGCTATATGAAATATTAACATCCTTACCGGGAGGCCCCGCCCTTAAAGGCGGAACGCTTCAATCCTTGACCCCTGGAATCCTTGGACCCTCTTCTCCAACTAAATTGGAGAAGAACCTGATTTGTTTGACACTAATGCCTGATCTTTCTATACTTCATAATGTAAAAAGCGAATTGACTCCTTTGTAATCTCATGTGCAACAAATTAATTTTTGTGTTTAGGGTGTCTACCATGACTAAGATAATTAATCTTAAAAGTTATCGAGCCAGGGCGATCGAACAAAAAGGCTTTGGCCCCTGGCATAAACGCTTTGAAGAATCATACGGCGAAAAAACCAGGCTTTCAGACCTTTCAGAAAGGACTCTATTTCTGCTGGCTCTGCCCGGAGAGAATAGTGCTGTTGCCTTTTATGAGTTAATAATGGGTATCCTGGACCTTGGGGCAGCTCCAAAGTTTCACTATCTTGACAGGGAAGAACAAATGATGGTTGTGGATATCCATCTTTTTTTAGCTGATCAAGTTCGTTTTGAAATGATGAGGCGGTTGGGATGGCTCGACAACTTTACCTGTGAGAAATATAGACTCCTTGAGATGGTCCAGGACTTTAATAAAGTGAAAGCCCGGTGCAAGGATAACCACCCGGAACTTGCAGAATCCCATCCTGACTACTGTACTTACAAAAAGCTTACCAGGATGGACAGGGAGGTCTTCATACGGCGTATGTTCCCCAAGGCACTCGAGACCTATAAAGAAGGGCTGTCTTGCTGATATAAAATGTTTTTCCCATTTTGTTTACGATCAATTAGGGATGGATTAACCGATGAAAGATTCGCACAGGCGTTCCAACCATCTAAATTTACTACTTTTATCTTGTTTCGCGCCAAAATCTCGACGTCGCCATAGTATCAGATTCTTTTCACCGGGAAAAACAGGCCAGGGGCGAAAAGGTTTCAGGTTAAAGTGGCGTATTTTTGACCAGTTCCGAACATATTGTTTTCCCCGGAGCTTCTGGCGCTCACAGCCGTGCAGATCCTCCTGGAGCACCAGTTTCGGATTCATGGATATGATCGCGTCCTCCCAGAAGCATTCGGGATAGACCCGCTGACAGACAACCGCAGCGCAATGAACACCTGCCAGTTCTTCCACAAAAGTACTGGGGAAAAGCCTCATCGACTCCCAAAATCTATTGGGCCTGCCACGGTAATATCTTGAGAGCATTGCAGTCATATCGTCCGGGTCCATAAACAGATTGTCTGAAACCGGCTCGATGTAAGGCCCGCAGTCAATACACACGTAATAGTTTAGATTCAACTCTTTCATTATACGCAGATGATTATCGATACGGTTGATCTGTTTTCCGCACCCAAGACTGACAATGGAAGTGTTGCCATGCTCCTGAAGAAAAGTAACGGCGGGATTAACGAGTCCCTTGACATCGGTCTCATATTGCATTCGGCAGGATATTGGAGCAGGTGGAGTGAATACAACCCCAAACCCGTTTACTCCAGTGCCACACCACTGTTTGATATCTATTTTCCCTTCTTGAAACAATTTAATTAAAACATTCAGATTTCGTTTCCAAATCCATATATTTTGAGGCCATTTTCCCCACGAAATCATTCCAAAATTTCAAGGACAGTGTGTTTCTTTATCTTGGCAGAGGCAGCACCTAATATAGTCCGTATGGCTTGAACATTCCGGCCCTTTTTCCCTATAACCTTACCAATATCCTCTTTTGCCACTCTAAGTTCTAATACCGTTATGTGGCCACCCTCAACCTCTGAAATCTCTATCTGTTCCGGATTGTCAACCAATACCTGCACAATGCGCTTGACCAGGTCTTTCATAGCTCCACCTCTCTCGTTGGCTGTTAAGAATCACAAAATTTAGGGTGAAAAGTTCCTTTTATTTCTCCCGTAGATTCATTACTATTAAGCTGGTTGTCTGCTATCAGAGATCATTTTGATTGCGGTTCCAGACCGTAATTATTACAATATCAAATATGAGTACCAGATGTCAAATTCTGAAATACAAGGAACATGAAAAGGCGGGGTTTGATAGAGAGATTTATTCCGAATTCGGGGTAAAATGTGATGACTTCTTTTCTAAATCAAGCAAATTTTGGCATTCAATTTTTAAAAGGTTATCATTTGCTGTTTGTTATTTAAAATAACCTTTTTTCTTGGCCCAGTTTAGCCCTTTGCAATTTCCCAATTCACAAGCTTTTTGATAATCAGAACAAGCACGGGCATAGTCACCCTTGTCAGACCAGGCGTTCCCCCTGTTTATATAGGCCGGAGCTAAACGCGGGTTTATCTCTATGGCTTTATTGTAATCATCTATAGCACGATCATATTCGCCCTTTTTTCTCCAGGCGACCCCTCTGTTGTTGTATGCATCAGAGTCTCGAGTGTTCATTTCAAGAGTTTTATTGTAATCAGCTATAGCACGGCCATAGTCGCCCTTGTCAGACCAGGCGTTCCCTCGGTCGTTGTATGCCTTAGCATATCGCGGGTTTATTTCCAGAGCTTTGTTGTAATCATCGATAGCACGGTCATAATCGCCCCTGTTATGCCAAGCGTTCCCTCGGTTATTGTAAACCATAGCGTTTCGCGGGCTTAATTTTAGGGCTTTATAGTAATCATCTATAGCACGGTCATAATCGCCCTTGTTATGCCAAGCGTTCCCCCGGCTGTTGTAGACCATAGCACACTTCGGGTTTATTTCTATGAACTTGGTGAAATCAGAGATAGCCTGGTCATATTGGCCTTTTTCAGAATAGGCAAGCCCACGATTATAATATGCATGAGCATACTTCGGGTTTATTTCTATGAACTTGGTCAGATCATAGATAGCCAAATCATACTGGCCTTTTTTAAAATGGGCAACCCCCCGATTTATATAGGCCACAGCATCTTCTGGGCTTAATTCTATGGCCTTGGTGAAATCAGAGATGGCCTGGTCATACTGGCCTTTTTTAAAATAGGCAACCCCACGCTTGACATATTGATTAGTACCCTTCGGGTTTATTTCTTTAGTTTTGGTGTAATCATGGATAGCCCGGTCAAACCGGCCTTCTTTTACATGGGCTGCCTCCCGATTGAAGTTAGCCCCAGCATCCAAAGTTGGCCGATGTTTTCCGGCACACCCCGCCACAATGAGAATAATAATAAAAACCGACACCGAGGGTATGCTTAACATTTCAAACCGTTTCATTGTGTCCTCACCTTTCTATGCTAACTTTGGCAGAGATTAAATTAATATTTTGCTCTTTGTATTGATATACAGCAATAAGTATGCCAACAAAAGCTATTCTTTGTAAACCATATAAATTCAAATAGTTATATTATTTAAGAAAAAGGTTCGAACTTTTATGTAAGTGAAATTGGGGGATATGACCCAAACAAAATGGATGAAATAACTCAAAATTGTGTTCTGTGGCCGGTTGTAAGAATTGAGAAAAGATGTTTCTGCCGGATTGAGACCAAACGGAAGATTATATTGACACTTATATCTGCAGTTCTACAATGTCACTGTCGCTTAACTCGTGTTCTCGTTGCACCAACTGTCCGTCATAGACGGCCGTGCCCCATACACGAGCGGTTTTTAATTTGCTGGCAAAATCCTGATGGACTTTCCCTGCAAAGTCTTCAACCGTATCTCCTTTTTTCAAAATAAACGGTTCATTGAAATCCGGCTCCTTACCTGGAGCTTTGGAGTAAACGCGTATAATTTCGAGTCGCTCAAACAGCATCCTTTTAAGCTGTTCCAGGTTGCGACCTGTGGTTGCTGAAACCGGAATCGAAGGCCAGTCATTTTCAAGCAGCTCACAGAAAATCTCGAAATTTTCATCAAAATTGTCATCGTCAAACTTGTTGGTCAGCACCAAAAAGGGTATGAAGATTAAGCCGCGCTGCTCAGAATAAAACTCCTTTAAGTGGTCGGGTATGATCCGGTGTTCTTGAAGGATGCCAACCGAGTCTTCAAGCTGATATACCGGATCCGTCTGTAAATCCACGATCAACAAAATATAGTCTGAACTACGAATCAGGTCCAACAATTCCGGTTCCATAAAATCCCGGTTAAGCGGCGGTGTATCCACCAGTTGGATCTGGATGTTTTCCATTGGCATCATTCCAGGAGTGGGTTTCCAGGTTGTATGCGGAAAATCAGCGATTTCGGGTGTGGCGTTGGTGAGAGCTGATACCAGGGCAGATTTACCTACATTAACAGGACCGACCAGCACCACTTGTCCGGCGCCTTCTTTTTCGATACGAAAAGCCGATTCTCGCTTGCCAATACCTTTTTTCGCTTGAGCGGTGGTTTTTAATTTTGAGAGCCGTTTGCGCAGTCCGGCCCTGAGCTTGTCCGTGCCTTTGTGTTTGGGAACAATTCGCAGCAATTCTTCGATACAGGAGATTTTCTCACCAGGTGTTTTGGCGGCACGATATCGTTTATCCGCCTCATAATACTCAGGGGGAAGATTTGTCGCCATGGATTTGACCGGAAGTTTTTATAATCATTTTTTTTGCTAATAATACATTAATTTTAAAGACTAATGATCCTGATGCCATGTCACATTTATTTCTATCTCAACTAGCTTAAAAGCTCCAGCTAAGTTGTATTATTGTCGTATTTATTGGCTTGTTGTCTCCAGATTCAAAGGTTTTCTGTATTATACCGCTTAAGGATATATTGTATGGAATATAGCTTATTTTCAGCCCATAAGTTAATGAGGTAAATAAAGGGATACTTCCCGAATCAAGATTTTCATAAAAAACGCCACCATCGTAACGTTCCATGAAACCGCCTAACAGATGAAACATCACAAAGGGAGAACTCATAAAATCACCTGTCCTTAACCCTAATTGAGCGCCTCCCTGGAGACCAGTCATAAAGGTTCTCATTTTCACAACCTCTCCGGTCTCAATTATAAAATCACCTAATGATAACGGTAGCCCCCAAAAGAGTGTAAGACTGGAAGCAGGTCTCTTCATTACCTGGTATTCACGATTATAGCTGCCGTGAGCAATGAATCCACTTAAAGGCCTTTCAAAGG
>PVMS01173258.1_pt1 | contig 14036 bp, 13 predicted proteins | sample 1853461 | NCBI WGS metagenome assembly PVMS01 (sample SAMN08582032, study PRJNA380276) | Marine sediment metagenome, whole genome shotgun sequencing project. | isolation source: ocean sediment barecode stripped | collected 2017 | reverse complement strand
ATGGATTTCACAGCTGGTTGACCGGTTTGGACGCAAAAAAAAGCTACTTTCTCGGCCCTCTGATCATGACGATTATGCCGGTTGTTTACCTGCTTTTTGATGGGCCCCTTTCAAGTTTCTACACACCTCTCTTTGCTATTCGGATTGTTCACGGTATGGGAGTCGCGCTCTGTTTTACGGCGTCTTTCACTTACGTAGCAGATATTAGTCCACCCCAAAGACTCAATGAAGGCCTTGGCATGTTTGGAATGACGGCCTTGGTGGGAATGGCCGTTGGCCCGGGCATCTCAGAACCTATTATCCACAATCTCGGGTTTGGGGCCTATTTCTCGATGGTTTCCATGTTGGGCGCAATTGCTCTGGTTTTGCAATTGTTTCTTCCCGAGACATATGTTCTGCAATCTTTTCAAAACACACAGATCTCATTTTTCAGCGTGCTAAAAAGAAGAAAGATTTTTAGTATTGCGCTTGTTACCATGTTTTTCGGCATTGGAATCGCCGCACAGGCTGGATTTGTATCGCCCTACGTCGAAGATCTCAAGCTCTCCAATGTTTCCGTTTTCTTTGCTGCTTACTCTATGGCAGCAATACTGACCCGATTTTTCGGCGTAAAAATCGCCGACCGGGTGGGAGAGCAAAAAATCATTCCTTATGCACTGGCCATAAATGCTTTGGGTTATCTATCTTTAACCGTGGTGAAGAACAGTTGGCTTTTAATCTTTTCAGGAATCATCACCGGTGGCGGACATGGTCTTCTTTTCCCCTGTCTGAATTCTCTGGCTATCCGCGACGAACCGGTCCACATACGCGGCAAAATCAACGGCGTATTTACCGGCGGCTTGGACTCGGGATTATTCTTAGGTTCTATTTTTCTCGGCTATATCGGTGAATGGTTTGGGTATCACCCCATATTTTTCAGCACCTTTCTGATACTCATGACAGGCTTGGGGATCTTCTTTGGATTACTGAAAACCAACTTTATTGCCCATGATCGTCAGAGCTGAGCTATGACCCGGCGCGTCGAATGTGCCGGCCTGACCCTGCCGGGTCACAGCACCGCCATGGCATTGATTTCGACCAGGGCTTCCGGATTAACAAATTCCGTTATCTGAACCAGCGTGGATGCGTTACAATATGTATTGGGAATGGATATCAAACAGCAATCATATTGCGATAGCCGATGATTGAATTCAGATAAAAGCACACCCCATTTTCTCCCCTGACCTCAAACGCTCCAGTACTGTGAGACAATATTCAAAACGATTCCCAATCCAAGCCCGTAGAGTAGATGTGAAATCGTAGTAGCGACTAAGGGTTTTGTGCCCTGAGGTGCTCTAATTCCAAAGAATCCCCAACCAAAAGCAGGGTAAAGAATGAACCATGGCAGGACTGTTGTTGCCAGCCCCCATATGAGACCAGGAACCAGGTGATCTTCCGGCGTAGTCAGATTAAAGGCGAGAAAGAAGAAAGGATAGGTCAAAGCCACACAGCCGCCGGTAAGGTAGTGAGTGATCCATCCAGCGGATAATTCATTTTTTAAAGGGTTGGATTTAATTATATCTTTATGTACAAAATGCCCCCTGAAGATACCCAGAGCCCACCGACCGAGGGCCCGATTTCCTCCTCAGCTCCCCCGACTCGTAATTTTTAACCGCTCCGTAAAGCTTCCGGTGATGTCCATCAATGCGGTACCTGCCAGTCCGCCAACAATTGCCCAAAATAACAACTCCATGAGATTTCCTCCTTGCAGTCATGAGGTTCACAGCTTACCCTGCGCTGCCTAACATTAATATTTAATAGTCGGTGTGTTTTTATCTCGTATTATCAAAAAAAATTGAAGAACCCTGCAGACCCAAATGATGGGATCTTCACGGCACTTTTTCTCCCCCATAGGAACTACTTTTTCTCGAATTCCTTTTTCACCACTTGCCGTAAGCCGACCTTTTCCAGTTTTCCTGTAACCGTCTTGGGGAGTTCATCGAAAAACCGAACAAATTTTGGTACCTTGTAACTGGCAATATTTGCACGGCAGAAGTTAAGGATCTCCTTTTCTGTGACAGTCGTATCGTTCTTTAAAGCGATGCAGGCCACAGCAATTTCACCTTTGATCAGATCAGGGACACCGATGACTTGAGCCTCCCCGACAGCTGAATGGGTATAGATGAGGTCCTCTACCTCCTTGGGATAGATATTGAAACCGCCGGTAATGATGATGTCCTTCTTGCGGTCTTTGACGAAGCAATAGCCATCTTCATCGAAATATACGAGATCTCCAGTATGGAGCCAGTCGTTCTTGAGGGTCTCGGCCGTCACTTTTTCCTGGTTCCAATATCCCTGCATCACGTTGGGTCCCCTGATTACAAGCTCTCCGATCTCTCCCTGCTGCACGGGATCACCATTGTTATCAAAGGCGTCAACCTCGATTTCGAGGACAATAGGAACGCCACAGGAATTGGCTTTCTGGACCCCTCTCCCAATCAAAGGATTCATAAGAACCACAGGAGAGGCCTCTGTGAGCCCGTAGCCTTCACAGAGGGGGGTGAACTTTTCATTCCAGGATTTCAGGATCGGTTCCGGTGTCGCGGCTGCGCCCGTAACACAATAGCGAAGATTGATCTTCTCGGCATATTCATCAATATCCGGCAGCTGGAGCATGGCCTGGTACATGGTCGCGACCCCGTGAAAGGCGGTCGCCTTGTATTTCACCATCGCCTCCAGGCAGGCCCTGGGATCAAAACGACTTAAACAGACAACGGCCCCCCCCACGATCCAAAGTTCGGCCAGGACATGGATCAGGGCGTAGCAATGAAAAAGAGGTAGCGCAAAAACTGTAGTGTCCCTGAAGGTGGTCTCGGCCCAATCCGCACAATGTCTGGCATTGGTCCAGAGATTGTTGTGGGAGAGCATGACGCCTTTTGGCTGTCCGGTTGTCCCAGAGGTATAGAGGATGGCCGCGAGGTCGCCTTTTTCCACCGGGACAGAATCATAATCGGTGGCATATGGTTTGATCCATTCCTCGAAATGTATAGTTCCTTCATAACCGTATCCGCCGATGACCACCATATTCCGTATGCTGCTGCCGGATTTCTTGAAGATCTTATACGGCTCGGCAGCCACATCCTTTGTGGAAACGAGAACATTTGGGACGCAGTCGTCAATGATGTACTCAATCTCTCTATGTTTCAGCATTACGTTTAAGGGATTGACGATGGCGCCTGTCTTCAATATTCCAAAAAACCAAAAGAAAAATTCAGGAACGTTCGGGAGAAACAGGCTCACCCTATCCCCTTTTTCAACACCCATTTCCACAAGACCGTGCGAAATGGCACCGGACATGTCATTAATTTCTTTAAAAGTCCATTTCTTATCCTCGAAGATTAGCCCCACCTTATCCGGATGGGCAACTGACGTATTCTCCAGATAGGTCGCAAGGTTTATTCCTCTCATTGTGATCTCCTTTAAATCGAAACTGCCGGTGATCGCCCTTATCCGAAAACCGGATATGATGGTCTGAGATTCTTAAATATCAATTGTAAAGTGTGGTCAGCACATTGTGGGAGCTATTGTAAAGCCGTGCCGCATTCGCCACAATATTTGTCCACTTTTTTCACCGGCACGCCGCAACCATGGCAGAATTTGGCCTGGGATTGCTTTTCAGGCCCTGCATGAATCGGTTTGCCAATGTTAGACGAAGGACGGCGGAAGACAATCTGTAAGACCAGGACGACAACTATGATAAGACCACCGGTAACAATAGCGACCATGGGCCAGTTAATGCCGGTGCCGGCGGTTGATGTGGTGGGTAACCCGGGTGCTTGTATGCCGGTATTTGAAGGAGGCAGTCTTTCGACCGATAGTTGAGAAGTGGCCATATTGTAATCCACATGCAGTGAAAAGGGTTGCCCGGATGGGACCGTTCGGGGAGAGAAGATATGGTAATCGAATCCGTCCCCGCCCTTTAAAACATTTTCGGCGGCAGGCTCGGTTTTAAGGGAACTGGATGCGATTGGCTGCTGCACCTTTAGTTGAAATTGATTAACAGCTATATCAGCCAACCAGGTATAGTCAAAGGACCGCTGGTTGTTGTTGACCTTGTACGGAAGATAGTACTCCACCCTGAAACGTAAATCCGGTGTAATGAACGTCAGTGTACCGGAGGGATTTGTGCTGGAAAAGATATCATCCTTCATAGTGTCATCATTGCTGTCTATGCGCGCAACTGCGTTGAGTTGGGCGGTTTCGGGTAAGGGAAGGGTGACCGAGGCAGGAAACCGGGCGTCGCCCGGCAGTGTACCGGTCAACAAAACCAGGACGGACGCTTTATCATAGTCGGGCCAAATATCAATAACAAGGGAGTCGAGAACTGTTACCGGATTTTGCGCCAAGCCGGTGGCCAACGGCATCAGGATAAAAAAAATTAGTAAAAAAACGGAGTTGCGTTTCATTTTAAAAAATGATTTTCCCCAATGAAGCGGGATACGGGGATTAGGAGCCAAATTTTCGATCGATCTCAGTCTGAATTTCCGCTGCGGTTGCTCCCTGATCGTGCATTCGAGACGCTAACAGCGCCTCATCCATACAGATCCCTCATGTGGCCGCATGATTTTCGACATAGCAGCTCAATAGATTCTTATGACCAAAATTCTCCCGGCATCGGCAATAACAGTAGAGCCGATCGAGCACCTCTGGTATTGCGCGGGCGACCTCATAGGCTCTCCGGGTTTTCCCCGTAAAACTTTGTGGCGATAGAGTCGACCTTTTCTCCCGGAGGTCGACATTCTCTTTTTTTAGTTTTGCATTCTCAAAGGATGGATTTTGAGGTTTTTCCTTCTGATAGAGAAAATAGACCCCAGAAATCAGCAGTACAACACCAACGGCCAAAGCAATTAAAGGATATTTAGATCTCTTTTTCGGTTTTGGCGCGGTTTGCACGGATTTGGTGGTCTGTTTTTTTTTCTTTCCCATGGCAATTGTTCCTTTTTTTGTTTTGTATCTAAAAAATTTCGCATCTCTTATACCCGGAAAAAATGGATTGTTCAACAGTATTTTTACGCAATCTCAATGCGGGGGCTTTCTTGGACATTCGGCGCAGCAGGGTTCTTCAACGCTGACCAGGCGCTTAAGTCAAACTATTCCATCTGCTCAGCCGATACCGTTTCACTTGATCTCTGTGCGTGGCTCAAACCGAAGCTTAATGATAGTCGCCACCTGATGCTGATTGCCGGTGGCGCCGTCCCAGACAGCCAATCCAAAGGAATAGTTCTTTTCGGATGGATCGAGCTGTACATCCTTTTTGTCGTTCGTTTTCAAAGCTCGACTGAGTTCAAGAACCCAAAATCCGTCAGCCCAGGATGCGCCACCGCTGATGTCGGCAGAACTCCCTCCTTCAGGTGGTCCGGATAGATAAAGGGGTAAAACTTTTTTCACCGGTTCCCCGCCGTCAGATGATTGCAACGGTACCCGTTGTCCCTCAACCATTTGAAATAGAGGAACCGTCTGTTTTCCCCCCGTCTTTTTAGCGTTAAGAAAAAGCGGAATTCCACCAACGGTTTCAGGCATTCGTGCTCCGGAACCATCGCTCCCATGGGCAGCTGATACCGACGGGTGCGCTGATCTAAAAGGGGGGGTTGAGCTTTCCGGTGGAATGAATTTTACCTGGTTGTCCAGGAAGCCATCCCCGGGCCGTCCTCCCTTTTCAGCAATAAAAGCGTTCCAATACCACTCATCCACCAACGCATCCTCCTGACGGGTGGCCATTCGTGGGAATTTTTTGAACCGGCCGGTGCTATGGCACAGGACAGCACAGCCCCCCAGACCAAAATCATCCACCTTTGCCGTTGCCTGCCAATGGAGTGAAAGGGCGTCGGGCCATTCTGCTTTTGCCTGCCACCTTCTGTTGCTGAAACGCCATTGGCCCATCCGATCATGGCGGGTTTTATCGGGCCATCGGAACACAAAATAAATCTGTGTGTCGCTATAGACCGCCCGTATAAAGACCTCTGTTCCCGGCTGAGGTGGGCCGTTATTTATTTGCCATGTGGATACTTTTGTATCTAAAGCGATGTCCCAGGTGTCATCCATGTCCCTACCGTCGATTTCAGGCGCTTTTTTTCCGGCCAGATAGGCGGCAATGAGGGTGGGTGGCACATCTTCTCCTGCGTAATCGACGTGACGGTTGGCTTTATGGCAATTCAGGCATACCCGATCCGACCGGGTTTTAAGAATATTGGCCCGAGCCAACATGGCGCCGTCCCTGGCCCTGCCTCCGGCCATGAGGTCAGCATAAAATCCTCCTGGTCCGTGACAGTTCTCGCAGGTAACCCGGTCCTCGAGGTACTGGCCGGTTCGTGGATTGAATCCTGTTGTATGGCAATTAAGGCATCGCGCCTCGTCCAACTCAAACCCGCTTTTGCGTAAATCCTTCAGCTTGTTTCTCACCTTTTCAAAGGGTTGAAATTTGAGCTTGCGCCAGCGTGCTACGTGTCTTGGGTGCGAACTTAAATGGCAGCGCAGACAGAGGTTCGAGCCGGTGAAATCTATCCGCTCTCCGGAAGCGCTAAATTGAAAAAGATCAAGATCGGAAGTTTCAGTGCCACGGGCTTCCAGATAGTCGTATAGTGGCCGGGCGGGGATACGCAATGTGGAGTGGGCCCTCTGCTCTTCTGTGGCCCTGCCGACACCACCATGGCAAACCGTGCAACCGTATTGCGCGAACGGAAAACGATCTATTTCCGGATGCTTTTTCTCAAGCTGTTTCAGATCGATGTGACAGGTAGTGCACCTGTCAGCCCGAGTACCGCCCTTTAATAGTATCTGCCTGATTTTGTAACGAGGCCGGTTGAGGTAGCGCAACCGGCTCTGTAAGTTTATGCGCTCAGTCCCGTCTGCACCCGCCAGCGCTTTAATTACCTTTTTTCTCTCTTTTTGAAAAAACGCCTGCTGATGGCTCATCCACTCAGGATTCATCTCCTTTCGAAGGATCAAGCCCAGGGTCACCAAAAGCGCGATGACCAGTAGGGCGAATATAAAATACAGATGTCGAGTCACTGCCTGATTTTTCCTTTAAAAGGCCGTGTTCATTGATTTTGAAGGCGTTGGAAGCCGGTGCTTGCAATTTTATGCAAAAGGTTCACCGCCATCAGTTTCAGATATTAAACCATGGCGTCTGTACGATATACCTTACGTTCAAGAGAAGGCGAAGTAAAACCTTGATTACAACTGCCCCCATGGTTAAAACCAGAAAAAAGTAGACCGAGTAACGAACTTTTCCCCAATTTTTGAATCGCCGGGGCCAAAGGATGCAAGGTAAGAGGAGACCCAGCAGGTAATAAATACCTATCAGGGACAAGCCAATCCAACCCGGTAGCGAACTAAACTCCAATCGGGCCGGCTTGGCCATGCTCCAGTATTCCCAGGGCCAGTACCAGTCCCAGTTTGGCCCACGGAACCAGGCCGGGATCGCTGTGAGCAGAGCCAAAAACAGCACACCAGCGGTAAAAGGTAAAGTAGCCCAGATACGACGCCGGAAAGAATAATGCCCTGCACCTTTTGGATCGATATCAAGCAGGGGAATCGAAATCAAACCCGATATGATGAGGAGGGGAATAACCACTCCGGCCAACCAGGGATCAAAGTAAACGAGCAGTTCCTGAATTCCGAGAAAATACCAGGGTGATTTAGCGGGGTTTGGCGTGAAGTCCGGGTTCGCCGGCACATCCAAAGGCGCTTCAACCAGCAGGCCCAGCAGGGCCAGAACCAATAAACACCCGAGAGCCGCCAGAAATTCTTTGAACAGAAAACCAGGGTAGACAGGCAGGTTGTCAGGAGGGCGTTTCTTACCGGTTGCTTTGATCGTACCTTTTGGAAGTTCCTTTGACAATCGATCTCCTTAGAACCAATCGGTTTTGTAATTGTGATGCATCAGTGTGGGAAAGACAGGCGGTTTTACTGCCACTTAAAGCCCGATCGTCAGATTGCCATCTTTGCGCACACGCCAGAAATGCACCATTAAAAAAATGGCGGCCAAAAGCGGTAGAATAAAGACATGCAGGCCATAAAACCGGACCAGGGCCCTCGGGCCGAGATCTGAATCTCCCAATAAAAAAAAGGCTATATCACGGTCGGGCTTGAGTCCCAGCGCACTGCCGAAGGGCCCATCAGAGCCGAGCAGTGGAACCGAATGGAGTAGATTGGCGCCCACTCTCGTCCCCCAGTATGAGATCTGATCCCATGGTAGCAGATAGCCTGTAAATGCAAAAGCCAATACAATCAGAAGCAGACACACGCCGACTATCCAATTGAATTCTCGTGGTGGTTTATATGATCCTGTATAGAAAACGCGAAGCATATGCAGCACAACGGTGATCACGATGCCATGTCCGGCCCAGCGATGGACGTTACGCAAAAAACCCCCTAGAAAAACCGTATACTGCAAATCCAAAATATCGGCATAGGCATTTTCTAAGGTCGGCCGGTAATAGATCATTAAAAGAGCGCCCGTGAAGACCGTTATCAGAAATAACAGGAAGCTTAACCCCCCGAGGCACCAGGTGAAACTGATCTTCATCCTATCGACAGATAGCCGCATCGGATGCAGGTGCAAGAAAACTGTACGCCGCACTGCCTGCAACTCCTCTGCCGGAGTGCGGGGCAGACCGGTTCTGAATATTTTACGTTTAACTTCGGGTGGCAGCTTTATGGTCATTTTTTACAAGCCTTAATCCGCATCGGCCGGCAGAGCGATATGGTCGGTTTTAGGCGTTTCCAGATTGAAAACGTGGAGCAGGACCTTTTGCTCGCTTGATAATAATATCCTGATCCACCACGAGAGATCCATTATCATCGAGTCTGATGGCAAACAGATCCAGAGGACGGGGTGGGGGGCCCGCCACATTTATCCCTTCTGCGTCGAACTTTCCACCGTGGCAGGGGCATAAAAACATGTTGTGATCCCCGTTCCAGACCACTATACACCCCAGGTGGGTGCAAACGGCGGAAATAGATAAAAACCCCTTTTTATCGCGCACGATAAAAAGTTTTCGGCCACTGTGGTAGACCACTTGGCCAGGCCGATAATCGTCCGGAAAACCCACCTTAACTGACATGGCAGGTCGGCTGGACACACGGGGTCGGACAAAACTTATCATCGCTGCCAAAAATGTGACAAAAGCAAGGCTTAACCCGGTCCAAGAGAGCCCAGCAAAAATTTACGGCGGCCCTGTTTGGGTTTTATGGAGAATGCATTGGTGTTAAGTGGCATTCGTGTATTCCATCAGTAAGTTAAAAAATTCAATTACCCGTTTGCTAAATGCATACCCATTAAGACCGTTCATCAAACTCCTTTAATTCTTTTTCCAGACGTTCCTTGTATTCAGCCAGATGGGCATCTTCAGTGTGGGACACTGTTTCGGTCCGAACCCCTGCAGACCAACGGCGAAGCAGAAAATATATCGCGATTGCCATGAAGGCGACGAATATGAACGGCAAAAACCACAGCATCAGGTTAAATCCTTTTTTGCTGGGTTTGGCCATGATCCGTTCTCCGTACTTGCGTACAAAGTATTGTAATATCTCTTCTTTGGTTTCGCCCTGGCTCAACTTTTTTAGGATCAAATTCCGCATTTGAATACTGGTACCGCTATTTGATTGCGCAATCGTCTGACCAGAACAGATAGGACACATAATGATCTCGTAGAGTTCTCTGGCTGTCTTTTCCAGCTCTTCTTCCGCATGAAGATTGGCGATAACCGGCAGATTCGGAAAAAGCAGAATCAAAAGCATCAGACCTGCAACGATGAATTTGCACTTCATAGTTTCACATCCATTTTATTTTAACAATCCGCCTTTGGTTAGCCAATAGTGCACCTGGTAGGATCCGGATATCAGAATGAGGGCGCCTGCAACTCTTCCCATATAGGGTAGGAGGCGGTGAACGTAGGTGGTCAGACCTCCTTTGAAGAGAGCAAAACTCAAAGCCAGTATGGTCAGCACGGATCCCATACCCAGTGAGTAACTGATGAATTGAAAAATGCCATTTGAAAAACCCTTGGACTTGATGACACTTCCGACCACCACCAGAAATACGGGGAGCGTGCAGCCCAAAGAGGCCATCCCGTACCCGATGCCAAAAAGAAAGTACGTCCTGAACCCCTGGGATTCAGGATTGCCGATCAGGTTCGCAAGACGGCCGGGAATCGAAGTATATATTGACTTTCCCGCCAGCAGAAATAGACCGAGGCAGACCAGGACGGTTCCGACGAACAAACCGAGCCAAGGGAGGTACTGCATGAGAATATACCCCCCGGCCCAGATGATCCCCCCGACAAATGAAAAAAGGACCGTAAATCCAAGGGTCACCGCTGTTCCAATTAGCAGCGCTTTACCCCCTTTGCGTAAAAGATGGGTAGAAGCAGGGCCGTCATCACAGCCGCCTAGATAAAGCGATAGGTACGCCGGTAACAGTGAGAAACCGCATGGATTAACCGTTGATACCATCCCTGCGCCGAAAGAATACCCAAAGGGGAGCAAAACGGCCACCGCATTCATCCAGTTGGCCAGCAAGATTTGTAATTCACTCATTCCATAATTTCCTGGATTGAACTGATCAGCACTTTTTTCTCTATGGCGCCAACCCAGCGGCGAACGATCTCTCCTTTTCGGGATATGAAAAAAGTAACCGGAAGTCCTGAAACTCCATAATCGATGCTGACCTCTCCGGTCGGGTCGGGTGCGTTAGGATAGGTGATATCGAATTCCCGGATATAGTTCAGGGCATCTTCCTCTTTATCCTGGATATCCACCCCAATAAAAATCACGCCCCTATCCTTATAGGCGCGCCATGTTCTCTCTAAAAGCGGCGCTTCAATCCTGCAGGGGGGGCACCAGGATGCCCAGAAGTTTATGACAATCGGCTTGCCCTTCAGGCCGGCCAGGGAAATAGTGTTCCCCTTGAAGGTTGTCAGGGTGAAGTCAGGTGCCGGCCGATTTACCATGGTGATGCCGCTCAACCCGGTTATCGGTTCCTTGTTCAGCATGCCCCATACCAGAAGCCCTAAAAAGCCGATAAAGACCATGGTGGCAATTGCAAACATTAATTTTTTATAAATTCTTTTCGATTCCATAAATCTGTTAAAACCTCATATGGCGTCACAGAAAGGCCCAGGGTACCTCAGAAATTTTTCATCGACGATTTGTATATGAAAATAATGAAAAGGGAAAGCAAAAAACATACTTTTATTGCCTTTGCGGCCCTAACAGATTGCAATCAAGGATTTAGTGTTCATTTTTTGAACATTCACAATCGGAGATATTTCAAAACCCATTCTGAAAACTTTTCTTACCGATCTCACCCACAAACAGACGAAGGGTAAATACAATTTTTAAAAAACAATTTAGGTGGAAAGCGTTGATTAAAATTCGTTATCGATGTGGGGGAGCTCCCGGTTGATGTCCCTTGACTTTTGATACCAAGACCGTCTATGATAATTCGAGTTTCACACCTCCAATCCAGCTGCGTGTTGTGTACGGAATCAAGCTCGCGATGGAAAGGTTTGTCCGATACGTTCAGAAACCCCGACGATTACCGATTTTCCGTATAAATTGGTCCGCGTATTGTTGTATATGGCGGTTACTCTATCTGGAGGAATAATATGGATGAAGTTGATATTGATACTGAGGATGAAAAAAAACCTTCGGATCAAGATAAAAGATTTTTAAATCCAACACCGATGCTTGATGAGTTGGAAAAAGGTCCCTGGCCCAGTTTTATAACCGGCATCAAAGAATTGGCTGAGCGGACCAAAAACCGATGCTCAGGGGCGTAATGGATCAGCTTGAGTATTCCTACCAAACCCGGATGGGATACTGGAAGGGCGGTCTGATCATGGTACGTGGATATGGATGTGGAATCATCAGCCGCCGCACCATGATTAAAGATAAAATTCCGGAGGCTGCAGAGTTCCACACATTCCGGGTTCAACCTGCTCCAGCCTTACACTACAACACAAAAATGTTACGGGATCTTTGTGATATATGGGAAAAATACGGTTCCGGTTTGATCACCCTCCATGGCCAGACGGGGGATATCATGCTCCAGGGAATTGAGGAGAGCAAAGTTCAGGAATGTTTTGACACGATCAACCAGGCAGGATGGGATCTTGGCGGAGCCGGTCCAGCCATGCGCACAGGTGTATCTTGCGTGGGACCCGCACGGTGTGAGCACGCATGCTATGACACATTGAAGTTACATTATAGGGTTTTGAAATATTTTGTAGAAGATGTTCATCGGCCTCAATATCTCTACAAATTTAAATTCAAGTTCTCCGGGTGCCCTAATGACTGCAGCAATTCCATTTTTCGTTCGGATTTGGCCGTTATCGGGATGTGGCGGGATTCCATCCAGATGGACTCCACGGAAGTTGTGGATTGGATTGAGAAAAACGGCACCGATTCCCTGGTGAATAACGTGATTAATCGTTGCCCAACTAGAGCCATATCGCTCGAACACGGTGAAATGGTGATTGATAATAAAAACTGTGTCCGTTGCATGCATTGCCTGAACGTGATGCCCCGGGCATTGTCACCTGGAAGGGAACGGGGGGTGACTGTATTGCTTGGCGGGAAAAATACCCTAAAAGTAGGTGCCATGGGTTGCACAATGGTCGTCCCTTTTTTCAAAATGGAGACCGACGAAGATATCGATAAATTCATAGAATTGTGTGAAAGCATTATTGATTGGTGGAATGACAATGGATTCGAAAAGGAGCGTATCGGCGAAACCATTGAGCGGGTTGGGCTGAAACAGCTTTTGACCGGGGTCGGTTTGGAAGCCTCAGTCGATATGGTCGCCAAACCGCGGAGCAATCCATATTATAAATCTGAATACTAGGCTACTAATTCTCTCAGTATCATAAAATTAGGAAAAGAACATGAATACCGAAAGAACATGGAAAACTGTTGAATCAGGTCCCCACGACTATCAGGAAGCCCTCCATCCGGTGGTGAAAAAAAATTATGGAAAATGGAAATACCATGAACTCCCCAAACCAGGGATATTAAAGCATGTCGCAGAAAGCGGGGATACGCTTTTCACGGTCAGGGCCGGCACACCCCGTCAGGATTCGGTGGATTTGATCCGGCGGCTTTGCGATATCGCTGATAAGTATGCTGACGGTTATCTCCGATTTACGGTCCGTAACAATGTGGAGTTCATGACACCGGATGAAGAGAACGTGGAACTAATGGTCAAGGAACTGGAGGCAATAGGGCTGCCGGTCGGAGGCGCCGGACCTTGCGTCTCGTCAGTGGCACATACCCAAGGATGGCTGCACTGTGATATTCCGGCCACCGATGGGTCCGGTGTGGTCAAGTCCATAATGGACAGCTTGTATGATGATTTCAAAAACTTGCGAATGCCGAGCAAGGTAAGGCTTTCTACCTCATGTTGCGCCATTAACTGTGGAGGGCAGGCGGATATCGCCATTGTAGTCAAGCACACCCGCCCACCCCGCGTCAACCACGAGATCATTGCAAATACCTGTGAATTGCCAAAGGCGGTTGCTTGCTGTCCCGTGGCGGCAATCCGGCCAACGGTGGTTAACAATAAGCAATCAGTGATGGTCGACCATAAAAAGTGCATGTATTGCGGCGCCTGTTTTGCAGCCTGCCCGGCAATAGAGATCAATCATCCTGAGCACTCTAAAATTGGTGTTTGGGTTGGCGGAAAAAACTCCAATGCACGTTCCAAACCCTCGCTGGGGAGCCTGGTGGCCCATAACCTGCCCAATAACCCGCCGCGGTGGCCGGAAGTCAATGAGGTGATCAGGAAAATTTTAACCGCCTTCAAGAAAGAAGGCCGCCCCTGGGAGCGATTGGGAGAATGGATCGACCGGGTGGGCTGGAAACACTTTTTTGAAGAAACCGACTTAATCTTTGAAAAGGATATGATCGATAGCTATCGCCATGCCAGAACCACTTTTAACCAGTCGGCGCATGTTCGTTTTTAAGGATTGATCAAAAATAAGTTTCCATTTTTTTTT
>PVMS01049938.1_pt1 | contig 14036 bp, 15 predicted proteins | sample 1853461 | NCBI WGS metagenome assembly PVMS01 (sample SAMN08582032, study PRJNA380276) | Marine sediment metagenome, whole genome shotgun sequencing project. | isolation source: ocean sediment barecode stripped | collected 2017 | reverse complement strand
CTGTTAATGAAATTGGACTTTTACTGGAAAAACAAGACGATAAAACGATGGTTACCATTGCATCGCGCTATGAAGCGGGGAGTATTTGCCGCGGTCCATGGGGGAAGAATGGAGAAATTCAAGGGTTGACCGAGTTTGATCGTCGAATGGTTGGCTTGCGGGGAATTGTGTTTTCAAAACTTTTTCCGCACACAGGAAAAATCACAGATACTCAGTGTGGTCTCGATGCTTAGAATGTAAAACTGTGAAGAAAAATACATCTGAACAGCGGCGGAAGGACCTACTCATTTGATATCGAGTTGTTGGTGCTTGCATCAGCTGCTGATACAGCCATAGCTTTTGCTCCGATATACTGGCATGACAGCCTTGCCGAATCTAGTTTTTGGAGTCATGCTGCTGAGAAAACAAATGATGATGCGAGTTAGCTGTTTCCCCCCCGTATCCTTCCGACAATCTATTCTAACCGTCATTTCTAATGAAGAATTTATCAGGTAAACGATCTTGAAAAAGTGCCGTGTTAATTTTGATGAATAAACTATCTGATTTTAGGTTACAGATGACTCAATCGTTGTCGCCACCGATCAGGCTCCCTATACTTCCCAGAATAGAACCTTCACCTTTTTGGGTGCCGCCGGCCGAAGGGGCGTGTTGCAGAATACGGTCTGCCATACGCGAAAACGGGAGGCTCTGAAGAAGTACGGTTCCTGTGCCGCTCAAAGTTGCCAGGAAGATGCCTTCACCGCCGAAGAACATGGACTTAAGGCCGCCTGCGCGCTCAATGTTGTAATTTATGCCTGACGTGAATGCCGCCAGACATCCGGTGTCAACGCGAATGAGATCGTTATTCAGCTTCTTTTTGATTACAGTGCCACCGACATGGACAAATGCCATGCCATCGCCGGGTCTGGACCCGTCACCCATCTTGGCTTCAAAGGTTATGCCGTCGTCCATGTAGTTCATCGCCCCAGCCTCGGCAACCACGGTTTCGCCGGGATCAAGCTCTATCTCGACAATTTGGACATCATCGCCGATAATCTTATAATCAACTTCATGGGATTGCATGGTTTGATCCCTCTATATTTTTTTCATAAAAATCAGAATTTAACTTCAGGGACCGCTTGCTCTGCTTCGGGCACTTCATAGTAATCTGCGCTTGAGACCCGTGCAAACATAGCATAGAATCTTCCGAAGAGTGTCCGGATATATGTATTCAGAATTTGAACCGCATCATTATATCGTTTTCGTGCCACTGATATTCTGTTTTCTGTTCCCTCGAGGCTGTCCTGAAGCTTGAGGAAAGATTCATTGGCCTTGAGGACCGGGTATCTTTCCTGGAGCAGGAGGAGCCTTGAGAGTGCGCCTTCAAGTCTGTTTGAAGCTTCAATCTTTTTGTTTACACCCTTGGCCTGAAAGTACTGTGTCCTTGCCTCTGCAATGTTTTCAAAAAGTTCTTTCTCATGTTTTGCATATCCCTTGACTGTTTCAACTAGATTAGGGATAAGATCGTATCTACGCTTTAACTGGTTTTCCACCTGCGCCCATTTTCCCTTGACATTTTCATCCATGGCAATGACATTATTGTAACCCGCAACGATCTTGCCGAGGGCCAAAAAACCGACAAGCAATATAACGCCCAACGTGATTAAAATGATTTTGAGTTGTTTTGACATAATTTTCTCCTATTAATAACATTTATAGCAACTTCTCATTATCCGCAATCTACCAGCCCCCTGATGCACCGCCGCCGCCAAAGCCACCACCTCCGCCGCCGCCGAAACCACCGAATCCGCCGCCGCCGCCGCCCCATGAACCCATCCTTCCCCCCATGGATGAAAACAGAAAAAGAAGCAAAAAGAGTCTCGGGTTTTTGATAAACAGAGCCAATAAAATAAAGAGCATCACGATGCCCAATATTTTATTTAAGAGGCTGGCGGGTTTGTCCTTTCTTGTCTGTTGAATGCCGGGTTTGATTGTGGGCATTCCGTTTATTTTGACTCCCGAGTCTGAGGCAATTTCATTTGCCATTGCCAGGGCTGCGGCAAAAATGCCGTTCGAGTAGTCGCCTTTTTTGAAAAAAGGCACAAGTATGTTGCGTCCAAGGCTACCGACAAGGCTGTCCGGAAGCACGCCCTCAAGTCCGTAGCCGACTTCGATCCTGTACTTTCGGTCGTTTAGGGATATCAGGAACAGCACTCCGTTATCTTTTCCCTTCTGACCGATTTTCCATTTGTCATGGGCAATTTCAATGGAAAGGTCTTCGATGGATTCGCCCTCGAGGCTCTTTATCGTCAGGATAACCAACTGTGCCGTTGTCTTCTGTTCAAGCTGCTGAAGATATCCGTTCAGCCTGTTTTCCGTAGTATCATCGACAATGCCTGCCAAGTCTACGACATAATTGAGAGGCCTTTCCGGAATGCCTGCGGAATGGGAAACAGATGCAGCCAAAAGGCATAAAAAGAGTGTTGCCAGGAAAATCGCAAGTTTATTCTTTGACGTCATCTGTAATCTCCCCCAGCTTCTCGATAGCCGCATAATAGTCTTCGAAAAAGGTGTTGAGCTGTTTGATCGTCAGTTTTGTTTTATGTTTTTTTTGCTTTAAAACAGCCTTAAATACACCGGTGTTTACGCCGGAAAACTCTTCAAGGCTTGTCAGAACATCGTCATTTCTTATGGGCGGTTCCTTTCCGAGGACAAGAATAATCCCTCTGAAAAGCGGAATGTATCCTGAAATGGTATTAATAAACATGTCGGTGAGGGTTTTACTGTCACCTGCGGAAGATATATAACCCTGTCTGAGACCGATCAATCTGACTTTCAGCTCTCTTTCGCATTGGAGTCTGAGGTCAGATCTATTTATTTCCAGTTTATGAAAGAGATCTTCTCCGAAAACGGTTTTGTGAAGCAGCTTTATATTCAGAAACTCGATGGGAAAGACATCAAGGGAATTCATAATGTATTCCGGGGTCATGATCAGGGGGGCTGCTATTCTTTTTTTGCCGTATTTTTTCCCCAAGGGAGCCATAAGTTCAAGAAATTTCAAATCCATTTTAGTAAGGACAAAGACCGAATTGACGTCTGATTTATTGGGGTCAAAATCGTCTGTCAGGGCACTTCCGGTGATGGTTATGGAATGAATTTTATCCTGATAGCTGCTTAATATTTCTTTCTGAAATGGTTTAAATCTCTTCTCTACCGCAGAGCTTAGATTCGGATCAATCATAAAACCTCCAAGTTTATATTTATAAGATTATATCGCCATGAAAAATCTTTGCACAAATGTACTCAATAATAATCGTTTAAACAAGTCAAACGATATAATTGTTAGAACCTATCTCAAAAACAATCTAAGTGCCCATGGCGGTGTTGCGAAACGGTTCAAAATGCTCACATACTACGTGTATGCTCCTCTTTTTCACCGTTTCGCGCCTTGCCCTGAACACTAATCTTATTTTTGAGATAGGTTCTAGTGTCTTTACGAAAAGTCGTGTTTATGCATTATTTAGCGGGGTCAATGCCCTCTACACCGGCTCTCTTTTCGAATCGGTGTCCGTAATACTTCGAAAACATGAGATCTAAATCCTTTTTGAAAGTCTCCGTTCTTCTTACTCCCAATAAATAGCTCGTTGTCCCCTTGATAAATATGAATAGTATAATAAAAAAAGTGACGGGAAAAACTAAACAGTCAAATAAATAGCCTGCAATTATCTTTATAGTCCAAATAGCCATGCTGTGTGTTTTATCTTTCAAATAGGTCGCCAACTTTATTAATTTAATTTTGACTTTGGCATATTGCGTTTTTAGGTTTATTTGTGCAAGGAAGCTCTCTTCTTTTTCATCAGCAGGGAAGATATTCTCACTCAATGATTCCACCGAAAAATCCTTTTCAATCGTGTTGAATCCTGATTGAGCTTCTTCAATTAATGGTAAGGTAATTCTTTTTGACAGTACTGATGCCCCGATTATCGAAAAGGGTAGAATAAAATATAACGAAATAGTCACTACTAATGCTAAGACGACGAACTCTTTTAATAGATTAGATAAAGTAACCCTTTGGGGAATAAAGTAGCGTGAAACAAGGAAGCCTGTTAATGCAAATAATAATACAGAAAGAAACCAGTGATCAATGGCATAAATCGTTTGCAATATCAACCTCGTCAGAAGGAGTATAGTACTTGCGGCAAGTGTGGTTTTCCATGCAATATCTACGTAATCATAGACAGACTGCACAATATCGCCCACTTCCAGATTAAAGACGACGATTCCTGCCTCGGAACCCTCTATTGTTGCCATGCCACTTTTAATTACCGAGAGGGTCAAAAAGACGGCAACAGAATTATTAAACGATTCTTTAAGGTATTGATCATTAGAATTCGCAATCTTATCCAGGCCGACTTTGCCTATGAGTCTGTCAAAATGGCCTCCAATGGCAGCGAAGGAGCATAACAATAATAACAGAATTATAAGAATTCGTTTCCTCATATTCGTAACCTTTCTATCCTGGAGCGAGCAAATGAATTTTTACGAAACCATCAACAGTGATCCAGAACCTTTTGAACGTGCGAAAATATTACTGCTCTTCTAAGTTCTCTTCAACGGCATTCTGCCTATCTTCTTCTATATTTTTTACTGAACGAGCTTTTTCTATGGGGGTTCGAATATGATCCACTATATCTTTTGCAGCCTTGTCGGTCATTTTTTCAATCCTTCCTTTTTCTGATTCTTGGTCGCCATTGTTTGAACAAGCGAAAAAGGTGCCACAAAAAAGGAACAACACTATAGCAGGATATAAAAGAATTTTCTTCATAAAATCACCTCATAGATTTGTATCAATTTAGCTTTTTGAAAAACGTGCCCCACAAGCATTCAAACCGAACACCCTTACCGGAAATGATTGAAAATTTGACTGACGGGAACCCGATCATCTCCAGATATCACCATGCGCCCAATAACGAGCAGCAGCAGCAGCAATGGGAAGCGGAACGGCTTTAGCCACCCTAACAGACAAGGCATGTATGGTTTACTTCTCTGGGCATTATTATTGCTGTTCAGTCGATCCGATTTGGGAGACCAAACGTTAAATCGTTTAGACAACTTTAGATAGGGTCCTTTTTTAATAGTTCCCGTAACAACCTTATACATGATAGATCCAACGCAACCGAGCGAAAAGATGTAATAATGCTCTTCAATGGGGACATTGAATAGGAATAAACCTTTCAAATTATTCGTCAGCCATATTTCTCGGATCGCGGACGGATATATTGTCAGCACTACTGTATACCAACATATGTTAAGTCCGATCATAATGACACCGGACCAGATACACATCCTAAACAGACTCGCATCGATTAGCAGAAACAATATGACCCACATTAGCAAGATGTACACGTAAATATCAACCGAATTTAATTGGAATAATCCGAGAAGTACGACAAAAAAGAAGACACTACCAAAAACAATAGCCACGACAAAGAGGGAGTTCGGGCTTTTTTGGGTATAATATTCTTCGTTGAAAAATAATTCATAGATTTTAGTGGAAATTCCTCCGAAAATAAAACCGTATAGGAAACTTTCAAAATTATAATTATTAAAGATAGTTGGCGGTTGCCAGTAGTCATAAAAAGAACAATATCTATCTAATGCCAAAGCGCATGTTCCGCACAATATTCCCATATATATAATTTCAACCCTGGACTTTTTCTTTTTATATATAATAAACGCCCAAAGAGGGATGGCCAGCGCCACGCTCCACAGATAGTAATATTGGTGGATATAATTTGTTTTCATTGATCAATGAGATTGCGGAATTTGAAATTTCATTCGGACATGGCCCGGAAGAATTAGGGCTATCTTAGCATTATCGACTCAAGGTATTCCTTAACTCCACCGATTGTTGCAATGAACATCTTAGTGCCGGTCATTATCGTGAAGATATCATCCACATCTCCGTAGTTCCTGGCAAACTCAGGTCCAATTACAGCAGCAGGCTCTGCTGCGTCAGGTTTTTTGGCTATGGCATCCACGTACATATCCAGGCGGTCCTTTAGTATTTGAAAGTAATCAATATCATTGTCTATCATAAGCCCGGCTGTTGAAGATATGCTCTGTGATAGTTCATAAACTGCGTTCCAGTAAAGCTCTAAAAGCTGATTCTTGTGAGAGCTGTTTTCAAGATAATAAGATATACTCCATCCAACGCTGATAATTTTCAGAATCTGAAGTTCGTATTCAACCGTGCCCCGCTTGATCTCAGTCTCTTCTGGCAGTTGTGCCATAAGCCATTTTACGTCTTCACGGTCAATGGCAAAACTTAACAAATCCTCGCCAGCTTTTTCAATTCCAGATTTTATTTCCGAGTTTTCCATTTTTCACTAATAATTTATAACCAATTTTGATATAACTTGAACCTATCTCAAAAATAAGATTAGTGTTCAGAGCAAGGCGCGAAACGGTGAAAAAGCGGAGCATACACGTAGTATGTGAGCATTTTGAACCGTTTCGCAACACCGCCATGGGCACTTAGATTGTTTTTGAGATAGGTTCTATATAAAATCTATTGACTTAGCTTGACAGCTGTTCCATAAGCTAAAAGCTCGGCGGCGCTACCAATAACACTGGTAGTCATATAGCGAAGATTGATTATCGCATCTGCACCCATTTCTTCAGCCTTGGTTATCATCCTATTTGTAGCTACTTTCCGGGCTCTTCCCATCATTTCCGTGTACTCTGTGAGTTCCCCCCCTAAAATCAATCTGATTATTGCAGATAGATCTTTTCCAAGCCATATGGCAAATATAGTATGGCCTTGGACCAAACCTAGAACCTCAGCGATCTCTTTGCCGGGTATTTCATCAGAATTCAGGAGTAAAACACCGGTTTGCACCTCATTAATCGGGAGACTTTCTTGTGATGTTTTAATTTTCATTTGTTCGATAGCCACAGTCAGCAGGACAAGCAAAATACCAACTAAAAGGCAGAAAACTGCTATCCGAAGCCACCAGGGTACAACAGGATCGTCGGCAACGATCATATGCCAGGGTATCCCGGCAAATATTGCAGTGAAAACCCCGAGCACGAAAGCCACCGACCCAATATGTCGAAGTATTTTCATGAATTCTCCTTTTTAATGAACGGTTGCATTAATTTTTGTAAATATTCTATGACGATTAAAAAAATTAATCTTTTTGAAAATATACAAACAATAAAATGAAATCAATAACAAATGTATGATTGCGGATTAAGCTGATTTTTGTATATAAACAAATTATACTTTTTTATGTTTGATAATAAAGCTGGGTTTCATATTCAGGAAAAGGAGCATGCATGATTGAAAAGGTCATAATTGGGAAAGGCCGGCACTTATCTGACCTTATGATTGATACACATGTCCATCTAAACGAAATCAGTCAGGAGGAAAGGATTGAAATATGATTTCCATTGAAAAGGTAAAACAGGCTGCGAATTTAATAAAAGGGAAAGTCATCAAAACGCCACTGGTCTATTCACCCTCTTTGAGCCACATGTTCGGCGGAGAGATTTATCTAAAATTGGAGAACCTTCAGAAAACAGGTTCGTTCAAGATAAGAGGCGCGACTTACTGTATATTGAAAAATAAGGATGAAATCGGTCCAGGCGGTGTGGTGGCGGCGTCTGCGGGAAATCACGCCCAGGGAGTAGCGCTGGCTGCCAGACAGGCGAATATTCCGGCAACAATCGTAATGCCGGAATGGGCTTCCATATCAAAGCAGGAAGCAACACGTGCTTATGGGGGCGGGGTGGTTATTGCTGGCCAGACATTGGGGGAAAGTATTAAAAAAGCTGAAGAAATGGTCCAGGAGGGCAAGACCTTTATACATCCCTTTGATGATCCGGATATTATAGCAGGGCAGGGGACTGTCGCCCTGGAAATCTTCGATGACCTGAAAGAGACCGACATGATTCTTGCACCCATAGGCGGCGGAGGTTTTATTTCAGGTATAGCATCGACCGCTAAATCGATCAGACCGGAAGTTAAGGTCATCGGGGTTCAATCTGCTGCCTGTCCTTAGGCCTATGAGTCGTGTCGCAAAGGGAAAATTGCTAGGGTCGACTCTAAACAGTCCATAGCAGACGGCATTAGTGTTAAACAGGTCGGGGAACTTAATTTCCATATAATACGAAAGTCCGTGGATGATGTGGTTTTGGTGGAAGAGGATCATATCGCGGCTGCGATCTTGTTGCTTCTGGAAAGGAAAAAGATCCTGGCTGAAGGCGCAGGAGCGGTTTCCCTGGCAGCGCTTTTAAACGGTTCTGTTGCCGTTCCCCGGGGAAGCAAAGTCGTTTTATTGATCAGTGGCGGCAATGTGGACAGCTCCTTGTTAGGTCGAATCATCAGTCAGGGCCTTTTAAAAAATGGCCGGACAATGCGCTTCAGGGTGCGTCTTGACGATACTCCCGGTTCCCTGGCGAAACTGCTAACTTTGATATCAGCTCTTAAAGCAAACGTTCTCCATATCGTTCATGAACGTAACGTGAAAGATTTGCCCATTTATGTTACACGGGTTGATCTGGAGTTAGAAACGCGTGGTACGACCCACGTTGATGAAATCACACGTGAGTTGAATACGGCCGGATATGAGCTTGTGTTGAGGTAATTGTGGGCTTCACATATTGAAACAAGGGATTGCATGGTGTTTTTCAAAACACTCTTCTTTTTACTACATATTCAATTTCAACCTTGTCTTTTGAGTCGGAAGCTATTTTCAGGGATGCAGGGTTAAGAGCCAGGTTCGCGTTGATGATTCCGGAGCCTTTAATGTTATCAAGGGGAACCTTTTCAGTATATATTGTTGACAGATTTTTCAGGATCCGGCCGCCACCGATTATCCTGGTTTTTTCAGGCCGGACTTTGACCTCAACAACTATTAAATTCCGTGGCAGCTTCCCGGTCCAGTCAACCTGCACGGGCAGTTCCCTTTCAACCGGGATATCAAGATTTACATCAACGACCGAAGGCATTACGCTTTTCAAATAAATACCTGGCGGCAGTGTAATATTGTCATTCGTAATCGTAAAAGTATTGCTGCCCACAACTCCATTGCTCAAATCCAGGGCCACCTTGATCTGTTCAGGACCCGCTGATTTTATAAGCGCGCCGCTGCCGCCCAGCTGAAGCCTGACGGTGTTAACCGATGTATCGATGATTTCCATTCCAGGATCGCGCCCCGTGTATTCTACAGGTATTTCAAGATCGATCAGGGTCTCCTGCCCTCGTGAAAAACTGAGCCAAAGGCCTGACACAATCAGAACGGAAGCGACGGCGGCAACAGCAATCTCGGTCTTTTTCCTGCTGTTGATATCAGAAGATTCAGCTGCAATCCCAACATGCTCCTGAAGTATTCTTGCCAGTTCTGCCTTGCTTTGGGCCTCAGAAATGTTGGAACCTTTCGCCGATAAAACACTTCCACTTTCTTCGGATACAATAACAGCCAGCGCGTCTGTTGCCTCGGCCAGCCCGGCCGCGGCCCTGTGGCGTGTTCCGTAATTTGATGGCAGGTCATCCCGGTGCGACAGCGGAAGTATTGCCCCTACTTCCACGATCCTGTCCCCGCTTATCACCGCTGCTCCATCATGAACCGGGTTGTCATGCCAGAATATACTGGTTATCATTTCCTTTGAAACCAGGCCGTTTAATGGTATTCCGCTCTGCAACACATCTTCGAGGTTTTCCTTTGCCGGAAAAACCAGCAAAGCGCCGATGCCCTTCCGGGACAGATCGTAAACACTTTCAACAATTATTTCTATCGGTGTCTTGGTTTCTACTCCTGGAAAGCCCCATAGAATTGCCCTTAAATTCTTTGCCTGAAGTACTAAGCGGATTTCATTTCTAAAAACTATAATTATAATGATCGCAGCAAGGGCGATGATGCCCTGCATGGCCCAGCTGGTTACAATAAGCCCAAGGGTAACGGATATCCTCTGAAAAAACCACAGCAGCACAATACCGGCAATAACGCGGAACACATTGGTTCCCCTGAAAAGCACAAACAGACGAAAGAGAATATAACTGCTGATTGCGATATCAAGGAAGTCCTGCAATCTGATGCTGAAAATAAATGAAGATAACGTGTCCATCATTAATCCGTGATACTGAACCTGACAATCCTGAGAATACGTCCCTCTGAGTCAGAAATCTCTACGCGCCACGGGCCCTTATCTGCCTCACGGAGCTGCATGCTGCTGAATATCGACCAGCGGGGCGGTTTTATAAGTAGCCCCCTCTTCATGCTCAGCTTTTCCCTGTGAAACCATCTGTGGTAGATATATGTATCCTTCTTTATATCATCAAAAGTCGTAAAGCATGAAATCTTACCGACTGAAATGGAAAAAACAAATGCCTGATTAAAAGGCGCATATTCCTTGACACCCTCGCACATTAAGGCTTCGACTAATTTCAATGATGTATCGACATTTCTGCGTGATAAATTGTTACCATTTTGCGGAAAAGTGTGTGATGGTGTTATTGATAATATTAAAAACACCAGAGAAAAGATTAAATACGTTTTACATTTCATATATCTAAAATAACTTAATTATTTATTTTTTCAAGTAAAAAACATGCTCTATGGTTGACCCGACTTTTTCGACAGTCTCTGAGAATATCAAAAGTGCAGATGTCTTGCCTAAAGTTACAAAGGATTTTACAGCGCCTTACATACATTGCAGGTATCTGCAACGCTCAAACTCAAGAATCCTGTATCGTAATCACAAAGACTCTAAGGCCATAAATATTTTTTGACTTGCAAACCTGATCAAAACCTTTCTGAAAAGGTGTTAATTTTCAAGCATTTGAAAATCCCGGAAAATACTTTGACCAAGGCAGATTTCTCATGGGCCATGAAAGGCTTTCTGCGTAACTTTGTGTAATAGCTGCCGATAATAGGCATAGTTTTCAAAAGGCACATCGACGCGAATCCGACCATCGGCAAGAGGCACATAGCCGCCGTCTGCCACAAGTGGTGGTACTTTCTCCTCAACTTCACGCCTAATTGCCTTCCTGTCACATCGCAAGGCGTCCAGGTCAATACCGCCAATCAGTCTCAGTTGGTGGCCGAATTCCTGGCGTAAGTCGCGATAGTCCATCGCTTCTGTGTTCACTTCACAAGCCCAGAGGCAGTTGAATCCCCACCGCAGGATACTCGGAAGCAGTATTCTGCAATTTGCATAAGTCACAAGCACTATGATTTCCACCCCATGTCGCTTGAGAACTTCAATGATTGGCACATAGCAGCTTAATACCAAATCCTCATACATTTGGGGTGAAATCAATGGATTATCGTCGCCCCCGATGGGCTCGCTAAACAAGACTGCATCCACCTCAACTTCCCGCAGCACCTTTTCGGCCAGTGCAGCAGCAAACTCGCCTTGGATCATCATGGCTTGACGCACGAAATCCGGATCACCTATAACCAGATCCATCAGTTCCATAAACCTATGCCAGTCGTACACCCCCATGGTTAGGAAAAAGCCGCGGTGAATTCGCAACATGAGGACGTGTTCCCTTTTTTGCCAAGCACGTACACGTCCGGACCAACCCCTCGGCAGCCGGCCCCTTGTGTTGGGATCAAGGCGCCTGTTAATTTCGGCAAGTTCGGAGCGCGAGGAAGGCCACTTTCTGAATTTTGGGCGGGGTTCAAGATCCAGTACTATTTCTTCACGCTGATCGGAGGGAAACATACTTAAGAGATCAGTATCTTTCGGTAGGCCCTGACGATGCCAGGTCCTAAGCACATCCTTCCTTATACCTTCTTCAAAGTAAGGCACTCGGTCTGGTGCGCCGTAGCGCATTGTCTCCGTAAATCGCTGTCTGCTATTCATGGGAATTTACTCATAAGTCCTTATTTTGATTAAGCTAATATTTGATTATCATAATCTCAATATACGTTTAATATAAATAAGTTAAAACCCATTCAAGATTATTTATACAGGCTTTTGGTTACAAATTTGAGGCCAAAGCCAGTCGGTTTTTGTTGATTGTCAGATGAAGTTTAGATTGGATGAACTCGTGATGCTTTTCAGTGAACGGTATATACACTAGCTGAAAACTTTTCGGTGTTATTGTTATGTCCTTTAGTTTGGGGAAAAGGTTTCTTTGGGGTTTCATAAAACTGGCCAGGTTGATTGTCAGGCTTTCGAGGGCTTCTTCGATCGGTAACGTTACTGGATATAGCCTGGCATCCGGCAGTTCATCCACCAGTTTTTCTTGAGGTTGTGAAAGGGTAATATTGCGCGCAAGGTGTATGAAATTCAATGGTCTGAGCTTGAAAGCCAGAGTCCAGAAGCGAAACTTTATGTCGTCCCAGTTTTTCTGAACCGCTATAGGCAGATTGGCAATCTTGACCAGATCCGCATATGAATTGAGCGTTATTCCAGATATGTCTGCCTTGATGCGCCAGAAAGGCATATAGATAATATTACCTTCTTTTTCCGGAATGCATGCGAATTTCAGCCTCTTGAACCCATTACCAACCGGCCTCCAGACCGAGTTGCAGTTTTTGCAATTGAGAACCAGAGCATCTCGCTGGCCGTATAAATCCCATCCACAACCAGGACAAAGGGTTGGGACGAAGTGGGTGCGCCAGTCAGGACGTACACCCGATAAAAGCGCCGTGTCAAAATCATCCGGTAGTTCTGATGTTACCGGTTCGTTTAATATCGCGTCATATACTTTGTCCTCTATGTAAAAAGGAGAATAAATCAGGCTGAGTGTTTCACCAATATGGGCTTTGTGAAAAACAGGATTTGGCAGGGATTTGCTGAAACGGCGCTCGAAAATTTGCATAACTTTTTTAAGGGGTAGGGTCGGTTTAAGGAAAAGCCCTCGTGTTTCTGGTGTAACGAATTTGAGTTTCAACGCCTGACTGCGCAGTCCCACGGAGATGGGAAAATAACGAGATTCCACGGCCTGGTGACTGATATCCATAAATCTGTGATTTAAACCGCTTTCAACGCAGGAAAAAAACGTGCCCTTGAACCGCCAGTACGGGAAAAACACCAGGTCTTTATTTTCAGGTGCAGAGTTGGGAAGCATATAGCGGAAAAAATCCTTTTGAAGAAGGTAGGATTTTACACGGCAGTACTCGCAGTAAAACAGTCGATCTGTTTCTTCCAGGATAGCAGGGGCCCCGCATTGTGGGCACTGGTGTTCAATAAGAAAATTAATGCTTCTCACCACACTGGTTACAGTACGTGGATTCGGTTACGTTCTCGCTGCCGCATTCTGAGCAAATTATGGGTTTCGGCTTTTCTTCTGCCGGATGACCGCAGCGGGAGCAGAACTTTGCGCTGGGAGTAAGGTTTTTGCCGCATTTAGTACACTGATTAAAAACAAGTTGCTGGTGACCGCAGAACGGGCAGAATTTTGCATCCAGGGGAATGGAATTGTGGCAATCAGGACATTTAAAGTCTTGCTGTGCACCGGGTTGAGCAGATTGGGGTTGTCCTCCGGCAAAGTATTGGGAAAACATGGCGGGCATCATAAATCCGAGCCCCATGCCCATCCCTTGGCCAGCACCGCTATCGGCTTCCGAAGCTTTCTCCATGGCCATGGCCGCTTTCATCTGCATTAGTTTATTCATATCATTAAAAACTCCCATACGGCTACGGTCGTCTATGGCCTGCTGTACCTCGGGGGGAGGGGTGATGGCGTTGATATACAGATGAGCTAGGCCGAGGCCGAAGTGGCTGAAATCCTTTTGGAGGCGTTTAGCCATACCCTCGGAAAGTTCTTCGTATCTGGACGGAAGATTCAGGATCGAGTCGATGGTCTCTCCCATGTAATCATTGAACCTGGATACGATGACCCGGTTCAGATATTCCTCAATTTCCTTGGTAGTGTATATACCTTGGGTGCCTACAAGGTTGTTGATGAACAGCACGGGTTGCATGACTTGAAGGTTGAATACTCCAAAAGCCCGCAACCGGATCAGGCCCAGCTCGGAATCCTTAAAGGCAACCGGGTCACGGGTTCCCCATTTGAGATTCGTGAATACTTTTGTATT
>PVMS01093287.1_pt1 | contig 14039 bp, 13 predicted proteins | sample 1853461 | NCBI WGS metagenome assembly PVMS01 (sample SAMN08582032, study PRJNA380276) | Marine sediment metagenome, whole genome shotgun sequencing project. | isolation source: ocean sediment barecode stripped | collected 2017 | reverse complement strand
GTCATCCCCGCCTGCATACGGAAGTGCATTGGACGCCGCGATAACGGCTATTTCCGGTGCGATGAACTCAGCCCAACATCGCCGCCTTCTGATCTTCGGGCAATACCCGCGTCATATCTGTGTCGATAAAGCCCGGAGCGACCACGTTGACGGTGATATTTCGGGAGCCGATCTCGCGTGCCAGCGACTTTGAAAAGCCGATAATGCCGGCCTTGGCGGCCGCATAATTGGCCTGTCCGGCATTCCCCATGATGCCAATGACGGAGGCAATATTGACAATGCGGCCCTTCTTGGCCTTCATCATGCCGCGCACACAGGCCTTGCTTACCTTAAAAGCGCCGCTCAAATTGGTCGCAATAACATCGTCCCACTCGTCGTTTTTCATGCGCATCAACAAATTATCGCGCGTAATGCCGGCGTTATTGACCAGAATCGTGGGGCTACCTTCCTCTGCCTGCATGTTTTTGATTGCAGCCTGCACGGAATCATCATCGGCAATATTGAGTACGATGCCTCGACCACGTTTGCCCAGTGACTCGGTAATGGCAGATGCGCCAGCCTCACTGGTCGCGGTGCCAACTACAGTGGCTCCTGCAGCGGCTAGCGCCGCAGCGATTGCGGCGCCGATGCCTCGGGACGCGCCTGTGACGAGAGCGGTCTCTCCTTGCAAAGCATCACTACTAAACGAACTGCTCATGGTTAATCCTCAGCCTGTAAGGCTATTTGTAGACAGGGCTTTTTGTAAACTTTCAACGGAGTCGATATAGCTGCACGCTACGGTTTTGTCGATGCGGCGCATGAGGCCTGCCAAAACCTTTCCGGGTCCGCATTCAATAATTGACGTGGCACCGGAGCTGGTCATCGTGCTAATGGTGTCGACCCAGCGCACTGGCGCATATACCTGACGCGAAAGGCGAGCTCGAATGTCATCCCCGCCTGTATACGGAAGTGCATTGGACGCCGCGATAACGGCTATTTCCGGTGCGATGAACTCAGCCGCAGCCAACGCTTCGGACAATGCCTCGCCTGCTCCTTGCATCAGCGCTGAGTGCGCTGGCACACTGACCGGTAGCAACAGTGCGCGTCGAGCGCCGCGTTCTTTCGCGAGTTCGATCGCTCTATCGATCGCCTGTGTGTCTCCCGCAATAACAACTTGACCGGGCGAATTGAAATTTACAGCATCCGCGACGCCGTCACCGGCCGCCTCCTTACAAACCTCAATGATGACTTCATCGTCAAGTCCCAATATCGCTGCCATTGCACCGGCGCCAGCAGGTACCGCGCCTTGCATGAGTTCGGATCGGCGTCGAACTACGGTCAGAGCGTCCGCGAAACTAACGCTGCCGCCACATACGAGCGCAGTGTATTCGCCAAGACTATGTCCGGCCAGAAGCGATGGCGACGATCCGCCGGCTGCTTGCCATACTCGCCACGCAGCGTAGCCGGCAGTCAGCATTGCAGGTTGAGTAACTGTCGTCTCGCCCAGGCGTTCGACGGGGCCATCTTGTACGAGTTGCCACAGGTCGTAGCCCAAAATGTCGCTAGCTTCAGCGTATACCTCCGCAACCTCGGGATAGGCTGCGGCAAGGTCAGCTTGCATACCCTGAGATTGTGAACCCTGGCCGGGAAAGACCATTGCGATACTCAATTTGCGATACTCACTTCGATCTCCATTCGAGCGACCTTAGATGGGCGCGCATTATATAGCTGCAGCGGGTGCTTTTCTAAAGCTTCGGTAGACGCCGATCAGCACGCCGCCGATTGAGCCGGCAATAGCACCGTACAAATGGGCTGCGACCACGACGTTGCCGCCGCTTGTCCCTTCCGAGCCCGGCAACGGGCCAACGAGTTGTTCGTAGGTCAGCTTGAGCAGCAGAAATACGGCGATTAGCCAATAGTCGAGCTGCCCTGTGCGAACCCCGTCGACAGCTCCTGCAGCCAATAAGCCGTGCAGCAATCCAGATAGTCCGACGTACCAGAGCAATTGCGGTTGCCAAATCCAAAAGCCAGTATCTATCCCGGCAATGGCGACGATCGTGATAATCAGCCATTGCCGGGTCGTGAATCGGGATGCAACAAGATAAGAGATCAGCAGCAATCCAGCACCGTTAAGGAGGAAATGCGACCAGCCCAAATGAACAATGTGCCCGCTCACAAGGCGCCAGATTTCGCCCCCTGATATTGCAGCGCGGTCATAGCGCAGTAAGTCCCGGCCCCAGTCCCCTGTGACAGCGACCAGGGCCGCGATAACGACGATAGCACCGGGCAATAGCCAGGCAGCATATATACTGCTTTGACGGTGATCCACGTCACCTTGGTTTAACCCCATGTTTGGTATACTGACGTTTATACGAATGGTGAGTCAACGGAGTGCTCAATTGTACCCACACACATACAAGAAGTTGCCCGTAGTCGGTCAGCGCGGCTTCACATTGATCGAGATCATGGTGGTCGTGGTCATTATCGGCATTCTGGCCGCATTGGTCGGACCGAAATTGTTCGGCCAGGTTGATCGTGCGCGTGTTTCAGCGGCCAAAGCCGAGATTTCCACCATTGAAAACGCAATGAAATTCTATCGTCTGGATAACTTCGCATACCCGTCGTCTGAACAGGGTATCGACGCTTTGGTCACCAAGCCGAACGATCCCAACGTCAAGAACTGGAATCCAGGTGGTTACCTGGAGCGCCTACCCACAGATCCCTGGGGCAATCCTTACCTCTATCGAAATCCGGGCACGCAAGGCGAGATCGACGTACTTACCCTGGGTGCCGATGGCATGGAAGGTGGCGAAGGTAACAATGCCGATATTGGCAATTGGGATCTCGACTAGTCTTAAGATCAATGCGCCACCGCAGCTTTCAGCCCGGCTTTACCCTTATTGAGTTACTTGTTGTTGTCGTTGTCATCAGCATCATCGTTTCAATCGGGCTGCTGTCGCTTGGCGTGCTCGGTGATGATCGTCAGCTACGCAGAGAAGCATTTCGCCTAGGTTCCCTGCTCGAGGTGGCGCAGGACGAAGCCGTCATGCAAGGGCGCGAATTCGGACTTGAGGTCATGCTGACGTCTTATCGATTTGTTGAATTTGATCCTTATCAGCAACGCTGGGCAGAGCTCCCCACCGAAGACATATTTCGCGCACGCGAATTGCCCGAGGGGGTCGAATTCGATCTCCTGCTCGAAAACAAGAGCATCTTGCTGGATATTGATGCGCAAGACCTCTCGGATCCCGATGCAGAACAGAACGCAAACTCAAGAAATGTTTTCGCACCGCACATTCTGATTTTTTCCAGTGGCGATTCCACGCCATTCGAATTGCGCATAGTCGACCGAGAGCAGGACTTCACCGTAATTCTGACCGGCGACCTCGCGGGTAGCGTTGAAGTGATGACCGAAAGTGAGAAAGCCGATGCGCTGCTGTAAACATGAGCGCGGCTTTACCCTCCTGGAGGTCCTTATTGCGTTAACGGTCATATCGATTTCTCTGGTGGCAATAGCCGGCGTAATGATCAGCATGCTGAACGCGGCGAACACGATGCAGGAACGAACCTATGCGAGCTGGATCGCGCATAACAAGGTTACTGAAATGCGCCTCGCAAACGTGGTTCCCGAGGTCAGCACATCCAGTGGTGAGTTAGAATACGCCAACAGGGAGTGGGCATGGCGTGCTGTCGTATCGGAAACCGGCGTTGATAACCTCTTCCGCGTTGACGTAACGGTTTCGTACCCCGGAGGAGATCCAATAATGCGGCCGATAACGGGATTTATTGGTGAGCCGGTGCCGCCTGGCCAAAGTAATCGATCCTGGAACCGCTCTGGGGAATCGACCAGAGCGCCTGGCGAAAGACGGTGACGCGGATGCGCCAACAGGGATTCACACTCATCGAGATTATGGTGGCGGTTGCGATATTTGCAGTCATGTCAGTCATGGCCTGGGGCGCGCTTGGTCGATCATTGTCGGATGCCGAAATGTTAACTGACCGCATGGATCGATTGCAGGCCATTCAAAGGTCTGTGCGTTTTATTGCCACCGATCTTTCGCAAGCTGCGCCGCGATCAGTTCGCAATGAGTTGGGCGACACACAAATGCCAGCGATTATGAGCAGTCTGACAGGCGACTTCGCATTAGAACTGACGCACGGCGGATGGAATAATCCAGCCGGATTGCCACGCGGAACACAGCAACGCAGTGCTTACCGACTGGAGGAAGATGAACTGGTGCGTTACCACTGGAATGTACTCGATCGAACGTATTCCAATGAGCCCATCGCAACGGTGTTACTCGACGATGTGGAAGGTTTGTTCTTCCTTTTTTATGAAGAAGCGGGCTGAAGTTCTGATACCGGGCCACCGCAAAATGCTGTTGGATCAACAGCAGCACGCATTCGCCCAAGAGCAGTCGAGATGGTTCTTTCCTTAAGTGACGTCGGCGAGATTACAAGACTCGTGGAGGTTGCGCCGTGATTTCGTACTATCGAAGTCGCGGCGTCGCTCTCATTACAGCGTTGTTGATTGTGGCGCTCATTACTTCCCTCACGTATACGTTGCAGTGGAATAACACGCTTGATTTGCGGCGCACCATTGTGATGCTAAACAGAGATCAGGCGATTCAGGTGGCGATTGGCGCGGAAAGTTGGATTCAAAGCATCCTGCGACAAGACCTCGAAGACTCAGATACCGATCACCTCGGAGAAATATGGGCCAGCGAGTTACCGGGGCTGCCGATCGATGGCGGAGAAGTATTCGGCGACATTGAAGATCTGCAAGGTCGGTTCAACGTCAATAATCTTATCGGTGATGACGGCGATGTCGACGAAGCAGCGCTGGAGCAGTTCCAAAGGCTGTTGTTGGCACTGGGTTTGGATCCGAGGTTTGCAGGAATTGCGGGCGACTGGATAGATGATAATCAAGACGCACAATTTCCGGACGGTGCCGAAGACTCGATTTATACCGGTTTCACTCCACCGTATCGCGCTGCCAATCAGTTGTTGAGCAGCGCCAGCGAACTCGCGGCCCTGGAAGGAATGGACAAGACGACGCTGGACATTTTGCTGCCCCATATCGTTGCGCTTCCCGGGCACACAGCGATCAACGTAAATACGGCTACGGGGCCTGTGCTGCAGTCATTGAGCGATGACATAACTGCGGCGGATGCCGAAAGTTTGATGGCGGAGCGCGCTGACGCAGGATTCAGTGAGATGGGACGATCATTCGCCGGAAAGTTGGAACCAGATGAAATTAGCCGCCTGCTGTCTGAAACGACCGAGTTTTTTCAATTGAAGGTCATCGTGCGTGTTGATACCGTGCGCATCACCTATTACAGCATCTTGGAGCGCGGGCCGCGGGGTGATGTCACACCGATACTGCGATCTCTGGGGACATTTTGAATATGGCAGAATTTCTGGTCATTCGGCTTGGCGCCGATCCACAGCAATCAGCGGACTGGATTGTCGTTGATGGCAACGGTGCGCGCCGCAGTCCGCCGGTTACCGGCCCGCTCGCCGAAGCGGCCAAGGATATCGGTGATCGCTCCGTTATTGTGTTGGTTCCTGCATCGTCAGTGTTGACCACCGCAGTCGATATTCCGATCAAGGCCGGCGCACGCCTACGCGCGGCACTGCCCTTCGCACTCGAGGAACAGCTTGCGGATGACGTTGAAAATCTGCATTTCGCTGCGGGACAACGTGGGGATAATGGATTGTTGACCGCTTCTGTCGTTGCGCACTCGCAAATGCAGGAATGGGTATCTGTACTCGAAGACGCAGGAATTGCGGCTACACAGATAATTCCAGAGAACCACGGCTTGGCGAAGATTCCGGGAACCATGAGTTTATTGGTTGCCGAAGATCAGATCATGTTCAATGACGGCGCTGAATGCGAATTCGTCATGCAAGGTGTGAAACCGAGTGATGCACTTGCAGTTACCGGTGCGTTGGACGAATCAGAGTCCGATTCAGATTCGCAAGCAGGCGGTCATTTGCTGGTTTACTGCGAGCCTGGTGAAGAAGTTCGATTTGAGCACGACTGGAACGTGCTTCGGCACGAGCTGGCCAGTGTTGATATCAATCTGCTGCCAGACGGGGTACTACCGAGGCTTGCCGTAACTGTCGCTGCCAAGCGTGGCGTCAATCTCTTGCAAGGACGGTACGCGATCAAAGTCGAATATGGGTCCATGATCAGACCGTGGCGATACGCGGCGGCACTACTGGTAGCCTTTTTCGTTCTTGGCTTTGTAGCAAAAGGCGTTGACTACTATCGTCTGTCGGCTGAGCAGGAAGCTCTGCGCGAACAATTCACGCAGGAATATCGTCAAATGCGACCCGGTGACAATAGTGAGATTACCGATCCGGCCCGATATGTTGATGCGATCCGGCGCAGCACCGGTACGACTGTGTCCACCGATATTTTTCTGCCGACGCTGCATCAGCTGAGCGTCGCGTTGCAGCAAAACGAAAGTGCGGTAATTGAAGCGATCAGTTATCGCGCCGGAATTGTCGATGTGCGTTTAACCGCACCGGACGTAGCAACACTCGACAACATCCAAAGAATTGTCAGCACGTCTGGTCGATTCAGTGCTTCTATTCAGAGTACGGACCAGGTCGGCGACAAAATTAGCAGCCGAATTCAGATTCGGGAGACCGGCGCATGAAGGACTGGTTCACAGGGCTGGAACAGAGAGAGCAAATTTTCGTCGCCGGCGGCGCGGCTGTGGTTCTGATTGCCCTGTTTTACTCCTTCATTTGGGAGCCGCTCGATACGGGTCAGAGAACCTTGTCCGCGGAAGTCGCTACCTGGGAACGCTCTTTAGCGGAACTCAAGCCGCTGAAAGGGCTGCAAGCAAGCGGCTCGGGCAATACTCCTGTTGTCAGCAATGCGGCGCAACAAACGCCTGTAGTCATTGTGGATCAAACCTTGCGCGCGCGCGGACTCGATCGTGCTCTGAAACGCAGTCAGCCGACAACGAGCAATGGCATAAGAGTCGAATTTGATAACGTGGCATTTGATGACCTGGTGCTTTGGTTGGGCGATCTCAGCAGTCAATACGCGATGCAAGTAACCTCCGGCAGTATGTCGACCTCCTCGCAATCCGCGCCCGGAAGAATCAACGCCACATTTACCTTAGAGCGTACCTAGGTGGCTAGTCGGTCCCGCCTGACCAGGGTCGGTCTGCTTGTATTCGTCCTTGGGTTGGTGATGTTGTTCCCGGCTCGAGTTGCATATCGCTGGTTCGCGCCTGCGGATTTTGCAGCCAGCGGCATCAGCGGAACCGTTTGGAATGGTCACGCAACGGAAGCGACCGCATATGGAACCTATTTTCGCGATCTGAGCTGGCGGTTTCGTTTGTTAGATCTGGTAACCGCTAAACTCGGCTACGCCATCGAATCGCAGCTGGCATCTGGTTTTGTTGAAGCTAATATCGCGATCGGAATAGGTGGCACTTTGCGTGCTACCGATTTGCGAGCGACACTGCCGCTCGCGTCTATGCAGTCGATTGCTGCTATTCGAGGAATCAGCGGTTCGGTGTCCGCTAATTTCGATGAGATTAAGATTGTCGCTGCTGTTCCAGTCGCCGCGGATGGCGTCCTCGAAATATCGGGTCTTACGCTGCCACTTGTCAGCCCCGATTCCTTAGGTGGATTTAAAGCTGAATTCTTCTCCCAGGACTCTGGTATTACTGCCAGTCTTGAAGATACGAATGCGGTGCTCGATCTTGCGGGCAGTTTGCAAATTTCGCCGGACGGCACTTACCAGTTGCTCGCTCACCTGACCGCTACTAGCGACACCCCTGCACCCATTCGCCAGCAACTGCAGTTTCTGGGCTCGCCGAATGATCGCGGTCAACACGAATTGCGTCTCGAAGGTCGGCTATAGAGGTACTTGCACAAATTCCTGCAACAACGGGAAGTACAGTGCACAACGTACATCTGCCTTGGAATAGGCACTATAAAGATACTGATATTTCTGCAGTTGCGGCGTATAGCGGGTAACTTCCGCGTCTAAGAAAGAGCGTAGATCGCCGCCCTCGTGTGTACTCGTCTTGTAATCGACGAGCCAGTGCACGCCCTGCTCGTCAATCCGAATCCGATCCAGAATGACCGAGCTTACCTCGCCATCGTACACACCCGTTAAAGCAAGTTCGGCTTCGCCTGGGCCCTCAACCAGCCAGCGGCCTTTGTCGTCGTCAATGGTTGCGCTCAGCGCTTTCAACACCCGATCGCCGATTGATTGAGCCGGCTCGCCACCGATACCCATACGTTGCAACCATCGTTCCGTTGCAAGGCCGATGTCGTGCATCGAATCAGCCCGTAAATTAACGTGGCCGTCAGCAGCAAGCTGCAGCCAACGATGTATCAGCGTTCCCGCCGTGCGCGCGTCACTACCCACCCAATAAAATTCAACCTCTGCAATCGCTTCATCCGGCTTGGCGGGCAATTCAACATCAGGCAGTGCAGCGAAATCAGGCTCCTCCCAGGCAGATTCGAAGCGACGTAGTTGCGGCAGCAGCCACGGCGTACTGTCGCGTTCCGGAGCTCGATGCTGGTCCACGTCGAATGTACGCTGGTAATCGTCGGCAACCGCATGCCACAGGAGGCGCAGGAGACTGCCCGCACGTGGTGCCTTAAGCTCAGTCGCGTCGCTAGTGAGCTCGACATGCCCCATAAGCTGCAGAGACCGCCGGGCACGCGTGCAAGCGACATACAGTAATCGTCCCAACTCGTGTTGAAACTTGCTCGCTTCTACCTTCTCGATAAATCTATGCAGTGGGTCATTATCGACATCGGAGCGCGGGCCGATGGGACTGAGAATCTTTTCATCAATACCGTGCCCGCCCGGAATATCGAACCAGCTCAAGACCGATTTCTCGTGTTGCCCTGGTGCTCGCCCGAGACCGAACAGCAGCACATGATCGAATTGCAACCCCTTCGCTCGGTGCATAGTCATTATCTGCAACCGTGCGTTGCTATCGCTCGATACATGCTCAAGATCGAGGGCGCTTTCGAGCTCCGCTACATCTGTTAACGTTCCGCCATCTTCTAATTGCTCGAGAACATCGAGATAACGATAAACGTTTTCAACAGTCGTTACGTCTTGCAATATTGCCGGTCCGCCGAGCGCCAGCCAGACTCTCTCGATGCGATCGCGTAGAGACTCAATTCTATTCGCGTGCATTTCTGCTTGCAGTAAATCGCGAATTCGAATGGCTGTACTGCGTCCGAAATCGCTTAGCTTCTCAAGTCGCGAACTGTCATTCAGCAATTCCCAGATGGTGCTCGATGACGATGTGCCAGTGACCAACGAGTGCAGGTCGGACCAATCCAGACCTGCCCAAGGTGATCGCATTACCGCCAGCCATGCCAGCCGATCGCCCTTATGGACAAGCGCACGTGTCAGTGCGAGTACGTCGATAATTTCAGGCAGGTCGGTCAGGCGATCAATTTCCACTGCGCGATACGGGATATCCGCTTTTCGAAGATTGGCCAGTAATATGCTGAGATGTGTGCGCCCGCGAACCAGCACCGCCATGTCGTCTTCAGGGTGTGCGGCAAGAGTCGCGCGGATGATTGCGCAGACCTGCTCAGCTTCCACGTCAGTGCTACTGCCGAATACCGGATGCACGATACATTCGCCCTGCCCGGCAAGTTTTGGCACCGCCACAGCCTCCGCATATGAAACCGCACTGCGTGCGGCGTCATCGCGCTTGGCGAGCACCTCGGGAAATACGGCATTAAACCAATCGACGAGTTTTTGGCCAGATCTAAAATTGCGACGCAGAGTGAGTGTGTCCAGGGCAATATCGCCAATGCCCACTTTTTTCGCTAATAAGAACTGTCCGACCTCCGCGTTACGAAAGCGATAAATCGACTGCATGGGATCACCGACACAGAACAGTGTTCGACCGTCGCCGTGTTGCCATCCACCGGTCAGGGCTTCTAACATTCGATACTGTGCGCTGGCTGTGTCTTGCATTTCGTCCACGAGCAAATGTCGCAGTTGGTAATCGAGAAGCAGTGCTACGTCGCCAGGATCGTCTGCGGTGCCGAGCGCGTCGGCTGCGCTGAGCGCGACCTCGATGTAGTCGGTAATTCCCCGTTCCCCGAATAGACGCTTCAACTCAGTAACGGCTAACGGCAGAAGGCGAAATAATGCCAGCAGGACCGACCACTGCGCATCACTATAGCTCGTGGGCGGTAAGTCCCGGGCACCGTGCAACAAGATCCGAAATTGGGATTCGTCGTGCAGGTCTGCAAGCAAGTCCACAAACGTTTTCTTCTGGCCGCTGTCGCCAGTTGGAAATCCCTGTGCTTTGGTTACGGTTTTTCGCCATTGGCCCTGCTTGGTAAGCAACAACTCTGCAAGGCCCTGCCAATAGATTACGTCGGCCGCGGAATCTGACGACAGGCGGGACAAGCTGTGTAAGTCATGAATTGGACTATCGAATCGATCCGCAGTCACCAGTTGCCTGGCGGCATACTGTGCGGATTCAACGACCATAGCTGTAGACGCAGTGGGCATGCTCGCGTGAATCTGCCCGAGACTCTCTAGTACCGTAATTTCCAGGTTGGATTCAAAGCGTGCACGAAGGCTATTAGCCTCGTCGGCGTCCAGGAGACCGCTGCCGACAAACGGCAGCCACTGATCGCGCGTGGCCAACATGCGAGCGACGTAACTCGCGTATAGATTCGTGTTGTTATCAACGTGGAGTAAAACTTTTTCAGTCGCAGCGCGTAATGCACCGCTTTCTGCCAGCTGATCCAAGGTCAGAAACGCAGCTTTTCGATACAACACGCTCATTTCTGCGTCGGCGACGATGGCATTGTGTGCTGCCCCACTCCCTGATGACATCGGCTGCATGCGTGAAATGGATGCGTTCAATGAATCGAGGGTCTGTATTCGCATGCGCCCGGGGCTTGCGATCAATTGCCATTGCAATTCTCTATCCTTTTTGAGCACCGCGGATGCGGCTTCCGCCGTTACTATTTGATGCGGTTCACTCGCAGTATCGCCGCGCTCAGATGATTTCAATGCTTCCAAAACTCGAAAATGCATTTCTGCAGCGGCCTTTCGAGTAAATGTAATTGCCAGTACTTCCTCAGGATTATCGACGATCGCGAGTAACTTTAGATAGCGTTGAATGAGCAGCTCGGTTTTTCCAGAACCAGCGGGCGCTTGAACAATATAGGAACGCCCAACGTCCAATGCAGCGATGCGCGCATCCGTATCATCGCTAAGAAATTGGATTTCAGCGCTCATGCAACAATTCCCGATAGCGACTGAGAAGACTCAGCGGCCTCGCCTGTTGTGCATTTTGCAATGCGTTGATTCGAACGTCTCCGGACGCGATCTCCTGAGCGGCGATCTCGACTTGATGTTTCCAGTCCGCGAGAGAGTCATCCCAGTCCAGTTTCGGCGACAAGTCGCGACCAGCTTCATCCAGTGCTATGTCGCGGCTATCAATATTGAACAGGGCAATGCCACTCACGTTTTCGCCAAAAGCGCACGCATAGACTACAAGCTGCATGTCCTTTGGATTCTGGTCACGGTCGAGCAGACGCTTTGGCACGCCGGTTTTGTAGTCAAGAATGACGCGCCCTTTGTTAGCGTCCTGATCGACTCTATCCACTCGAACGCGAATCATTAGTCCAGCAAGAGCGAGGTCCATATCCAGTTCAACACTAGTAATGCAAAAGTCATCGCGCTCACAATCCTCGGAAATGACGCCACGCAATAGATATTTGACGCGAACCTTTTCCAGACGCAGTAACTGTTGCAGCATCACGTCAGCATGTTGTTCATAACGACGAAAAGTTGTTTGCACTGCCCTTTCCGTCCGGTTTTCGATTTCCGCCTCGTCCCATTGACGGATCTGCTCCCTACTGGGGCAATCCGCATACAGTCGATGCAATGCGTTGTGGATTAGACTGCCACGTATATTCGCCGGCAGGCCGGGCTGCATCGGCCATAAGCTGCGTACGCCGAGACGACCGGTAACGAATGCGGCGAAGGGTTCTATGAATTGTCGCTGAATTGTGGCGGCACCACCGGCAATGATTTCGCCCTCCAGAACATGCGGCACAGGATCTGGGGCTTGATTGACAATAGACGCGCTCCCCACATGTTGGGCTGCGTTCCAGCCCGGGTCCGGATATTCGCCATCTGTTGAGACGGCTATTGATGCTAGCAATTCACTCGCAGACTGCTGCGCGTCATGTTGCGTGTCCGGATAGCTAAAAATTGCTTTCGGTGAGCTTGCAGCAAGGCGCGCGATCACTCGGGTAGCGTACTTCAGCGTATCAGCGGGTGTCGCGTCTGGCATGCCATGCTCGCGCTGTAGATCTCGGGACACGAGAGCCAACGAGCGGCCCGTGGGCGGCCAGTTAGTACTACTCATTCCTGTCACCCACAGGCAGTCGAACTCCAAGCCAGCCGCTTCCAGAGGCCCCATTACATGCACTGGGGCGCTACCACCTTCGGGCTGATAAATAGTCTCGCCAGCAATTGTTGTAATTCGTGCCAAGGCTTCTGCGACCGTCATCGTATCTGCGACAAGCGCCAAGCGAGCGACTTCATTGAGCAGCTCGCGCCATCGATTTATGGTCTGAAACTCGGCGCTCGAAAGTGACTCAGCGCCAGGCCACCCCATGTCAAGCAGGATGTCGCTGAATAAGGAAACCCATTCTTCCGGCGACTGCCTTTGTGGCAACTCATCGCGACAGCTCGCTAACTTGCGCACGAAATCGAGGCCGCCGCTGGATCCATCCGGAGCTGTGCGATCATCGAATTGTGTGAGCAACTGTTGCAGCGACCAGGTCTGCTCCGGCATATCTCTGAGTCGAAGTTCCATGCGAATTCGCGAATCATCACTAACGGCCGCAAAGACCGATGCTCGTAGTAGAGAGCTGATGTCGCGTGTCGACAGATCGCGGTGCAAGCAACTGAGTGCCAGAATGGCCATAGAAATTGCCGGGATTTCTGTCAGTTTCTTGCCGTAGGAAACATTGATTACGGAATTTTGTGTGGCGCTCGCATTTTGCCAACCCGGAATCAAACCCTCTTTGATCAAGCGTAAACTTCGCGGCGCATTCTGCTCCAGATGAGTTACGACGATAGCTAAACGAGCGTGGGGAGAGCGGCTGAGTTCGCGTCGCGCCCACGCGCCTGCAGAACGCAACTCAGCATCGTTGTTTTCGGGACTGTACAGAGCGAATTGTGCTGCGGCGGCGGAACGTGCATTACTTGTAGCCGCTCCTAACTCACCGCCAGCTTTGGTGTACGTGTCTAATAACGCTTGTAGCGATGGTGACACCCGATCAAAACCGGCAAGCGTCAACCGTTGCGGAATAGCCACGCCCTTTGTCCGGATCAATTCTATAGCGATATTTACTATGCCCGACTCATCGACCCAGCCTTCCCGTTCGAGTATTGACTGGTAGCTATTTGCTGCTGCAGCAAACAGTTTCTGATCTCGATTGCGAGCGTACTGCTGACACTCCGCGACGGATACTCGCCACTCTTGCAAGCGACTCCACGCATCACGTGATTGGCGAGCGAGCATTCCGATATTTAATAATGGGTCGCTAATCTCCCGCCGCAAACAACGCTCCCACAATATCCTGCTCTGGTGCGACGTGATAACAGTGGGCAGTGAACTCTGATCGCCATGCGTGTTTATCAATTCGGACATCCAGTCCGCGCATGCGTGTATCACAGGGCTTGGCCAGACCATATCGCCCGCTTGCACGCGTTGCTCTGCGTACTCTTTTCGAAGCACTCGGGCGAGTCGCCGACTGGCAGTGATTACCTGGGATGATTCGCGTAACGCAATATTCAGCCAGTCATACATGCGTCAGGCGCGCAGATGCACTCGCTTCGATTGGTTTTGTCATCGATCTCGTTGCAAAAAAGAAGTGTGGGCGTCGATTGTCGAATGCGAGGACGCTGACCGCAAGGAGCAAAATAAAACCCGGTCAACCTTTCGGTTGACCGGGTGGGTCCGCACGGAGATTGCGGATTGCGTGACTGGGTCGAACTACCGGGAACC
>PVMS01022327.1_pt1 | contig 14041 bp, 14 predicted proteins | sample 1853461 | NCBI WGS metagenome assembly PVMS01 (sample SAMN08582032, study PRJNA380276) | Marine sediment metagenome, whole genome shotgun sequencing project. | isolation source: ocean sediment barecode stripped | collected 2017 | reverse complement strand
CTATGGCATCGCGCTCAACGTCGGCCCCTACGTGTAGATCTCGGTTGTCTCTGTATCATTAAACAACACCGAGGTGCCGATGCAATTCTGGGCCATTGAGGATCACAAGGAAGACGCACAAGAGTTGTTTGATCGCGAATTCAAACCTGTCGTAGCTTTTTTTGAACGCAAGATCGGTCCGTACCCGTGGGGACAGGAAAAACTCGGTGTCGCCGAAACTCCGCATCTCGGCATGGAACACCAGACGATCAACGCCTATGGCAATGAGTTCAAGCGCGGCGACTATGGCTTCGATTGGTTGTTTCATCATGAACTGGCACATGAGTGGTTTGGTAACGTCATGACCCATCGAACCGTTTCGGACATGTGGTTACACGAAGGATTTGGCGCGTTCATGCAGCCGGAATACACAAGGGAACTGCTTGGTGATGCTGCGTTCCACGCTACGATGTACAAGAGCTATTTGGGCATAAATGCGTGCAACCCGATCGCTCCACGCGAAGAGTTTTCAGCCGACCAGTTGTACTTTGACGATCCCGAAGGCAACGGTCCCGGCCGCGACATCTATTCGAAGGGCACCTGGTTATTGCACTCCTTGCGCAACATGATCGGTGAAGAGGCTTTCTGGCGTTCAGTGCGCAGGCTTGTTTACGATACAACCGAGCCGCATTTGTTGCAGCCACCTATAAAACCGTTGTTGCGAACCACCGATGACTTTCTGCAATTCGCGAGCGAAGAGTCGGGGGAAGATCTGTCCTGGTTCTTTGAAGTCTATGCACGCACAGGGCCGTTGCCGGAACTGATTGTTTCCGAAGTGGACGGAGGTGTGTTTCTCGAGTGGAAAGTCGAGAACGATCTGCCGTTTCCGATGCCTATCCCGGTACGCATTGGCGACGAGACTCGACTGGTGGAGTTCAACGACAACCGGGCCATAATTCCTGGCGTAATGTCGCAGGACATACTGGTTGACCCGTACATGACGGTCTTGCGTAAGTTACCAGTTGTACCGAACTGTGAGGAACGGCGCGCCGAAGAGGCCGCTGCTGAGGAAACCTGATCGAACGTTATTGAACGTGCCGTGCTTCAAGCACATCGACCACATCACTCAGAGCAATGCCCTGACTGCCGAGCATAACCAATATGTGATAAAGCAGGTCCGCCGATTCATCGGTGATTTCCTGACGGTCACCAGCAACAGCGGCGATCGCGAGTTCGACCCCTTCCTCACCAATTTTCTGGGCGATACGTTTTGGACCGCTGGCTGCAAGGCTGGCCGTGTAGCTCTCCTGTGATGGCTCCTTCAAGCGGTCGCCAATAACTTGCTCGAGGGTAGTAAGAAAGGTCAGTTTGCTCTTGCTCATTTATGTGACTCGCATGTCGATTGATTGGCTGGCCAGATGTCTTTTCAGGTCAACGATATTGATTTCGGCGCTGTGGAACACGCTTGCGGCGAGCGCTCCGTCCACGCTCGCTCCATTAAACACTTCCGCGAAATGTTGCATTGAACCGGCACCGCCAGATGCAATCAGCGGCACAAGACAACTGTTACGTACGGTCGCCAGCTGTGCGATATCGTAGCCCTTGCGCACGCCATCCTGGTTCATGCAATTCAGCACCACTTCACCAGCGCCACGGTCTTGCGCCTCGAGAATCCAGTCAACGGTTCGGCGCTCTGCCGCTGACGTCTTCTCCGGATCGCCCGTGTTCTGATAGACATGGTAAGACTCGTTTTGCTCGCGGCTATCGACACCCAAAACAACGCATTGTGAGCCGAAACGGCGCGCCAACTCGTCGATTAATTCCGGATGCTCCAGCGCCGGCGTGTTTATGGATATCTTGTCCGCACCCTTGTTCAGGACGGCCTCGGCGTCCGCGACGCTGCGAATACCGCCGGCGACACAAAATGGAATATCAATGACTGCGGCGACTCGGTCGACCCAGGAGCGATCCACACTGCGGCCATCGGGGCTCGCCGTAATGTCATAGAAAACGAGTTCGTCAGCGCCTTCTGAACTGTAGCGCTGAGCGAGATCGATAATGTCGCCGACAACGCGGTGATTGCGAAATTGCACGCCTTTTACGACGACGCCATCGCGAACATCGAGGCAGGGAATTATACGTCTTGCTGGAATGACACCATCTCCGCCGCAGTGATCTTGCCATCGAGTAGTGCACGCCCGGTAATTGCGGCAGGTACGCCCAGGTTACGAAGTGCATTGAGGTCCTGCACGTTGCGGACGCCACCGGATGCCTGCAATTGCAAGTCCGGAAATTGATCCAGAATGTCGGCGTAAAGTTCAACGTTGGGGCCGGCCATTGCGCCGTCTCGACTCACGTCGGTGCACAGAACGTGGCGCAGACCCAGGCTGCGGTAGTCATCGATGCACTCATAGACGGACGTGCTGCTGTTCCGCGTCCAACCGTGCGTCGTAATTACAGGCACCCCGCTCTCGTCGATATTGACGTCCAGCGCGAGTACGATCTTGTCCCCGCCAAGATTGACCAGCCAGGACTTGACGGCATCAGGCTCGGTGATTGCCAGGCTGCCGATGACGCAACGCGAGACCCCGGCATCCAGCCAGGCGGTCAGTGTCTCCCGATCGCGAATACCACCGCCAATTTGTACTGACATGTCCGTTTCTGCGGCAATTGCTGTAACGATATCTCGATTTAGCTGCGTTCCGGATCGGGCGCCATCGAGGTCGACAATGTGCAGGTCATGTGCCTGCAGCTCCGCGAACTGGCGTGCCACTGCGGCCGGATCGTCGCTGTATTCGGTTGTCTGTTCGAAGTCGCCTTTGTACAGGCGCACACACTTGCCGTTCTGCAGATCAATCGCCGGAATGACCCTCATGTCGACAATCCCAGAAAATTCTCCAACAGGCGCGAACCCGTTGCGGATGAGCGCTCCGGATGAAACTGTGCTGCAACAAAATTATCGCGACTAATCACCGCACTAAAAGGCTCTGCATGTTCCGCTGTCGCAACTGTGTGTTTTGACAAGGGCAGGGCGTAGCTGTGTATGAAATAGAAATAGCTGCCGTCGTCTATGTCTGTCAACAAGGCGTGATTTTCGGATTTGGTGACTGGACACCACCCCATGTTTGGCACCGGGCATCTTGTGTCGGCGATCATTTTCGTCGCTGTGCCCGGTATAATACCCAGGCATTCAACGTCCTCTTCTTCCGAGGCATCTGCGAGCAACTGCATTCCAAGGCAGATGCCGAGAACGGGCTGAGTTAGTTTACGGATTACATCAACTAACTGGTGCCGTCGTAAACGCTCCATGGCGTCCCGTGCAGCACCAACACCAGGAAGTACGACGCGCTCTGCCGACTTGATCTGTGCGGCGTCCGTAGTCAGGGATGCCTCAACGCCGAGACGCTGCAACCCATACATCAGCGATGCGATGTTAGCGCCACCGCTATCGATAATGGCGATTCCCGCTGCCATCTAGGCCAGAGTCCCCTTGGTCGACGGCATTTCAATACCGTCGCGACGGATTGCCTGACGCAATGCTCGACCCGCTGATTTAAAACAAGCTTCGACCATGTGATGGGCGTTTTCGCCTTGCACCTCGATGTGAACAGCTGCGCCCAGCGAGTCGGACAGGGAACGAAAAAAATGTTCTACCATTTCGGTGGCAAGCTCACCGACCTGTTCCCGTGGGAAATCACCCTGAAAAACGAAACGACCACGACCTGAAAGGTCTATCGAGACTTTCGCTTCGCTTTCATCCATCGGTACCACAAGACCGTATCGTCCGGCTCCGAGTTTGTTGCCGAGCGCTTTGCGCAACGCATCGCCCAGGCAAATGGCCGTGTCCTCAACGGTGTGATGATCGTCGACATCCAGGTCGCCGTCGCAATTTATCAACAAACTAAAACCACCGTGTTTTGCGATCTGTTCCAGCATGTGGTCGTAGAATCCAATGCCAGTAGCGATTTGTATCGGTGCTGCGCGGTCGAGATTAACGGATACCGATATCCCGGTTTCATTGGTACGCCGCTCAACGCTAGCTTGCCGTTCGGCGTAGCACAACTGATCGACAATGGCTGACCAGCTAAGCGGGTTGTCAGCGTCTGAACCGAGCATTAGTCCAGATACGCCAATCTTGTTCGCCAATTCAATATCAGTGTCGCGGTCACCGATAACAGCTGAGTTATCCAGGTCGATATCGTTCTCGGCGAGATAGCGGACCAGCAATCCCGCGCGCGGCTTGCGGCATTCGCATCCTTCGTCCGGCATGTGCGGGCAAATCAGGATTTCATCGAACGCGATGCCCTGTGACTCAAAAATGGCCAGCATGTGATCCTGGCATTCGCGAAATTGCGTTTCGGGAAACGCATCTGTACCCAGTCCGTCCTGATTGCTGACCATGACGAATCGGTAACCGTGCGCAGCCAACTCGAGCAGGGCGGGTATCACACCTTCGACAAGCTGCACTTTTTCAAGCGCATCAACCTGAGAATCTTCAGGTTCAACAATGAGAGTGCCGTCTCTATCAATAAACAGGACTCGCAGTGACATGATCAGGCCCCTACCTTCGCAAGCGATTCCAACAGACTGTCATTCTCTGCTCGAGTCCCCACGGTAATGCGGACGCAATCGGCCAGCGATCCGGCAAAATAGCGAAGCAGTACGTTGTCGCTGCTGGTTTGTCGCATCAGTTGGTCGGCAGCATCCACTTCCAAGAGAAAGAAATTTGCTGCGCTGGGCCAGATGCGACGCACAAAAGGAAGTTCGCCAAGAGCGTCGACGAGCCGCTTGCGCTCGCTGACTACCTCGGCAACCCGGCGTTCCGCCTCACTAAGACTCTCCGCCTGCAACACATTTTCGACACACTCCACTACGGGTGTGGCCAGAGCGTAGGGCGCCTGCACAGCACTTAGCATCGAGATTACGTCGGTTGGGCCAATGACCGATCCGCATCGGGCTCCCGCGAATGCGAGGGCCTTGGAGAGCGTTCGCAGAACGATGAGATTCTCGTATTCGCCTAACAATTCAACCACGGATGCTTCGTCCGCGAATTCGATGTAAGCCTCATCGACAACAACAGCCGACTGCTGACCACGTTCTTGCAGGATATCGAGCAGAGTGTCCCGCGCCAGCAGCGTACCGGTCGGGTTATTTGGTGAGCACAGAAAAATTAGTCGGGTTGATTCGTCGCAAGCCTGCAACAACGCCCCGGAATCGATTTCAAAATTGTTGCCCGGTGTGGTCTCCACTTCGCAAAGCTCAGCACCCTGAACGTCGGCGTAGTGGCGATACATCGAAAACGTCGGTGTTGTGGTTACGATATTGTCTTGCCCGGCGCGACAGAACACCCTGATCAAAAGGTCGATCGCCTCACTCGTGCCACGCGTTACAAGCAGGTTTTCGCTACCGCAACCATAACGGGCGGCGAGCGCTGCACATAGTGCCGCAGGACGAATCTCGGGATACCGATTAAGTGGCCGGCGAAAATGGTCTCCGCTGCTCGTCCACGGGGCTTCGTTCGCGTTCAGCCGGATTGTGTTATCGACCTGTATTGCAGCTTCATAGGGTTTCAATGCACGAATTTCAGCACGGGCCAGGTTTGCGATCGTCATTGGCTTGCTCCAAGACGTTTTTCGATCGCAGCCGCATGCGCATCAAGCCCTTCGAGACCAGCGAGGACAATGACCGCATCGCCAAGTCCAGCCAGCCCCTCTTTTGTTAACTCCTGCACCGTCATATGACGCATGAACTGATCGACACCCAGACCGCTGTACGACGCGGCAAAGCCGTAAGTCGGCAGAACATGATTCGTGCCACTGCAATAGTCACCAACCGCCTCAGGGCTCCATGGCCCAACGAATACTGAACCCGCATTGCGAATTACCGGTAGCACGTCGCGTGCATCGGCAATCTGCAAAATCAGGTGCTCGGGGGCATATTGATTCGATATCTGTACCGCGGCATCAATCGAATCGACGACAATCAACTGGGAATTTCGCAGCGACTCACGGGCAATGTCCGCCCGTGACAGATCCTGGACTTGTTTTTCTACCTGCTCACTAACTTGCCGTGCCAAATCGTCACTTGTCGTCAGCAACATCACTTGCGAATCGGCACCGTGCTCTGCCTGCGACAACAGGTCCGCTGCGACGAACTCCGCGGATGCTGTTTCGTCCGCAATGACCAGGACTTCTGATGGACCGGCTGGCATGTCGATTGCGGCACCTTCAGGGTCGGCGCTCACGATCGTTTTTGCAGCAGTCACCCAGGCATTTCCCGGTCCAAATACCTTGCGAACCTTGGGTATTGCTGCTGTGCCATAGGCCATCGCTGCGATCGCCTGTGCGCCGCCAACCTTATAGATGTCCTTTAACCCTGCCCGCGATGCAGCCACAAGCACTGCGGGATCGGCGCTTCCGTCCGGGCGTGGCGGCGTGCACATGATGCGAATTGGGCACCCGGCAATCGCTGCCGGTACCGCGAGCATGATAGCGGCGGACGGTAGCGGGGCAGTGCCTGCCGGCACGTACAACCCAACAGATTCAAGTGCATGACTCAGTCGCTCACAGGTCACCCCGGGCATCGTCTCTACCTTCAAGGGCTGCGGCAGCTGTTGCTCGTGAAAACAGCGTACGTTCGCGATGGCCAGATCGATAGCAGCGAGCGCCTTGTCATCAAGCTCAGCGGGTGCTCGCGCCAGTTCATCGTCACTGACCCGAAGATCCTCCAGATTCGCACCATCGAACTTCTGCGTTAGCTCGCGCAACGCGCTGTCACCATCGCTGCGAATCGCTGCGAGAATCGCCTCAACATCATCGCGGATGTCAGCGTCGTTACGCACGGCGGGCCGTAGTAGAAGCGCGCCGCGGGCCTGTTCGCTGAGAGTGTTCCAAATGCTGATATTCATCGTCATAACTCAGGCCAGCATTTTCTCCACCGGCAACACGAGCAGTGAACTCGCGCCAGCCGCTTTGAGGTTCTCGAGCGTCTCCCAAAAGACGTTTTCCCGGCAAACCGCATGTATCGCGACTATGTCATCGGAGCCATCCAGCGGCATCACGGTCGGTGCCTCAGAGCCCGGGAGCAGGGCGCGTATCTCCGCAAGCGATGCACGCGGGGCATGCAGCATGATGTATTTGCTCTCACGCACCTGTAGCACGCCGTCGAGACGCTGCAACATCCGGTCAACCAGAGCCTGCTTCTCGGCGCTGAGTTCGGCCTTTGTCTGGATCACTACGGCCTCACTTTGCAGCAAAACGTCGACCTCGCTGAGACCATTGGCGTCCAGGGTGGAGCCGGTTGAAACCAGGTCGCAGATATAGTCAGCTCTGCCGAGCTTCGGTGCTATTTCCACCGCACCGGAGAAATAGACGATCTCGGCGTCAATGTCGTTTTTACTCAAGTAATCTCTTAAGATTCCAACATAACTGGTTGCAATTCTTGAGTTATTTAGAGACTCAATTCCCTCGTAGACGGCACCGTCCGGCGCTGCCAGAGACAAGCGACAATGCCCAAAATCAAGCTCAAACACCTGCTTGAACATCGCCTGGCGACCGTCATTGAGCAGTTGCTGGCGCTTTTCCTCAACGATGTTCAATCCCACGATACCGAGATCGCAGACGTCATCGCTCACAAGCCCCGGGATGTCGTCATCCCTGACGAGTAGAATGTCGATCGGCATATTCTCGCCATAACAAAACAACTGATCCTTGCTTTGCGTGACCTTGAGGCCGCAACGTTCCAGCAGATCGAGAGAGTGATCGGTCAGACGACCGTTTTTTTGCACCGCAATCTTGATGCGCTGTTCAGAGCTATCCATTGGAAATCCTTAGTGAGAGGTAGGGCTGTCCTGTTCGGCAGTTCGATCGATGGCGGTGCGATAGCCACCGAAACCATCCGTTAGAAAGCGAGCGACCCGTCCTATCGTTGTTACACTGACCCCAGTGAGGTCATGAATCTTGCGATAGGTGAGTCCTTGTTCAAGTAATTCAACGACTTGCCAGCGATCAACCAGGGCCTGCAGCTCCGCCGGCGTGCACAAATCACGAAAGAAATTGCGGCATTCAGTGGCGCTGTGCAAGCTGATAATGGCCCGGAACAGGGCATCTTCGCTGGCGGTTTGCTGGCCTTCGCTGTCTTTTCGATTCGGCTTCATGTCTGTACTCATGTATTAACGCGTTAATACACTATTACAATAAGACAAGGCATGCTATAGGCCGCCCGACAAAACCGCAAAAAAGGCTGTAGCCCGTGTGTTTATTGGTTTCCATTGTTACCAAATAATTGTGGACCCTGTCTTGACGGCAGCAGTGCATTCCACATAGACTGCATCGAACTCATCGAGACCGGCTGAGGGATAGGCCCAGTGAAGCCGGGGCAACCTACAGGACTAACCATCCTGAAAAGGTGCCAACTCCTACGGTGGTCCGCCATTTGGGCGCAGACACCGAAAGATGAGAGTCGTAGCAGCACACTGACAAAACGCGTCAGTTGAAGGGCACGATTCCTCTCCCTTACGAGCTCCGTAGGGTTCCGATGAGAACGAATGACATTGGAATTTCTTATGGAGACTGGCAATGACTTCCTCAGCTAACGCAGCAACTCGTGCTGTGCGTGCCGCAATTGAATCAGACACGCAACACGGCGCTGTTGTACCGCCTTTGCACCTGTCGTCGAACTTCGCGTTCGCCGCCCTGGGTGAGAAGCGTCAATACGACTACACGCGCTCAGGCAACCCGACCCGGGATGCGCTGGCTGACGCGCTGACCTCGCTCGAAGGTGGAGCAGGAGCCGTTGTGACGTCTTCGGGTATGGCGGCCTTGAATCTGCTGTGTCAGTTCCTGCAACCTGGTGACTTGCTGATAGCACCGCACGATTGCTATGGCGGCACCTATCGCTTGTTCGAGGCTTTGGCGAAGAAAGGCCACTTCGAGGTTCTTTTCGTTGACCAGACAAGCCCATCAGCCCTACGTGTTGCATGCCAGCGCAAGCCTCGCATCATTCTCACGGAAACGCCGTCAAATCCGTTGCTGCGAATTGTCGACATCGCCGAAATCGCCGAGTTGGCCAAGAGCTGCGGCGCGCTGCTGGCAGTCGACAACACATTTTTGTCGCCCGCGCTGCAACAACCCATTTCATTGGGTGCGGATCTCGTCATTCATTCAACGACGAAATACATTAACGGCCATAGCGACGTGGTCGGCGGCAGTGTGATTGCGGCAACTGAGGAGTTGGCGGAGCAGCTGACCTGGTGGGCGAACTGCCTCGGCATAACCGGTGCGCCATTCGATAGCTATTTGACCTTGCGCGGCGTCAGGACGCTGCACACGAGGATGCGGCAACACGAAGAGAGCGCAAAAGTGTTGGCCAATATTCTCGATGAGCATCCAGGTGTCAGCAAAGTGTACTACCCGGGTCTGCGGTCACATCCCGGCCACAATATCGCGGCGCGGCAGCAGAGTGGTTTCGGCGGCATGATTAGTTTTGACATTGACGGTGGTGAGGCTGCGGTCGCGGCATTCGTCAACAACCTCAAGTACTTTTCGCTCGCAGAATCGCTGGGCGGTGTAGAAAGCCTTGTCTGTCATCCGCAATCGATGACACATGCGCCTGTCTGCAACGAGGCCCTGGCTAAGGCAGGAATCGGTGAGAACCTGGTGCGTCTGTCAGTTGGACTGGAGAGTCCAGAGGATCTGGTCGCTGATGTGCTTGAGGCACTTGAAGCCGCCAGAAAGGCGGATCTGCAGCCGCCAGTGGTAGTTGCCGCGGCCCGTTAGCCTATGTGCTTGAGGATGCGCTGAGTCATTGCGGTGGTTGTCAGTACCGGATCATCATCAACGGCGATGTCCGCCGTGCGGCCACCTTCAGCAATAGTCTGGCGAATAGCTGCTTCTACAGCGTCGGCTTCCTTGGCCAGACCGAGGCTGTGACGAAGCAACATCGCCACGCTTGCGATGGCGCCGCAAGGGTTGGCAATTTCCCTGCCGGCAATGTCGGGGGCGGAACCATGTATCGGCTCGAACAGGCCGCGCGTTGAATCGCCAAGCGATGCAGACGGCAACATCCCTAACGACCCCACGAGCATCGATGCTTCGTCGGTGAGAATGTCACCAAACATGTTTTCCGTCACGATGACATCGAAGTCCCGCGGTCGACTCAACAGGTGCATTGCTGCTGCGTCAACGAGCAAAGTCTCCAACTCGACATCAGGAAATTCACGTTTCATTGTGCCGTCAGTGACGTCACGCCAAAGACGCGACGTTTCGAGAACATTGGCCTTGTCCACAGAACAAAGTTTGCCGCGCCGTTTTCCTGCGATACTTGCGGCAACACGGACTATGCGTTCAATTTCGTGCGTGTGATAGGTGCACAAGTCACTGGCAACCGTCTCGTCCCGGGTCTTCTTGCCGAAGTAGATACCACCAGTTAGTTCGCGGACGACGATCAGGTCAACGCCGGCCAGTATCTCTGCTTTCAGTGGCGAGGCGCCCATGAGTTCGTTCATTACCTGCACCGGGCGCAGATTGGCGTAAACGCCAAGGACTGACCGCAGCTCGAGTAGACCCTTCTCAGGTCGGACCATTGCATGCGGGTTCGACCACTTGGGGCCGCCGACCGCGCCCAGAAATACCGCCGAGCTGTCCATGCAACTTGCGACAGTGTTGGCAGGCAGCGGATTCTGTGTCTTGTCGATGGCAGCGCCGCCAATCAACTGAACGTCGTACTCAAAGTTGTGGTCGTACTGATCCGCGACCTGTTTCAGTACACGATGCGCAGCCGCCGTAACTTCAGGGCCAATACCATCACCGGGTAATAAAGTAATCAGGGCGTCCAAGGGCGTGCCTCTTCGAATTGCTGAATCGTATTCATTTGCTTGCGCAGGAAACCGAGCTGATCGATGCCTTCGACCAGGCAGTAACGCGCAAACCCGTCTATTGGAAACTCAATAACTCTACTATCCGGCAATGTCAGCGTCGAACTGGCAACGTCAACCGCCAATCTGATGCCTGGGTTGTTCAACAGGTACTGATGAGTATCGGCGTCGACCACGATTGGAATCAGCCCGTTCTTCAGTGAATTATTGCGAAAGATATCCGCGATTTCGCTGCTGATGACGGCGCGAAAACCATAATCCAGCAGGGCCCAGGGAGCGTGTTCCCGTGAGGAGCCACAACCAAAATTGTTACCACCAACCAGAATCTCGCAGCCGTCTGCCTCTGGCCGGTTAAGAATAAAGTCTGCGATCGGATTGCCGTCGCTGTCGAGTCGCAGATCATGAAAAAGGAACTCTCCCATCCCTTCACGCGATGTTGTCGTTAAGAATCTTGCAGGAATGATCTGATCGGTATCGATGTCTCTGGTCGCAAGAACAACGCTGCGCGATTCAAATTGTGTAATGGCATCCATGCTCGCTTCCTAGGGCAAGTATTTGCGTGGGTCAGCGACGTGACCTGCAATTGCGGAGGCGGCAGCCGTCATTGGACTGGCAAGGACGGTCCTCGCACCGATTCCCTGACGACCTTCAAAATTTCGGTTACTCGTGCTTACGCAGAGCTTGCCCTTTGCAACAGTGTCACCATTCATACCGAGGCACATCGAGCATCCGGATTCTCTCCATTCAGCCCCAGCGGCAGTGAATACCCGGTCCAGGCCGATAATCTCAGCCTGTTTCTTGATCTGCTGCGAACCGGGCACTACCAGCATGCGGACACCTTCGGCAATCCGATGACCTTCAATCAGGTCGGCAGCCTGTTGCAGGTCGGAGAGCCGCGAGTTCGTGCAGCTGCCGACAAACACAACATCGACAGGCGTCTCTGCAATCGGTTTGCCCATTTCGATTTGCATGTAGTCAAGCGCTTTTCTAAAACTAGGATCGCCACTGTCATTCGGCACCAACTGGTCTACGCCGACTACCATCCCTGGGTTCGTACCAAAAGTGACCATCGGTCGCAGCTGATCGGCTGAGATAGATACCGATTGATCAAACCGGGCTCCGTCGTCAGTGCCGAGTGACCGCCATCGGGTCACAGCAGCGTCCCAGTCAGCGCCCTGGGGTGCTCGTGGACGATCCTTAAGGTAGGCAAAAGTCGTTTCATCGGGCGCAATCATCCCGGCACGTGCCCCGGCCTCGATCGACATATTGCAAATGGTCATACGTTCATCCATGTCCATTGCTGATATGGCATCACCACGATACTCAATAACGTGCCCCGTTCCGCCGTCAACACCAATCTGACCGATGATCGCGAGAACCAGATCTTTCGCCGTAACACCTCTGCCGAGACGGCCTTCGACGTTTATCGCCAGTGTCTTTGGCTTGCGCTGTAACAAGCACTGCGTCGCAAGCACGTGGCCGACCTCGGTGGTCCCAATGCCGAAGGCGAGGGCGCCGAAAGCTCCATGTGTACTGGTGTGACTGTCACCACAGACTATCGTTTTGCCAGGTTGTGTTGCGCCGAGTTCCGGACCGATGACATGGACTATGCCGCGGTGTTCACTATCAAAACCCAACAGGTCGATGCCGAACGCCGTACAGTTCGCCTCCATTTGCGCGATCTGATTCGCCGCACTTTCGCCGACAACTGTCAGATCCTTAAAGCTGGAAACAGCCGTAGTCGGCGTTGAATGGTCCATCGTTGCAAGCGTCAGGTCAGTGCGCCTGACTTTCAGCCCTTGTTCCCCCAACAGAGAAAACGCCTGCGGCGTCGTGACTTCGTGAATCAGATGCAGATCAATATAGAGAACAGCCGGCGTATCCGGTGTTTCTTCCGCGACAATGTGTTCAGTCCATACCTTCTCGAACAGGGTCCGCGCTGCTGCCATCAGATAGTGGCCCGCTCTGCGTCGGCGGCTGCATCGCCTTCATCACTGCCGCGCTGTCGGCGGCGCAGTATTCTGTTCATGACCTCAAGGCAGGCTCGACTGCCTGCTTCGACAATATCGACACTGGTGCCATTGCCCCGATAGCTATCGCCATTGTGCTCAACTGTCACGGTGACCTCGCCCTGAGCATCTTCGCCAATCGACGCGCTGTGCAGTTCGAAGTTCTTTAGAGTCAGTAAAACGCCGGTAACCTGTTCCAGCGCCCGAAATGCCGCGGCGATCGGGCCATCGCCTTTGGCGGCAATCTGAGTCTCTGTGCCATCTTCGCCGATCAATGTGACAGATGCCTCGGCCGGTTCGTTGGTCCTGGTTTGAACCTCAAGGGACTTCAGCGTCCATGGTCCTGTAGACGCATTGTCTACATTCATAATTATTGCTTCGATATCGCCGTCGTAAACATCCTTCTTCTTGTCGGCGAGCCTCTTGAATTCCTGAAATGCCCGATTGGTCTCGAACTCGTCGAGCTCGAAGCCAAGCTCGCGGACCCGATTACGAAAAGCGTGCCGGCCGCTGTGTTTACCCAGCACCAGGTTGGACTTGCTCAAGCCGACGTCTTCAGGACGCAGAATCTCGTAGGCCGATGCACGGTGCAGCATGCCATGCTGGTGGATACCAGCCTCATGCGAAAAAGCGTTTTCGCCTACGATTGCTTTATTACGTGGCACGTGCATTCCGGTAATACTCGAAACCAGTCGCGAAGTGGGGTACAGCCGTGTCGTTTCCACCCCAGTTTCCATTCCGAAAAACTCGGAGCGGGTTTTCAGCGCCATTACGACTTCTTCCAGGCTGCAATTGCCCGCTCGTTCGCCGATGCCATTAATAGTGCATTCGATTTGCCGGGCGCCCGCGCGTACCGCTGCCAGACTGTTAGCGACGGCCATGCCGAGATCATTGTGGCAATGCACGCTGAGTGTTATCTCGTCGATGCGCTGCACATGTTCTGTTAAGTAACGGAACAATTCGTCAAATTCGGCGGGCACTGTATAACCGACAGTATCCGGTATGTTCACCGTGGATGCGCCGGCTTCGATAGCCGCACTGACGACCTCTGCCAGATAGGCCAATTCCGTTCGCGACGCGTCTTCAGGGGAAAACTCCACGTCGTCACAAAGTTCTCTGGCCATTGTGATCGCACCGACAGCACTCTTGATGATTTCTTCCTTGGCCATCTTGAGCTTGT
>PVMS01049712.1_pt1 | contig 14043 bp, 14 predicted proteins | sample 1853461 | NCBI WGS metagenome assembly PVMS01 (sample SAMN08582032, study PRJNA380276) | Marine sediment metagenome, whole genome shotgun sequencing project. | isolation source: ocean sediment barecode stripped | collected 2017 | reverse complement strand
TCATCCTCTGCGGTATTCGCAACATCTCGCCGGAGTCTTCGTTCGAAATGGCGCAGCTTGCGGTGGCCTACAAGAACCGCGGTGTCGTCGGGTTCGATCTGGCCGGAGCCGAGTACGACAACCCCGCCAAGCACCACCTGCGCGCCTTCAAGTTGGTTAGAGACAACAACATCGCTGTCACCATTCATGCGGGTGAAGCCTACGGGCCCGCGTCGATTCACCAGGCGATTCACGTCTGCGGCGCGCACCGCATCGGTCATGCTTGTCGTCTCAGGGAAGACGGGGATCTGCTCCACTACGTCAACGACCATCGGATCGCGCTCGAGTGCTGCCCTTCATCCAACGTCCAGACGGGTGCGGTCAAAGACCTGCGCACTCACCCGCTCAAGCTCTATCACGACCTCGGGTTACGCGTGACGATCAACACCGACAACCGGCTCATCGCCGACACGACGGTGTCGCGCGAGCTTTGGCTTTGTCATACGCGCATGGGGCTCGATCAGGACGACATCCGGCGGATGATCATCAATGGCTTCAAGGCCGCGTTTCTTCCGTTTCATCAGAAGCAGACGATGGTTCGTGCGGTGTCTCAGGAGCTGTCCAACGCAGAACGGGCTTTCGAGCAGCGCGAGTCTCGTCGAGACGACGCAAACGTGTGACTTGCGGCGCAGACTTGACCAGCTCGGGCTCGCGCGACGCTTCGTCACTGATCGCCTGCATGGCTTCGACGAACTCGTCGAGGGTTTGCATGCTTTCGGTTTCGGTGGGTTCGATCAGCATCGCGCCCTTCACGACCAACGGGAAGTAGACTGTCGGTGGGTGAAAACCGTAATCCATGAGGCGTTTGGCAACGTCCATGGTGGTGACTCCCGTCTGTCTGAGGTGCCGGTCGCTGATCACCACCTCGTGCATACAGATCGTGTCGTACGGTACGTGCCAGGTCTCGCCGAGACGCGCCCGCAAGTAGTTGGCGTTCAAGACCGCGAGCTCCGTGGCGCGCTTCAGCCCCTCCGCGCCCATCTCGCGAAGATAGGTATAGGCGCGCACCATCATACCGAAGTTCCCCTGGAACGAACGCAGCCTGCCGATCGACGCCGGGCGATCGTCGTGATCGAGAACGAAACGTCCGTTGCGCTGTTCGACGACCGGAACCGGCGCGTACGGGTCGAGAAGGGCTTTGTAACCGACTGGACCGCAGCCTGGACCGCCGCCACCGTGCGGCGTCGTGAACGTTTTGTGGAGGTTGAGCTGCATCACATCGATGCCGAGGTCTCCGGGTCGAGCCTTACCCATGAGCGCGTTCAGATTGGCGCCGTCACCGTAGACCAACCCGCCCTTGGCGTGAATCAGCTCCGCGATTGCGGGCATGTGCGTTTCGAAGAGCCCAACGGTGTTGGGGTTGGTCACCATGATAGCCGCCACGTCGTCGTCGACGAAAGACGCAAGAGCGGCGGGGCTGACGATCCCGTCCTCGCCGACGGGGAAAGGGACTGCCCGGAGCCCGTTGAGCGTGCAGGATGCAGGGTTCGTTCCGTGGGCAGTATCCGGGATCAACACCTTCTTCGGGTCTCGACCCTGAGCGCGATGATGGGCGCGGATCATCATCAGGCCGGCGAGCTCGCCTTGCGCGCCCGCGGCGGGGTGGAGCGAAACCCGGTCCATGCCACACACTTCCGCGAGCCCCTGCTCGAGGCGCCACATGAGCTCGAGGGCTCCCTGCACGAGGTCGTCCGGCATGTACGGATGAAGGTCCGCGAACCCTGCCAAACGCGCCGCCCATTCGTTTACCTTTGGGTTGTATTTCATCGTGCAAGAGCCGAGCGGGTACATCCCGGTGTCAATGGCGAAGTTCTGTTGGCTGAGCCGAACGTAGTGCCGTACGGCTTCGGGCTCCGACACCTCAGGCAGCATCGGCGGGTTCTTCCTGGCCATCGAGCCCAATGCAGCCTTCGGGTCGACGGCTGGTAGGTCGTCCGTGGTCAGCGATGCACCACTGCGGTCCGGCGAACCTTGCTCGAAGATCAACGGTGACTGGAACGAGAGACCTGATGTAGCCGAACGAGGCATGTTGCCCTTTGCTCGGGAAGCTAGTGGATTCGTGACCGCTCGCAAGCGATCATTCTGGGCTGGCCAGTGCTTTGCTGAGCAGGTCGATGGCGTTCGGGTTTGTTTCTAGGCCGTTGACGTAGGGCAACTCGCTGCAAGGAGCCTCGACGTGAGCGCGGACACGCTTGACCGCTCGGTATTGGACGGTCTCACGCAACACGCGTCGCCTTCCCGCAACGGCGAGCCCCTGAATCTCGGTGTCTTCAGCAAGCGTGGCCGGCAGCTCCTCGATCGCCGCGTGCTCTTTTTCGGCAAATAGGACAGGCAGCACACGATTGATCACGAGACGGAGAACGGAAATCCTCAGTTCCTCGGTGAGCGCGCTCGCGAGCTCGAGCGTCTCGCTGGTCGGCATGTACTCGGGGATGGTGACGACGACCGTCCCAGCCCGGGCGGGATCTTGCAAAAGCTCAACGGCGCGCGTGGCATCGCGCCGCATGATACCGGGGGGCGCTACGCTTTGGATCACGAACGGGACCCGCAGCATGTCGAGGGCGTGGCCCGTCGCTGGGGCGTCGACGATCACGAGATCGTAGTCGGGCTCTCCTCTCGGCGGCGAGGCATGATAAAAGGCCTTGCCCAGCATCGACCAGGCTTCGAGGCCGGGCGTGCCCTTTAGAAAGGCTCGGACGAGACGATTGCCAAAGAGGGCGTTGTACACGGCGCGCACCTTCACGATCATCATCCCGTACTCTTCCAGGGCTGCGTCCGGGGTCATGTTCACGGCGTCTAGGTTCTCGCGCAGGGTGACGATCTCCGGGCCAATAGGATCGGTGCTGAGGAGCCGGCTGACGCGTTCCTTGCAGTTGACCATTGCAAGAAGGACTTTCTTACCGCGGCGACTCGCCTCGAGCGCCAGCGCGGTCGCCACTGTGGTCTTGCCGACACCGCCCTTGCCGACCACGAATAGGAAACGTCGGTCGAGGAGATCCATCAGCGCCCTCTTTAGCGGTGCCTTGGAATAGCGGCAAACCGACCCGCATGCTAGCGTCCGAACCGAGGATGAGCATGAGCGGTGCACGACGGTCGGGCAGCTCCACCCTATGGGGGCTGGTGTTGTTCAGCACCTTCACGTTGTTCGGTGTAACTCTCTACGCGATTTTCGTCGTCGCGCCTGTCGAGATGCAAATGGGCATCGTGCAGAAGATCTTCTATTTCCACGTCCCAAGCGCCTACGCGATGTACGTCGGATTCGGCGTCTCTGCGCTCGGCAGCTTGATCTATCTCATCAAGCGGGATCCCAAATGGGACGCGCTCGGTGTGGCTGGCGCCGAGGTGGGCTCGTTGTTCTGTCTCATCGTTTTACTCACCGGCCCCCTTTGGGCGCGTAAAGCCTGGGGTGTCTGGTGGACATGGGACCCCCGGCTCACGACAACGCTGCTTGCCGGCATGATTTTCGCCGCCTATCTCGCCCTTCGCTCGATGGGAAACGCGGGCGAAGTCGAGAAGCGATTCGCCGCGGGTCTGGCGGTCTTCGGTTTGGTGGACCTGCCGCTGATCCACTACAGCGTGCAACGCTGGAGAGGGGTGCACCCTACGGTCATCACCGGCAAGGGCGGCGGCCTCGAGTCGGAGATGTACTGGGCGCTTGGCTTGAGCTTCCTGGCTTTCACCGGGTTGGCGATTCTTCTGATTTGGACCCGAGCCGCGATCGAAAGACAGCGGGACGAAACCGCGCGTTTGCGCTTAGAGTTGATGTACCGATGAAGGGAACGACATGCGAGCTTTGATCGTCGCGTTCGTGTTGGCTAGCACGGTTTTCATTGCTCCGGGCTTGCTCGCTCAGGACGAAGTAGCCGAACCGGACTCCACGAGCGAACACGTCACCGAGGATCCCGCCGAGGAACGAGCTACGCAGTTCGTGGGCGTGCGCGGTCCCGACGCGGAGAACGTTCCGGGTGGGGCTTTGCTGCTAGCCGCGTACGCAATCGTGTGGGTGCTCCTGTTCGTTTTTCTTCTTCGAATACGAGGGCTTCAAAAGCAGACGGCCGATGAGCTCGAAAGGCTCAGTGCCGAGATTCGGGCGACCGGTGGCCAGTAATGCCTTCGATCGCCCACATCATCTACATCCCGGGCATCTTGTTGATCGGCTTCGCGTTCGGGTTTCGAATAGGAGCTCGGGCCGTCCGCGACGAGCTCGAGCGCCGAGAGCAGGAGCGGCGACGTTAGCTCAGGGGCAACATTGCGAAGAGCCTATTCGTGGGAGTTCGCCAGCCTCCTGCTAGCTGCGGTACTGGTGACCTGGGCGGGCGCGCATGTGAGCGCGGAACCGGATCCGCTGCCGTCCTTCGTCGGAACCACCGTCTCTCAGGACGCGCTCCTGCACGCCCTCGCGACCTCGCCCTCGCGTCAGTTCAAGCCGGTTGGACGAACTTCCGTCGTCTTCCGGATGCGCACGGCGTCTCGGGTCACCGCTAGTTACAAAGTCAAGAGCCGTGTCATGGAGCATGGGTATCAATCCGAGATTGCGGCATACCGCGTGAGCCGGTTGCTGCTCCTAGACAACGTCCCGCCGACGATTTTTCGGCGGGCGACTCGAAGGGAGATCAAGACCCGCTTCCACAAAGACAAGCTCGACCGGTGGAGCTCGGTGCAGCGGTCGACTTCGTGGGAGGACGATGGGACCGTGGTTGGCGCTGCCTCATATTGGATCAAGGGTGCGCGAAGGGGTTTGGAGGGCCAGAAGAGCACCTGGCAGACCTGGCTTCGCATCGAGGGCACGATACCGCCCCGCAAGATGAAACTCGCACAGGACCTGTCGACCATGACGCTCTTTGATTTTCTCGTCGGCAACTGGGACAGGTACAGCGGCGGTAATCTCTTGATGGACGCAGAGGGCACTCGCGCCTTTTTGGTGGACAATGACCGCGCCTTCTGGGGCATGAACGAAAAGCTCTACGAGAGGATGCTCGGGGATCTCACGCGAACGGAGCGGTTCTCCAAGAGAGTAGTCGACCAGCTCGTCGTTCTCGACCGAAACGCCATCCAGCAGGAGCTCGCGCAAGACCCGAGTCACCGCTCCGAGTCGCTCGTGACAGACACACAGATCACAGCGCTCTTAGACCGCCGTGCTACGATTCTCTCGTACATCGCTGCGCTCGTCGAGGAGCATGGGGACGACCAGGTGCTCTTCTTCCCTTGAGTTGATCGCCGTGGTAGGGGTGTGTCGTGGCGAAGCCGGATGTGATCAATGCGGAGGAAATGGGGCACGCGCTCGGTCTTCTCGTTCACGACCTCCGCAATCCCGCCGCCACCATCAGCGCCAATGCCGACTTTCTGCAGGAAGTGGGTCTGCCGGATATCGATTCGATCGAAGCGCTTGCAGACGTGAAGCTGGCAGTGGGGGAGCTACGCCGAGGGCTCGATCTCCTTGCATGGATCAGCCGGTGGTTCACCGGTCAGGTCCCACTCGAGGCTGCGAACGGCGATGCCGGCGTTTTCATCCGACGACTCGAGCGCCAGGAAACACCGGTTCCGGTCACGATCGAAATCGACGACACGGGCCAACTCTACGCACGGGGGGCGCAAGTTGGAGTCGAAGTCGTCGATCTGTTACTACACAACGCGCGCGCCAACGCACCCGACACCACTGCGGCGATTCGCGTCTACGAGGAGAGCAACAGGGTCGTCATCGAGGTCCAGGATTCCGGCGAGGCAATTGCCCCGGAGCTCCGCGCTAAGGCCTTTACGCTAGAGGGGCAGAAAGACCTCAAAGGGCGGCTCGATGGACGATACGGTCGCTTCGTCGGCTTGTTCGCCGCGGCTGTCGTTCTCGACGGTGTCGGCGGCTCGATCGAGGCAGACGGGGAGAAAGGCGCCGCGGTCTTCAGGGTTCGCCTTCGTCAGGCTCGCCCGACACGTCCACCCTCGACTTGAGAGCCCCCCGGAGATCTTCCAGGCGCTGCCGAATGCGCGCTTCGAACCCGGCATCGTTTGGGCGATAGTAGCGGCGTCCGACCAAGCGATCCGGCAAATAGGTCTCCCCCGGGGTGTGACCGCCTTCGTCGTGGGGGTAATGGTATCCCTCACCGTATCCCCAGGACTCCATGGCCTCTGTGGGCGCGTTCCGAAGCTTCAAAGGCACGGGGAGGGCGCCGAGCTCACGCACATCAACTCGAGCAGCCGTCCATGCCTTGTAGGAGGCGTTGCTCTTTGGCGCGCTAGCGAGGTACGTACAACATTGCGCCATCGGAAAGATCCCTTCGGGCATTCCGAGCCTTCGAAATGCGGCGTCGGCGCTCACCGTGAGCTCGAGAGCGCGCGGGTCGGCGTTGCCGATGTCCTCGCTTGCGAAGATCAGCATGCGGCGGAGGATGAACAGTGGATCTTCCCCAGCCTCCAACATCCGCATCATCCAATAGATCGCCGCGTCCGGATCGTTTCCGCGCATCGATTTGATGAACGCGCTGATCACGTTGTAGTGCTCTTCTCCAGATTTGTCGTAGAGGAGGGTCTGCGTCGCGAGGGCTTCTTGGACGATCGGCACCGTCACCCGTTCGACCCCCGCAGACTGCGCATAGTCACTTGCGAGCTCTAGGGCGGACAGGGCACGCCGTGCGTCTCCGCGGGCGTTCTCCGCGATCGCCGTAATGGCGTCGTCCTCGACCTGGTGGGGCACGTGCCCGACGCCCTGCTCGTCATCTCTTAGTGCGCGTTCCACTACGGCTCGCAGGTGAGCGGGTTCGAGCGGCTTCAGATCGAAGACACGCGCACGCGATAGCAGTGCGGAGTTGACCGCGAAGGACGGATTCTCGGTCGTCGCCCCGATCAGGGTCACCGTGCCATTCTCCACATGGGGGAGGAGCGCATCCTGCTGTGCTTTGTTGAACCGGTGGATCTCGTCGATGAAGAGGATCGTTTTCTTCCCGTAGTAGTTCTTCTGCTCCTTGGCCGCCGCAATGATCTTTCGAAGCTCAGGGACACCGCCGAGCACGGCGCTGAAGGGGATGAAGATCGAACTCGTCTCGTTTGCGATCACGTGTGCCAGCGAAGTCTTGCCGGTGCCGGGTGGTCCCCAGAGGATCATCGAAGGAATGCGATCGGAACGAATCGCGCGAGCCAGAATGTGTCCGTCCCCGAGCAGGTGCTCTTGGCCGACGACATCTTCCAGTCGGTTCGGCCGCATTCGGTCCGCTAGGGGCGAGCTCGACTCGACCTGGCGCTCAAAGAGGTCCACGCGAGTACTTATAGCTCACCGGAGGATTCGAAGTCTCTTTGGCCCTTCGCCTTCAGGCGCGGTCTCGGCACCACCGCGTTCGAAGTGCTCACGGGCGATGCGCTCCGCGAGCGCATCCGCGATGCTGGCAAATACCTGACCCGACGGAGAGGAGGGCGCCGCCTGCACGACGGGAGTTCCTTGGTCTCCCCATTCGCGCACCTGGGGATCGATCGGTACCTGTCCGAACAGGGGTGCCTCGGCGAATTCCGCGATACGCTGCCCGCCGCCGCTTCCGAACAGCTCGTGGGTGACGCCGGCGCTATCGACGAAGTAGCTCATGTTCTCGACGACACCCAAAATGGGGACATTGAGCTTCCGACACATCGATACCGCCTTGTAGACGTCCTGGAGCGCGACCTCCTGGGGGGTCGTAACGATGATCGCGCCCGTGATGCGCAAGCGTTGCGCCAAGGTGAGCGCGACGTCTCCGGTGCCTGGCGGCATGTCGATGACCAGGTAGTCGAGGCCTCCCCAATCGACGTCGCTCACGAACTGCTGGAGTGCGCCGTGGAGCATCGGGCCGCGCCAAACCACTGCCTGTTTGGGGTCCTCGAGGAGGAAGCCGATGCTCATCAGCTTGATGCCGAACCGCTGTAGCGGTTGGATCTGCTTGCCGTCTTTCGACGTCGGTTGCCCCTGTATCCCGAGCATCGTGGGGAGCGAAGGGCCATAGATATCCGCGTCGAGGAGCCCGACCCTCGAGCCCAACCGTCGCAGGGCGAGCGCCAGATTGGTGGCGACGGTGCTCTTACCGACGCCGCCCTTGCCGCTCATCACCAGGATCACGTTCCGGACCTCGGGGATGGGATCTGTGCTGGTCGTCTCGCGTGTCGGCACGTCGACCGTGAGCTCCACTTCGACGAATCCAACGTCGAGCGGCTGGAGCGCTTCATCTACCCGCCGCCGAATCGTCTTTTGAGCTTCTTCAGATGGAGAGCTCACCCTGATCTTCACCCAGACGCGCCCGTCTTCGACCCGCGCATCGAGGAGCGTTCCCAGCTCGCCGATGGGCTTTCGAAAAATGGGATCTTCGACTTGGCGAAGAGCGTTGTTTACTGCCTCAAGGGTGGGGGAGCCCATGAAAACCTCCGAGTCCGGTCAACTGGGATCTACTAGGGCGGCAGTTTCACGCCGTCAAGGTGGACAAACTTCCGGCAGCCAGACAAGGCCGGTTATCCTGCCCTGGTGTCGATTTGGGAGAAACGGTGGGCCATCCCGCTAGCCATCTTCGTGATATTTTCGGCCGTCTACTGTCTCACCTCGAGTGGGCGCCTGTTTTCACCGTCCCCAAACAATCATTACGTGCATCTCGCGCAAGGATGGCTCGACGGGCGTCTGGATGTCGGGGGGAGTCCGCCGGGCACGAACGACTGGGCGTGCTTCGACCGTGACGAACGGGCTGCATGCCCTGCGGGTCATTTCTCGTCAACCGGCGATGATGCTGCGCGCTACCGCTGGTACGTCTCCTTTCCGCCGCTTCCTGCGGTCCTGCTGACGCCGATTGTCGCGATCTTCGGACTCGCCACCTGGGACCGCTTGTTCTGGACGTTGTTCGCCGGTCTTGCCCCGGCGTTTCTCTTTCTGGTGTTGCGCCTGGTTCGCGAATCTGGGCGAAGCCGGCGTACTCTGCGCGATGACCTTCTCGTTACGGCGTTGTTCGCCGTCGGATCGGTGTACTTCTTCGTGTCCGTGCAGGGCAGTGTTTGGTTCGCGGCGCATGTCGTGGCAACCGCGGCGAGCTGCCTGTATCTCCTGTTTTCGTTCGAGGCGCGTCGGCCGGCGGCCGCAGGCCTGATGCTAGGATTCGCGTTCCTAAGTAGACCCGCAACCCTCCTGCTCGCGCCCTTCTTCGCGCTCGAAGCGATTCGGACGTCACGCCGCTCGAGCGGAGGACCGGTCTCGTTTCCCTCGTTTGCTCGTTTGCTCGGTCGGTTCGCGCTCCCGCTCGCGGCTTTGGTTCTGCTTGCGATGTGGCATAATTTCGCCCGCTTCTACGATCCGTTCGAATTTGGACACCGCTTTCTTCAGATTCGCTGGCGGTCACGAATCGAAACGTGGGGCCTGTTCGATCTTCACTACCTCGGCCGCAACGTGACCGTATTCTTCGTGTCGTTACCGTGGCTCTACGCATCCAACCCCTTCGTTCGGATAGGCCGGCATGGACTGGCCTTGTGGTTCACCACGCCGAATCTTCTGTGGAGCCTTTGGCCGAAGCGCGTCGATGCGACCATAGTCGCTCTGTGGGCAGCTGTGATTCCGACAGCCCTCTGCACGCTCCTCTACCAGAACACAGGATGGGTTCAGTTCGGTTACCGGTTCTCCCTCGACTACCTACCCCTGGTTTTCGTTCTGGTCGCGCTTGGAAGGCGGCGCTTTCGTGCGGTGTTTTGGGCGTGCGCAGTGTTCTCGGTCGTCGTGAATACATTCGGTGCTGTGACGTTTGATCGGTATCCACAGTTTTATGATACGGATCGCACGCAGCAGGTGATTTTCAAGCCGGATTAGGCGACCCCTTGTCGTCTTTGTAGTCGTCTTCGTGGTCGTGGTCGTCGTCGTAGTCGTAGTCGAGCACGAAGACGACCACGATCACGACCACGATCACGACTACGAGAGTGTCCTGGATTCCTCCGCCTCGATGAGCTCGCGTGCGAGCTCACTAGCAGGACCGTCTGGGTGCAACGCGCGTTCGAGGCCCGCGCGACCGGCGGCTTGGCGAAGGGCCTTCAGTTCGACGAGCGCGGCCTCCGGCTGATCGTGACCTGCCAGAATGTGCGCCCGCACGAGTCGATGTGACGCTCCGAGTGCTGGGTTGTCCGAGGTGTCCTGACCGCGGAGCTTAGCTTCGGCGGCCTCGAGCTCTCCCCGCACGGCCAGAAGGAGAGCCTCCATTGCGACCAGCCAGACCTCGATCGACGGCTCCGCAGGTCGGGGGATACTGCCGATGGTATTCTGCGCTGCATCCAGCTCGCCGAACTGCAGCTGACACGTCGCGAGCGCCTGGTTTCGAAGTATGGATTGGGCCGGCGTCAGGCTTTGCTCCTCGATGCTCGAGAGCCTTGCCCGCGCCACTTCCCATAGGGATGCCTGGGTCAACGGGCCCGTGGCCATCAGCACCAAGCCGATGTGTTGACCGGTGTCGCTCCTTTTCACGCGATCCAGCAGACGCCCGAGAGCCCTGAGCGCCGTGGGCTGCGCGTCTTCCTCGCCGAGTCGCTGACACAGGATGGACAAGCCCCGCACATGTCGCATTCGGCGAGCCGAGCTCAGCAATAGAACGAACCCCCCCAGCGCCCCGATACCACCCGCCACCCTGTCGGCCTGGTCTGGCGTGAGCTCCGCCGCTCGCAGAAGAAACTCCGCTGTAGCCCCGATGAGCAGAACGGTGAGTGTCGACCCCGCGAAGGACACCAGGACCGTGCTGATCGACAACAGGCCAAAGGGAACCCCCCAGGCGAGTCCACGCACCACGGGCGCCAGCAACCCCACCACCAACGCCGCGATCAACGTCGTGGTCATCGTTCAGGGCGAAATCTCGGAGCGATAGGCATAGTAGTGCTTGAGCACTCGGCGCACGTAACGCTGCGTCTCTTGGTAGGGTGGTATCCCGTTGTACTTCTCGACTGCGCTTTCCCCGGCGTTGTACGCCGCCACCGTCAGGATCAAGTCTCCCTTGAAGCGGTTTGCCAAGATGCGCAGGTACCGCGCGCCACCGAGAACGTTCTGTCGAACATCGAATGGGTCCGAGACGCCCATCGAGCGTGCGGTCTTGGGCATGAGCTGCATCAGACCCATCGCGCCCGCGCGACTGACGACGCTGGGGTTGAAGTTGCTTTCGACGCGCATGACAGCGCGGATGAACGAGTGTGGGAGTCGGTAGAGCTGCGCGGCCTCGGCGATCAGGTTGTTGTACCGCGTGTAGCGATCGGGATCTTTGGCGCTCGTCCCCGTGGGCTTCTTTCTCGTGCTCGACCACTTCCTCGCACTGCTCTTCGTTCTCGACTTCTTGCTACTCCGGACGACGACCTGGCAGCGACCACCCCGTTCTCGGAGGTTCGTATAGTGCTGCGTCCCATCCGCTCGCTTGCACCGATAGATATCGGCGCCCGCAGATGTGGCCGTACCCAGCGCGAGGCTGGCGGCGACCACCGCAATCGGAATGGACAAACGCATCGTCACGGAAGTGTATATCCCGCTTCGAGGAGGCGCCAAAACGAGCCTTCCGCGCTTGCGCTCAGCTCTGTTCGGCTCATCATGGTCGGTCATATGGCGACCACGAGCTTTTTCGAAGGTCCCGAAAAGAAGCTTGAGCTGGTCGTTACGCCAGACTCTCCGTCGTTGCGGTCCCTCGGAGACGAGACTTGGCGGGACGTCGTACGCGCTGCGGGGGCAGAAGTCATCTCCGTGATTCGCAACGGTCACTGTGACGCTTACCTCCTGTCCGAGTCGAGCTTGTTCGTCTTCGACGACTACTGCGTGATGATTACCTGCGGCCTGACGACTTTGGTCGACTCGGTCGAGCGATTGCTCCAGACCATTTCCGTCGATTCGATCGCATTCCTCGTTTACGAGCGTAAGAAGGAGCACTTTCCCGAACGCCAGCCCACGACTTTCATCGAGGACGCCCGGCGGCTGCAGGGCATCGTTCCCGGGCGCGCGCTTCGGTTTGGCGATCAGCATGGACACTACGTGCAGATGTTCCATACGACGCGCGCGTTCGTTCCCGAAACGAATGATCCGACCCTCGAGGTATTGATGCACGGTATCGATGAACGCGTGGCTGCGCGGTTCATGACCGCTGAGGCATCGGAGGGCCGTTCGTTGGCAGTCGCGCTTGGCATCGATAGTGTTCTACCCGGGTTCGACACATCCGAACATGTCTTCGACCCGGCCGGATATTCCCTGAACGCCCTTCGGGGAGAGGAATATTACACATTTCATGTCACTCCCGAAGAGATGGGGAGCTACGTGAGCTTCGAGACCAACTACGATTTTCAGAGCGATCTAACCGGGCTGGTTGGGGACATCGTCGCACTATTCCAACCTAGGGCCTTCGATGTCTTGACCTTCCTGCCTGACGGGGAGGCAAAGCTGAAGCTAGCGGGCTATCAGTTGGGTGACCACGTGGTTCGCAGCCTCGGGGGCTATCGCGTGACCTACCTGCAGTACTACGTCCCTCCGAGTGGGCCCCGCGGTCCTTACGAGCTACCCCTGTAGCCCCCTGTTACAACGACTGATAGACTGCCCCGCTCATGCGAGCCGAATGTGACTACCTAGTGCTGGGTAGCGGTGTGGCCGGTCTGAGCTTTGCGCTCGAGGCGGCCCTCGACGGCAAGGTCACGGTGGTGACCAAGCGCAGTCGAACCGACTCGGCGACGAACTGGGCGCAGGGTGGGATAGCGGCCGTGCTCGATCCCACCGACTCTTTCGAAGCCCACGTCGAAGACACGCTCAACACGGGTTGCGGCCTGTCGCGACGGGACATCGTTGAAATGGTGGTTCGCGACGGCCCAAGTCGGATCCGGGAGCTGATGGAGCTCGGGGCTCGGTTCAGTCGCATCGAAGAGAACGAGTCGCTGGATCTGACGCGCGAAGGTGGCCACAGCGCACGCCGCGTCGTTCATGCTGGCGATGTCACCGGTGAAGAGGTGCAGCGGGTTCTCATCGAGGCGGTGGCGGCCTCACCCAATATCGAGATCTACGAAGACCACATGGCCATCGATCTGGTCCAGACCGAGACACCCGCTGGTTCGTCGCGGGTCGTTGGGGCCTACGTCCTCGACGAGACGACCGGCGACGTCAAGACGCTCCTGGCCAGGGAGACCATCCTTGCGACGGGGGGCGCGGGGAAGGTCTACCTCTACACCTCGAACCCCGACGTCGCGACGGGCGACGGCGTGGCCATGGCGTATCGTGCCGGCGCCGAGGTTGCCAACATGGAGTTCTTTCAGTTTCACCCGACCTGTCTCTATCACCCGGAGGCCAAGAGCTTTCTGGTGAGTGAAGCGCTCCGTGGGGAAGGCGGTATCCTCCGCTCTCGGGACGGCACGGCTTTCATGGGCGCGCATCACGAGATGAAGGACCTCGCGCCTCGCGATGTCGTCGCTCGTGCCATCGACTACGAGATGAAACGCACGGGCGACGAGTGTGTCTTTGTCGACATGACGCACGAGCCCGCGTCGTACTTGGTCGAACGGTTCCCCAACATCCACGCTCGATGCCTCGAGTACGGCGTCGACATGACTCGTGAGCCGATCCCCGTGGTGCCCGCGGCGCACTACATGTGCGGGGGAGTCGTGGTCGACGACGAGGGCCACACTATACTTCCGGGCCTCTGGGCCGTTGGCGAGGTGGCCTGTACGGGCCTCCACGGTGCAAATCGACTCGCATCGAATTCACTGCTCGAAGGGCTCGTGTACGGTCACCGCGCGGCGATTGCGGCGCGTGCGAGATCCTCCTCTGAGCTCGAGGCCGCTTTCGAAGGGGTCCCGGACTGGGATGTTGGCCAGGCCGTACCGAGCGACGAAGCCGTCGTGGTCACTCAGAACTGGGACGAGCTTCGACGCTTCATGTGGAACTATGTAGGCATTGTCCGCACCGACCGGCGCTTGCGGAGAGCGGCTCGCCGCATTGCGATGCTCCAGGAGGAGATCCGCGAGTACTACTGGGCGCACCTCGTGAATCGAGACATGTTGGAGCTTCGCAATATTGCAGACGTGGCC
>PVMS01134369.1_pt1 | contig 14044 bp, 12 predicted proteins | sample 1853461 | NCBI WGS metagenome assembly PVMS01 (sample SAMN08582032, study PRJNA380276) | Marine sediment metagenome, whole genome shotgun sequencing project. | isolation source: ocean sediment barecode stripped | collected 2017 | reverse complement strand
GTCGATGAGCATGGAAAGATCATCTGGGGCGATATGCTACTGCTGCTCCTCTCCCGACATCTGCTGAAAGAGCATCCCGGCGCCACCATCATTTCGGAAGTGAAGTGTTCACAGCATATGTATGATGATATCACCGCCCATGGCGGCCATGCGATTATGTGGCGGACCGGACACTCGCCAATCAAAGCCAAGATGAAGGAGACCGGAGCACTGCTGGCCGGTGAAATGAGCGGGCACATGTTTTTTGCCGACCGTTTCTTCGGCTTCGATGATGCGGTCTATGCCGGTGCACGGGTAATGCAGGTGGTGGCTGACCAGAGCCAGCCAGCCTCTGAGATGCTCTCGGGCATTCCCGAAGCTTTCGCGACACCGGAAATAAGGGTGGATTGTTCTGATGAACGCAAATTCTCTCTTGTCGAAGAGGCAAAGGCCCACTTTGCCGGACTAGGCTATCAAATTATCGATGTGGATGGCATGCGGCTGAAGTTTGAAGATGGCTGGGGTCTGCTCCGTGCCTCCAACACACAGCCAAGCCTTGTACTGCGCTTTGAGGCGCCCACAGAGGCGCGTCTCGCCGAGATGCGCGCCCTCATTGAGGGGTGGTTAAAGGATCATGCCTGAGCTCTTTTCGGAACAGAAACAGCTACGCGATAGCTCGAAAAAAGTTAGCCGCCTGTGACTTCTGAAAACTGCGCCGCCACTTCTGTTCGCACCCGCTGACAAAATCAGACGCTCTGATCGAAATAGCTATCCGCCATTTTCTGTGTGGCATCCATCGCCTGCTGCACTCGCGACAACGCCTCCTGATCATCGGCATCAGGGGCAATGTGAACCAGCTCTCCGAAAACAAAGACGCCTCGGGTGAATGGCTTCGGAATATAAAAACGGTCCCAAGAGTTTGCACGCCAGCGACGCTTGGTTGCATAGCAGATGGCGCGTAGAGGCAACCCTGATTTTTTGGCCAGCTGTACCGTACCGAGCTGCACCATCTCTCTCGGCCCCTTCGGACCATCTGGTGAGATTCCCAGCGAACGGCCATTGCGGGCGATACGAATCATCTCCAGCAGCGCCCTGGCGCCACCGCGGGTAGAGGAGCCACGCGACGACTTTACCCCCATCAGCTGCATAGCATCGGCGATATAAGCGCCGTCACGATGTTCTGAGATCAGCAAAGAACCGTTCCACCCCTTATAGGCATAGGGCAGCATCAATATCCGCGCATGCCAGAAAGAGAGAATATAGGGAGCCTGCCCCGACCTGTAGCGTTCACCGACATACTCCCACCGAATCGTATTCGACAGGAAAACGATGATCATCCTGATCAGTCGCGGCACCAGCCACCTCATCAGTCGCTCTTTCATGCGATCTTTACCCTCCTGCAGACATATATTTGATCTCAGCCGCAAACTTATCACCAATACGGTGATGAAGTTAGGCCCCATGCATCCGTGGTCCACACAAAACAGGTGATCTGTTCCGACAATTTATAGATAGGTAACAGATTATAGAGTATAGATTAATCTACCGAGTCTGCCTCAGGCCGCCAGAACCGAATCATCGCATCATCAACAGCGCATCCCTTAAACTTACCATACCACCGCCGGATCAGATGAATGTCGGCAACGCTATCCAGTAGCCTGAAGCCGGCGCTGCCGCTCTGGCGCACGCCAACCGCATCTCCACTTCCACGCATCTTCAGGTCTGCCTCGGCCAGTTCAAGACCATCATGGGTGGTAACAAGATGATTAAGCCGCTCTGTGGAGAGAGGTGTAGCCTCCTTGCCGGGCAGCAGAATGCAGTAACCCTGCTCGGATGAGCGCCCCACCCGGCCCCTGAGCTGATGCAGCTGGGCAAGCCCATACTGCTCGGCCTGCTCAATCACGATCAAACGGGCCTCAGGAATATCCACGCCCACCTCCACCACCGTGGTGGAGACAAGTATCCGGCACTCCCCGGTTGAGAATGCCTTCAACACACTGTTTTTTTCGGCTCTCTTCATGCGACCATGCAAACCGAGCACCTTCTCATCCGGAAAACGCCGGCTCAGCAGCTCCACCCTCTGTGCAACTGAGATGCCATCCTCCTCCTCATCGATGCGCGGTACAATCCAGTAGATTCGATCGCCACTGCCATCATCGGAACCATCCAGAATCCGCTGCATCCCATCTGCCAGCCTGCCCATCTTTTTCGGATCAACCACGCGCGTCTCCACAGGCTTTCGGCCCGGAGGCATTCCTTTCATAACACTTATGTCCATATCCCCATAGAGCGAGAGCGCCAGTGAGCGTGGAATCGGTGTGGCTGTCATGCCCAACAGATGTACCGCCACTTCACCTCCCTTCCCGGCAAGAGCCCAGCGCTGTTTTACACCGAACCTGTGCTGCTCATCAACAAGGGCCAGCCCCAGCCTGTTGTAGGTTACACCCTCGGAAATCAGTGCATGGGTGCCCACCACGCAGTGCAGAGATCCATCTGCAAGAGCCGTAAGCACACCTTCCCGCTCAGCTGCCCTGCTACTCCCTGTTAACAGCGACACCTTAACCCCCAACGGCTTTAACAGAGATGTGAGTGTCCGGTGATGCTGAGTTGCCAATACTTCAGTCGGCGCCATTAGAGCTGACTGCATGCCATGCCCGAAAGCACTCACCATAGCCATTGCCGCCACCCACGTTTTACCGGAGCCGACATCACCCTGCAGCAGCCGGTGCATACGCCTGCCGGAGGCAAGATCAGCGGAGATCTCCTGCCACACATGCTGCTGAGCATCGGTCAGCGGGTAGGGAAATGATTCGATGAGACGCGCAACCTCTTCACTATTGATGAACGCAGGCGCCTCCACCTCAGCCTCACGCCGCTTCTCCTGCATCAGCTGCAGATATATCAGCAGTTCCTCCAGCTTGATTCGTTCAACTGACATCCGGAACAGGGGTGAATCAACGCCTTCACCATCAGGTAGATGCAGAAGTGACAAAGCCTTAACAAGTGGCGGATGCTCTTTCAGCAGCGCATCCAGCGGCACACTGGCTGTCGATGGAATCAGGGAGAGTGCACTCCTGATCATCCCCTCGACCCGCTTGCCGCTCAGGCCCGCCAGTGACGGGTAGAGTGGATGCCAGCCCGGTCTGAACTGCTCGCTCACAATCCATTCAGGATGGTTCATCTGCAATCGACCGCCCCAACGCTCAGGCGTTCCGCGTACTGATATTTCACGCCCTTCGCTCAGACGTGCATCGCTCATCATATAACCGGAGTGGAAGAAGTTCAGCGTGATAGGTGCATCGTCACCGTCGGCCAACGTAATAGTCACCTGCCGCTTTCTGCCGAAACCACGTGCGCTCTTTCTGATGATTCTACCCTGAATACGTGCTTCGACACCCTCGGCAAGCGCTTTAATGGCAACAACCTCTCGATCATCGACATAACCCTTGGGAAGATGCAGCAACAGATCGCCGACGGTGACGATGCCACGGGCCTGGAGACGCTTTTCGATAGCGCTGCCAACGCCCGAAATCAGATTCAGTGGTTGTAAAAGTGACCGGTACACAACCGCCATCTTGGCGGAGCAACAGTGAAGTTTCAAATTCCCCACAGGAAGTGGGGCGTGAGCCATCAAACGAACGTAAGCGAAGCAAAACCATGTTTTTGCGTAGCGGCTCAAGGCAAAGGGCAGGATGCCCGAAGCCGTATCTAATAAATATGCTTGATAATATGCTCTGTTTGCTTAAAGTGCGCTCCGCACAAGACGGAGGTGTTTGATATGGCAAAGCGTTGTGAAGTTTGTGGAAAAGGTCCGATGAGTGGCAACAATGTCAGTCACGCGCACAATACTACCCGTCGCCGTTTTCTTCCAAACCTGAGAAGTGTTCGGGCAATGGTTTCCGGTCAGAGCAAGAGAGTTCGCGTCTGCGCCAGCTGCCTGCGTTCTGGCAAGGTTCAGAAAGCCGCTTAAGCTTTTCCCGACTTTTTAAAGTTCCAAAGGGCGCCCGGTTTCGGGCGCCCTTTCTGTTTTGCCACTATCACTCCTCACAAACAGGCGGCTCGAGGCTGGAGTATATGGGGATACTCTGAAAAAGTCAGAGTGCCCACGCGGGCTACGGATGGCCTGCCAAAATCAATAACGCAAGTGGTTGATTTTGTGAGCAAAGTCAAAACCACCACGATTCCACAGGATAGTGGAATTGGGCGCCAACAGGCGCTGCTCAGCAGTGTGAGGCACTGATGCCGAATATCACTTTTGGCTTTGCGTTCTGAATAAGTGCAGGACGCACTTATTCAGAGGTTCCTTAATTCAGAACACCCGGCACAGCCAGCATAAACTCAGGAATATCTGCCTCAAACGTCGTCCCATCCTCTGCAACCATCTGATAGCTGCCTTGCATCGTGCCGGCTGACGTATCGAGGATGCAAAAGCTGCTGTACTCAAACGAATCCCCCGGTGATACCCACGGCTGTTTACCTACTACCCCCTCTCCCAGCACCTCTTCCACCTGTTCATTGGCATCTGTGATAAGCCAGCGCCTGCTGATCAATTGTGCAGCCACAGTGCCGACATTGGTCATGGTAATGTGATAGGCAAACAGATATTGCGCCACATCCGGCTCAGATTTCTCCGGCAGATACTCAGGCAATACGCTCACTTCAATACGATAGGCATCAGACATTTCACACAGCCTAAATCTAAACAGAATCTGAGCAACCTCAAAAAAAACCAGTGGCAACATCCACCCATCAAAACTGTTAGACTCCCGCACATGCCGACTACCGCCACAGGGCCAGCCATACCTGAAGCAACGCCACTTTTCTCAACTCCAAAGCAGTGGGACGGGAGCTTCGGTGTGACGCCTGAACTACCGATGAGCAGGAAAGAGATGGAGCGGCTGGGCTGGGAGAGCTGCGACATCATTATTGTGACCGGTGACGCCTACATCGATCATCCAAGCTTTGGCATGGCTGTCATCGGACGGGCACTGGAAGCTCAGGGATTCAGAGTCGGTATCATCAGCCAGCCGGATTGGAAGTCAGCCGAACCATTTCGGAAACTGGGCAAACCAAACCTCTTTTTTGGCGTAACCGCCGGCAATATGGATTCAATGGTCAACCACTACACATCCGAGCGTCGCATCCGCTCCAATGATGCCTATACCCCGGATGGCAAAGCAGGCAAACGCCCCAACCATGCCGTCACCGTCTACGCCCAGCGCTGCCGCGAAGCCTTCAAAGGTGTGCCGGTCATTATTGGCAGTATTGAAGCAAGCCTGCGAAGAATCGCCCACTACGACTACTGGTCGGACACGGTAAAGCGCTCCGTATTGCCTGATTCCAAGGCAGACATGCTGGTGTTCGGCAATGCCGAGCGCCAGATCCTGGAGATCGCACAACGTCTGGCCGCCGGTGAATCGATTAAAGCCATGACGGAGATTCGTGGCACGGCATTTATGCGCAGCGAGATTCCGCCGGGCTGGACTGAACTCAATTCAACCGAAGTTGACAGGCCCGGTGAAATGATTGCACATCCTGATCCTTATGCCATAAAAATGGATACGCCGTGCGCCGGTTCGAAGGTACCTGACAGAGCAACCAACAGGGTAGATGTTCAGCCCATCGCCATTGTGCCACGCCGTAACGAGCGCCGGACAACCGTGATTCGCCTGCCTTCATTTGAAGCTGTGAAGGAGGACCCCGTACTCTACGCCCACGCATCACGGCTGCTGCATCTGGAAACCAACTCCGGCAACGCAAGGGCTTTGGTCCAACGCCATGGCAATCGTGATGTCTGGCTCAATCCACCACCCATTCCACTGGAAACAGCGGAAATTGATGCCGTGTTTGATCTCCCCTACTCACGCAAGCCTCACTCCTCCTACGGAAGTGCCAACATTCCTGCTTATGAGATGATCAAAAACTCCGTAAATATCATGCGTGGTTGTTTCGGTGGCTGCACATTCTGCTCCATCACCGAGCATGAAGGACGCATTATTCAAAGCCGCTCAGAAAACTCGATCATCCGTGAGGTAGAAAATATCCGGGATAAAACACCCGGATTTACCGGCACCATCTCCGATCTGGGCGGACCGACAGCCAACATGTACCGGTTGGCCTGCAAATCAAAGGCCATCGAAACGGTGTGCCGCTTGCCATCCTGCGTCTATCCGGGCATCTGCAGGAACCTCAATACCGACCACACGCCCCTGATTCATCTCTACCGTCGTGCACGCAGGGTTAAAGGCATTAAAAAGGTCCTGATCGCTTCGGGTCTTCGTTATGATCTGGCAGTAGAGTCTCCTGAATATATTGAGGAGCTGGTCACCCATCATGTTGGCGGTTATCTGAAGATCGCTCCGGAACATAGCGAGGAGGGACCACTTTCAAAAATGATGAAGCCGGGTATCGGCAGTTTTGATACCTTCAGAAAACTATTCGACAAATTTTCAAAAACAGCGGGCAAAAAGCAGTATCTGATTCCCTATTTTATCGCCGCCCATCCCGGCACCACTAATGAAGACATGCTTAATCTTGCCTTATGGCTGAAGAGCAACCACTTCAAACCGGATCAGGTGCAGGCGTTTCTCCCATCACCGATGGCCACGGCTACGGCCATGTACCACTCAGGACGAAATCCACTGGGAAGAATCCGGCGAAATATGGATGCGCGATCAAGGCCTGTGTTTACACCCAGACGCAAAAAACAGCGCGACCTGCATAAGGCATTTCTCCGCTATCATGACCCGGCGAACTGGCCCCTGCTTCGTGATGCTTTGAAAGAAATGGGACGCACTGATCTGATCGGCAACAGGCCTGAACATCTAGTGCCTTCCCCCGGAAAAGAGACTCAGGGCCATTCTCAGAGGGGGAGGCCGGGAGCTGCCAGAACAAGAGTGCAGAGAAACAGCACTTCCCGCAAAAAACCGTGATAATCCTGTGAAGGTGGAGAGGCAGCAGAGCTGCTGCTATTTGCTCAAATATTCCTGGATTGTGGCAACCATCCGGTCAATAACTGCTTTAAGATCAGTCAGCTGCTCATCCAGCTGGTCCGGTGTCTCATGTTGCAATACCTTCTCCATGGATGCGGCTGTACGGTTCAGCTCTTCGGCAGCAAAGGTAGCCCCCAACCCTTTCAGGGTATGAGCAATAATCTCGGCATCATGGTAGTGCTGTTCACTGACAGCGGTTTCAATCCTCTCCCCGGCATCTGCATAAAAATCGATAAAGTCCTGCAGTGTTTCGTTCAGCAGTGAGCTGTCACCGCCCATCCCTGAAAGTGCTTTCTCAAAATCGATCATTGGCAGTTCCACATCTCATGATCCTCCCCGAAAGATGAATCACTACAACTATAGACCATAAAAAACAGAAGGCATCGCATATGGGTGCGATGCCTTTAAGCTGAAACACTCCTCTACCTTCTACTTGCGCGGGCGCTTCTTGTTCTGCCCCGGACGACCGCCTGGAGCACGTCCGCCTGAATCGCGTGGTTTGCGATCCGCCCTGCCCGATCTGCCACCCGATCTTTCTCCGCCTCTTCCAGCTGCCGAGCGCCCCATTGGTTTGCGGCGTGGGCGCGCATCCCCTGAGAAACCTGCATCTTCTATTTTTGAGGCATTGAGTTCCTGGCCCGATACGCGAACCTTCTTCAATGTATTGAAAATTGCTTTCGGCATCCCTTCATGAAGATCCACAGTGCTGTAGTTTTCCTGAATATTAACCTTGCTGATAAACTCACTTTCGATCCCGATCTCATTGGCAATGGCGCCCACAATATTGCCCGGTTTCACACCATGGGATTCACCCACTTCCAGACGATAACGTTCCATGCCACGACCCGGCTTTGGCATGTTGCTCTCATCCATCATCGAAGCAGTTCTTGGAGCACGCCTTGGTGGTTCATTACCTTCACTTCTAGATGCAGGCGAACGATCCCGGCCACGGCCTGGTTCACGCCTGGGCTCACGTCTGGATTCGCGATCTAACCCACGACCAGACTCACGTCTTGGAGCACGCTCCTCCATTTGTGGTGCATGCTTCACCAACAGTGGCTTGTCACCCTGCACCATACGCGCCAATGCTGCCGCAACCTCAATGGCGGGAATATTGTGTTCCTGCGTGTACTGCTCAACAATTTGCGAAAACATCTCCATATTCTCTTCGGCCAACGTATCGGTGATGCGCTGTTTGAAGCCTGCAATACGCTTATCATTGATATCTTCAGTCGTCGGCATCTCCAGCTTCTCAATCTTCTGCCGGGTTGCACGCTCTATCGAACTAAGCATGCGCTGTTCACGAGGTGCAACAAACAGGATTGCCTCACCACTGCGTCCTGCACGGCCTGTTCTGCCGATACGATGAACATAAGACTCGGTATCATGGGGGACATCGTAGTTAATCACATGGCTGATGCGTTCCACATCCAGACCACGTGCAGCCACATCGGTCGCAACAATAATATCAAGATGCCCTTTTTTCAGGCGGTTAATGACCTGCTCACGCTGTTTCTGCGCAATATCACCATTCAGGGCTGCCGCGGCATAACCGCGTGCTTCCAGCTTCTCGGCAATCTCAACCGTCGCTGTTTTGGTGCGCACAAAAATGATTATGCCATCAAAGGGTTCCGCCTCCAGAATACGGGTAAGCACATCCATCTTATTACGGGCACTGACTGTCCAGTAACGTTGCCGAATGGTGACAGCCGTGGTGGTTTTTCCCTCGATTGAAATCTGTTCCGGGTTATTCAGGTGCTTCTCTGCAATTTTACGAATCACCGGTGGCATGGTTGCGGAGAAGAGTGCGATCTGTCGCGATGGTGGTGTCTGCTCAAGAACCCACTTCACATCATCAATAAAGCCCATGCGAAGCATCTCATCGGCTTCATCGAGCACCAGTGTTTTCAGATTGTCCAGCTTCAGCGTACCCCGACGCATATGATCCATAACACGGCCCGGCGTACCAACCACCACATGAGTGCCACGTTTCAACTGACGCAACTGAATACCGTAGTCCTGACCGCCATAGATCGGCAGCACATGGAAGCCTTTCATGTGATGTGCATATGTCTGAAAAGCTTCGGCCACCTGAATCGCCAGTTCACGCGTTGGTGCCAACACCAGCACCTGCGGATCATGTTCATTGAGATCAATACGGGAGAGAATCGGTAGCGCAAAGGCAGCGGTCTTACCCGTACCTGTCTGGGCCTGCCCCAGCACATCACGGCCATCGAGTACGTAAGGGATAATCTGGGCCTGGATGGGGGTTGGCGTCTCATAGCCCACATCTCCCAGTACTTTAAGCAGGGGCGGGATAAGATTCAGCTCACTGAATGTGGGCTGGGTACTGTTTTCTTCTGTCATGATTACACCTTCGGATATGGCCGGATCGCGAAGAATGCACGTATCCACATTAAGAAACCATGATGGAATTGTCTGTTTGCAGGCCAAATCACTTATTGTCGCTGCAAAACTGTGCCATAATTCATTTTATGAGAACCAGTGAGAATCTAACACTGCACATCCGTATCATGCTCGGGCTTACCCTCTTGTGCTCTGCTGTGCTCTTTTTTCTGCCACCCATCCCTCAACCGCTTGAATACCATAACTTTGCAGATCAGCGCATGGTTCTTGGTATTCCAAACTTCCTCGATGTGCTCTCCAACCTTCTTTTCCTGGCTGCCGGACTCTACGGGCTGAAACTGCTCTTTGACCCCCGCAACGGCAGGGAGAAAGCGTTGTTTGAGGCCGGAGGAGAGATCATCGCCTACACCCTGTTCTTCGCCGCCTCGCTACTCACCTGTTTCGGATCGGCTTACTACCATCTGGCTCCCGATAACGCCTCTCTGGTCTGGGATCGCCTGCCAATGACACTTATGTTCACCTCCCTGCTCTCCATCGTCATCAGTGAGCGGATCAGTCAACGGGCAGGGGTTATGCTTCTTCCGGTTCTGGCAGGGCTGGGTATCTTTAGCGTTTATCACTGGCATCAAACCGAACTGATTGGTGCCGGGGACCTGCGACTCTATCTGCTGGTTCAATTCTTCCCGGGCCTCCTGATTCTCTACATGATCTTCTTTTTACGCCCACGCTACAGCCGTGCCAACCGCTTCGGGTGGGTACTCGCCATCTACGCTCTTTCCAAGCTCGCAGAGTTTTTTGATCGGGAAATTTTCGAAGTCCAGCAGGTAATTAGCGGTCACACCATCAAACATCTGCTGGCAGCGATTGCGGTATTTATCTTAGCCGAAATGCTCAGGTGCCGCATCTCCATCAATCGAGTCCAGAATATGAAAAGCAAATTGGATCAATACTGACTGGTGGGTCTGGATTATTGGGATAAACGGTCTACGCTTTAGGTATGACCCATAATAACATCCTCAAAAAAATATCTATCGCCAACAGCCTGAAGCACTTTGAGATCAGGGAGTGTTTTGAGCTTGGCGACTTAAAACTGAGTAGCAGTCAGATCAAGGCGTTCATGGCCGGGCCGAAAAACAAGAACTATGAAAAATTGAACGATGAACAGTTCGAGGCATTCCTCAACGGCTTTATCATCTACTCACGTGGCCCTGTGGATGAGCCCAACCTGCTTCCTCGCAGGGTTGAGAACTACATCATTGGACTGGTTGAATCAGAAAATATCGAAGCCATCGAAGAAGTCAGGTGCCTGATTGAAGATGCCGAAGATAACATCAGAGAAGCCGGTTGAAGTAGCGACTGAACAGATGACGAAGCAGAAAAACGTACTGATCGTTGGTTATGGTGAGATGGGGCATGCCATGCACTACCTGTTGGATGAAAGAGTCCACATCTCCATCTACGATTCCCGCCCAATAGAGGGCTTGGCACCTGTCGACATCGAACAGGAGGCTGCATCTGCAGACTTTATCCTCTTCTGCATTCCCACCCAGCCACTTGAAGATTTGCTCAAAAGGCTCGCCCCCCATCTTCAAAAACATGCGATATGCCTCAGCATCTCCAAAGGGCTGGATGAGCTTGGACGTACCCCCGCCCAGGTTTATGAGCAGATATTTCATACAGGCCAGCGCTACTGCCTGCTTTACGGCCCGATGATCTCCGAGGAGATCCGTGCCGGCCGCTACGGCTTTGCAGAACTGGGATGCTCGGATGTCACGGTCTACGATAAGATAAAGTCGCTCTATCAGGGTTCTGCCCTGGGTATTCGTGAGAGCGATGACATTACCGGCATCTCCTGGTCGGTGATCCTGAAAAATGTCTATGCCATCGCCTTCGGGATGTCGGATGAACTGGGACTAGGTGACAATGTGCGTGGTTTTTTGACGGTTACCGCCATGGAGGAGTTGAGCTCAATTATGGAGGTGATGGGTGGCAAAGCAGCCACACCGCTCAGACTGGCGGGGCTGGGCGACCTGATCACGACCGCCACAAGCAGGGGCTCTCATCACCATGAACTGGGCATCAGGCTTGCCCGGGGAGAAACCGAAGATATCAGTGGTGAAGGCATTCATACGCTGGGAATGGTGGAAAAATACAAGTTGTTTGACACATCTTCTTATCCACTGTTCAGTCTGATTCACAGCATTGTAAAAAATCCCATTGATGCAGAGCAGAAAATCACCACTTACCTGAACTCGATGCAGTAATGCAGATACTCGATACAATTGGAATTCCGGGATCATAATAGTGAATTGTCTGCAAAGTGCTGAATGACCGCTTTTGTGAAAACAAAAAAAGCGGGGCATCTGCCCCGCCTTCACCTGTTTCATGTTAAATATAATTGCACGCCCAATCTGCACATGGAAGTGCAGCGGCAAAGCCGTAAGTCATGCAAAACCGCGCTTTTGCATGACGTAACAAGCGAAAGACAGGATAAATCGACAGGAGAGTCGATTTAGACGGTCTTACCGCCCGCAAGGTGAATCGAGCTTGCGAGAGAGAAGGTGCCCTGGGGTAAAGGGTGAGAGGCATGGATGCCTCGAATCAACCTTTCGCGTATCAATCAATAACTCTTCTCAAACTCCGTCTTATGGCACGTCGGACATGGTGGAATGCGTCCTGTCTTTTTGAAGTGCATCTCATGTTTGCACGCCACGCAGGTTAAAGTGCCTGCTGCTGTAATCTCACCTGAACGGCATGAGAGCGACTGTTTTGCTTTTTCCGCAGCACCGGTAAGTGCAGAGCCCGCTGCTTCCAGCAGTGATGAGATGGAAGCCAAAGCACCTGTTCCCAACCGGGTAGGATTGAGCTTGATCTTTGCTTCATCACGAACCGCATCAGCCATATGACTGAAATCCCGCTCCAGAAACTCTTTCAGCTTCTTACCCTGATCTTCACTCACTCTACCTGCAGCGGTTAGCTGCTGGCGTGCCTTCTCCATAGCAACCTTGGCATATTCGGAAGATTTATCAGCACCTGCCTCAAACAGTTCCTTGAATTTTGCCGCCATCTCATCGTACTGATCGGTCTCTTTATCAGACATTGCAACGTCCTCCATATGAGAAATAACTGCATCACCAAAACCGGATGTGGAGAGTTTGGTGGCTCCTTTCATCAAACGTTCAAAATCGTAGGTTACTGTCCTGGCAGTAATGGCGCCATTAATTCCTTTCAGAATCAGGTCAGCCGCTTCAGTCCAGCCCATGTAACGCAACATCATCTCGCCGGAGAGCACAACGGAGGACGGGTTCACCATATCCTTATCCGCATACTTCGGTGCCGTGCCGTGGGTTGCCTCAAAAATGGCATGACCTGTGTCGTAGTTAATGTTTGCACCCGGTGCAATACCAATACCGCCCACCTGTGCGGCCAGCGCATCAGAGAGGTAATCACCATTCAGGTTCAGCGTGGCAATCACATCGAATTCGGTTGCACGGGTTAAAACTTGTTGTAACGCAATATCGGCAATCGCATCCTTGATCACGATGCCGTTCGGGAGCTTGCACCATGGGCCACCATCGATCTCTTCGGCACCAAACTCACGTTTGGCCAGATCATAACTCCAGTTGCGGAAGCCACCTTCGGTGAACTTCATGATATTGCCCTTATGGACAATGGTGACGGACTTGCGGTTGTTATCGATCGCATACTGGATCGCCGCACGAACCAGGCGCTCCGTACCCTCCCGGGAAACCGGCTTCACACCGATACCGGATGTTTCAGGGAACCGGATCTTGGTAACACCCATCTCTTCCTGCAGGAATTTGATGACCTTTTTCACTTCATCCGACCCTGCCGCCCACTCAATACCGGCATAAATATCTTCGGAGTTCTCACGAAAGATCACCATATCAACATCTTCAGGGCGTTTTACCGGTGAAGGAACGCCGCTGAAATATTTCACCGGACGAAGACAAGTGTAGAGATCAAGCTTCTGACGCAGCGCAACATTCAGAGAGCTGATGCCGCCGCCAATCGGTGTGGTCAGCGGGCCTTTGATACCGATCAGGTATTCACGGAATGCGTCCAGCGTCTCCTGTGGTAGCCATGCATCATCGCTCTGGCCATACATGTTCCACGATTTTTCGCCGGCAAACACTTCCATCCAGGCAATCTTGCGCTTGCCTCCGTATGCCTTCTCCACTGCCGCATCAAGAACACGCTGTGAAGCACGCCAGATATCACGACCAGTACCGTCACCTTCGATAAATGTCACAATCGGCCGATCCGGAACATTCAGCTCTCCGGCATTCCCCATCGTAACTTTTTCGCCAAATTCAGGAATCCGAATTTTATCAAAAGCCATAACCAACCTCGTGTTTAATGGTCTATTAAATCTTTAATTATTTGGTATGAAGTGACTGTTGAATCCGGGCAGCCTTCTGGGCCTCACGTTTTGCTTCAACGGCCTTGCGACGGGCTGTGTCGTAGTACTCCATATCGATAGCATCGGCAGCCTCTTTCATGCTCGCCTCAGCACTTTTCAGAGCCTGTTTTGCCTTCGGGTTTGTAGCATCAAGTTGTTGCGCAGACTTGATTGCAGAACGAGCCTCTGCCATCTCCTGAACGGGTGGCTTTACAGCACATGCGGTCAATAGAATTGCAACAGTTACAATCGATAGATATTTCATCAAATGCCCTTGCATTTC